>JAEEGL010520352.1_pt1 | contig 24832 bp, 16 predicted proteins | sample 9134231 | NCBI WGS metagenome assembly JAEEGL01 (sample SAMN16246548, study PRJNA631951) | gut metagenome | biome: gut microbiome; feature: rumen; material: fiber-attached | host: Bos | place: Iran: Karaj | collected 2018-10
AACATGTTGTGCTTTTGAATTTGGAACTGGATGTTGTCCTTATGAAAATGGAATTTGTTGTTCTGATTTAAAACATTGTTGTCCTAATAATATGACTTGTAGTGATAATGGAAGTTGTATTCCTTCTTCTTATTCTTTTTTCAATGATAATTTAAAAGATAATTTAAATGATTTTATTTTTAATTTTCAATGGGAAAATATTAAAAATTGTTTAAGTAATATTAATGATGAAAGTATTTATATAAGAAATATTATTGATTTAATTATTAGAGAAGAATATTATAAAGCTTTGAAATTTATTTATGATGGTATTAAAAAAGGAAGGGGAGAAATAATAAAGTGTTTTAAATAGAATATATTGAAATAATATTTAAATAATTTTTTATTTAATTTTTTTTTAATGGAAGAAACAAATTTAAGTTTATCTTTTAATTATGATGATTCTTTCACTGAAAATAAGACTTCTTCTATAACTGATACAAAAGAAGACAAGTTAATGAAATTAAATGAACAATATAAAATTATAGAAAAAAAATTAACTACAAATATCCGAACTCAATTAGCTTTATTTCAAATAAATTCTTATTTAAATCGTAAATTATTTTTAATATTATAGAATTTATAGCATTATATAATATAAAAGTGGATCTACGTTTATATAAATATCTTAAAAGAATTAAATCAATTTTAATATTTATATATTGTTTCTTATTATTTTTTGAAAAACCTTTTTATTGCTTTAAAAAATTAACAATTCCTATATTTAAAACTATTGAATGTACAGATAATATAGTTTATGCAAATTTACCTGTTCTTAATAATATTTTATATCGAATAATTGAAATTATATTATTAAATTGTTTTGTTTTAATTCAATTATTTTTAATTAAAGAAAGAAAAGACTTATCTAAATTAGGAGAATCATATATTAAAACACAAAAAATACTTTTTTTATTAATTATTATTTCTTTAATTGATAATATCTATAGTTTAATTGATTCTTCTTTTCCTATATTAAATTTTATATTTAGAAATTTTATTATTATTTGCTTAATCAGAAATTTAAGATTAGGTTGGTATAATATTTTTCAAATTTTATGGAAAACAAAAACTATTTTTTTTCTTTTATTTTTAAATATTTTTTTCTTTGGAATAATTGGTTATCTTCTTTTTCATAATTCAACAGAATCAGATTTTAAAAATATTTATGAATCAATGTATCAATTATATATTTTACTTTCTACTTGTAATTTTCCAGATATTATGTTAGGTACTTTTTCAGTAACAAAATGGGGAATTTTTTATTTTGTAATTTATATTACTTTTAATTTTTTTATTATTTTATCTCTTTTAAAAACACTTTATTATTCTAAATATTTTGATATATATAAAAAAAATTGTGAAATTATCATTGGAAATATAAGGGCAAATGATTCTTATAAATCTATTTTTGAACAAAAAGAATTTGCTAAATTTTTAGTTACTTTAAAAGAAAGGTATTCCCTTGATGAAAGTCAATATTCAATGATTATATTTTATTTAGGAATTAAAGAAAAAGCTGTATTACATCAAGAAATTAAACATAAATATTCTATTAAGAATCATATGAAAAATGATTCTATTTTTAAATTTTATTTTGATTATAAAATTGAATTATTAATTAATATTATCAATACTATATTTATTTTTTTTGAATTCACTCATTTAAAATATAAAACTATATTAATTATCATTCAAATTTTATGGTCAATTTTTTTATTGATTGAAGGAGTATTTTTTCTTCATAATTTAGGATTAAAAAAATTAATTCAAGGTAGTATTGTAAGATTAATTTTTCACTTTTTTAATTTTTTAAGTTTAGTCAGTTTATTATCAATTTTATATTATAAAATTACTGAAAAAATTGAAGAATATTTTATTTCCTTTGAATATTCAACTGTTTTTATTTGTTTTAGAACAATTAGAATTTTAGTTTTTTTAAATACTTTCAAAGAATATAAAAAAATATTTAAAACTTTACATAATATGAGAACATTATTTAAAAGAAATGTTTTAAATTTATTTTCTTTATTTTTAATTTTTTCTTCTTTATCAATGATAATAACAGGAGGAAATATAAAAAAAAATTGTTTTGATAATGATGATACAATACCAAATAATTATTATCATATAAATTTTAATGATTTTGGTTCTTCTTTTTTAGCTTGTTTGGCTTTAATGATGATAAATAATGTAAATATTATAGCAAAATCACTTTCTTTTCCAGGACAAAATAGAAGAACTTTAAATATATATTTTGCTACTTTTTATTTTTTAAGTACTTTAATTATTTTAAATATTGTTCAAACTCTTTTATTAGAAATGTATTTATCAATGGATATAAAGAAAAAAAAAAAAAAAACGAAAATACTAAATAAGTAATAATTAAGTTATTAATAAATTTTTAATTTAAACTTAAAATATATAAATATTTATGTTAACTGCACAAAAAAATGCAACAAATGAATATTCTAAATTTGTTCATTCATCACGTCATATAGAAATAAAACCAATATTTGATACTTATGTTCCTTTTGAATTCTTTAAAGAAGTATTAGATAAAAAAGAAAATGAAAAAAGAAGAAAATTAGAAGAAGAAAGGAAAAAAAAAGAAGAAGAAAAAGCTAAGAATTCTGAACAAAAATTAACAGATTCTCATTTAAGAAAAAAGAGTGAAAAATCAAAAAAAGAAGAAATTATTGAAGAAGATAAAAAAAAAGAAGAATTTATAAAAAGAGAAAATGAAAAAATGTTTAATATTAATTTAATTACAGACGAAGAAAAGGAAATATTTAAAAATGGAAGAGACTTTGAAAAAATAAAGGAAAATATATTAAATATTATTCAAAAAGGATATCAAGGAGTTGAGCCAAAGAAAAATTTACAAGAGCAATTTAATTATAATTTATGTTGTTTTTCTTTTAAAAATATTAGTAAAATAAAATGTCCAAAAATAAAATTTGAAGAAAATAAAATTTTATTTGATTTATCACAAGAAAATATAAGTGATGAAGATGATAATGAAATAAATACAAATAAAAAAAGTTATGATAATATGGATTTATTAGATGAAATTAATTCTTATGAAGATGAATCCCAAAAAATTAATATTATTAATGATAATAAATTGAGATTTAAATTTAAAACAAGAAATGCAAAAAAGAAAAAATTTTTATCATATAATCCAGAATTTATAAAAAATGAAAAAGAGAAAAATCCAAATTTAAATTTAGTAATAAAGTGTTTAAATAAATATAGTTTAGATAATAAAATAAAACCTTTTTCAAATAAAATTATAATTCCAAGTGAAAATGAAAAACAAGAATTATTTATATTTGATCCAATATTTTGTGATTTAAAAAGTGGAAATTTAGAAAGTATAATTTTTGAAGAACAATTAAGAAAAAGAGCTAAATTTATATATCCTATGAGACAAGAATTTTTAAAAGGTGTTTTTGAAAAAATTATTCAATTCTTATTTATTATTAAATATAAAATTGAAGAAAGAAAGAAAAAAAAATTAACTAATCAAAATTTTTTAGAAAATATAAAACATGGAAAAACTAAATTAAAAGAAATTGAAGGAACTAATATTATTACTTTTAGTAATGTTTCTTCTTTTATGAAAAGTCAATTTGGGAATTATAATATAAAAAAATTTCTAAATAAATTTAACGAAAATAAAAAGAAAAATGAAGAAAAGAAGAAAATAAAAAGATTAGAAGATTTAAAAAAGAAAATGAAAGAAACTTTAAATCAAAGAGAAGAAAAAGAATATGAAAGTGATGAAGATAATATTGATAAAAAACAAATTTCAAGAAGAAAAGATATAATTCCAAATGAAATGATAATGGAAACTAAAATATTACAAGGTTCAAATTATAAACCAAAGAAAAAAATGAATTATTTAAATGGATTAAAAATGTTAATTCAAGAATCATCAAAAAAAAAATAACCATTTTTATATATAAAATATTTATATCATTTTAATATTTTATAATTTTTGAAATTTATTTTATATATATTTAAATATTTATAATATAAAATTAACAATATTGACAATATGATTGATTTTCATTTTTATTATTATTATCATTTTCTTCTATTTGAACTTTTTTCATTTCTCTAGCATAAGAAGAAACAACTGAATTCGAATCAATAATTCCATTTTGAATTTTATTTAATATATCTTCAGAAATATTATAAAATATTTGTCCAATATTATTTCCAGTATTTGCAGAACTTTCAATATATAATAAATTATTTTCTTCAGAAAATTTTTGTCCTTCAGAATATTTAATTTGTCTTAAATTATCTAAATCTGTTTTATTTCCAACAATTATAACAGAACATTCACTTCTAGTATAATTTTTAGCATCATTTAACCATGTATTAATATGATTAAAAGTTTCTAATTTTGTAATATCATATACTAAAATAATTCCTATAGCTCCTCTATAATAATTTCTTGCTATTGCTCTAAATTTTTCTTGTCCAGCAGTGTCCCATATTTGTAGTTTAATACTTTGTTCTTTTATTTTTATTGTTTTTGCAGTAAAGTCTACTCCTATTGTTTGAGTTTTATTTTTTTCAAATTTATTATATATAAAATGATGCATTATACATGATTTTCCTACTCCAGAATCTCCTAATATTATTAATTTAAATTCTAAATCTTCAAAAATTTTTTGTGACTCAGACATATTATATTTTTAAATATTAATTATTTTTATTTAGAAAAAAATGGTAAAGAAAAATAATAAATGAAAAAAAACAATGAGAGAAAAGATAATAAATTAAATTTATGAATTAAGTTTCCTAAAATTAAATTATAGAAGATAAATAAAGATGAAAAAAAATATTATAATGTGGAAGGGGTGGGAAGAGAGATTTAAAGAATAGGTTGGGAATTGAGATTTGGGATTATTTATTTAAATTAAAATTATTTTCTTTTTTTTCTCCTTTTTTTTATATTTTATAATTATTGTTTTATTTTACTTTTTAAATATTTAATGTATACTTCAATTTAATTCTTTTTTTAAATTTTTGTCTTCTTATTTAGCCTCAGTAAATATATCTCATTATTATTCATTTAAGTATATTTCAGATATTTTCTCTGTACTAAATGTACCGAAAAAATGTATAATCAAAGTAATTATATAATGAATTAACACAAGTAATTTATATACAAGTGTATTTAAAATAACATTAAAATCCCTCATTAAATGAACTCCCAATCACTCTCCAACCACTCTTCTTTAATTTTATTCTTTTATTCTTTTATTAAAATTTTATAAATTTTATAAATGTCTAACACTTATACTAAAACTAAAATTTCTACAGGGATTGCTGATAAAGCTTCTAAAATGTTTTCTAAAAGAGGTTTTGTTCATCATTATATTGGAGAAGGTCAAGAAGAATTTGAATTTGTTTCTGCATTAGAAGATGTTAATTCTTTAGTAAACGAATATAAATCTTTAGAAAATGATTATAATAATGAAGGTGAAGAAGAAGAAAAAGAAGAAGAATCCAATAAATAATATAAATTTAAGATTAAATATAAATATTAGGAATTTAAAATAAATAAAAAAAATGAATAAAAAATGTTTTATTATTTATTTATTTAATTATATGTTTAAATTGAAAAGAAAATTATTATAAAACATATTTTACAAAATAATTAATTTTTTAAATGAAAATATTTATCAAAAATATTATTGATTTTTTTAATTAAATCAAAGGAAATAGAAATATTAACTCCATCATTAATTCTATAAGTTTTTTTCTTTAAAAAACTATCATTTTTTCTGCTTTTCAACTTATATCCTATTCTGTTATTAAAAAAATATTTTCTAATTTGAATAATATAATCATTAACATCTTTTCTATTATTTAAACTATATGATTTTATCATACCTTGTTTTTCTAAAAACAGAATTTTATCAATTAAATCATTAGGATTTGAATTATTAAATTTAGAAGAAGCAAAACAAATTGCTTTACATAACATATCGATTTTATCTTTTTTAGATTTTAATTTAATGATATAATTTAATAATTTTGGACAAGAATATTTAGAATATTGTTTTTTAAGTAGAAAACAATGTTGTTGAATTGAAGGATAAAAATTATTGCAAAAGGGACAAATTTTTTCTCCTCCTATTTTTTCTTCCCTTTTTTTATGAATATAATTTAATAACAATTCTTTTTCAGATTGAGAATATTCTTTTAAATTAATATTTTCTATTTCATTTTCTTGCATTGTAGAATGTAATATTTTCACCTCAGTGAATAATCTTCTTTTATATTTTTCTAAAATTTCATCTTGGAAATAAAAATTGAATTTTTTTATATTATTTGAAAAATTTATATAATCTTTTTTCAATTCATATTTTAAACAATCTATTATAAAATATTTATTTTTTATTTCATTCTCATATGCAAACTTTACAATGCTTTTCATTTCTGTTAATCCACATTGATATTTTTGAGTATCATGTGTTTTTTTTAAGTGGAAATCTAATAAATATGGATTGAATCTTTTATTACAAATAGAACATATTTTTATTATTCTTCTTTTTCTTTCCATTTTTTTAACTTTTTTCAACAATTTTTAATAATAATAGTTTTTTTACATTAAGTTGTTTTAATTTTTATTTTTAAATAAGTAATATTATAAGATTTTTTTGTAATAATAAATTATAAATTAATAAATTAATAATTTATAATTTAAAAATTAAAAAAATAAAAATTTAAAAATAAATAAAAATTATTTTCTAACAAAATGATAGAAAATCAAATAATAGAAAAAGCAGAGTTAATAGAAAATTTTCCTTTAATAGATATATTTTCAAGTAAAAAAATAAATAAGATTTACAAATTTTTTTATATTATTTTAAGACATAAAACTCATAATCCACCATTACTTTTATTTATAAGAATTTTATTTTTTATTCAATTAATGCAACATTCAATGATAGGTGCTCCAAGAGAAAAAATAAAAGCAGATTTTTTAATGAATATATTAAATTCATTTAGATATTTTGTTTTTCCTCATTTATTAATTAATTCAGATAAAAAATTTATCGTTTTATTATCTTGTTCTTTTTTTTATTCTTTTCTGTTAATCATTTTATTGTTATATTTAACATTAAACTATAAAAAAAATTTTAATATTTATTTAATTAGATTTTTAGGTCTTTTAAATTGTATTCATGTAAATTATATGATATGTCCATTAATTAATATTTATGGATTGATATTGAAATGTGAAAATGGAAATCATATTTATTTAAAAGTAGAATGTTATTCAAATCAAATTCATATATTTCTTTTAGTGGTGTCTTTAATTAATTTTATATTCCTATTTTTTTACTCTATAATTGTAACTATCCATTTTAATGAAATTGGAGAAATAAAAATTTCAGGAACTTTAAAAAGAACAAATACTTATTTTGAACTTAATTGTTATTGTTTTTCTTTTATAATTTATATTATTGGATTTATTCATAAAAATTTTTTTGAAAAAAATAATTTTTTAAGAATATATACTAAATTATTTTATGTTATTTATGGTTTTATTTTATTTTTTTATTTAAATTTTTATGTTTATTTCTATAAATTTTATATTAATTATTTTATGTTAACTGGATTTTGTTCTTTTACTTGGTTTTCCCTTATTTTATTTATAACTTTTATATTTAAAATTAATAAAGTTGTTTTATTAATTACAATTGGTTGGTTTTTTATTTTTATTTTAATTTATTTTTTACTAATTTATAAAAATGATTATTACTTATTTCAATCAAATATTTTCGAAAATGAAAATTTAGAAAAAATTGAAATTTTCATAAATAATTTTAATTCTTTGGCACAAAAAAATGATAGTTCAACAAAAATTTATATTCATGGTATAATAAATACTTTTGAAGAATATATAATGAATTATCAAGAAGAAGAAGAATTATATCAATCATTAATTAATAATAATCACATGAAAAAAACTTTTGGGAATAATAATATTTTATTAAAAATGAATTCTATCATTTATTGTATTTATCATTATTTTATGGAAAAATCAGTATATTTAAAAGATGATATGCTTTTATTATTTTGTTATTTTTTAGTAAATAATTTAAAAAATTCAACATACACGATTTACCTTTGTTCAAGAAAAAAAATCACAGGATATAAAAATAACTTTTTAAAATTTACTTTAATGGAAGATATAAAAGAATATATGACAGAAAGATTATTACAAAATAATATTAAAAATAAAGACTCAATTAAACATATTGAAATAACAAAAGTGATTTTATATAATAAATATTCTGAAAAATTAAGATTAAAAATTTTTGAAGCTACTCAACTTCAAGCTGATTATTTTAATTTTTTAAAATCTTCTTCAGATAATTCAACAGAAAATTTTTTATCTTTAGGAAATAAAATAATAGATTTAAGAAAGCAAATATTAAATTTATGGAATGAAATAATTAATTTAAATCCTTTTTGTGATGAAATAGAATTAGATTTGATAATGTATTTAGATAATGTAATACAAGATGATGATTTATTAATTAGATTAAATAAAAATTTTTATAATATAAAAGAAAGAAAAATACTTGAAAAAAATAATAAATATCACAAATTATTTAATTTTGAAAATTCAAGTATTTTATTATTTGATGGATTTAATGATAAAGGAAAATTATTATATTACACAGTAAATTTTCCAAAAATATATAAAGTAAATAATGAAAAAGAATTATTAAATTTATATCTAGAAGATTTAGTTCCAAAATGCATTTCTAATTTTCATTATAAATTAATAGAAGATGCCTTAGAATATTCAAATTTAAAAAATGTTTTTGGAGAAGAAAAAAATCTTCCTCTTCAATTAAAAGATACTTTATTTAATGTAAATGGATTTGTGAAATCACTTCCTTCTTTTTCAAGTGGATTAATTTTTATAGTTTCTCTTCAAAAGCAAAATTCAAATCAATTTTTGATTTTTTTGAGTGAAGGACTTCAAATAGATTCAATGACTAATATTTCTTCAATTTCAGAAAATGAAATTGATTTTTTTTATCAAAAAAATTGTTGGATTTATCCATATAATTTAAAGCCTTCTATTTTTGGAAATCATATTGCAACTTTAATTCCAGAAATATTACTATTAATTGAATATAAAAATGATAAATTTTTTATTCAAAGTAATGTAACTGAATATAAAGGAAATATCTTTAGTAATGTGATTAATAGTGTAAGCATTAGAAATAAATTAGATAAAATATATCAACAAATTAAATTAAATGGAAAATTAAATTTTTTTTCTCATAATAAGTATAATCAGGTTAATTCAAATAAAAATGAAACTATTATTAAAAATTCTTCTACTTTTAAATTTTTAGAAAATAATAATTATGATTTTAAATTATATAATGATTTTTTAAATGAAGTAAAAAATTCTTGTACAGAAAAAAATAATAGTATATTTTTTAGGATATTTCATTATTCATATTTCAATGATCAATTTTCTTTTTATAAAATATTTATTCAAAAAGATATTTCAGTTGATATTAAGATTTATGATTTAAATTATCAAAAAAGAAAAAAAGTATCAGAAACTCAATTTACCCAAAAAGTGCCAAAAATAAAGAAAAAAAAATTTAAAAAACAAATAACAATATTTGGAACAAAAATTAATTTAGAAAGTTCAAAAAAAAAAAAAAGAGATAAAATAAAAAAATATTTTAGTAATTTTTCATATGATAGTTCAAATTTATTTCAAAATCAAATTATTTTTAATATACTTAAACAAAATGTAATAAATAAAAAAACACCTCAAAATGTAATTTATTTAAGAATTTCAGCTTTTATTTTTTCAATTTTATCCTTAATTATAATAATTTATAACACAAATGTTTTAAGAAATAATTTTATAAATATGGAAAATTTTTTAATACAAAATTATTTCTTTAATCATACTAAACAATATACTTCCTTTCTTTATATTTCCTTTAATAATTTTCAATTAGTTAAAAAAGATTTTATTCAATATGAAATATTTGGAAAACAATATTTTGATGAAATGTTAATAATATTAAAATCAATTATTAATGATTTAATTTTTGAAATTGAAAGTATTTCTTTAATTAAAGAAGAATATAAAAATATAATTTTTGATTTAAAATTAATTCAATTTTATGTTGATAATTCTAAAAATAAATTTTCTTATAACATTGATTTAATTAATATTTTATATTTACTTATTACAAATTCTTTATATTTTATTAATAATTCAAATATTTATTTTAATGAAACAAATGAAAATTTAGATTTTGTTTTAGAAAATATAATTGATTCTTCTTTTGATTATTCTTTTTCTCAAGTTTATGGTTTAAATTATGAAAAAAGAAAAAAAATAATTTATTCAGAAAAATCATATTCAATTAATTTTATATATATTATTATTCATTTAGTTTTATTTTTGATTTTTTTCTTTTTTTTCATTTGTATTGTTTTAAAAAGATATAAATCAAAAAAGAGATTAATTGAAAAAATGTTAAATTTTCAATCAAAAGAATTTGATGATTATATTAAATATTTAGAAGAAATTAGAAAAAAATTAAATAATGAAAATGAAGAAGAAATAGATTCTGAAAATAATAATAATGAACGATTATATATAGAAGAAAAAAATATATTAAAAAATTTCAATTATACTATTAATGATATGAAAATGAAAAAAGAAAAAAAAGAACATGAAAAAGAAAAAAGAAAAAAATATCATTTACAACAATTACAAAAAAAAGAAAAAAAAGAAATAATGATTCATTTTTATATTTTATTAGAATTTTTTTCTTCAATAAAATATTGTGTTATATTAATTTTATTTATGTCATTTTATATAATAATATATCCAATTTATATAACAAAAAGAAATAATTATTTATCATATGATAACATAACTTCTCAAATAGAAAATATATCAATTGAAACAATTTTAAATTATATTAAAATGAAAAAAAACATAATAAATTATATAAATTTTGTAAAAGATAAAGAAAATTGTAATAATAAATTAATTTCAGGAGAAAAACAATGTATTATTAATAATATAAGTTTAACTTTATCAAATATATCAAAACATAAATTTAATTTTTCAGTTTTTAATGAAAATATTCCGGTTGAAGATAATATAAAATTTTTAAAATTTATTAAAAATATGGATTCAGAAGATTTGCAAAATCCAGAAGGAGAATTAAGTATTCTTTATTATGGAAATATGTGTAAAATATTAATAAAAAAAAATGATAATATTAATTTAAATCAATGTATTTTTTTTTGGAATTCTATTTTAATTCAAGGTTTACAACAAAGTATTGTTTATTATAATAATTTAATAAAGACTATTTTGAATCAATTTATTAGAACTCAATTTGATTCTAATTTAAGTCTTTTTAATTCTATTACATTAAATTTAATTGATATTGAAGAATATTTATTAAAATACTTTTATTTAACTAAAAGCTATTCTAATTCTTTATTTTTAAAAATTAAAAAACACAAAAGTAAAAAGATAATAAATGATTTAAGTATAATTTTATTATGTTTTATTGTTATTTATATTCTTCTTTATTTATTCATTGTTTTATTTATAGAACAAACTAAAAAAAATTTCTGCTCTTTTGCTAATTTTCTTGTTATTTTCCCTCATAAATATATTATTAAAGATGATGAATTCTATACTGCTCTTTTAGGAATGAAAGACTTTTATTGAATTAAAATATAAATAAATTATATTTTATTGTATTTAATAATTAAATAAAATTTGAACAATACAAAAATAAATAATCACTATATATTTATTTATTATAATAAAACTAATAACAATAAATTAAATAAATAAAATCAAATAAATGAATAAATAAATAAATCAAAAATTCTTAATCCTAAAAAATTTCTAAAAAAAATGGGTAGTTTTTTTCCATGTTACTTCGAATCAATTCCCAAAGAAGAAGAAATAATATATAGTAAAATAAGTCAAATTAATGAAGAAAATGTTAATCGTGATGATCTTTTAAAGAAATCACAAAAGAATGAGGTTAATGGTAGTAAACTTTCACGAAATGATGAGTCAAAAAATGAGAAACCCGAAGGAAGAGAAATTTCTTTAGAAAACTTTAAAAAGATAATCCCAAAAGAATATTTAGAAGATTTAGAAAAGAATCCATATGAAGAAAGAGAAGAAAATAAAAATCATAAATATTTTCCTCCAATAGAAATAACAAAAGATAAAATTTATTGTGGAGAATGGAATAATAATTTAAAAATGTCAGGACAAGGAGAATTATTTTTTCCAAAAGAAAATATTTTTGTGAAAGGAAATTGGAAAGATGGAATTTTTTATAAAGGAAGAATTTATGGAGAAGATATGATTTATGAAGGAGAAATAAAAGATAATAAATATAATGGATATGGTAAATTAATTGATAAAAAAAAAAATGAAATTTATAAAGGACAATTTCAAAATAATCTAAAACAAGGAGAAGGAGTTTTAACTTTCAGTGATAAAAGTGAATTTAGTGGAGATTTTAAAAATGATGAATTATCAAATGGAAAATTAAAATGGATTAATGGAGATTATTATGAAGGAAATTTTAAAGATGGAATTTTTAATGGATATGGAAATCTAAAAATAAATAATGGAAGTGAATATGAAGGAAATTTTTTGACTGGATTATATAATGGAAAAGGAATTTTTAAATGGAAAAATGGAGATATTTATGATGGAGATTATTCATATGGAATAAAAGAAGGAAAAGGAAAATATACTTTTAATAATAAAAATTCTTATGATGGACAATGGTATTCTAATAAACCACATGGAGAAGGAACTTTAACAATTAATAATCAAAGTTATCAGATTAATTTTAGAAATGGAATACTTGTGCCTATTAAAGAAGATTTTAATTTTGATAATGATCTTAATTGGAAAGTTGAAGATATTGATTTTTCGAAATTAAAATTTATAAATGTTTCTCTTATACAAAAAAGTATATTTTGTAGTAAAAATAAAGAGTTAAAATCTAAGGAAGAATTTGTTGAACCTATTTTTCAAGGAATATGAATTAGATTACATATTTTGTTTAACCCTTTTTTTGAAAAATTATTATTTGATTTATATATTTTATTATTTTTTTTATTTATATATTGTTATTTATTGTGTTTATTTTTGTTATTATTTTAGAAAAAAAATCTATATCTTGAGAATATTTTATTAAAATATCATTTTTTTTGTTTTTTAATTCTTCTAATTGGTTTTTTAATTTTTGATTGTCTTCATTTAATTGCTTATTTTTTCCTATTATAGTTTGAGAGTTTATTTCTTTTGAAGTTTCACTTAATGATGATATTGATTTATTTTCTATTAATTTTTCACTTTTTAATTCGTTTTCTAATTGATTTTTTTCATTTAATTTTTGAAAATAATAACTTAATATTTTTTTAATATTAATCTTTTTTAATTTTTCAATTTCAGAATTATAAAATTTTTCATTTAAATCATTTGTTTTTTTATTATTATTTATATTTAATTTTAAATTATTTTTATTCAAATTTTCAATCAATTTTTCTTTACTATAATTCTTATTTAAACTATTATTATTTAAATCATTATTATTATTTGAAAAAGGTATTTTTAAGTTAATATGAATATTTTCTAATTCATTATTTTTTTCAAAATTCTTTTCACTATTATTATTATTTAAATTAATATTTAATTTTAAACTTTCTTTTGATAATCCTTTCATTAATCTTTTACTTTCTAAAGAATTACTTGAATTTTCTTTATTAGAATTACTTAAATTATTTCTTTGAGAAAAAGAAGTAAAATTATCAATTATATTATTTAATTCATTTATTTTATTTGATTTTTCTTTATTTTCTTCATTTAAATTTTTGTTAATAAAATTTTCTAAATTTAAAATTGGGTTTTTGAATTTTTCTTTAGAATCTATTTTTACATTTATTTCTTCGTTAATATTATTTAAAGCTTGAAATAATTTTTGTTTAATATTTAAATTTTTACTTTTATTTTCATCATATGATATTATAAAAGGATATTTTCTTTGATCTGAAGAAATATTTCTTCTCTTATTTTTCTTTGGAGAATTTTCTTCATAATTTTTTTTCAATGATAATTTATTATTCCTTTTTGATTCTGATTCATTTCTTTTATTAGAAGGAGATTTATTTCTATAAACTTTTAATAATAAAATAATTTAAAACAATACTTTCTTTTATATAATAACTATTAACTTTCATATCAATTTTCTATATTTAAATTTTAAATAAAATAATAACACAACAAAAAAATATAATATAAAAAAATAAAACAATTAATTAAAAAACGATTTAAAAAAACCGATTTTCAAAAATTAAATAATAAAATGTTAGAATCAGAAAATTTACCATCTTTTCTAATAAAACCAAAAGAAGAAGAAAAAGAAGAAATATCTCATATAAACATTTCTCTTGAAAAAGGATTAGTAGCTCATAAACAAATAATAATAAATTATTTAACTAAATTTCCATCAGGGAATTTTATCACAGGAGCAAAAGATACATGTTTAAAAATATGGAATTTTGAATATAAATTAATACAAGAAATTCAAATAGCTCATGACTCTTTTATTAATTATATTAATGTTAAAGATGAAAATACTTTTGCATCATGTTCTAATGATAGACATATTAAAATTTGGAAAAAGCAATTTAATTTTTATATTAATATTATTAAATTAACAAATGCTCATGAAGATGGAATAACTAAAGTTTTATTTTATAAAAAGAATAAATTAATTTCAGCGTCTTTAGATGGAAAAATTAAAATATGGGAATTTATAAATAATAATAGTAATAATTCTTATATAAATAACATTCAATATCAATGTATTTCAGTTTTATCTTTTTCAAATTCAATTAAATCAATATTATTATTAGAAGAAAGAGATATAGGAATTTCAATAGGAAACTGTGCAAAAATATTTTCATTAAAAACTTATGAATATCTCTTTTCAATAGAAGAAATAGAAATATATGGAAAAAATGCAGTTTGTAAATTAGATGAAGATAAAATAATAGTAGGAGGATATTTTTATAATATGAAAATTTTTTCTTTAAATAAAAAAAAAATAATAAAAGAAATTGATAATGGATTTCGCTGTTTATGTATTTGTGCTTTAAATGATAAAGGAGTTTTTTTAACAGGAGGTTTAATTCCTAATGTTAAAATTTACCGAATTTCTGATTTTAAGTGTATTCAAATTTTGAAAGGAGCTCATAATCATTCTATTCAAGGTTTTCAAATTTTTTCAAATGATATTTTAGCCTCTTATTCTTATGATGGAATTGTTAAGTTTTGGAAATATTAATTTATATTTTTTAAGGAAGGAAATTTCTTTTTTTTTGGGATTTTTTTAAAAAATAATTATAAAAAATTAATTTTAAAATAAATTAAAAAAATGTTAACAAAGCAAAGATCAGCAATATTATTTAAAAAAACAGAAAAATTCAATAATTTAAAACCTTTATTTGATAATAAGAATTTATTAATAGAAAACAAAATAGATAATGAGAACGCAATCAATTTATTTCAGAAAAAATTAAAGAAAATGGCATCAATAAGAAATACTACTTCAAAAAATTCAAATTTAGAAACAAATGAAACAGAACAAATAAATGTAATATCAAGACCTCAAATTACTTTTATTGGATTATTAGATGAATTGAATAAAATAGAAGCAGCGAAAAGAAAAAAAGAAAAATTAAAACTTTTAAAAAATTCAAAATCAGTTGGTTCAATGGTTAAAGAACCAATAATAAAATTTAATTTAACAACAAATTATATTGAAAAAAAAGAACATAAAAAATTTATTAAAAGAAATAATTTTTCTCATATCTTAGAATCAAAATTACGAATGAAAAATTTTATTAGTCATGAATCTGTGGGTGAATTTATTATAAAAACTAATAATATTGCAAAAGAAAAATATGAAATTGAATTAAAAAAAGAAAGATTAGCTAATTTAATTGATATTAAAGAAAATAATTTAAATGCTGTTAAAACAAGAATTAAATCTATTAAAGAAGCAAAAGAATTATTTGAAAATAAATTTTTAGATAATTTTAATGATTATATAAAACATTTGAATAATTTAATTAAAAATGAACAAAAAGAATTAATGGAAATTGAAGAAAGAAAAAAAAATGTTAAAAATGATTTATACTTCTTAGAAAATAAAATTTATGAAAAACAAAGAGAATTAACTCATTTACATAATTGGTTTTTATTTTTTATTGAAGTTAAAGAAAAAAAAAGAAATACAAATTTTTCTATTGATTATATGGAAAGAATAAAAAAAAAAACCAATTTTTAATACTCCAGAAGATTTTATAGAAAGTATTAATTTTTTAAGTAAAAATAATTTAAGATTATTACACTCATATAATAATAATAGAGATAAAATTTATAAATTAGAATTATATCGTGATTCTTGGTATAAAGATAATTTAAAATTAAATGAATTTATGATAAAAGAATTTGCAAATAAAGAAAAATTATATAGAGAATTAGAAAAAAATAATATTTTATTAAATAATGAAAAAACTTATTATCAATCTTTAATGAATAAAAGTAGAAAAAATTGGTTAGTAAATTTAAATTGTAAAATATCTCAGAAAATAATGTTTTTGCATCAAAACACAATTGAACAAAATAAAAAATTACATTATATAAATATAATAAATGAAGAAAAAAAATTAAGTAATATTGAAATGTTATATAATATTGAAAAATTTGTTGATGAAATTTTAAGTAGAATCAATAAATTAAATAATGGAAAAAATGGAGAATTAGTTAAAAATGCTCTTATTAAATTAAGAATAAATAAAGCTCATAATGAAAAAATTGAATTAGAAAGAAAAAGAATTGAAGAAATAAATAGAAGAAATATAGAGAAAGCAAATAAAGTTTTTTTTATTCCACACAGAAAAATAGATAAATATTATTTTCATAATGTAAAAAATAAATTATCCCGAAATAAAAGTAAAGAAAATATAAAGAATAAATCTTCTCTTAAAATAAATAGCATATCAAAAACTTTCAAAACAAGTAAATCATTATATGAAATAAGAAATTTTGAACAAAAAATAATAAATGAAATATTATATTAAATATATAATAAAATTTAATTAGAAACACATTTTTTAGCAAAATCATTACAAAATTGAAAAGCAACATGTTTATACATTTGTAACCATCTTTTATTATCTTCAATAAAATTTTTAGTTTTTTTACTATCTAAAACAATATTTTCAATTAATTCTATTTCATCATTTCCAATTTTATACATTTCTTTTGTTTTTTTAAAAACTAATAATTTATATAAATATCTTTCTTTAAAAAATTCTTCATATCTTGGAACATTGTCTTCCATAGATGATTTTAATATATAATGTAAAATATTAATAATAAAACAAAAATTATGTGTAATTATAGCTTTTATTTTTTTTCTATCTATATCAAAACCATCTTTTCCTTCTTCTTCTTCTTTTAATTTTTTTACTCTTAATCTTGATTTTTCTATTTCTCTTTTTTCAAGTAAATTTCTTTCTTTTTTCCCTTTTGGATAATTAGAATCATCATCATCTAAATTTTCTCCATAAAAATTATCTTCTTGTTCTAAATCATAATTATTCTTTTTTTTCAATTTAAATCTTGGGTCTGTATTCATTTCATGTAATTCATCATATGTATAAGGATAATCATTTTCTTTTGAATTTATCTCTGTTAACTCATCTATATCATCATCATAATTATTTGAATATCTATTTTTCCTATATGGTAATTTGTTATTATCATCATACATATTATCATAATTATCGTCATAATTATCGTCGTAATAATTGTCATAATTATCATCATAGTTATTATCATAATTATCATCATAATTATCATCATAATTATCATCATAATTATCATCATAATTATTATTATTATAATCATCTGATTCATCTGAATATTTTGTTTTGTTTTTTTTAGATTTTTTATCATTTTTAAATGAAGAATAATCATCATCATCTTCATCATTGTAATTGCTATCTTTATTTTCTTTTTTACTTTTACTTTTACTTTTTTTTTTCTTAGTTTTTTTTGGAGAGCCTTCATCATAGTTTTTACTTTTCTTTTTCCCTTTTTTATTTTTATTAACATTAGTATATTCACTTTTATCTTCATAATAATAATCATCATCATCATTTTCTTTCTTTTTATTTTTCTTTTTCTTCTTATTTGTTTTTCCATAATAATAATCATCATCATTATCATCATCATTATTATTTTCATTTCCATAAATTTCATTAACATTAGTATTTGTTTGTATATCAATATTATTTAATCTTTCAGTTTGAATGACTGAAGTTGCTAAATTTTTTGTTTTTGTTTTCCTTGGAGAAAAAGAATTTAAATTTTTTTTTGGTGGATTAGAAGGTGGAATTTCTGATTTTTTTAAAATAATAGCTTTTGGATTATTTCTTATTCTAATATCATTCCTTATTCCTCTTCTTAGAATATCCATATTTTTCTTTTCTAAATAATTTTCTTTTTCCATTTTTAATCGTTTTCTTTTCATATTTTCAATAATTAAATTTAAAGTGGGAAAATAATTATAATGTCTTCTAAAAATATCTAAAATTAAAATTCTATAAAATATAATAAAACAAACTAACATTGCTTTTCTTTCATTATTCATATGTGATAAAGTAGTATTAGTGTTAAATTCAAGTCTATTAAATTCAAAAGAAGTTAAATAACCAAAAGGAATTTGAAAACCATCAGAAACAAAATTTTTTATTATTTTTTTTAAATTTCCTGGTATATCATTTTTATAGGTAAAAGCTGCTGATAAATCACTAAATAATTGTTGAATAAAAGATCTTACTACAAATACACAATGTTTTTTTTTTTGTTCATTATTAGTATTATATACTAACAATTTATCAAATAATTCTCCTGCAAATTTTTTCACGTTTTTTAATGACGGAATGATTATTTGTCTTAACTCCATTAAATTTGCTTTTATTGCTTGAATATTTACAAATTGATTTTCTTTTAAATTCAAAGAACTTTTAGTAAGTTTTCTCAAAGAATAAAATAATCTCATCATAATAACTAAATATCTTAATAATTTCCATCTCGGTCTATTTTCAAATCTAATAGTTCTAATATCTTTTTTTTTCTTTTGTTTAAATAATTCTTGAATAGAAGAAAACTTACTTAAAGGAATATAACTTTCATCAGGAAAATTAACAATTTCTCCTTCTCTAATATCTAAACTTTTTCCTTTTAAATGATTTATTCCAGGAAGAGAATAAGAAGTTGCAGTTTGAACATTATCATTAATTCTATTATAAACTGTTTGTTCTCTTTCAAGTAAATTTTTAAAAGGTTTTGGATCTAAATCCATTTGATGAGGAGCATGATAAGGATGATATGGAATTATATTTGGATTTGAATTTTGATTTGTGTTTATATATAATGGATTTAAATCTCCATTTTTCATTTGGTCTTTCGCATATTTAAAATAATTATATGATTCACTTAATTTCGGAGTAGGATTTCTATTTATTTTAGGTAATTTAATATTAGAATTTTCATTTTTATTTCTACTCATTAAATAAATTATTAATTTTCTATATTAGGCGTTAAAAAAAAATAAAAAAAATAAAAAAATAAAAATATAACTTTCAAAAAAAAAAAAGAAAAAATGGATGCAAAAACAGCATTATCAAAGAGAGAAAACTACCAAGAGTTATTAGATACAGTAAAGGAGAATTTCATAGATATGCGTCGTCGAATAAAAGACAAGACATTTGATTTAGATAACCAAGATGACAATGGGAAGACAGTATTAATAAATGTGATAGAGATGCGTAACTTTACAGAGCAAATGTGGGTTCTTTTAGAATATAATGCAGATCCAAATTTAGGAGACAATGAAGGAAAAACACCATTACATTATGCATGTTCAGTAGAAAGAAAAGATATGATAATTTGTTTATTATTATTCGGAGCTGATCCTGAAATTCCTGATAATGAAGGGAAAAAACCTTTTGAAGATTTCAGAGATGATATGACTTTGACAATGGAGAGAATTGAAGGAATTAAAAGAGAATTTATTTCTTTAACAAGGAAAAGAAGAAAATTTCTAAAATATATTTTTGATTATATTGATGAATTAGGAAGTAAACTTTTAAATATTGAAGGTCTTGCTGGTTATTATCAAAAAATTAATAAGGAAAGTATGGACGATAGTAGAAAAGATGCTACTATTTTTATTCAAGAAGCTAAAATGATTAAAAATCAATATGAAGATGTTCCTACTATCACTTATGAAGAATTTGTTGTTGCTTTCTGTTATATTGTTAAATATCATGGAATGAAAATTGTTGATGATTTCATTGAGAGATTTAAAAAAATTAGACCTAAGGTATCTAATAAAGGTGAAGAAGAAGGAGGAGATGAAAAAAAAGAAGAAAGTTAAAATTTTTCAATATTTTTTTTAATATTCAAATTATTTGATTTTTTAAACTTTTTTTTTTATTTTTAAATTAAAAAAAAAATAAAATTTTTCAATTTCTTCATATAAATTTTTTTACATTGTTATTGATATAATCGAAAAATAAATATTTACATTATACTTATATTAAAATATATAAAAAAATTATTTGATGGTTAAATTTTTTCTTTTCTTTTTAATACTTTTATTATTATTTTTAAACATATTTTCTTTTTCAAAAAGAAAATTATTTTTCAAAGTAAAATTATTTAAATGACCTTTATTATTATTTTTTTCCCCATGAAAAATTTTAGTGGGTTTATTAAGAGAATGATTATCATAAACATTTGAAATAGAAGAATGAAATGAAGTCTTTATAATTTTAGAAGAGGAAGAAAAGGAATAATTATTAGTTCTAAATAAATCATTTAATATATTATAATTATTATTCATAATTGTCCTATATGTTGTTTTATAATATTCATTTTCTATTTTTATTATTCTTTTTACTTTATTTCTTGAACGTTTTATTTGATTAAAATTATATTTTTCTAAATTATTTTTCATTTGATTAATTGATTTTTCTCTTTTTGAACTATTATCTTTGGAAATACTTAATTTAATTTTAAAATTTTTATTCTTTATTTTTTTATTTTGATTTAAATTTAATTTCATAAAATCGGATAATTTAATTATTTTTTTTGTTTTATTTTTATTTGAATAACTATTTTTTTCAGCATTAAATCCTTTACTTGTATTTAAACATTGAGTATCAGTTTTTAAAATTCTTGAAGTTAAAGATTCAGAATCTAAATTTAAAAAAGGTTTTACTTTTAAATTTCTTGTTTTATTTTTATATATTTTTTCTTTTGAATTTGATTTCCCTTTATTTACTTTTGAAATTTGAGATTCACTAAAACTATTTTTTTGTAAATATTGTAAACTTTTTAATTTCATTTGTGATAAAATATATGGTGAAACGGTATTTACTCCAAATATTGGTTTGAAATTTATAAATTTTTTTTGAAAGATTTTATTATTTAAATTAATATAATTTATATCTGTATTGATTTTCTTTTTTTTATTTACTTTATTGTTTAAATCTTTTTTTTTAGTTGAACTATTTATTCTTTTCTTTTCATTTTTCTTTTTAATATTTTCTATTTTAAATATATTTAAAATTGATTTTATTGAAGTTTCATTAGATTCTTTATAAGTGTTAAAAGAAGTGTTTTCTGGAATTGTTTTACTTTCTTCATTTAGTTTATTAAATGAATTTAAAAAAACAATAGAACTTGTTTCTTCTATATTTTCTTTAACTGTTTTATCGAATATTAATTTTAAACTACTTTGAACTTTTTTTATATTACTTTTTTCATTTTTTTGTTTAATTTTTTCTGCTTTTTTTTTCTTTTGTATACTATAATATATTCTTGCTTGTTTTTCATAAAAATCATGAATTAACTTATTCAGAGAAAATTGAACAAAATTTGATTTACAAAAAAATTTCAAATAATTCCTATAATATTTTGAAAATTTTGGAATTCTTAGTTTTGATTCTTTTATTTTATAAAATCTTTTTAAAAATTCTCCTTTATATTCAAATATTACTTTATCCCTAAAACTTGCAAAAATATGATTTTTTGAAGAAGCTATTAAATTATTTATTATTATTTTCTCATATCTCTTATTTGATGTTTTATATTTTAATAAATGTCTTTGAATTAGTTTAAAATTTTGATTCACATATTTATTCTTTATAGATGTTTTTTTATGGATATTTTTTGGCATAATTTTATTCTTAATATTTTTTTTAAATAAAGTATAAGTTTGAGATATTTTTGGAAAAGAATCAATTTTTAAATTCCTTGATTTTTTTAAAGGAGTATTATTATCATTAATCATTTATTGATTAAAATTTCAAAAAATTTAAAAAAAATAATAAATATATAAAAAAGTAATTTGAAATAAATTTTGATAAAACAAAAATTAATAAAAAAAATAACTTTTCTAAAACTTAGGCATTGCAATTCTAATTTGTTGAGGTTGTCTTTCCATCATAGATTTAAAAATTCCTCTTCCTAATCTTCCATCTCTGGTTTCTTTTCCAATACTTTGAATAGGTTCAGTATTTTTTTGTGTCATAATTTGATGTCCAATAGAGCTATATAAATAATAGCTTTCATTTTTAGTAAAAATCTTATTACTTAAATCATGTCTTTTCCCTTTATTAAAAGAATATCCTGGGACTTTAACATGTTGACTAAGAGCATTTAAATTATCTTGATTATAAGAAGAAGGACCAACATTCCTTCCAGAACCAGTAGGAATAATAATACTATTATTACTAGTCCTAATCCCTAATTTATATGTAGGCATTCTTAAACTTTGACTTCTTCTCTCCCAATCAGGATCATATCTTCCGGGACCAGGAACTTTTTCATTAAAATCATATCTTACTCTTGGTTCTAAATCTATTGCACCTCCTTTTATATGATTCCATTTTTTTGGTATTTTTGATAAATCTGATGATTCATCATATTTATGTTTATACATTTCATATATTTCACCATTATATAATGGAGGTCTTAACGAATCTCCTATTTTCCATTCTGGAGGTCTATCATATTTTAAATTTGAATATTTATTCTGAGAATATATTGGTCCTGGAGTATTTGTAAATGTATATAATGGAATTCTTTTTGCTTTTCCAATTGAATATTTTGGAGCTGTTGGCTTTTCTGCTAATATCATCTTACCAAATCCTGTGTGTGCTTGGTGTTGAAGGAATTCTTGCTCTTTTACATCTAATTTTTTTAATTATTTATTTATTGGGTCTTACAATATTTTGCCGCTTCACGAGCACGCTCCTCGTCACGGCGCTTTTGCTCTTCTAATTTTTCTTGTGCGTCCATTTTGTAACTCTTTTATTTATTTTATTTTATTTTATTTTTAATTTCGTTTTTTATTTTGTTTTTATTTCTCAAATATTTATTGGGTTTTCTTTTGGATTTTTCTAAATAGAATTATTAATAGAAGAGACAATTCTTAAATAATCAAGAATAATATATTAGATTTTGGAAAAATATATGATTATATTTTTAAATGAACCAATTATTAAAATAAAATTTCATTCAATTCTTTAATAAATATAATTAAAAATATTAATATAATTAAATAAAATGGAAACTGAAGTTCCAGTCCCAAATTTAACAACACACGTAGTTGAATTACTAAAATCAATAACACCAAATCCAAATTATAAAGCATTAAAACCTAATTCATTAAATACAAATTTATATGAACACATAAAGAAAATGTATTTGACTCAATTAACTTTAAATGATGATTGTAAATATGATGATTTATTTGAAGATATATCAATAAGAATAAAAAAAGATGGAACATATTTCCCAAATAATGATATAACAGATGAGCAAATTGAAAAAATATTAAAAGACCCAAAATTAATAGAAAATTTATTAAATTCATTTGAAAAAGAAAAAGAATTATTAAAACCTCCTTCAAAAGCAGAAGAAGGAGGAGAAGTACAACCAATAACTCAAATAAATTTTATTCCAGATTATTATGAACTTTTCCAAAAATTTTCAATGGTAGGAATATCAATGTCTAAAAAGGAGTTAATATTATTAAATAATTCTTTAACAAAATTAGCAACAATATATACAAATGGAAATATATCATTCTTTGGAAAATTTTTTGGTACTGAAAAAGATTATTACGTGGTTGAAGCAACTGAAATAGATCCTCCTGAGAATTTTAATTATGATAATGATATGGAAAAGAGAAAAGAAGATGGAGTAAATAAAAATGTATATTTAGTAACAAATAATTTATGTGATAAATGGGTTGAATTACCAGATATTAAACCATCACAATTAAATGAAAGTAGAAAAATAAAATATTTTCTTACTGGAAATTTAGATAATAAAATATATTCAAATCCAACATTTAATGGAACTGAAAAAATTTATTTAAGATGTATGATTGCTAGAATATATCATGGAACTAAATTAGTTCCTTCAATTAATCATTATACTGTTGAAGAAGGTGATCAATTTAAACCTTTAGTTCCAGCTGAAAAACCAAAACCATTTACTTATGAAGATATATTAAATTTAAAATATTGGATTCATTATCCTCCAATTATA
>JAEEGL015791595.1_pt1 | contig 24832 bp, 19 predicted proteins | sample 9134231 | NCBI WGS metagenome assembly JAEEGL01 (sample SAMN16246548, study PRJNA631951) | gut metagenome | biome: gut microbiome; feature: rumen; material: fiber-attached | host: Bos | place: Iran: Karaj | collected 2018-10
TCAAGGTAAAGGAGCCCGAGCCCTGCGAGTACAGCTATATGAAGGACGGGCAGATCCTTTATACCTATCTGCACCTGGCTCCCAATCCCGGCCTCACCGCCGCCCTTATGGACAGGGGGGTGAAGGCCGTGGCTTTTGAGACCATAAAGGACAATATGGGCAACCTGCCCTGCCTGAGGCCCATGAGCCAGATAGCGGGCCGCCTTTCCGTTCAGGAAGGCGCCAAGTATTTGGAAAGGGAATTCGGGGGCAGAGGCGTGCTTCTGGGAGGCGTTCCCGGAGTTGAAAGAGGCAAGATAGTCATCATTGGGGGCGGTATCGCCGGCACCTACGCGGCCAAGGCCGCCGTGGGCATAGACGCCCAGGTCACCCTTCTGGAGGTCAACCCCAACAGGCTGGCCTATCTGGAGGATATCTTCGGCGCTTCCGTGACCACTCTTTACAGCACCGAGGCCAATATCGCCCGGGCTCTGGCAGAGGCCGATCTGGTGATAGGCTCCGTGCTCATACCCGGAGGCTCCACTCCCAAGCTTATAAGAAGGGAGCATCTGGATATCATGAAGAAGGGCGCCGTGATAGTGGATATCGCCATCGACCAGGGCGGCTGCTGCGAGACCTCCAGAGTCACTACCCATGACAATCCCGTATTTATCGAGAAGGGTATAGTTCACTACTGCGTGGGCAATATGCCCGGAGCGGTGCCCTATACCTCTACCGTGGCTCTGGCCAACACCACCTTCCGCTACGGCAAGCTCATAGCGGACAACGGACTGGAAAAGGCTGTTGCCATGGATCCGGACTTCGCCTTCGGCCTGAACGTTTACGGGCATAAGTGCACCAACAAAAACGTGGCCGCCAGCCTGGGGCTGGACTTTACCGAGCCCCTTGAAGCCGTTAAATAAACGAGTCAAACGTAAACGCCCGCCTGACCTGAGTCAGGCGGGCGTTGTTGTGTACCGGCGCTAAAAGCGTTATCTGGCCACTATGTTCACCAGCTTGCCGGGGACCGTGATCACCTTGACCACCGTTTTCCCCGCCAGCTCTTTCTGTATCCGTTCGTTGGCCAGGGCGACCTCTTCCATGTGGGCCTTGTCGGCGTCTGCCGGGACCATGGCCTTGGCTTTCACCTTGCCCAGTATCTGGATGACTATCTCCTTCTCGTCGTCTTTGGCTATTGCGGGATCGAAAACGGGGAAGGCGGCGTTGATGGTGAAGCCTTCATAGCCCAGATCCTGCCAGATGCAGTCGGCGGCGTGGGGGGTTATAGGGGCAAGCATCAGCACCAGATCGTATATGCATTCGCTGAATACGGGGCTGGAGCCGGAGCCCAGTTTGGCGTAAAAGGCCTGCATATCGTTGGCCAGTTCCATGATGGCGGCGATAGCCGTATTGAACTTGAAGCCGTCTATATCGGCGTCCACCTTGGCGATGGTCTTGTGGAGCTTGCGCCTCAGGGCCGTTTCTTCGGGGGAAAGGCCGTCCGTATGCTTTGCGAAGTCCTTGTCGTAGCGTTCCATATAGCCGTATATCATGCGCCAGACCCTGTTCAGGAACCGGCTGGCCCCGATCATGCCCTCGTTGGACCACTGGATGGCGTCGTCAAAGGGGGCTACGAACAGCTCGTATATCCTCAGGGAATCGGCGCCGAACTCCTCGGCCATGGCGTCCGGTGACACCACGTTCCTCTTGGATTTGCTCATCTTTACCCATTTGTAGGTGACTTCCTCCTCGGGCAGGGCCGCCGCTTCCTCGGGGAAGATGGAAACCAGCTCTTTGGTTTTGGAGCCGTCCTCCAGAGTGAGAGCCTTGTGGGGGGTGTTGGAAAGCACCATGCCCTGGTTCTTGAGGCAGTGGAAGGGCTCCTTGAAGGGCACCAGGCCGGCGTCGTAGAGGACCTTGGTCCAGAATCTGGCGTAGAGCAGGTGCATCACGGCGTGCTCGGCGCCGCCCACGTAGAGATCCACCGGCAGCCAGTAGGCCGCCAGGTCCTTGTCAAAGGGCACGTCGTCCCGGTGGGGGGAAACGTATCTCAGGAAATACCAGCTGGAGCAGGCAAAGCCGCCCATGGTGTCGGTCTCCCTCTTGGCGTCGGCGCCGCAGACGGGGCACTTGACGTTGACCCAGCTGTCGATGTTGGCCAGAGGGCTTTCGCCGCTGCCGGATGGCTCGTAGTTTTCCACGTCGGGCAGCTCTACGGGCAGATCCTCTTCCGGCACGGGCACCGCGCCGCAGTGGGGGCAGTGTATCACGGGAATAGGGCAGCCCCAATAACGCTGGCGGCTGATGAGCCAGTCCCGCAGCTTGAAATTCTTGGCCCGTTTGCCCAGGCCCTTCTCCTCCAGCCAGTCGATGGTTTTGTCCTTGGCCTCGGAGCCCCCGAACTTTTCCACCTCCGGAGCGGAGTTGATGATGCTGTTCTTCTCCACGTGGAGCAGCACGTCCCGCAGAAAGCCGAAACCGTTGTAGTATTCCATAACGGTGCGGGCCTCCGTTTTCAGCAGGCCCAGTATGGCCTGCCCGGCTTCAAAGCTGTTCCAGGGGTAAAAGGCCCCCGCCGAAACTACGCCCCACACGGTCCCCGCCACGGGAGCGAAGGCGCCTTCCGCAAGGTATTTTTCCGCCAGGGCTATATATTTGTCCGCGGTCCCTGCGTCCAGGGTCACGAGATAGTTGCCGTCTTTGCGGGCAAAGGATATTTTGGCATCGGCCAGAGCTTCGGCGAAGCCGTCACCCGCCGCGTTTTCGGGCACTACGGACTTGCTGACGCCGTCGGCGCGCTTGATGACCGGCAGCATTTCTATGCCGAACTTCAGGGCGAACTCGAAGTCTCTTTCGTCATGGGCGGGGACTGCCATGATGGCTCCCGTGCCGTAGCCCATCATGACGTAGTCGGAGATCCAGATGGGTATCCTGCGGCCGTTCACCGGGTTTATGGCGCAGGCGCCTATGAAGATGCCGGTTTTTTCCTTTTCGGTGTTCTGCCGGTCAATGGCGCTCTGCCGTTCCGCCTGCCGCCTGTAATCGGCGATGGCATCCTTTTTGTCCGCCGACGCCAGCTTTTCCACCAGAGGATGCTCCGGGGCCAGCACCATAAAGGAGGCTCCCCAAAGGGTGTCCGGGCGGGTGGTGTATATGACTATGTCGTCTCCCTGCTCGGATTTGAAGACCACTTCGGCGCCGTCGCTGCGGCCGATCCAGTTCTTCTGCATGAGCTTGATGGAATTGGGCCAGTCTATGGTGTCCAGATCGTCTATGAGCCTTTCGGCGTAATCGGTTATCTTGAAAAACCACTGGGGCAGGTCTTTTTTCTCGATGGGGGTATCGCAGCGCCAGCAGAGGCCGTCCACTACCTCTTCGTTGGCCAGCACCGTCTTGCAGGAGGGGCACCAGTTGGCGGGAGACATGCTCCTGTAGGCCAGGCCTCTCTTCATCAGAAGCTGGAATATCCACTGGGTCCACTTGTAATACTCCGGCGAGGAGGAGTTGATCTCCCTGGACCAGTCGTAGCCGATGCCTATCATGTTCATCTGCCGTTTGTAGGTCCGGATATATTCCGGCACGGTCTTTTTGGGATGGCTTTTCTTCTTGATGGCTTCGTTCTCCGCGGGCAGGCCGAAGGCGTCCCAGCCCATGGGGTGCAGAACGTTGAAGCCTTTCATGCGCTTATAGCGGCAGACAACGTCTGTGGGGATATAGTTTCTGCAGTGGCCTACGGAAAGGCCGGCGCCGGAAGGATAGGGGAAAAAGTCCATTCCGTAAAACTTTGGCTTGTCCGTGGAGTCTTCGGTCAAAAATACCTGAGCCTCGCGCCATTTTTCCTGCATTTCCTTTTCTATGGATCTGAAATCATAGGGTTTTTCCATTAAGTGCTCCTCTGATTTGTAAACACGCTTTATACTATATATATTATACCACAAAGCGCCGCAAGTATAAAGGAGCCGCGCCTGCCGGAAAATGCCGGCGCCCCGACGGTCGTCGGGAACTTTTTTTAAATGCCGGCGTCTGTATAAGCGGTGGAAAAAGAGGGCGGAACCAAAAAAAACGCGTTGAGCGAAGGTTGCGGAAGCTTTTCGGCAGTTTATTTTCAAAAAAAGCCGGAAACTTGACGTTTTTCGGATTTTGTGGTAAACTATATAATGTAATGCATTATACAAAAAGGAGTACAGACTATGTACGAAGAACCGATTATCGAGATCGAGGAAGTCGAATTGGCCGACGTCATCAGCAGCGATGATGAAAGCGATCCGGCTTCGGAAACCAATTATTAAAAAAGAAAACGGCAGCGTGAAAACGCTGCCGTTTTTTTGCGTCGTTTATGAAGATCATCCTTATCAGGCACGGAGCCACCGAATCCAATCTGCGCCGTTGTTATCTGGGGTCCACCGACCAGCCCCTGCTGCCGGAAAGCGCAGCCCTCCTGGCGTCCCGCAGTTATCCCGAAGCGGTATGGATCGCCGTTTCTCCCATGCTCCGGTGCCGTCAGACGGCGGAAATAATATACGGGAGCGAATATCACGTTTACGAAGGGCTGAAAGAGTGTGATTTCGGAGAATTCGAAAACAAAAACCACCGGGAGCTTTCGGGAGACCCGAGGTATCAAAAATGGCTTGCCTCCGGGGGAGAGCTTCCTTTTCCCGGCGGCGAGGATCCCGCGGCTTTTGCAAAACGGGTCCGGGACGCTTTTCTTCGGGCGGCGGAGGATGCGGCAGGCGAAACTATGGCGGTAGTGGCTCACGGAGGCACCTTCATGGCCCTCTTACGGGAATTCATGCAGCTCCGCGAAGGAGAAGAGTTTTTGTTCCACTCGGTCAAAAACGGCGGCGGCCTGGAATGCGAGTGGACCGACGGGAGGCTCGCCATACTGCGCCGGATCTATTGAACCGTTTCCGGCTTGCGGAAACGGGACCTGTTGTGATATAATGGTTATGTCAAATTGTTTTTCATTTTGATACACTCCTAATAAAGGGCGGCTTCTGCCGCCCTTTTTTTAATCTATGGTCACATAGGCGTTGGTTTCCGCCGACCTGAAGCCGGCGTCCACGTATTTCTGCGCCTTGTATCCCTCTGCAAAGGAGGGGCGTCCCTGTTTTCCGCTTTTTACGGAATCGATAAAGCTGCGGTAATTGTCCGGGACCGGAGGGCATTCTACGGGTTCCCACACAGCCCTGTTCCTGTTTTCTCCCCGGCATACGAGCAGCATTTTGTCCGCCTCTCTGGCCTGGTTCAGGTCCAAGGCTCCGTTTTCGCAGAAAACAAGGAGGGAGACCTCGTCCACGAAGCCCGTGTCCGTCCTGGCCGTGTGTATGGCGCCTGTTATCCCGTTTTTCAGCCTTACCACGGAATGCATGGCCTCGTTGGCGTCAAACACGTATCCGCCGGCCTTGCGCGGCTCCAGGTCATAACAGTCCAGACAGCAGAACAGGCCCTCAAAATCACCGCATACGTAGCTTGTGAGATCGAAAACGTGGACCCCGATATCTCCGATGCAGCCCAGGCCGTGTTTCTTGCTGAGGCGCCATTGGAAGGCGGGGTTTTTGCTGCTTTCGCCCCAGCAGTCGGTGGTGCGCCAGGACTGCCTGTAATGGGCCTCGAACCTCAGGACCCTGCCCAATTCGCCGCCGCGGACCATTTCCGCCATTTTCTGCGAACACGGAAAAACCCTTTTGGTAAAGTTCACTCCGGTCATTATGCCTTTTCCGGCTGCTTCGCAGGCGGCCTCATTCATTTTTGCGGCGCCTTCCAAATCGGACGAGAGAGGCTTTTCGCTGAAGGTATGGACGCCTCTTTTCAGAGCCTCTGTTGCCATAGCGGCGTGGACTGCGTCGGGGGTCGCTATGCTCACTGCGTCGGGCTTCTCCTTGTCAAGAAGCTCGGTAAAATCCGTGTAATATGCCGGTATGCCGTATTGCCCGGCAAAGCTTTTTGCTTTTTCTTCTATAATGTCGCAGCAGGCGGCTATTTCCACGCCTTCTATTGCCCTGAAGCCTGCGGCGTGGGCGTGGGAAATGAGACCGTTGCCGATTATGGCAAGTCTGATTTTTTTCATGATCTCTCCTTATTTGTCTGCGTGCGTAAGGATCTCGCAGCCGTTTTCCGTTACCAGTATATCGTCTTCTATGCGTATGCCGCCCCGGCCGGGTATATATATCCCCGGTTCCACCGTGGCGACGATCCCCGGCTGCAGGACCAGATCCGAAGACGGCGAAAACGCCGGGCTGTCGTGGACCGAAAGCCCCAGGCCGTGGCCCAGGCCGTGGCCGAAGCGGTCCCCGTAGCCGGCTCCGGCGATAAACTCTCTGGCGACAGAGTCGATATCCTTTCCCGGGATCCCGGGCTTTACGGCTTCTATGGCTCTTTGCTGGGCTTCCAGGACGATGCCGTATATTTTGGCAAACTCCGCCGAAGGCTCTCCTATGAAGAAGGTGCGGGTGATATCGGAGCAGTAGCGGTCTTTTATGCAGCCGAAATCACATTTCACCATGTCGCCTTCCTTTATTATGCGGTCCTCCGGAGCATGGTGGGGAAAGGCGGCGTTTTCGCCGGCGGCGATTATGCAGGGGAACGCTTCGCCTTCGGCGCCCTGCATTTTCATATGGTATTCCAGCTCCGCCGCCAGCTCTTTTTCACCGATTCCCGGGACGATCCGGTTTTTCAGCCACGCCGCCGCCTCGTCTGCCAGCAGGCAGGCCTTTCGTATGGCTTTTATCTCGTTTTCATCCTTTATAAGCCTGAGTTCTTCCACAAGTCCGTGGGTCTCCGCCGGGTTCTTTATAAAGGCGCATATGTCCCTGTAGGTCTTCAGGCTTATGCTGTCCGCTTCAAAGCCGCAGGAGGCCGCGCCGGTCATACCGGCGGCAACGGAAAGCATAGGGGCGTTTTTGTAATCGATCACTTCGAAGCCCGGACATTCCTTTTCTCCCTGGGCCGTATAGCGGGAATCCGTTATGAGGGCCTGTCTGTTTTCCCCCAGCACCAGTACCCCGTTGTCTCCGGTGAAGCCGGAAAGGTAATACATGTTGGCCGGGTCGTGTATGAGCATGAAGCGGGGGGCTTTTGCAAGCAGTTTTTCGATTCGTCGGTTCATAATATCACAAATTGCGGGCGGGGGGATACCCGCAGTGTTATTTTGCCTCCCGCAGGCACCATTCTCGTCTCGTCTCCCATTATCCCTATGATCTTCACCGGCCGGTCTGCGGCCAGCTCGATGGTGTCCTCGGAGTCCTTGTTCCAGCACACCAGCCCCTTCTTTCCGAAACGGGTGACAAAGCCGAAAACGTAGTTCGGCGCGAATTCCGTCCGGCGTCCGGTCCATTTGCAGTTGTCGCAGACGTTGATCAGGTTGGCGTAAGCCACCCCCGCGGGCTTGGGGTCCAGATTCTCGTAAACCAGGCCGAAGTTGTGTTCCTGGTTGTAGGGAGAGGTGCCGTCGTTGTGCAGATCGTAGTAAAAGATCCGGTCGACTCCCTCGTTCAGGTGCAGCACGCACATGCGCACTATCCAGTCCGCCTGGGTGTCCGGGTCGCAGGGGGCGTACCAGTGGCTCGTTTCGGGCCCCGCCTGAAAAGAGGAAAAGCCTACCTCGCCTATATTCAGCTTCCAGCGGGCGCCCTTTTCCTTCATCTTTTTCTTCAGGGCGGCGTAGCCCAGCAGAGTGTCCTGGTCCTCCGGAAGAGGGGTGTCCCTCTTGAGATTGTAGGCGTGAGGGGAAAGGTAGTCAGGCTCGTTTGTGATACCTCTTTCCAGATACATTTCCGCCCAGTTGAGGCCGTCCAGATCCTCCCAAACTACCCGGGCGTCCTTCTGGTGTTCCTTTATTACTTTGGACACCTGTTTGGCCCACTGCCAGTAGACCTCGAACCAGGGGCCCCCGTTCCAGCCGCCTCCCAGCCTTTGGGACCAGCCGAAATTGTGGGGCTCGTTGACTATGTCGTAGAGCCGGGTCATATAGCCGAATTTGTCGGCGTATTCGCCGTAGTTCCGGATATACGGGGCAAAGTCCCATTCGCTGTCCGGCGCCTTGCCGGCCTTGATCTCCTTTTCGGCGTAGGCCAGGGAAGCCTCGCACATGGCTCCTGTGAAGCAGGGCATATATCTTATGCCGTATTCCTCCGCCGCCAGATGGGCCTTGTCCTCCAGGGTGGCTTCGCCGTCCCTGAGCCAGCTGATGCCCAGGCGGCTGATGACCTCTGCCTGGGACAGGGGCCAGCCCTGGTTGAAGTGGCCGTTGACCCCGAAATAGGAGCGGTCTTTGTCTATCCCCGCCGGCCGGTCCAGCACGGCGTAGGTGCAGAAGCCTTCCTTGGTCAGGCCCGCGGCGGTCAGGGTATAATTGACGTAATAGAGGCCGGGCCTGCTTTCGGCTTTTATGGGGACCGGGTCTTTTGAGAGGCTGCAGGTTACGGCCTCTCCCAGCTGTCTGCCCCGGTGGTCCGTCACCGCGTACCGGCAGCTCCCTTCTGAAAAGCCGAAGGGAACAAGGGACAGGGCCGGCTTCTCGCCGGTGTAGTAAATGTTTACAGCCGCAGCTCCCTTTAACTGCAGGCCGATACTTGCAAGCCTATTTTTCTCCGTCTCCTTTTTCAGCGCTTCCGGATCGGAAACGTCTGCCCACACCCGGTAAAGCTTCATGGAGGCCCCGGCGGCGCCTCCCTTTTTCTCCGGGCCTATGAGGAGCTTTGCCGGCAGGTCTATCCTGCCGTTCCTATCCTCCGGGAAGGAAAAGCCCTTCTCCTCAAATTCCTTTACGCTCAGGGCGTATTCTCTTTTGTCCCCGCCCTGCGGGGCCACGGTAAGCTGAAAGGTCTCCCCCTCGCTGTCGGTGAGCCTTACCAGGATGACGCTGTCGGTCTCCGCCGTAAAGCGCAGTGAGGAAAGGTTCAGCTCTTCGGGGAAATACAGCTGGCAGTAGGCTCCGCCTTCGGAAAGATCGCACTCCACCAGGGCGGCCCCGTTTTCCACGCGGCACTCGTATTTGCCTCCGGGGACTTCGTTCCCGGGGCGCATAAAGAGCTTGTGCTCAAAGGCGAAATCCCTCAAAAGGACTTCCTCGGCCCCCAAAGGCAAAACCGCGGCGGCCAGCAGTATCATAAGCAATATTCGTTTCATGATTTGTTCTCCCTGATGCGAAATTCCGGCAGGTTCTCCGGAGAAGCGTCCAGCTCCTGCAGGTATTTGTTGACCACTTCTCTGCTGCCGCCGTCCATATATACCATGCCTTCCCTGATCCAGACGGTCCTGTCGGCAAAGCCCGTGGCGGCGTGCATGTCGTGGGTGACGAATACTATGGTGCTTGTTCCCGCCGCCTTGATAGCGGCCATTCGGGCGTAGCATTTTTCCTGAAAGGCGGCGTCGCCTACCGCCAGCACTTCGTCTATGAGAAGTATGTCCGGAGCAGTTTCCGTGGCTATGGCGAAGCCCAGCCTCATGAGCATGCCCGCCGAATAAGTGCGCACCGGCTCGTTTATATAGTTTCCCAGTCCGCAGAAGGCGACTATGTTATCGAGGCGTTCCTCTATCTCGGCTTTCGAAAGCCCCAGAACGGCGCCGTTGAAATATATGTTTTCCATCCCCGTCAGATCCGGATGGAAGCCGCTGCCCAGGTCGAGCATGGTGTAAAGCCTTCCGCAGGTCTTTATGGAACCCTGCGTGGGCTTGTACACTCCGCAGATTATACGCAGAAGAGTGCTTTTCCCCGAGCCGTTGGTGCCCACTATGGAAACCGATTCGCCGCTTTTTACGGTGATATTGATATCTTTGAGCGCTTCCTTGTATTGCCTTTTCACCCTGCCGGCGGAAAGGATGAGCTTTTTGATGGTGGGGGCCGTTCCGGTAAGCTCGAAACGCTTGGATATGTGAGACAGGACTATGGCATCTTTCATTACAGTCTCTCCGCGAACAGGTGTTTTCTTTTGTTGAAGAAATCCATGCCGATGAATAAAACGGATATGCATATCACGGCGCATACGGCGAACATCCCCCAGTCCATGGGCAGGCTGGTCACTGTGTTGCCCGCCACCGAGCCTTCAAAGGGAGGCATCAGAAGCTTTTTGTAGGCGTCCATAAGGGTGTTGAAGGGCGAAAGCATGTAAAGGCGGAAGAGCCAGTCTCTGTGGGCCTCCGGCAGCTTGGTGTAAACCAGCTCCACGGGATACATGACGGGAGTGAGATAAAAACCGATGTTCAGAAGGGCGTTCAGGATAAACTTCGTGTCGTCGAAAAAGGCGTTTATGGTGCATATCACGAAGGCGATGCCCATCAGAAGGCACGTCTGCAGGATGATAAGGACCGGCAGCCACAGAAAGCCCGGCCTCAGGGACGAGCCGTGAAGGAACAACCAGAAAACCAGCAGATATACCACCAGGATGCAAAGGGCAAGCAAAAAGTGGATCAGGTTTGAAAGCACGTTGGAAATGGGCAGCACTTCTCTGGGGAAAGGGACCTTTTTTATGAGATCCCTGTGGTGCAGCAGCACTTCCGAGGAATCCGCAAGGCCGTTGAGCACGAACTGCCAGGGCAGGAAGGCTGCCAGCAGATAGGCGGAATAATTGGGGATATCTACCCGCATTATGTATTTTACCACTATGGTGATGGTGGCGACCTGGATGAGAGGATTCGCCAGAGACCAGAAAAAGCCCAAAACGGAGTTTTTGTATCTGACCTTGATATCCCTCAGGACCAGCTGATAAATGAGATACCTGTAATTTATGATATTACGGAATTCTTTGAACACTTGATTTTCCTTATAGAACGCTCTAACTCCATTATATTAGAGTTCCGGAATATTTGTCAACAAAACGCTTCCTGCCGCATATAAAAAGCCGCGTCGCGCCAAACGTTTGTTTTCCGCCAGAGCCCCCGCAGCCTCCGGCGCTTTTTTTTGGCAGAACGCTTGCAATTTGATATAGTATCGTGTATAATAGTATTGTACGGCCCTATAGTGCAGCGGTTAACACACATCCCTTTCACGGATGAGGCAGGAGTTCGATTCTCCTTGGGGCTGCTTTTTGGCGAGATACCTCAGCTGGTCAGAGGACCCGGCTCATACCCGGGGCGTCGTCAGTTCGATCCTGACTCTCGCTACCAAAAAGAACACTCCGGGAGTGTTCTTTTTTTTATGGCAAAATGCCGGCGCTGTAGTGCCGGCAAAACTGTATCCGGGAGAAGGTTTGATAGGATGTCTGGAGAGATAACGGGCTACCTGCTGGCGGTTTTGTCCATGTGCATTTACGGCGTATATATGTCTCCGAAAAAGCTTTCGGGACTTACCGACAGCCGCTTTACCTTCTGGATGGCCTGCGGGATAATGGTTTCCGCCGGCGTGTTTTACCTTACCGTCCCCCATGAAGAAAAAACCGATCCCGTAATGGCCTGCGTGTCTGCGGCCGCCGGGCTGGTATGGGCCACCGGCAGCTTTGCCTATACCCTGAGCATTTCCAGGATCGAGCTTACCCGCAGCACTCCCATAAAGAACCTGTCCAGCCTGTTCGGACTGCTGCTGGGTATGGCCTGTCTTTCGGAAGGAAGGGGGAAAAGCGTATTCATGATATGCTGCATATGCCTTTCGGGGCTTCTTATCACCGTGGGGGCGTGGCTGCTTTCACGGGTGGGGGCCGTGGTGGAGGGCAAAAAGCTTCTGTCGCGGTCCGATTATATCTCCGGCTGCCTCCTGGCTCTGTGGGCGGCCGTGGGGTTCAGCATATACACGGTGCCCATGAAGCTTGCTTTCGGGTCGGGGATGACCCCCGTTTCCTTTTTGTTTTTTATGTCTTCGGGCATTTTCATCGGCATGGCCCTGCTCGCGGTATGGGCGGGCTGGCGGCCGGAGCTCTCGCTGTTTTATGAAAACACTCTCCGCCACGTTCCCGGCAAGAAGGCAAAAAGCTATGCGGTGAGCCGCCTTATGGCTCTTTCCAGCGGCCTCGGCCTCACTCTGGGGCAGCTGTTGGCAAATTATGCCGTGAAGCTTGCCGGCGTAGCGGTGGTGTGGCCCATAACCAAAAACTCGGTGGCCGCGGTGCTGTTCAGCGCCTTTGTCCTGAAGGACGTCTGCTGGAAAAGCTCCCCCGGGAAAATGTTCTGGGGGGTCCTCCTGTGCCTTGCCGGGATAATCGTGATGGCGTTTGGCGTATAAAAATGGAAAAAAAGCTTTTGGTCTACAGTGAAAAAAACGGTATGCGGGCGGACCTGTTTCTGGCAAAGGCCGCGCCGGAGCATTCGAGAAGCTTTTATCAGAAGCTTTTCGGCAGCGGCAACGTGCTTGTCAACGGAAATGTCTGCCGCCCCGGCAGAAAGCTTGAGGAAGGCGACCGGATAGAGATATCCTTTGAGGCGCCCGCGGATACTTCGCTGACAGCCGTTCCCATGCCTCTTGACATAATTTACGAGGACGGATCGCTGATGGTGATAAACAAGCCTGCGGGGCTTGTGGTCCATCCAGCCGCCGGACACAGGAACGACACCCTTGTGAACGGGCTTCTGGCCCATTCGGAGGATATCGCCGAGGTAGGCGAAGCGGAACGTCCCGGCATAGTCCACAGGCTTGACAAGGACACTTCGGGCCTGTTGTGCGTGGCCAAGACCGAAGCGGCCCTTCATTCTCTTTCCGGGCAGATAGCCCGCAGGGAAATGCACCGCCGCTATACCGCAGTCCTTATCGGGGATCCCGGCTTCGAGAGGGCCACCGTGGACGCTCCCATCGGCAGAAGCCCTTCCGACAGGCAGAAGCAGGCGGTGATAAAGGATACGGAAAAATATTCCTCCAGGCCTGCGGTCACCCACATAAGGATCCTGGAGCGTTACCGCCTGTTCGCCCTGGCGGAATGCGTTCTGGATACCGGCAGGACCCATCAGATCAGGGTGCACGCCTCCTTTATAGGGCATCCGGTACTGGGAGACGCCCTTTACGGAGGTATCAGAAAAAAGCCTGTTTTCCCTTCCGGCAAGGCCGGGGAAAAAGAATTTGCCGCCCTTACCGACGGGCTCGGACGGCAGCTGCTGCATGCGTCCGGGCTTTCCTTCAGGCATCCCGTCACGGGAGAGCCCCTTTCCTTTGAGGCGCCTCTTCCGGAGGAGTTCCGGGCCGTAGTCGATTTTTTGAGAAAAGAATTCTCTCGGGGCTGATGGACAGTTATTCTTCGCTTTTGGACCGTTTGGCTCACGAAGGGCAGCTTGCATATAAAAAAACGGAAGGCGCGCAAGAAGCCGTTTTTGAGGATATGCCCGGAGGATTGTCCCCGGAGCTGCTGGAGGATCTGAGATGGAATTTCGGTATAAAAAAGCTGTTTTGCCATCAGAGGCAGGCCTACGATCTGCTTAGCAGCGGAAAAAACGTGATAATCACCACTCCCACCGCTTCCGGAAAAAGCCTTTGCTATAATCTTCCCTGCGCCGACGCCCTCATAAAAGATGCGGACGCTTCCGCTTTGTATATTTATCCCACCAAGGCCCTGGCGGCGGACCAGCTTAAAAGCCTTGAGGGCTTCGGCTGTCTGAAGGGCAGGGTGTTCACCTATGACGGAGACACTCCTTTCGAGGACCGGGAATATATACGGAAGCGCGCCGGCATCATACTGACGAATCCGGATATGCTCCATCTTTCGGTCCTGCCCCGCCATGCCGCATGGGCCCGTTTTTTTGCAAACCTCAGATATATAGTCGTAGATGAAGCCCACACCTATTACGGGCTTTTTGCCTCGCATATGGCCTTTATCCTGCGGCGTCTCCTTGCCGTGTGCTCGTACCGCGGCTCTTCGCCGCAGTTCGTTTTTACCTCTGCCACCATTGCCAATCCGGAGGAGCTGGCGGAAACCATGACGGGGCTGCCCTTTGTCCTTGCCGGCAGGTCCGGCGCTCCCTCGGGAAGACGGACCATAGGTTTCTGGAACCCGCCTCTTCTCGGCTCCGGAGAAGAAGTCCGCCGCAGCGCCCCGGAGGAGGCCTCCCGTATAGCGTCTTCCCTTGTGAAAAAAGGGCTCAGGACCATAGTGTTCGGCAGGTCCCGCCTTGCGGTGGAGCTTATGACCAAAAGGGTGAAAAAAGAGCTTGAAGCCGTCCTTCCCGATGCCGGCGGGAAAATCGCTTCCTACAGGGCGGGCTACACACCCGAAAGAAGGCGGAAACTGGAACGGCAGATCTTTTCCGGAAAGGTTGTGGGCATCTTTGCCACCAGCGCCCTGGAGCTGGGGATAGATATCGGAAGCCTGGACGTGTGTATCAGCGCGGGCTGTCCCGGAAGGATGTCCGCCTTATGGCAGCAGTTCGGACGGGTGGGCAGAGGAGAAAAGGATTCGCTGTGCGTGCTTGTGGCCCAGAACAGCCCCATAGATCAGTATTATATGCAGCATCCCGGGGAGTTTTTTGAAAAACGGACGGAAAAATGTATCGTGGATACCGGCAATCCCTACGTGGTGGCGGATCAGCTGTCCTGTTCCCTGAAGGAAATGCCCATGACGGCAGACGAGATATTTGCCGTTTACGGGGAAACGGGGCTGGATATGCTGAGCCTTCTCCTCGACGAGGGCCTGGCCGGCTATGCCGGCAGCAGTTTTATGTGGCTGGGAAAAACAGAGCCCGCCGGGGAGGTCAATATCAGAGGCTCTCTGGGCGAGCCGTATGAGATCGTTTCCCTTGAGGACGGGGGAGCGCGGCTCCTGGGGACCTGCGACGAAGGCAGAGTGTATTATACGGTGTATCCCGGAGCGGTTTATATCCATGAGGGCGAGAGCTACATCGTGCGCTGTCTGGACCCGGAAGACAAAACGGCTTACGTGGAACCTACCTCCGCGGGGTATTACACCGTTGCCAACGAACAGTACCGTATCTCCGAGAAAAAAACCGTTTCCGATTCGGAAACAAAGGGAGGGTTCGTCAGATTCGGTTTTTCTCTGGTGACGGTGGACGTCCCTTCTTTCACAAAAAAGGCCGTGCAGGGGGGGCGTATCCTGGGAAAAACGGATATCAGCGTTCCCTCCACCGAGCTTTACACCCAAAGCGTCTGTTTTGACGTCTCCCGGGATATCATGGACAGGCTGGCGGGAAGAGGGATGGACCCCGCCGGGTCCCTTCACGCTCTGGAGCATATCCTTATAGCCGCCGCTCCCGTTATGATAAGCTGCGACAGGAACGACGTGGGAGGGGTATCGTTTCTCTCTCATCCTTCGGCAGAAGGAAGGGCCTGCGTCTTTGTTTACGACGGGATCCCCGGAGGCTGCGGTATATGCGGAAAGCTTTTTTCCGATCATGAAGGGTGGTTCGAAAAGGCTTTGCAGCTGATCTCCGCCTGTCCCTGCAGGGACGGGTGTCCGGGCTGCGTCCAGTCGCCCAAATGCGGAAACAACAATTCACCCCTGGACAAGGCCGGCGCCCTTTTTCTGCTGGAAGCGCTGCTGAAAGGGACGTAACGGTTCCCGCCGGAAAAAACGGTGTTTTAATTTTTCTCTCTGTTGTGATATAATATTATTTGTGTTTTATTACCGGTAGTTTATTTATGAAATATTTGATTTTTTTGCTGTTATTATGGCTTTTGTGGGCTCTGCCCGCCTTTTCTGCCGAATACGTCTCTTCGTCGCTGAAGGAAAAGGATATCGCATGGTTCGATGCGGCCAAAGACCCCTTCCGGGTGTACGGGGTGTTCGTTCCGGACAGAGAGCAGCCTTATTACTACAGAGTGCCGGAATACGTGGGCAAAAAGATAAGCCCCGTTTTTTCCATGCTTGCCCATCATACTGCGGGGGGACGGGTGCGTTTTGCCACCGATTCCCCGTATATCGCAGTGCACGCGGAGGAATGGGAGGGTATCCCCAGAACGAACCTTACCCTGACCTTCAGCAACGGCTTCGACGTTTACTCCGGAAAAAACTATGCGGGCACCATCATGCCGCCGGAGATATCCTATGACGGCTTTGACGGCATCCTTTATCTCGGAGAGGGCCACCGCGCCGTCACCCTGAACCTGCCGCGCTATGCAGGATTGAAAACTCTTTATATCGGCCTCAAAAAAGGCTCCCGGCTGGAAAGGGCGCAGGATTACAAAACGGAAAAGCCTTTGGTGTTTTACGGTTCCTCCATAACTCAGGGGGAATGCGCTTCCAGGCCGGGCAACACCTACGAGGGTATCATATCCAGAAACCTGGACGCGGATTATATAAACCTGGGGTTCAGCGGCAACGCGTTGGGCGAGCAGGCTGTCTGCGATTATATAGCGGGGCTGGATATGACGGCTTTCATTCTGGATTACGACCATAACGCTCCCGATCCGGAGTTTCTGAAAAACACCCATTACAACGTTTATAAAACGGTGCGCAGGGCTCACAGAGACCTGCCGATCATTCTGGTCAGCAGGCCGAACCCGGTGATCACGGAGGATGTCCGGGCAAGGTTCGACATAATAAACCAAACGTACAAAAGGGCAAAAAACGAAGGGGACAAAAACGTGTATATAGTTCCCGGATATGAGTTTATGAAAGGCTTCGGCAGCGATTGCTGGACCGTGGACAACGTGCATCCCAACGATCTCGGGATGGTGTTGATGGCAAAACGGCTCCAGGGTGTGCTCAAGCCCATTGTGAAAGGAGACAAATAATGAACAGTTCTTTGAACATTACCGAGATATCGGTATTTCTGCTGTATCTGCTGTTTATGGTGGGTATAGGCATCTATTTCTTCTTCCGGAGCAGATCCGGCGGAGAAAAGACGTATTTTCTGGGCGGACGCTCCATGTCCCCCTGGGTAGCGGGACTTTCTGCCGGCGCGTCGGATATGAGCGCCTGGGTGCTTATGGGCCTTCCCACTTCCATATACGCTTTGGGTATGGGGCAGATGTGGATACCCATAGGGCTTGCCATAGGTTATGCCCTGGCGTGGATAGTGGAAGCGCCGAGGCTCCGGAGCTTTTCGGTGGTGGCGGATGATTCCGTGACTATCCCCCAGTATCTTGCCTACAGGTTCCTGTCCTCCTCCAACGCCCTGCAGGTCATCTGCGCCATCGTGTTCCTGGTGGCCTACACCGTGTACGCCGCTTCCAGTATGAAGGCCTGCGGAACCCTGTTCCATACGGTCACCGGCATGAATGAAGTGACTGCCATGTATATCGCTACCCTTATAATAGTGGGCTACACCTTCATGGGCGGCTTTTCCGCAGTGTGCTGGACCGACTTTTTCCAGGCGCTGCTTATCCTCGGCGCCATGCTGTTCGCTCCCATCGGAGCCATGGCGGTGGTGGATATGTCCAACGCCGCTTCCATCGGGACCTCCGGTTATTGGGATATGTTCGCCAGCTGGAAGGATATAGTATCGGGCCTGGCCTGGGGCCTGGGGTATTTCGGTATGCCTCATATAATCATCCGTTTTATGTCTCTGAAAAAGCAGACCGATATCAAAAAGGCTGCTACCGTGGGCATCATCTGGACCACTCTCATAGTCTGCTTCGCGGCGGTGATAGGTGTCGTGGGACGTCTTTATCTGGGCTACGACGAGCAGATCGAAAAGGATTCCGTGGTGTTCATAGTCATGGTCCGCAAGCTGTTCCCGGCAATAGTTTCCGGTATCCTTCTTTCCGCAGTTCTGGCGGCTTCCATGTCCACCGCGGACAGCCAGCTGCTTTCAGCCGCATCTGCCTTTGCCAGTGACGTTTACAAGCCTGTGTTCCGGAAGAACAAGATCGGTGACAGGGAAATGCTGTGGATAGGCAGACTGGTGGTCCTGCTGGTGTCTGTTGCCGCCATCCTTATCGCTTCCAATCCCGAAAGCGGTTCCATCATGTCCCTGGTCTCCAATGCCTGGGCCGTGTTCGGATCAGCCTTCGGGCCGGTGATCCTTCTCAGCCTTTTCTGGAGAAGGATAACCTTTGCCGGCGCTTTTGCGGGCATCCTTGTGGGCGCCGTGGCGGATATATGCTGGATGGTTTTCCTGTCCGGGACAGGGATATACGAATTGTTCCCGGGCTTTATTGCGGGGCTTCTGGCAGCCGTTCTGGTTTCTTTTGCTACCCCCGCTCCCGGCAAACGGGTGGACGAAATGTTCGAGAAGGCGCTTAAACTTGAAGATTAGCGCCCCCGTCCGGCGGACGGAACCGTTTGCGGCAAAACCGCATATATTATAATGAAAGAATACGGCGCCGGGAAGGCTCTGCGGATACCGGCAGTCTTTTCGGCGCCGTAAAGACCGGAGGCCGCTTTTTGAGCTCTGTTATCGGAAACAATCTGAAAATATCCCTGTTCGGAGATCCCGACGGTTTTTGTGTGGGCGTAGTTATAGACGGCCTTGAGACCGGCATAGATATAGATATGAATGCCGTGAGCCTGGAGCTTGTGCGCCGCCGCGGGCTGAATCCCCTTACTATCCCCGAAGAAGAAAAGGACGTCCCGGCCGTTCTGTCCGGGATAAAGAACAACAAAACCTGCAGGACCCCTCTCTGCGCCGTCATAGAAGGAGGAGAAAGGCGGTCCGGCGGTATAGCCGGCATATTCGGCGAGGGGCCCCGCGACCTCGGAGACGGGGATCTTCGCATCGGCGCCGTGGCGGGCATAGTTTTTGCCGGCGCCGTGTGCAAACAGGCTCTTAAGACCAAGGGTATTTTTGTGGGTTCCCATATCCTTTCGGCAGGCGCCGTAAAAGACGAAGCCTTCGACAGGCAGAATATCAGTCCGGATATCCTTCAGTGTCTCGCTTCGGAAAAGCTCCCGCTCCTGGACCCATACGTAAGAACGGAAATTGAAAAAGAGGTCAGAGAAGCCGAAAAGCAGGGTGATTCTCTGGGAGGCATCGTGGAAGGGGCGATCATCGGCGTTCCCGCAGGCCTCGGAAGGCCTGTTTTCGACGGGGTGGAAAGCGTGCTCGGGCGGCTTTTGTTTTCGCTTCCTTCCGTAAAAGGCGTCGATTTCGGCGCCGGTTTCGCTCTTGCCGAAATGAAAGGCTCCTGCGCCGACGACGGCCGGAGCCGGGAAAACGGAGAGCCCGCTTCCAACTGGTGGGGCGGGACCGATAAGGGAGTCTCCAACGGAATGAACATAATATGCAGGGCGGCTTTCAAACCTTCTTCCTGCAAAAACGGAAAGCAGGATACGCGGGAGACGTTTTACGATCCCTGCGTAGCCCTGAAGGCGTGCCCCGTGGTGGAGGCGATGCTGTCCGTGGGTATCCTGGATATGCTTTACTGCAAACCGTGACCGGCGGAAAGAAGTTATAAAAAGTTTTTGAAACGCTTGATTATTTTCCGTTATAGTGGTATTATTATAATTGCCGGACAAATCGGGAAGTAGCGCAGTTTGGTAGCGCACTTGAATGGGGTTCAAGGGGCCGCAGGTTCAAATCCTGTCTTCCCGACCAGCTTTTTTTAATGCATTCCGTACAGGAATGCATATTTTTATATGTAGGTGTCACAGATGTTTTCACTTTTTCCGGACAGCGGCGAGCTGGTGAGCAGGGCCAGGGTCCTTTACAGAGATCTTTGTCCGAATACCGCAGTCAGCCTTCTTAACAGGGCTCTTCGTATGGACGGTGAAAACGTGGAAGCCCTGTTTTTACGGGGCTGCTGCTACAGCCAGATGTCCGATTATCCTGCCGCTCTCGAAGATTTCGAACGCTGCACCCGGCTGGACTGCGCCTTTCCCGAAGCCTTTCTTGAAAAAGGCAACATACACCAGTTTATGGGCGACAGGGAAAAGGCAGTGGAGGCCTATGAACGGGCCCAGGCCATAGATCCGTATATGACTCACGCAGTTTACAATCTGGGCAGCATGTATCTGGAACAGGATGACTTCTCTTCGGCCCGCGACTGTTTTTTAAGAGTCGCCCAGCTGCGCCCCTGGGATGCCGACTGCCTGAACAACCTGGCGGTGTGCTACGCTTCCGCAGGAGAGCTGCAGACGGCAAGGGATATCCTGGAAAAAGCGCTTTCGGTCAACAGGTATCACGAGGATGCCCGGGTCAACCTTTCCCTGATAGAGAAACAGACCGGTCCCTGCGGCAGGTGATATTGTCTGCAGTAATCTGATATAATATTATTGTACTAAGGATATACTATATAATTCATTTTCCCGGAGTTCTTAAATGCTAACCAGTAATGACGTTCGATCCGCCTATCTGCGGTTTTTTGAAAGCAAAGGCAGCCTTGTCCTGCCCAGCGACAGCCTTGTGCCCAACGATCCCTCCCTTTTGTTCACGTCGGCAGGCATGGTGCAGTTCAAGCCATATTTCATGGGTGAAAAAAAGCCTCCCTGCGGCAGGGTCGCCACTTCACAGAAATGTATGAGGACCGATGATATCGAAGAGGTGGGAGACGCCGTCCATCATACCTTTTTTGAGATGCTGGGCAATTTCAGCTTCGGCGACTATTTCAAAAGAGAAGCCATAAGCTGGGCCTGGGAGTTCCTTACGGAGGTCCTGCACGTGGATCCGGAACATCTCTGGACCACGGTATATAAGGACGACAACGAAGCCTTTGACATGTGGAACAAAGGGCTCGGTTTTCCCGCAGACAAGATAATACGGGCCGGAGCCCATACCAATTACTGGCCTGCCGACGCGCCGGCAAAAGGCCCCAACGGAGTATGCGGACCCTGTAACGAGATATATCTGGACGTTGCCCCGGAGCAGGGGCGGCCCGAGGATCCCGCATGGTCCATCGCCAACGATTCCAACCGCTTTGTGGAGATATGGAACCTGGTTTTCACTCAGTTTGACCGGCAGGACGACGGAACGCTGCTTCCGCTGCCCTTCAGGAATATCGATACGGGGATGGGCCTCGAAAGAGCCACCGCCGTCCTCAACGGCCTTACTTCAAATTATGATACCGATCTGTTTTTGCCCATAATCAGGCAGATAGAGCATCTTTCCGGGAAAAAATACAAGAACGGGGACATGCAGGAAGACAGGTGCTTCCGGGTGATAAGCGACCATATCAGAAGCGCCGTATTTGCCATGTCCGACGGCGTCATGCCCTCCAACGGCGGAAGAGGCTACGTGCTGCGGCGGCTTATCCGCAATGCAGTCCTGAAGGGACGGAGACTCGGGCTCAACGAAAACTTTATGACCGGTATCATTCCCTGCGTGGTGGATAAAATGGGCTCCGTATATCCCGAGCTGATAGAGCGTTCCACCTTTGCCGAAAGCGTTATGAGCGCAGAAGAAGAAAAATTCCGCTCCACTCTGGAGTCCGGCATGCAGAAGCTGGAGGACGCCATAGCCGAAGTCCGGGAAAAGGGCGGAAACATGATAAGCGGCCAGACGGCCTTCAGCCTTTACGATACCTTCGGTTTCCCTCTGGAGATCACCGTTGACGTATGCCGCGAGGAAGGCCTCCTGGTGGACGTGGAAGGCTTTGACGAAGCGATGAACGAGCAGCGGACCAGAGGAAAGGAAAGCGGCAACTTCTCCGACGTCATGGGCGCCCAGACAGAAAAGTATATCAGAGAGCTGGAAGCCGGGGGAGCCGGCAAGACCGTGTTTACCGGCTACGGCAATCTTCACGATGAATCCTTCGTCACCGGCATCATCAAAGACGGACGGTGCGTCGGAGAGGCCTCCGAAGGCGAGGAGGTCCTCGTGGTCTGCGCAAAGACTCCCTTCTACGGGGAAATGGGCGGCCAGGTAGGCGACAGAGGCTCCATAAAATCCGAAAACGCCTCTCTTACGGTGACGGATACCAAACGCGATTCCGGCTATTTCATCCACTACTGCAGGGTGGACAAGGGGACGCTGGTTTTGGGCAGCAGGGTCAGCCTTTCCGTTTCCTCCCGGTTCAGGATGGATATCGAGCGGAACCATTCCGCCACTCACATACTGCATTCCGCCATCCAGACGGTTTTCGGCGAGCATGCGGTGCAGTCGGGGTCTTACGTCTCCGATTCCCGCCTTCGTTTCGACTATTCCCATTTTGCCGCTCCCACTCCGGAGGAGATAGTAAAAATAGAGAACATCGTCAATGAGGCTATCCTTTCGGATATGAAGGTCTCTACGGTGGAGACTTCCATATCCAAGGCCAGAGAGCTGGGCGCCAAGGCGCTTTTCGGGGAAAAATACGGCGAGACCGTCAGAGTGGTGGATATCTTCGGCATGTCCAGGGAATTCTGCGGAGGGACCCACGTCCAGCATTCTTCCCAGATCGGCCTTTTCAAAATAGTTTCCGAAGGCTCCGTGGGGGCAGGCATCAGAAGGATAGAGGCTGTTACCGGAAGATACGTGCTGGAGTATCTCAACGATATGGATTCAAAGCTCACAGAGATAGCCGGCATCACCAACAGCCAGCGCCAGGACGTGGTGAATTCGGTCCGGAGGCTTGCCGAAGCCAACAGCGAACTTGAGGAAAAGCTTGAAGCCGGAAAGGAGAGGGCTGTTCTGGGCAGGATCAAGGATCTTATAGTCAGAACGGAGGTCATCGGAGACACAAGATATCTGGGAGCCTTTATAGAGACTTCGGATCCGGGGACAGTCAAGATGATGGTGGACGCCGTTATAGAGGAAATGAAAAGCGGCTGCGTGCTCATCGGCGGGATAACGGAAGGAAAAATAGTGTTTGTCTGCAAGGCGACGGAGGATCTTATCCGGCGGGGCGTCCACTGCGGAAAGATCATACGGACCTGCGCGGCAGCCTGCGGCGGCAAGGGAGGCGGGAAGCCCGATTTTGCCCAGGGAGGCGGAAGGGATCCCGAAAAGCTCCAGGAAGCCTTCGCCGCAGCAAAGAATGAATTTACGGAGCAGCTGAGATAAAAACCGGCGCCGGTTTTGAATATACTTTTTTTGTCTGCTTTATGATATAATAAAACCGGTGCGCCGCAGCGAAGCAAATGGTTTTGACGAAAAAACTTCTGGCTCTTGACGTGGGAGACGCGCGTATCGGTATCGCCGTCTGCCTGAACCCTTTGGGCGTCGTTTCGCCCCGTCCCGTTTTTGTGAGAAGCAAAAGCGTAAAGGAGGATGCCCGCAGGTTGGAGGAACTGATATCTTCCAACGGTATCGGGACCGTGGTCATAGGGCTGCCCGAGGATGCGGATCCCGCCCAGGCCGATAAAACAAGGCTTTTTGCCCAAAGGCTCATGCGCCGCAGCGGTATGCCTCCCTTCGTGTTCTGGAACGAAGCCTTTTCCTCCCGGGAGGCAGAAGAGGAAATGATAGAAATGGGCAAAAGCAGAAAGAAAAGAAGGGCCCTGATAGACAGTTCCGCCGCTGCGCTGATACTGGAAAGCTATATTAGATGTGAGGGAAAATAATGTGGGGCCAGAAAAATGTGCGGGTCGTTATGCTGATCCTCGCCGTTGCCGCGGGTCTCGTATGGTATCAGTTTCTTCCCGCCGGGATAACGGACGAGGTGGTTTTCATAACCGTCCCGAAAGGAGCCACTCTCTCGCAGGCTGCCGACAGCCTCAGGGAAGCCGGCGTCATCCGCAGCAGCGCGGCGCTGAAGCTTTATATGACGCTGAAAGGTATCGGCGGCGATATAAAGCCCGGGACCCACAGGTTCGTAAAAAAGCTTCCGGCGTCGGGGATAGCCGCCGAGCTTATAAGAAATACGGTATCGGGGGACGTCATCACCGTCCCGGAGGGCTATACCATCGCCCAGATACAAAAGCGCTACAACGAGCTTACCGGCAAAACGGGAGAGAAGTTTGTTTTTCTTACGCTCAACGTGCCCGTCGGCTCCGTGGAGTTCATCCCTTCGGATTCCATGGAGGGGTACCTGTTTCCGGACACCTACTCCATACGGGAGTCCGACGAGATGGGGCTTGTAAGGCAGATGACCCGCAACTTTGAGAAAAAGGTCATCCTCAACTACAGAGAGGAGATCGCCGCCGCCGGCAGCCGTTATTTCGGCGAGGAAAACTTTTACGAGGCGCTGTACAAGATCGTCACGGTGGCTTCTCTCATAGAAAGAGAGGCGCGGGTCCCAGAGGAACGGCCCCTGATCGCTTCGGTGATCTACAACAGGCTCAAAAAAAAGATGCGGCTCCAGATCGACGCTTCGGTGAGCTATGTGCCGGGGAAAAGCACGGACAACAAGGACAGGACCACTTTTACCGATACCAGAAGAAGGTCGGATTACAACACGTACGTGAAGGACGGCCTTCCTCTCGGCCCTATCTGCAATCCCGGGCTGGAGTGCATAAAGGCGGCTTTTGCGCCGGCCTCCACGGATTATCTTTATTACGTTGCGAAAAAGGACGGCTCCCATATTTTTACGAGGTCCTTTGACGAGCATAAAAAAGCAAAGGCTGCGGTAAGATGACAGGACCCCTGGAGAGATTTGCCCGCTGGCTGCGGCCGGACCGCTTTGAAGAGCATATATATAATGTTAAAGCGGCGGAGCTCAGAGAAAAGGGGATAAGCGCCGTTATCCTGGATCTGGACAACACCTTTCTGCCGTGGAAAAGCAGCGAGATACCGGAGCGCAACCTTCAATGGGCCGAATCGCTGCGTTCCGAAGGCATAAGGCTGTTCGTCCTGTCCAATACCACCAAGCCCCGGCGCATGGAGGATATATGCCGGAGGATAAACGCCGGATGGCTGCATCCTGCGGCCAAGCCTGCAAAAAAAAGCTTTTTGAGGGCTGCGGAACTCCTCGGGCTGCCGCCCCGGGAGATCGCCGTCGCCGGAGACCAGCTGTTTACGGATATGCTTGGGGGAAGACGCGCGGGAATGTATCTGATCCTGGTAAAGCCTCTTTCGGAAACAGAGTTTTTCGGAACGAGGTACATCTCCAGGCCTGCCGAAAGATTGGTGAAGAAATATATGGCCTCGCCCTTCTGAAGTAAGTTTTTTTATGTTTTTTAAATATTTTTTACCGAAAAATTTTGCATAAGACGGTATATTGTGTTATAATAATTACATACGGATGAAAAAA
>JAEEGL011672239.1_pt1 | contig 24831 bp, 19 predicted proteins | sample 9134231 | NCBI WGS metagenome assembly JAEEGL01 (sample SAMN16246548, study PRJNA631951) | gut metagenome | biome: gut microbiome; feature: rumen; material: fiber-attached | host: Bos | place: Iran: Karaj | collected 2018-10
CACTATGGCAGAGATCAGATCCTGTGGCACATTGTGATAATTAGCCAACAACTGCTTGGTATCTTTGGGCAAGCAATATCCGCCGTAGCCAAAACTCGGATTATTATAATAATCTCCTATACGTGGATCCAGACTGATGCCTTTGATTATATCTCCCGAATTCAATCCCTTCATCTCTGCGTATGTATCAAGTTCGTTAAAATACGCTACTCTCAATGCCAGAAATGAATTTGCAAAGAGTTTGACCGCTTCTGCTTCTGTTGTTCCCATAATGATTGTATCAATATCTTTTTTTTCTGCTCCTTCAACCAGTATATTGATGAATCTCTCTGCTGCAGGTATCAAAGCCTTGTTACAACCTGCAATAATACGGCTCGGATAAAGGTTATCATATAACGCTTTTGATTCTCTTAAAAACTCCGGGCTAAATATTATCCTTTCCGTCCCATATTTTTCCTTCACACTTTCTGTATACCCAACAGGAACTGTAGATTTTATTACCATAATTGCTCTGTCGCTGCTCTTTAATACTAGTTCAATAACACTCTCAACAGCTGACGTGTCAAAGTAATTCTTTTTAGGGTCATAATTCGTCGGAGCTGCAATGATAACATAATCAGCCTCACTATATGCAGAATTACCATCCGTTGTTGCATTTAAATGCAACTCTCTCCTACCATCCCTATCTTCCGCCAGATATCTCTCAATATACTCATCCTGAATCGGACTGATACGAGCATTCAGCTTATTGACCTTTTCTTCAATAATGTCAACTGCCGTCACATCATTATGTTGTGCAAGAAGAATAGCCAAACTTAATCCTACATATCCTGTCCCCGCCACTGCTATTTTCATATCTATACTCCTTATATTATTCTACCATTTCAAACGACTCCCTCAACACCAAAACCCCAATGGTATATCCGGTAATGATGGATTATTAGGTTCATCCAGCTCCGTCGGGAAAAACCGTTTTGATTCGACCAATTTATATTTTTCTTTTCTTACATAGCAAACTTCCAAAGCCATTGGAAGATTCCAATCTCCTAATGGCAACACGATTTCATTGTTATTAGCATGCACATATATAAGCTGATGTGTCTTATTCAGCATTTTCAGCGATTTTATTATCTTCTCTCGATTATTTATGTCCCCGGCATTATGAATCTCCATTACTATCTGATCAAACCTGTCCATTATCCCGTCCGGCATGTTGGAGAGCACATCCCACTCGCAACCCTCAATATCTATCTTAAGAATCATACCTTTTTCGTCAGAATGACCGTTTTCTTCCAAAAGTGTTTTTAACGTTTTCAGTCCTTTATCCTGTTCATCATTCATTCCAAGTCCCGTCTTTTTCCAGTGAAACTTTGAATGTTCATAGGGCAGCGAATCAATCGTATGATCATACATATAGATATCCGCACCTGTCATCTTTACAAATTCATCATCCCACGATACATCGTTACATATTCCTATGCTATATGCAATGCTACATTCCCTGAAATCATCAAGCATAATATAACCGCCATCATTATGCTGTCCTAACCGGGTATAACGGCCTCCATCCACATCCATCACTCTAAGCAGTGCCTTCAATTCGTTGGCATAATCCTTATACCTCTCTGTATTTAGCAATGGAATGTAATATTCTTTCAGCATATTTTCTCTCTCCTGAAGAAAACGTATATGCTGAACTTCTTCCTCTATCATGTTCAGTTTCCAAATCGCCTGATATGCTTTTTTTATCTTTCCCAACATATTTACCTCTTACTTTATCTCATCTAACTGGGCTCCAGCCAACCTCATTGCATTCTGTCCCAGATGTATATGATCCGAACAATAATACTCATCTAAAGTGTTTAGCTCGTTATCCATAAGTTTATCATATATTGATATATAAACAATACCATTACTGTCACAGAATTCTCTTAGTTTTTCGTTAAAATACCGGGTTACTCTGTTTCTTTCGATCATACTTCCTATTCTCGGATAGTTTTTATCAACAGGTGCAAGATCACTTTGAGACGCTATAGGTCCCCATGCATAAACCTTTGGATAGTGTTCCTTTAAAAACAACAGATATTTCCCATATTCAGCTATAACATCATCAGTTACAGCCTGACATGAAATTGCATTTTTATCTGCCTGTTTAAGAATATGCACCCGAATATCTATCTCACCAAAAACAGCGACAACACTACTCCCCTCAGAAATAAACCTGTCCATCAAAAACCTTGTTTTCTGTATGGTTTCAACACTTGATTCTTCATTCATGCAGTTATACGCAAGTCCCGGTCCCAAGTGAATTGCAGTAAATGAACGTCTATTTACCTGAGGGCATACCCTAATATCTTTCCCTATCGGAATGTATGAAAGTTCCTCGTTCCCACTGAAAAAGTTGACATGTGAATCTCCTATGATAATAACTGTCTTATTCGTCTTATGTCTTCTCAGTTCTCTTTTGAAGTTGTTATGAAAGTATCGCCACTCTCTACAGCGGTGATACAGATTCGTAATGTAATTACTCATAAGCAATCATACTATAATAAATCTTCATATACCCATCTTCTTATCCATTTTACTATGTTCATAAAGCGTATCAAGATACTAACATAAAGTCACGCTTATTTGCTTTGTATACTTCATATCCTCGTATACAGTTAGAATTCTTTTTCATGTACTAATCCTTCTTCGTACTCCATACTATTTTCGTCCCTGCTTTATCCAGATGCATAAAATCCACGAAACCAGTATATTATAAACACACATGGTAAAAATATGCATATGCAAGTGAATTAAATAACATAGCACAAAATTATGTATTCAGAATTTGAATACACTATATCCCTTTCTTATCGATATTTTTTCCTACTTTCTTTACTGTCTTTCCAATTTTAATTCTTTATCACCATCACTTCTTCCTCGCATTTCCCACGAGCTTTAGTCCTTCCAAAAAAAACTGATTCTTATGCCATACGATGTATGAAAATCCGCCACTCAGTAATACTACTATCAGACCGCAGAGAACAAAACCAGGAATACCAGATACATTAATCATTCTTACCACGAAATAGCACAGAACAACTTCGGTCGTCAAATATAACATATATTTCACATTTTCAATCAAAAACGAATAAACCTTTTTCATAAATGTATAACGATACAGAACATACAATTCCCTGGGAATATATACTATAACCAAACTCAATATAGTAGACAGAACAATACCATTTATCCCGATAGTATTGACTAGAATTATATTTGTTACCAAATTAACCATTCCACCTATCAACGGCGCCGCCTGAAAACGATTCCACAAGCCTTGCGAATCAAACAAGACTATTGAAGCTCTCCGGAATTGCAGCAAATAAATTAGGATGCCTATCAGTATTACTGTAGAATAATCCAGCAATCTTCTGCTACCCATCCATATATCCATAAATCTTTGAATTAGCAAAACATATCCCGTACAATATATTCCTGAAATCAAACAAACCCAGAAATGAATAGTATTAAACAGCTTTTCTGTTTCCTCTTTTGACGAACAGTTAACCTTATTTGCAACGACAGACGTTATAGCTCCAAAAGCTGTATACGTTATTGAAAAAAGCAAATTCGCAATATAGTAGTAATTTCCATATATCGTGACCATATTCAGATTGATAAAGGCAGATATTATAATATTATCCGACGATGAAAATATTACTGTTCCTATTGTGCCAAAAAAAAGTGCCTTAACTTTCTTAATGATTTCCTTTTTTTCACTATCCTCCAACTCCCCTGTTGCTTTTATACCTGGAAAGATTTTATGTGCATATCGTCGCAATACAACATTAGTGATCAATGTTCCGACTGGAATGCATAATACATATATGTAGAATTGTCTACTAACAAGAAGGATAACTATCTGTACAGCACTTGTAATCACGTACACGGCAGATTCTATATTTGATACTAGGTCATTTCTCTGGTCCGCAAAAAATTCTGTACGACAATACCCCCCAAAAAAATAACTTATAACTGTATTAGCCAAATACATCAAATACAATATATATATGTTTAGATCTGCTGGTATTTCGTCCTTAATTATATAGCTAATAAACGGACATACACATAGACCAGATAAACCGATTATTCATCCAACAACCAGATAGACTCTGCGTATATAGTTTAAAAGGCTATTTATATGTCCAACATCCTCTTTAGTCTTTCTCGCCATCGGTTTATACATAAGATATGTTACCGCACTAGAAAAACCAAGTTCTGAAACACTCAAAAAAGTCAAAAGGGAGGTAAAAAGCCCCCCTAATCCCGTATACTTTTCACCTAATTTATATATAATTATCGTCCTAATAACAAATGGAAGAATAACCTTAATAAGATTATTTGTTCCTGCCGCCAGTATATTTATTATAGATCGTCTACTTCTTTGCACAAATACTCACCATATTATACTATCCTTCTACATCACGGATTGTATGTATCATTCTCATTTAGTTCTGCTTATGATTCCCTAACGTAATACCATTCCTCACTCATCCCGCCTCTAATATACTGTTTTACAAGTTCTTTAGCATCCTTATAGATTTCTTCTTCTGTCAATCCAAACAATGCATTTTCAGCAATAGCCCACCTTATATTGGTATGTTCTACAGCTTTGAAATATATCTCCTCCTCAGCTTCATAAGATATATTCCCATTCCTAATTTCCTCAACAGCTCTCTTTATTTCTTGTGCTGTATTCACTACAAAAACAGATTTCAATCCGTTCCACCAGCCATCAACAAATGCAAAAGCAGGTTTATGTCTTACCACGCTTTCACTTATAACCGAGCCTGTCTGTGTTGCTGTAGCAAATGCATTCTTCATCACAACTGTGGAATCTACTTCGGAACTAATAATTCTTACATTAGGTAAAGAAGACAGTTCATCATAAAAATCTTTTAATCGATCATATTGAGTCCAGTGTTCCTTAACATACAATTTAATACCGCAATCGTTCAAAGCCTGAGCCATTAAGCGAATCGCCACCATATGGTTTGAATATGCTCCCGCAAACGGAAGGGTAGTTGCTTCAGGAAACTGCTGAAGTGCAAAATACACATATTCCTCACTAGTATTAATATCTGAAGACATCCTGTTGTAATATCTTGTCGAGCGACTTTCCAGTCTACATTGAATACTATCTCTGAGAACTCGAACATTATGAGCATCAAGAGTATGTCTTTTAAGCACATCACCTGCGACTCGGTAAAACGGATATTTCAGCTTTCTTTCTTTTGTAAATTTCTGAGCCTCTTTTACCATTTTCTTTTTAACACTACTTGAATATAGATTATTAGTACCACTACTACTAACCTTTGCCCTATACTCATCAATCAGCTTTTTTATCTCCGTCTCTTTTATATCATAGGTTTTACCGTCTCTGATTAGTTCTATTTCTCTACAGGTATTCCGGCCTATACCCTCTATCGAGGTTCCAACAGCCCATACAGAAAGGAAATGCGTTGGAAAAACTATAAGTGTAGGAATTCCCAAACATTGCGCAACTGAATAGAGCGTATAGGTCGCCGGTTCATGTGGTATATTGTCAAAGAAAACAAAGGTAATCTCTTCACGTTCTAGCAAATATTTCCAGTACTTAATAAGGTTTAGATACTCTTTTTCAATATAATAGTAATTTTCTGTATAAACATCCGTTCTCCTGAGCGAAATAATATTCATAGCCTTTGCTTTATAGCTCTCAATCTTATCTAAAAAAACTCCATCTACCTCATAAGCTTCTTTATAATATGGCATCCTATGCATATAATAAAGATATTGACTAGGTATACACAAAAAAGAGTCTTTTTTTTCCGTCACTCGTCCTTTGCCGTCAATTATAACAGCCCCACTAATCGTTCCATCTTTTTTCAAATCCTTTATTATTCTATTCCCAAATGATAATTTATTGGTAAAAAAAAGAGGTTTCATCTAACAATTTCTCCCTTAAAAGCAATAATATAATGTTATATCATACAAAAAAGACGCACTACTACCATGTGCCCTTCAAAAATCTTTTATATGCTTTGATTCCAGTGGGCTCCCTCCCTTTATACTACATGCTGCGGCCTTACCAACAATACTGTTATAGAATTTTGGGGGCATGCCATTTCCCGGCCTAATAATCCTTATATTCTCTTCAGTAAACTCTTCACCAGCTTCAATATCCTTTGTAACAAAAATGCTCCTTCTAAAGATAGTGGAAGCCGCCTCTCCCTTAGTCAAGCTATAATCAGGGCCTTTAGAAATCCTCTTAGCATTTCGTACATCTATAACCATCTGCGCAAAATCAGGCATAGCCATACTAAACTCGCTATCTGCACTCTCAATCCCTTCTATCTTGACATGCTTTTCGATGACACACGCTCCCAACGATACTCCAACTACAGCTCCAATACTCCCCTCACTATGATCTGATAAACCTACCGGAAAACCAAATCGTTTTGTCATGTCCGGAATATTGCCTAATTTCATGTCATCCCAAGGCGCCGGATACTCAGAACAACACTTTAGGAGCACAATATTATCATTTCCTTTCCGTATGCACGCGTCCACTGCATCCTTAATATCCTCTACAGATCCCATTCCCGTTGAGATTATCATCATTTTGCCTTTGGACGCAGCGTATTCTATAAGAGGAATATCCACCAACTCATAACTAGCTATCTTATAAGCCTCACATCCAATATCCTCTAAATAATCAACAGCCTTTTTATCGAAAGGAGTAGATAAAAAATCGATTCCTACACGATCGCATTCTGCCTTTATAATATCCTGCCATTCATATGGTGTGGCAGCATTTTCGTAAAGTGCGTACAGGTTATATCCATCCCATAGTCCTCCATGAATTCTGAAATATTCATTATCGCAATCAATAGTCATAGAATCAGCAGTATATGTCTGAATCTTCAAACAATCAGCACCTGCCTCTTTTGCTTGACGTACTATTTCAAGCGCATTATTCAAATCCCCCCCATGATTAGCGCTCATTTCTGCGATAATATATAATTCATTAGCATTAATTCGTTCTTTCAAATGAAACATACTCAGATTCCTACTTAATATTTCTCTTAAATACGGGATCTACTTTTCCACCGACAAGTATGCCATCCAAGCTATCCTGATCGACAGCTTTTCTAATCAAACTAAAGGCTTTATCCGTTGCATCCAAATAAACCTCAGCTTCCTTTTCCGTATGGTGGGAATTCAGGAAATATATTGCAAACTGAAGTATTCCATTTTGTAATATTGTTTGAGAATACACAGATTGCACATCTAGATAATCAAGCGATCCATATCCCTCAAACGCCACACCACAATGTGCTGGCATCCCACTTACCGCTAATACGTCATTCAAACTATATCTATCTATTCTTTCTTGGATGCCATTTCTTATCATCGTACCTATTTTATTTATGTGCTCATAGAATCCTGGTTTTTCAAGGATTTTAATAGTCGCAAGCGACGCAGCCATAGATATACTATCACCGCCAAACGTAGTTGAAACAAAAACTCCATGTTCTATCTGTTCCAATAATTCACGCCTACCTGCAACTGCTGATATGGGGTATCCGTTAGCCATTCCTTTCCCAAAGGCAACCAGATCAGGCGAAACTCCAAATAACTCTTGGGCCCCACCTAGCGCATAATGAAAACCGGAAACAACCTCATCAAAGATTAGAATAGCCCCATATTTATGTGTAAGCGCTTTTACCTTCTCCAAGTACCCTTGTTTAGGTCCATTGCTTTGAATAGGCTCTAGTATAACTGCAGCAACCTGATCTGCCTTCAGTTTATTTTCCAAGTCATTCAAGTCGTTGTATATAAAGTTTTTTGTAAGACTCCTAACCGCATCCGGAACACCTTTGTGATTTTCCGATGCTCCTATAGACCAATCATGCATGCCGTGATACCCTGACATCAATATCATATCTCTTCCGGTATACGCTCTAGCTAATCTAACCGCTGCAGTGGTCGCATCACCTCCATTTTTGACAAACCTTACCATCTCTGCACACGGAATGATCTCATTAAGTTTTTCAGCAAGTTCGACTTCTAGTTCAGACTGAAGCGACCCACTAGCAAACTTATTAACCTGCCGAATAACCGCCTCATTAACTGCAGGTTCATTGTAGCCCACAGTAATCGGGCCTAATGCACACATAAAATCAATAAATTTATTACCATCAACATCATAGATATAACATCCTTCCCCATGATCCATATAGCTTGGCGCCATCCCACGAGAAAAATAACGATAGGATTTACTGTAAGTTTGCGATGCCAACGGCGACACCCTAAGTTCTCGTTTCAATAAAGCATCAGATTTCTCAAACGATTTCATTTTTTAACCTCCATAACAACTTAAAATATAGTAATTAATCTATAATACGATCTTCCTTTATTGATTTAGATAGTCCTTCATTACGAGTATATTTCTTGTTAATCTCCCTGATTTCCGGATGTTCTGCTAAAAAACCTATAATATCTCTATATCCAAATATCTCTTCCTTACCTTCTTTTAGGAAATACTCATATATTTTTCTAACAACCTCAAAATCTTCCGGTTCATCGACAGTCCATCTGTGATCACCAAAGTATCCTATAGGTGATTCGAAGTTTTGTAACTTGTACAATTCCGGATGTCGCACGATATACTGCGTAACATGCTCACGTTCAAACGAATGCCTTGCCTCTCTCCATGCTTTTTCAAGGGCAGAAAACCGCATTATTTCTAGATCAAGCCCATCTGCAAAAGACTCACTTGTCATCCCCATATAGTCAGTCGCAGGAGCCATCTCACTAATTGCCAAATCTAGCAATTCCGAATCAAAGCAAGGGCAATCAGCTGTCAACCTAATAACATACTTAGGGCCAATAAGTTTTGCTGTCTGGTAAAATCTATCAAGCACATCATCTTCGGAGCCAATTCCGACTCTCACTCCCACTTCAGCACAAAGCTTCAGTATTGGCAAATTGTTCTTCTCTATCGATGTAACAACCATTACCTCATCGACAGCTTTGCTTTTCTGTACTCTCTCTATCATCCTCTGAAGAGCAGGCTTCCCACACAAGTCTTTCAATACCTTATTCGGCAACCGTGTTGATCCACAGCGCGCCTGTATCATAACTAAATAATTCATATATTTTTACCTCCATAAAACCGGATTAACTAATCTTTCTTCAACATTATCAAACAAATTATCTATATTGTAAACCATTTCTTTAGAAAGAATTGTATCTTGTAATTCTAAGTATTCATTGAGTTGAGTCTTATTGTCAACTCCAAAAACAACATAATCTATTCCTTTTTTATTTCCAACATACCCTATCGCAGTTTTTAAGATTGATATATCATTTTGTTGACACAACGTTCTTAGCTGTCGCAAATACCTTTGGGCAAATGCAACTTTATCAGGGAGATTATTGGGATCCATCACCACAAGGCCCTGAAGTAAAGACGACCTAGCAAAAACCAGCACATTTTGGGAAAGCGCCTTTTCAAAAAAGCCACATTTATCCAATCTGCGATCAAAAAGATTATATGGTATCTGAATGGCGCTTATTTCCGGATACTCCAAAGCTTTCATTGCCTCTTCCGGCGAATATACCGAAACCCCTATATGCTCTGCTAACCCCGAAGTATGCACTGAACCTAATGCCTTGACAGCATCATAATTAAATATATACTCCGCATTATGAAAAAGATAAGCAAAAAGTTTATTTATACCTAATCTTTTTATACTCTCCTCCGCACTTCTTTTTGCACATCCAGCCCATTGATCCGGTGATATATTTTCAAAAGCATTGGGTTTCAATTTTGAAACAACATTAAATTTGCACTCAAATTCTGGGCATGTCCTCAAGAACCTGCCAATAATCATTTCTGCTTCACCATAGGCAGCTGCTGTATCTAATATATCAACCCCTTTATTGATTGCAGTTGCAAGCATATCAAACACTTTTTCTTCATTAGGTTTCCCATTACCTTGAATCCCGTAATCCAGTCCAAATTGAACCGTCCCCAAAGCAAACTTCATGAATTCTATCTCCTGTAATAGTTTATTACCTTCTTGACCGCTTTAATAACCGAATCTTGTTGTTCATCTGTAAGACCATAATACAATGGTATTGAAATAATCCGTTCATACAATCTTTCGGCATTGGGGCAGCTTCCTGGCGCATACCCCAAATTACGATAATAAGGAAAAGTATAAACGGGAATATAGTGAACATTCACGCCCACTCCTTCAGCCTTCAATGCCTCATAAATCTCTTTTCTGCCACATTTCAACATTTCTATGTTAAACTGCAAAATATACAAATGCCGAACAGTATCCGACATAGGTATCTCTTTCTGAACAGTTATTTCCGGGACCTCACAAAATGCCTTATCATATCTAGCCACGAGGGTCTTACGTCTATCCGCAAATCTATCCAACTTATCTAATTGTGAAGATAATAACGCAGCCTGCATATCTGTCATACGATAATTATACCCCAAGGCGATTTGTTGATAGTACCACCCCCCTTCAGATTCCTTATCCATCCAGTCCTCAACTCGCGTAATTCCGTGCGTCCTAAATAACAAGAGCCGTTTATAGAAAGTTTCACTATTTGTGGTAATTGCGCCTCCCTCTCCTGCTGTGCAAGTCTTTACCGGATGAAAACTAAACTCCGTCATATCTGCCACAGATCCAACCGGTTGTCCTTCATATTTTGTTCCAAGTGAATGAGCCGCATCTTCAATAAATATAAGGCCTTTTTTTTCGCAAATATCTTTAATTCTCTTTGCCTCAACAGCTTGACCAGTAAAATCAACCGCTATAACAGCTTTTGTTTTACTTGTTATCCTTTTCTCAATGCAATCCGGATCTATATTATACGTATCCGGATTAATATCTGCAAATACCGGAGTCCCACCACAATACAAAATGCAGTTTGCTGAAGCCGCAAAAGTTATCGGAGTCGTAATCACCTCATCTCCCTGACCTATGCCAGCCGCAAAACACATTGCATGAAGAGCCGCTGTTCCATTTGCAACAAGCACAGCATGCTTTGCCCCTGTAATTCTGCATAGCTTTTCTTCTGCCTCTTCTATTTTAGGGCCACAGGTAAGGTAATCACTTTTCAACACATTAACTACAGCTTCGATATCCGCATCATCAATATACTGATGACCATATCCTATACTATTTTTAAGAACTGGTTCGCCACCATGGATAGCAAGTTCACTCATCCCTATATAGCCTCTTTTCTTTATATACTTCCTATCTTTTCCTTATTCTTTTCTATCCACTCTCTTAGCTGAGAGATTGTCATCCACTGTGAATTATTATCACTTGTGTAGCTGAAGCCTTCAGGCACTTGTTTGCCCCCCTTTATCATCGCATCAAACGGTCCCCATTCACATATCTGCGGTAAGATTTTGAAATGCTCGGGATATTCATATGTATAATGTGCATCTTCTACACCTATCATCTGCTCATGAAGTTTCTCTCCCGGACGTATACCTATTTCAACCTGCTTTGCCTGTTCATCCACCGCGGTAGCAATATCGCAAATATTCATTGATGGAATCTTCTTTACATATATCTCCCCACCTTCCATGTCATTGAATGCATGCCACACAAGTTCGACTCCCTGCTCAAGTGAAATCATAAAACGAGTCATTCTTTTATCTGTAATTGTTAGTTCTCCACTTTTTGCCGTTTCCATAAAGAACGGTATTACAGATCCTCTTGACCCCATCACATTCCCGTATCTTACAACAGCGAATTTAGTCCTTCCACCTGTATATGAGTTTCCGGCAATGAATATTTTATCAGAGCACAATTTGGTGGCTCCATACAGATTAACCGGTTGACTCGCTTTATCAGTAGAAAGGGCTACAACTCTTTTCACTCCAGAATCAATGCAGACATCAATAAGATTCATTGCACCGTTAACATTCGTCTTAATACACTCAAATGGATTATATTCTGCGGTGGGTACAATTTTAGTTGCCGCTGCATGAACAACATAATCCACCCCGTCTAAAGCTCTATATAATCTGTCTTTATCTCGTACATCACCTATAAAGAATCTAACTCTCTCATCTCCTTTAAACTTCTTTGCCATATTCCACTGCTTCATCTCATCACGAGAATAAATGATAAGCTTTTTGGGATTATACTTGGCAAGTGTCATCGGAACAAATGTGTTTCCAAAAGACCCTGTACCACCTGTGACCAAAATCGTAGAATCTGTAAGCATTATTAATCCTCCTTATATTATATCGTTCATGATATTTCTTAATTCCTCATATGTATGAGGAACTATGATTTTGTTTTTATCTTCATAAATATCCTTTAAATAATCTATCACCCTTCTTAAATCATCAAGTTTTTCTTTATACATTGGATCATCCACCAGTTCAAAAAGGAATATAAGCGTAGGCCGTTGGTCAAACTCAAATATAACATTTAGTACTGCGCTTGAAAAATAATTAATCAAAACCCTGTCACTAACATTAGAATTAGTTACCACCGCTTCGAATGGTATAGATTGAGGTTCAAACTCAGCAAAATTCCATTTCTCATAAAAATGATCCATTCGTCTTGGATGTTTTTTTACTGTTATATAATCTTTGTAGTCCCTTAATATCTCAATAGTGTTATAAAGATCCTTGTCTGTTATAACATCATCAAAGAATATACACCTTGATTTATCAGTAATCCCGGAGTAGTCACTCCAGATACCTAAAAGAGTGTTTCTCACGTCATCATCTATCTTATACTGTATACCCACGACAGTATTATTACGCGATTCTTCCGCAATATATTCCGGCCTATAAACCCAGTAACACTCTTTCTTATAATATGGCTCACACCCTAACACCTTTTCAATCTTATTCGGCTTTCTATCTAAAGGCAACAAATACGCCCCTATCCCATCTTCAAACCCCAGAAAATGTATATTTAGTTTTTTTCTTTTATTTAATTTAGCAATCATTAAGCAAATAGGTTCAAGGTAAGAAAAAAACACTCTATCATTTTCATTAATTACAATATTATACTCATCCAAAACCTTCGCATACCTGGAATAATAATATATATTATAGCCTAAATAGTTCAGAAAACCTTTCTCGCGTTTTTTAAGCTTTCCATACATACTCCAAGCTTTAACAAACCGTACTTCTTCAAACAAATTAAATTTTTCTATTCGATCTAAATACTTTTCACAATCGTTAAAGTAATTAAGTATATAAATTATCTTTTGCTCACCAACGAATTCCGTTTTACCCAAAATTACAGAAGTATATATTTGTAGCGGAGTAGAGCAAAAAAAATGAATCATTATAGTTTCCTCATTATATGATTTCGACACCGTCTTTTATGCTAACTTTTCACCCCAAAGCAACCGAAATGAGATTTTTGCAATATGCACCAACAAATACAACCACTCCCTTAATACCAAGATAATCTCTATTCTTTACCGCATACCTCATCCCTGATTTAAACGGTAGCCCTTTGGGAGACTTAAAAAGCCGAAACCTTTCTTTCCGGGAAAGGGTTTTATCCTTAAATGTTCCCTTTTCAGAATTACGGTCACACTTTCCTATGTATTCTTTTGCAAGAAACACCTTCATCCCATGTCTTTGCATTTGTATGGAATAGTCATAATCCCCGTATGAATGCACATATCCCGGATCTATAATCCCGATTTTATCTATTACATTCTGATCCACAAGGAAGCAATTCCAATTGGCCAGGTTGCACTCCTGTAGTTTTCCATTTGGATCAATAAAACTTTTACCCCAAAATTTCTTCCCACCATAAGTGGTCTCTTCGCTGTTTAAACCCTTTGTTGCGCCGCTTATCCCGCAGCTTTCCCCTGCCTCTATGTATGATGCAATCATTTTTCCGATAAATCCCGTAAAAAATTCAACATCATCGTTTATCATCAAATAGTAATCATGCTTAGTATTAACAGCCTGCGTCATGGCCGCATGCATACCTTTGTCCCAGTATAGCCCTTTACCTTCTATTACCTTGATATTCAGCTTACTGCTACTCAGTAATTCCTTAGTTCCATCAGTAGACCCGTCATCACAGGCATACACTTCCCACGTTGCATCCGAGCCAAAAAGTTTGATTTCTTTTTCTATTGCATCGAGACATCTTCCGGTTTTTTCTTTTCTGTTATAGCATGTAAAAATAATGGCAATACTTATCATAGTTTACTCACTTCAGCGGCGCTTTTCTTTCCATCTTCTGCCTACACGCTTGATGATCTTGGGTATTACGGCCGGTTCGCCCAAAATTCTGATTAACTCTGTGATTGCTTCTCCGAATTTTTTATTTTTCAGACATATATAGAGAATATCCAGCCTGTTCAACGAAAAAATTACCCTTTTTTCCTTATCGGTCAGTGTATCTAAAACCGGCTTTACCGAACTAAAAAAGGCTTTTTTCATTCTAATAAGCTCATTTGGCTTCGATGGTCGATTGGAATTATCATCATTTTCCATACAAAGCAAATATTCCGGCAACAACTCTATTGGATAGTTATAAGTAAAAAACGTTAAAAGCTGTAATTCCTGATGCCTGATGAGTTTTTCATCAAAATATCCTGCTTTATCAAGGCATTCATGTTTAAGAAGTACTGTTCCGGTGGCTACATCCACCTCTCTGCCCAATATCTCCCTGTATATTCTTCCGCCTTTATACGATATTGTTCTACGCACTACTCTTCCATGGCTGTAAAACTCAACAAGAGTAGAAACACCTCCACATTCAGTCGCTTGTTTCTTTATAAAACTCACCTGTTTTGCAATTTTATCCGGTTTCCACCAGTCATCATCATCCAAAAAGGCAATATACTCTCCCTTCGCGTACTTGATACCATAATTTCTGGCTGCTGCCCCGTTAATATGTCTCGGTTGTTCCAAAAAAACTATTTTCCCGGAATCTATATATGTTCTCAGTATTTCTTTTAACTGCAAAGTATAATTATCGTCAGTTTCATTATCATTGATCACTATACACTCTATATCTTTATAAGTCTGTCCAATAACAGAATCTATAGCTCTCGTGACTGTGTCTGTTCGCTTATATGTAGGTATTATTACACTCACCCGATTTTTAATATATTCCATCTTCTCTATCCGTTCCATACTTGTAACATGTATTCTCCCGACTCAGGCGCTGACAGAATCGACCTGTAAGGGTAAAAATTCTGTCCGGTTGAAATTCCTTTGATTACCACATAATTCATATATATAAAACATATTATCATTAATGTCAACATTACCAAACGTCTTTCTCGCCCCCCGGAGATTTTTCTGATCACATCCGGTATAATGATCAAATAGATAGAGGAAAAGTAAAAAGCCAATCTGACAGCCACGGTTCCTAACGGAGCCAATCCAACAAAGATCACCAGCGCAAGCCAGCACATTTTCAGCTTCCACTCCATCTGCTCCTCATGACGGCAGAAAACCCAGCCAAGAGCAAAGACTGTCCCGCCCAGCAAAAGATTCATAAACGATAGTCTCGGTGCAGTTACGGTATGTCCAGCAATTTTACTAAACCAATACACATGCGCCGCTGCAAATGCAAGCAGTTTTCCTCCAGCAAAGTACATCACAACTGCAAAAGCTCCCGACAAAAGGTAAAAATGCTTGTTTTTGCACATTTTCATGATTATCGTTGCCGGTATCATCGCCAACGCTGATGTATGAAACACCGATGCAGCTAATACTATAATACAATACCGTTTCCAGTCTTTCTTAATATATTTATTTGCCCAAAAAAGCATGGCAACAGCAACAAATTGCCTAACCTGATTCATAGCATAGAAATAGTATCCCATTCCTACAAAAACCACAACGCTCACGAGGCTGTTGCTAGATTGTTCCCGGATTCCCAGAGCGTAAAACAGCATTATCAGAAATGCCAAAATAAGAAAATAAAAATATACATTATAAAATACCTTTCCTATCAAAAAAGATACTATTCGAAATCCTTTTTCAATATAATTGAAAGAATCAATCCCCCTCGTCTTTACGGCACGAAAAATCCACGCATAACTCCTGTAATCAGCCCCCACCTCAAATCTGAATCCCATCAGAGCAGTCATCATCACAAAAGAAAGGATCCAGCTCAACCTTGCCGACTTCTTTTTTCCGCAGATCGAAAACGTTATTCTTTTTTCAAATACCAGAAAATTCAGGATTATCCCAAAAAACACACAATAATATGGCCACATCATTTTCCTCTTCTGTCTAAAATAGGATTCCCCATTTGCTACAATACACAAAATATGACCTGATAAAACGCTTTATTCCTTTTGCACTTCCCATATTATCTCTTTTCCAGTTATGATATGCATAGACTCCGGGATAAAAAACTATCTTTTTTTTGTCACGTAACACTCTCCGAGAAAGATCTGCATCCTCAAAATACATGAAAAAATCTTTATCAAAGCCATTTATCCCCTTAATATATTGCGTCTTCGCCCCAAAAAAACACCCTGTACAGAACTCCATAGAAAGAGGTTCATCGATTCTTTCATCAGCTCGTGTATATTTCTTTCGGAGATATTTAAGTCCCGGAAGTTTGCTTAAGAATACATATCTTATAGATGGACTGTGCTTGGGCAGATACTGTTCTGATCCGTCAGGATTCAGAATTCTGGGAGTTATGAGTCCAATGTTCTCATGATTTTCAATATACCTACTTAATTCGCCAATCACATCTGACTCAAGATATATATCAGGATTAATTACAAAATGATAATCTGAGCTTAGCTTGCTTATGATCCTATTGTGTCCACGCCCAAATCCCAGATTCTTTTTGCTCTTTACGAGCTTGATCCTGCTATCGGATTTCATTATCCTTTCAATAATGCTTATCGTATTATCTGTTGAACAATTATCAAGTATATATAGCATAAAACTGTATTCTTTGCAATCCGTTTCCGCTAGAACGGATAGGATACACTTTTCTATAGTATCTTCATTGTTATATGTAACTATTCCACCGGATATATTCATTTCACGACCTCATATGATCAATAGTATTGCACTCTCGGCACATAAGATGTCTTTTCAAGCTTATAGACATCATATAGATTTCCATTCATAACCAAATGAACGTTTTGATTAAACAAGTCATATTTATAACAATTGGGCAGTATTAGGAAATCTGCATTCTCGATATCCTTCTGAATCCCCCATAATGCCGGTTCCTTTGCCTCTATATCATTGATATTTCTGTCCTCATCCCATATCATGCTGGAAAGATAACTGTAATATATTGTATACACGTTACTCTTTCCCGAGACAAATGTATCTGATAACCTGCGCCAGTTGATATCTGAATCTCCGCTCATCTGGACCAAAATGAAACCCTCATCGTTATGTTCCGTAATAAACTCTGCCAGTTTTTTTATATCCTCATATTCCTCCTTTTCCACATGATACCTTTCATAATGATCTTTAAGTATCAATACATTATTCAATAGACATATCATTACAAAGCCTATATAGAAAAGCTTAAATAACCACGCCCTGTTCTTATGATATATAATTATCGTCAGTATTGCAACTAAAACCATTGGTATTCTCAATTGCCACATAACAAAGGTAAAATGATATACTATGTAGAATAACATATCCATATCTATGGAGCTGGGCGTCCTTGCCCCTTTAAACTGGATAATAATCACAAACATCGCAACGGCAAACCCGATATATTTTTTTATGTTAACCTTTTCCTTTTTTTCTTCGTACATAGAGAAAAAAGTGATCAGATACGGAAGCCATAGATAGCTTATATATCTGAGCGATCCCGGAATCGGCCTATTCCACATAGACCTTCCCGAAAAATAGAGTGTGACAAAAATCACTCCTGCCAAAGCCATACATGTATTTATAACAAACACCTTCTTTGCACAGTCGTTCATGTCATAATAGTATAGAGCCGGTATTATGATAGGGAGTATTCCTACCGCCATCAGAACATACATCGATGTATCTAAAGCATATTCTATTGATCTATTCAGATCACCATTCAAGTACGCGCCGATCTTGGTCTCTTTCAGATTCATAAATAAATCAACAAATAAACTATCACCCCCTGGATTTCTCCCAGGAATGACAAATACTACTCCTCCCCCTATCAACACGATTCCGACTATCACTATGACAAAGACTTTTGCAATACTATCAATCTTGTTATGGTCACCCTTTTTTTCTACGACTATATAAAAAGCAAAAAAGAATGCAATAACAGCTATAGTTATTAAGTCTACTGTCGAGATACTATTTCCCGGCTTGATCACATTTTTAAAGACTGAATACTTAGCAATAATACACAAAACAACAAATTCACCGCAGACCACTATCATGTCAATACCCCTATATAATAGGTTAACCGCTTTATCTATGATCCTTTTTTCACGCAGCGATTCATATATATAGTACAACACAATACCTGCTGTCATTGACAAGGAGGCATCTTTACATAACTTAAGCAGAAACATCCATCCTCCCAACAAGAGATTAAATCTTATACCATTATGCTTTTTCTTTTCTGTTGTCAAGACGAATATATATATATACCATGTAGTTAGGGGTAGGAAAAGGTTCTCGCTGGCGTATGTCACACACTGACATAGCTCGGGAAGAACTAAAAACATCAGATAAACTGCTTTTCTGATGTTTTTATTCTGAATTATCTTTTTCGTTAACATTGCATACGGAAAGATTGTTGATGATATCAATATTGAGTTGATCAATTGAATGATATATGTCTGAATATACGCATTCTTAAATAAATAAGCCGGAGATATTGCAATTGAGTACAATATCCTGGCTGTATTATTCGGATCTGTATTATGTATAAGAAAGCCTCTGCCCGATATAAAACTCTCTGCCATATGCCGGTACAACACCTCATCCGGCATAGTTTCGATATGTTTCAGATATGCTCCACTCAAAAAACGCAGGATTATACAAAAAAAATACAGCACGCACACGAACTGCTGTTCTGTAAATTCAACACCCTTATATCTGATAAACGGATTGAGAATCCTACCAGCGTTTTCTTTTTTCTTTCCTGCTATATTCAACACTTTTCCTTCCAAATGATTCGACTCAGATTATACAATTGATATTTTTTTTTGTCAAACCGATACTATCCTATACAACGATTTGTAATTGTCCATCAGCGGTTGTTGTGATATTATCGTATGAAGTATATATCCAAAAGGAGCGGTCAATGGTTTACAAAACACTGAAAAAAGATACTCCCCCCAATAAAAACGAATGGTCTTTGATCATCACTCTATTTATCCTTTCTTCTGCTACTCGTTTCGCCATAGGCGATTATTTCAAAAACATACATGTATATGGGGATGATCTTGTGTATTACCAAATGGCAGAGAGCTTTGTGCATGGGCTTGGGTTTAGAATAAACAATGTGGTCTGGCCCTACAGAATCCTGTATTCTATTCTTATTTCCCCTGCTTTTCTGTTCAGTGAAAGGCATATTCAAATGTCTGTCATTCAGTTGATCAACAGTATCGTTATTTCATCTACCATTTTCCCTTATTCTATATTGGTAAGACAACTACTTAATTCTCGGAAAATGAGAATTCTTGCATACTCACTATTTGTCCTTTCTTCGGATCTCTGTTACAGCCTGACCTTTATGAGCGAAAATCTACTGTTTCCATTGGGAATGTGGGGTGTTTGTCTCACTATGCTTTATGTATGGCATAGCAATGAACCATATTTCAGATTCAGGCCCCTATATGTTTTGTTTTTAGGAATACTGCTCTATACACTGACCACGATAAAAGAATCCGGAATCATCTTATTCCCGGCCGTCATCTGTATGCTTGTCGCCGACACCCTATGGATACTTATCAAAAAAAAAGAAACACAGATTTTAAAAACCCGAATATTGGATCTCCTAATACTTGTTTCCACCTTTTTTCTTTTAAGATTTATCGGTAAACATACCTGGATGTACCTTGATCGTTCGCTGTCTACTTCCGGAATATCTCACACCAACGCCTTTAATGTATTATCTATTCTTCATATTTCTATTTATCTTTTAGTTGTTTATATAATAGGCGTCGGAGTAATACCTTTTATTATTCCAGCCTGCTATTTTACCCAAACGGGCTCGAAACAGCAGAAAATGTATACATTTTCAGTTATAATGCTCTTAGTAGGCATGTTAGCTCTCGGATATTACATCAATTATCTTCACTTGTTTATTAATGGTATTCCTATATCACACTTCAGATATATTATTTACATGTGGCTTCCTATACAAATATGTTTCTTTTCAACCATGGAACAAAACCATACCAGTTTAAAGTCAAATCATATTTTCGGATTTGCTGTCCCGGTCATTTTATGTGCCATAATCTTCCGCGGATCCATAGACGGATCAACTGTTGATCAGACAGTAACTTATTATATCATCCGCTTTTTTAATGATAAGATCATAATATATAAAATAGGATTGGTTATCATAGCTCTCACCACCGTACCGTTAATACGTAAGCACAAAAAAGTCTTCTTTACCATGTTTGTTATAATCTTCTGGAGTTTACAGGTGCTTAATAATGCATTGATAATTAAATATCATCATCAGGACTATTACCTTGACGATGATATATATGCTCAAATATCACCATTGGAATCTCGCATTAAAAATGATATTTCACATAACTATCTTATTGTTGCCATCCAAAACTCTACAAGACAGCAAAGATTGGCTGACACGTTTTTTAACAGGCCAAATGTTTATACAGTTTACTATGATACGTATATAAATCTGCTTAAATCAAAAAATCTCTCCCCAGACATTAATAATGTATACAATTATCTTAACTTACGCTATAGCGACCTTAAACATATTGACTACATTATTCTACCTGCCGCCAATGATTATCATTGGACTTCCGATATGATGGACGATATTCCATGTTTTGATAACGATTATTGGAAGCTCTATCGATACAATTATCCGGATTCTTTCCCGGTTTTCAATCATTAACCATAGTATAACACTATACACAAACGGTATACAGTTCTGTAATTCTATATGCCGATCAAGTTCCTGGTTTATGTATCTGACAAATACATAGATTCTTTAACTTTTTTACCCAAACCGTTTCTACTTTACAAATATAGTCGCAAATGATAGAATCATGGAATAGTTTGGATGGGAGATGCTCGTTTATGGAATACAACAATGATATTGAAATAGATTTTTTTGACCTTATCAAATGGATCTTCAGACACTGGTATATATTATTGATCTCAGCTGTAATTGGTGCTGCTATCGGCTGTAGCTTTGCTGCATATAAGAACACACAGGCGAGTAGTACCACTCCTGAGCAGATCATTGAAAAAACTGCTGAAGCATTAACTCCAAAAGAAAAAAGTGAAGTTGATGATATCATCAGCAAAATAAACTATGCTGATGAAAAAAGGACAGAATTATATATCGATTTAAAAGAAACCGCTTATTCCAAAGACGGTCTTGAAGATATCCTAAAACGTGCAGATTATTGGAATGCAAACTATAATGAACAGCGCTCAAAAGTAAATAGTCTCAATATAGAACAAAAAGAATATTATGCTGCCATTAACTTCGATCCTGACAAAAAATTTGAAACGGTCAGCTATATTAAATTTGGCGCATTAGGATTTTGGGCTGCTTTTTTTCTGGCAAGCGGCATCTATTTAGTATTATATTTGTTTACACCCACGGTAAAAACCGCCGAAGAACTTTCTTCAATGTTTAAACTTCCGGTCTTAAAAAACTTCAATGATGCTGATAATAAAGAAAAAGATTTGAGTATGTTATCTTCTGATTTGTCTATACTTTTAAAACGCAATTCAGTTAATGGTCTTCTTATTGTATTTGATTCAGATTCAAATAAAGAAAAAGGGTATTCCGAACTTCTATGTAATGCTCTTAATACTTCTGTCAAAGGAAGCAATATTTCAATCTCAGATCCATTATCATCTGCAAACGGATTAGATGAATTATCTTCCAGCGATTCCCTTGTCATCCTTGTTAGTATAAAGAGCACAAAGCATTCACGGATTAAAGAACTATTAGATTACTGCTCTCGTTATGACCGCCGAATTTGGGGCTTTGTTGCTGTCTGAATCTAAAATACTTGGCGGCCACATTACTCATTCGCCCGGCTCAACTTTTGTCCACCCTTTTCCATCATACATATCAGCACCTATACGCCAAAACTGGAATGCATCTTTATTTGACTGATATTGTTCTATCCCGGTCAGCAATTCATCCGAAACAATTACTGTAAAGTTTTTTTTGTCGACTGTATCCGCAAACCTCACGCCGGTAAACGGATTTTTCGCATCTTCTATTATGTCCTCCGTCAGCAAACTTGGCACATCCGCATTGGTCATAAACTCATCCGATATTGCGAATTCACTACCATCAAAATCTTTAACCATCAACAAACTGGTATATAATTCTAAATCAGTCTTGCCCCCGATAGCACTCTCATTTAAATAATTCTCAAAGTCCTCATAATCATATCCATGATCCGATACTATCACTATCTTTGTATTATCATACACCCCCTGCTCCCTCAAATAATCCATGTACTTTCCGATTGCCCTGAGTGATGCTGCGTTATCCATGTACGCTTTATACGAATTTGTCTCTCTGCTGAAATTGATGCCTTGATGCTCGTTCATCCAGGCATCAAGAAGATCATTATTATCTATTTGCGAATTGTATGTATAATCGGGAAGCTGTAATTCCATAATACTGTGCGTCACATCGCTGTCTATCATAGTCAGGCTACCTGTTCTTTCATTGACCACCTGGGTTGCCTTATCCAGGTTATCAATAAAGGACCAATTACCCAGCCATTCTGTATCCTCCGGTATAACAAAACCGGCTAATTCCGTAAAGGCGACTCCCCAATATGTACCCTCATGATAAAATGTCCTCTGTAACGCAAGTGGTATACATCTATATATGCCATAAAAGAAGAGATTTCTTTTTTGGATCTTCAATACATTTTCATTATCCGTGTTATTATACTCTTCGATAAACATTCCTCTGGTCACATATTTTCTTATTCCAGGATATTCATCATAAATTGAAAAATCTGAGGACGTAAAATTCCCATTTGCAAGTGGTGGATCACATACTGTTACATTAAAATTGTTTTCAAGAAATAGTCTTGGCAATACGAGCAATGCTTCATTCTGTATCTCGGGCCATATCTTATCTGTATTGGTCAGACGATTGAACACCGTATATTCATATCCCCCGTACAGTCCGCCCGAGCCCATTGACGTACAGAAACCGCTTGACAGTGAATTCCGGTACCATGTAAAGCCCGCGAGCTGCTCCTTTAATTGTGGAATATCTTCCAGAATATACGGAACATAAGGGTTTATTGCCCTGTCAAGCATTATGAGTATCACGTTTTTCCCGTTTTTGCTCAGGCGTATGACATCTGTATCTTTTTGTTCCGTATCCGGCACATCCAGTTCCTCTTTAGTCCTGACTACCATGGTTCCATACCACACTACCGATGTAATGAGGCCGCCGATGATCAGCAGGCTGCAGATCTTTACTGCCAGCTTCTGCTTCTTTTTCAATATCACCAGACTTATCAGAACCAGCAGTATACATATTACCAAATTGACAGGTATTTCCCACTTAGCGTACTCGGCCTTACGCAGATCATACCGAAGCAGTTTGGACATATTGCCTCGCTTGGACCCGAACACAAAGAAATCAGCCAGGAATACCATATCGGCAATAAAAAGCCCCTTACTGAGGATGCTTTTTACTCTGTTACCTGACAGCTTATATATAACGGGTATCCATACCAGAAAGGTACCTATGCTTATACTGAGTGTCGAGATGCACAGTTCCGCCAGGCCCTTCAGTCCTCTTTCCCTTTCAACGAAATCCATAGGGGACTGTGACAGTACCGAAGCCGGACAGAGCATTCCTACCGTAAGCGCAGCAACAAAACATGCTGTCCAAAACAGCCTGTCATCCGTCACTGACTCCGACTTTTTATCCTTAAGCTTTACCCTGCTGTATATAAAGCTCTTTACAAGAGAAAAGAGGTTGTTCATAGTCCAGTACAGCACAAGTCCTGACGGGCTTCCATACAGCAGTATAAGAAAGAATATGGCAAGCGCATAGGCCCGCAGCTTTTCTCCGATATCGGCTTTTTTCAGATATACCCATCCGGACATCAGGTTTATGACAGTCATAAGGATCGGAAGGAAATTGATAGAGATACTGCCGATATGTATCAGAGCATCCGGCTGTCCCAGATCTTTAAGTATTGAAAACGATACATTATTCAGCCCCTGGAGGGTAGAAAGGAAATGATATGCCGCTATGAAAAATGGCATCTGCAGAGCAAGTGATACCGAGCCCTTAAGAGCATGGATAGGGCTGTAGTTATTGAGCCTGTAATATGCATTGAGCATCATATATTGCTCATCGCCTCTGAATGCGTCCTTTATTTTTTTTATCTGCGGCTTAAGCTTCTCGTTTTTTTCTCTTTCAGCATTTTGGATTTTCTCTGCCATATTATACATCGGCATAAGAAACAGATTCATTGCTATACTAACGCCGATTATACATATACCCGGATTCTTGCATATACGAAAAAGAACGCAGAACACCATTTCTATCAGCAGTTCCGCAGGATATATGAATATCTGATATAAAACATTACCCATCATTACAGTATCTC
>JAEEGL014964373.1_pt1 | contig 24830 bp, 9 predicted proteins | sample 9134231 | NCBI WGS metagenome assembly JAEEGL01 (sample SAMN16246548, study PRJNA631951) | gut metagenome | biome: gut microbiome; feature: rumen; material: fiber-attached | host: Bos | place: Iran: Karaj | collected 2018-10
GTCCTCTATTATAACGCTTTGACCGTCAAGCAAAAACTGACTGTAAGTCGGTTGTTCTTTCAGCACTCTTAAAAGATTATCCATAAAGTCCGCAAGCAGACTTCTGTTTGTCCAGATAGGATATCTCCACTCCCTGTCCCAATGGGTATGAGGCACCACGTGTACTTTGTTTTTCATTCTCTTATACCTCCTTACAGGATGATTTTAAGTATATCTTCAAGTCTTTTTGCGTAGTGTGCGCAAAAATCCATTGTTCCGCTGCTTTCTATATTACCGCCCGCAAGACCTATCGTGGTAAACCCTGCAAGACGAACCGAGCAGACCCCCGCGCCGCTGTCTTCAATGCCGACGACGCGGTTCCTCTCGCCAAACGGCACGCCGAGCCCCACATTCGCCGTTTCGGCGTATAGCCACGGGTGCGGCTTGGGTGACAGCTCGCCGAGCGTTCCGACTCTGCCCTTGCCGAGCGGAAATCCGGCTGAAATGATAGCGTCGTAAAAATCTTTGGGGTCGCCCATTTTGAGCGTATTGAACGCCGATATTATTTCGGGCATCGCCTTTTCGTAAAGTCCGCTTGTTACAAGACCTATCTTTATACCGTTGTCTTTTAATGTGTAAAGAAAATCTTTAAGTCCCTCGGTTGGAGTAAAGGCGCCCGCTCTGCCCTTACCCTGCATTATCGCTTCCATTTCGTTATGCGTGTGCATAAAGTAAAACTCGCGCGCCTTTTCAATGGAGGCGCCGGGCATATATTTATCTATGCAGTAAGACAAATGCTCGGTAACGCTATGCCCCGACACATAAGGCAAATCCGCCTCTTCAAGTTCAAATTTCGGATCGCCGAGCAGAGAAGCCGTGGTACGCTCGATTATCCATATCCAGAATTCCTCGCTTTTGACGCTTGTGCCGTCAAGGTCCATAAGTACGGCTTTAAGCGGTTTATCCATACTTACGGGATGAACGGGATAATATGCGTCATAGTGCGTAGATGACGGCACGTAAGCTACGGTTTTATCGGCAAAGCCGATAAGCTCGACCTTGCTGTCAGGCGTTTTGAGTATATGCCTTACGCCGTCTTTACCGCTTTCAAACGCGCCGTTACTTGTTTTTCCTATTTCCGTAAGTTTACTGTCTTCGGCGATAACGCCGAAGTTTTTAAGTTCTGTGGCCATTCAGTTTTACACCTCAACATAAACCGTGATTATTTTTTTGTGCGCGACCTCAAATTTATTTGAAATCTTCTCCTTCACGGTTTCATCCATACCGCAGGAATACAAATTTTTATATTTTATACCGAAGTCAAGCGTTACCGGCTGCGCCTTGTCGGTGGGATTAAAGAGTCTTACTATAACGCCCGCGCCGTTTTCGGCCGGCTTGACTGCCGTAATATGGATTTTTTTATTGTCAACCGATACCAGACTCATTTCTCTCGGCAAATTGCCGTAAGATTTGCCGAAGAGAGAGATTTGCGGCTTTGCGTAAAGCTTTGCGGCTTCATTCGGCAACTCCGCCCTGTCCGAGTGATAAAAATACAGGTTGTACTCAAACTCCCTCTCGCCGAGGCAAAGTATGCCGGTATCGTCAAGCACCGTTATTTTTTCCTCCGACACCTGCTGTTTTATGCGACAACCGCGTATGAGGGTAAGCGCCATGCGGGCGTCATCGAAAACCTCGTACTCATAAAGGCCTTCGGGCATTACCGCGAAGCCGCCGTCTTCATCCTCAACGCAGGCGAAGGTGCGAAGCGGCTGCATACCGTAGGCGGGCTCGACCCAGCCGGTGCTGTCGGGTATCTTTACATCGCGCTTTACTATATCAAAATGACTGTCCGAATACGAATAATCGCTCTTTATACCCGTCGGAAAATTGGCGCGCAGCCAGTGGTCTTTGGCGGTATTATTAAGCTTTACTCTTATATTAAGCGATTTCGCGCCTTTTTGCAACGTATATATTACATTTACCGGAATAAAAATTTTTTCTTTACTTCTTTTATCCGCGCAGTCCTTCGGAACGCCGAATGTATAGCTGACCTCAAAGGACGCCGATAACCCGCCGTTTTCAACGCATTTTATATCCGCGCGGGAGGAAAGCGAGGTGAAAATCTCGTCGTTTTCGGGCGACTGGTGCTTCCAGGCGTTGCCCACTTCTCCCTGGCTCGAAAGATAATTGACGTTTTTATATTCTCTGCCCGATATCTTATCGGTTATATTTACGGTGCCGTTATTGTTGAAGGCAACCGCCAGATACTCGTTTTCGAGGGTGTTTTTCTTCGCTATACCGCTGTCGCCGCAGTTTTTATCCGGTTCAAGCGTTATCACCTTGTATCCGCAGGCGGGAACGCCCTTTACGCTCACGTACGCGGTGTAGTGCGTACTGTTCATAATGGTGGGGACTTCCCAGATACTGTCCATAAATATACTTGATTTATCCGCAAAGAGTATTTGTACTTCTGCGTCTTTGCCGCCAAAGCCGTTTTCAAATCCTTCGGGCAGGTCGGCGGTCACCTTAACCGTCACGTCGCGCTCAAACGGCAGGGGGTTATACACTATCATCTGTACGGCGGCGTCCGGTAAGGCGTTTCCGTCAATATTCTTTGCTATATCGGCAAGACAGTCGTCAAAAACTATATCCGCGCAGTCGTTCGCTTTGCGGTAACGGTATTCCATATCAAGACAGACGCAGTCGGGCGCGCATCCGCCGTTGGCGTCGTGGGTATGGTTTGAAAGCAGAAATTTCCAGCCGCGGTCAAGATAATCTTGGTGCCCGTCGCCTGAAATCGCCTTTGAAAGCGACGCTATCGGCTCGGCTTTGTACGTAAGGTTATTATAAGCCGAAAAGTCCTGCTGTTTTAAGTAGGTTCTTGAACTGATTGTGCCGGGTAAAAGATAAGTCCACTTGCCTTTTTTAAGGTAAGAGCGGCGCTCGCCTACGAGCGTTTTAATATCCGGGTTATTGTCTATATACGGTATCGCCTCGGCCCAGAAGTGTTCAAGGTCGGTCTGCTCTACTTCTATTTCGCCCTTAAATGCTTCCTTTGCCGCCTTTATGAGCTTTGTATCGCTCGGCGCGGCAACAGAAATATCGTGACCGTTCATTGCAAGGAATACGGGCGTTGTAAAATGACCGTCCTCCTCTTTAAGCATATCCTCAACGGCTTTTTTCACAACATCCTTATTAAACTTGATTTCAGGGGTTTTAAGGTCGTAACTCGCATCTCCCGCAACAGTTCCGCTTATTCTTGTGTAGGGTGTATCCTTAAATTCGCCCCATATATAGTCTTTTTCCCATACTCTGCCGCGCGTTGCCGCCCTGTGCACCTGATAATACCAGTTGTACCGGCAGTAAAGCGCAAAGCGCGAAGCGTACATTTTCGTACCGTCGGGCGCTTCCCAGATATATTCCGCGTCCGTCTCGTCGTGCGAAATTCCGCGGTAAAACATCATTTTGTTTATACCGAAATCGGCGAGTATCTGCGGATACTGCCCCGTCTGCCCCCACGAAGAGGGCGTATAAGCGACGGTATTATGCTTCGCCCCGTACTTATCAAGAAGCTTCCTGCCGTAAATAAGGTTGCGCACAAGCGCCTCGTGACCTATTGAAAACTCCTCGGCAAGGGTATAGTAGGGACCTATTATGAGGCGTCCCTCGCTTATGAGCTTCTTTACCCGCTCCGCCCGTTCGGGGCGCATTTCGAGGTAATCCTCTATCATTATCGTGTGTCCGTCCATAGTAAAGGACTGATAAGACGGATCGCTTTCGAGTATATCTACCGTGGTATCGAGCATACGAAGGAGATTGTGCCTCGTTTTTTCAAATGAAAACCTGAACTCCCTGTCCCAGTGGGTATTCGATACTACCATTATTTTTTTGACTTCTGACATAAAAGCGCCTCGTTATTACTTTCTTACAGATATATGCCGTTATTGAATTTTGTAGGCAATCCCTCTTTGTAAAGGTGGGAATCATTTGAGTGAGTGAGCAGCTTGGGCGTGATTTCGCTTCTGCTTGAAGGGGCAAACGAAATGACCGAAACGCAGGAATGCGATATATCAAAATGGGTTGAATAAAGCGGATACGGTATATCGAGGATACTGCTGAAAAACGCCATACCAAAGCCCTGATGAGCAAATATCGCTATGCGCTTGTTTGTTTCCTTTTTGACCGCGTATACGCCGCGCTCACGGTCGTGAATATATCCGAAGCCGGCTAAAAACTCATCAAGCGCGGTATTTACACGGTTTATACCCTCGCCGACCGCCTTGTTAAAAAACGGATCCTTGTACCAGTCGTTTCGCATATCTGTAATTTTCTTTTCGGCGAACTTATCCCTGCACGCGTGATCCCAGAACATCCACTGCCTTTCGCCGTTTTCCCGCTTTACGGTAAATTCTTCCCAGGCAAGCGCTTCGCTGCACCAGTCAAGAACCGTTACCGGTTTTTTGAGTATTTCCGCAAGCGGACGCGCCGTTTGCATCGCCCTGCCTGACGGCGAGCTGTAAATCTCATCCACACCGTGCAGAGCGAGGCGTTTCGCCACCGCCTCCGCCTGTCTGGCGCCGAGCGGAGTAAGACCGTCCGGATCGTATACCGGATCGCCGTGTCTTATGTAATAAATCAACATGCCTTTTTCCTCTGATTCTCAAACCTGTTTGATATCCGCCAGCTTTTTTTGCAAAGCGTAAAAAGCCGGCTTTTGTTTTTTGCCTTTTCCGTTTTTTCGGCAGGCGATAAAGCCGAAATGCGATTCACCGTTATATCCCCCGCTCTTTTCAAACACGGGTTCGTCGAGCAATTCGTAAAACACAACGCTTTTCAGTCTCGGGTTGTTTATCCGTAAAAGCGTATCAATAAATCCGGGTATCCATTCCGCCTGCTGTCTGTCACGGTTTTCCGCCTCTTTGAGCGCCTCTTTGCGCTCGGGCGTATAGCGTTCGTGAAGGTTCATCCAGAAATTCGTCTCGCATATCATAATATCGCAATCCGGTATATGCCTTGTAACGTCGTCTATCAAAAGCTCTACGGAGGACACCTCTTCACAGTCCGAGTACCAGTCTATTCCGACGACGTCCCACCTGCACCCGCGCTCGTAAAGCTCATAAATAAGCGCGGTATGCCACCAGGCGAAATTTATGCAGGTTTTACTGCCCGGAAAGCCGTCTTTAATACCTTTAAGAGCGCCCTTTACCGCGGCGACGCAGCGCTCGAAAAGCGCGCTGTCATACTCGCCTTTTTCCTTGCCGTCGGCGGGGGCGAGAAAAATGTTCGCGATATTTCCGCCCATGCAGTGAACGTCCATTTCGTTATATATCTGATAGATATCCACCGCGTCGCGCAGGGATGAGGAAATAAACTTGTAATGCTCAGCCATTTCCCTTTCGATTTCGCCGAGCGACTGCATTCCGTAATGCTTTTCAACGTCTACGACAAGCACGAGCTTCATGCCGTTTTTACGGCAAACGTCGGATACTCTTTTGACCTCTTCTATCGCTTCAAGGTCGTTACACGCCTGATTAAAACGTATTGTTTTTAACCCGAGCTCTTTACAAAGCTTTATATTCTCTTCCAGATCCGCCGCGGGATAAGCCGCGTAAGCGCTGTTGTGAATATTCATTCCGTATTCGATATTCATTTTCAAATAATCACCTCAAAACACAAAACCGAAAAGCGACAGCAAGCTTACTCTGCCGACCTTGCCATTCTCTTTTTAATCTTTCTGCCGTGCAAAATAATAAATACGGCGACTCCCGCGGCGACAAGAAGCGCCTCGGCGCCGAGTATTATTCCGGCATAGAGCCAGTCTGTAACAACCGTTTTCAGTTTTATTTTTTTGTATTTGGTTTTGAGCTTGGTTATCGGATTATCCGCCGTGTCGTCATCAAACGGTTCAAAGGTATCTTCGTCGGTCACATCCGTGCCGCCGTCAAAGAAATCTCCGTCGTCAGAGCCGTCGTAAACGTCCTCGCCGCTGACGCGCAGAACGGTGCTTCCGGTAGAGGAAATATATCGCAAATTATCCATACCGTATACTATTTCCTCGTAATTTGCAATATCCAAATCAAGCTTGGTAAACCTTATAACTACCGCCTTCACGGCGCTCAAATCGGGATTGCCGACCGCCCTTGCGGCTTTACGCTCCAAAGACACGCCGCTCCAGCCCTGATTCAGATTCATAAGATCCATATTCCAGCTGTAGTAATTATCCTTTAAGAAACGGTCGTTCGCCAAGCAGACCTCTATATTGTTCGTCGGCTTGCTCAGATACTGAGGAAGGTCGACGAAGAAATCGAATTTAAGCGTTTTAAGGTCCGACATATCGGCGGTGGTATCGAATATGTAACTGATTACCGCTTCTTCCAAAGCGCTGTTGTAGTTGACCCTTTTCTGAATTGAAGCCGTGCCGGCCGTTTTATACTTTGTACTTATAATCGGATTCAGAATATTCCACGCGCCATTTACATCCGAAAGACCGTCGACGGAGCTTATATAAACGGCGGTTTTATCCGGGTTTTTCTCCGCGTCACTGTTTGCCGGGATCACCGCGACCACACCGGTATTTACGATGTTTGCCACCTTGACGTAAAGGCTCGAATTCTCGTTCTCGTAGGGATAGTAGTTGGAGGAATTGCGGTAATAAATCATATAAGCGGTTATTGCCGACCAGTTTACGCCGTGGTGGAAGGTCACGAATTCACTCCTGCCGACCTTGACGTGATTCCAGCCGCTGTGTGAAACGTAGGGCGCTATATCGATGCCGCTGCTGTAATACACGCGCGGCGAGTTATACTGATCCCACAGCGCCGGTATGGTTGAGGAGACCGTAAAATTCAGTTTTGAATTCTGCCCGTCGGTAGGATCGTCCTCCGCCGCCAGGAATTTATCGTAATCGCTGATGTAAATATCGAATTCCACAATATTTGTCTGTGAAAAATCAACAGGATTCAGTCTTTCACGGTATATTTTATCAAGTGTGTAATGGAAATAGGCGCCCACGTTATTGCCGCGCGAGTCGGTGCCGTCCTCGGGGTTTCCGAGCTGTGCGAGCACGTTGTCGGGCAGCGGAGGATTGTAATAATAATCGGCGAAATTGCCCACTATGTTTGCAATTCTCACAACAGTATCGCCGATGGGATTCGCGCCGGAGCCGCCGTCCTGGAAGAATATCATCACCCACTTAACCGCTCTGTAATCAAAGCCGGTATCCACCGTCCAGCGTGACGATTTTTCCAATATAACGTGATTCCAGCCGCTCCCCTTTATCTGATTTTCAAAATCAAAACGGATGCGTGTTTTGGTTTTAACGTCGCTGTTGGCGAGCGCAAAATTTATCCGTTTTCCCGCCACGGCGGACTTGAACGCGTCATAATCCTCAATATAAATATCAAACTCAAATCTGCTGAAATCTTCAAGGTCGAGCGGATTTTCCTTAAGATTTATCGCGAGGCGGTCCATAGTCCAGTTATACTGCCTGCCCCAGGTCGAAGTGACGCCGTCCAGCGATATCTCGGCGGCGTATTTATCCGGCGGGGCGGGTTTGTTATCTATGGCGGACGCCGTAACGCATATATTCATGATTTTATACGGCAGCTCGCCGTAGGCGTTGGCGCCGGTCTGCCCGCCGAAGGTGAGAAACGCGTAATAAACCGTTTTAAGGTCGGGGTCGCCCGACATGGATGTGAAAACTCCGGCGTTTATTTCAATGTGATTCCAGCCCTCGTCCGTCACCGCGTCGGTAAAGCGGTAAAGCGCCAGATTTTCCAAAGCATCGGACGACGTGCCGAGAGCGAAATAAAGCGGATTGCCGGACGCCGCCAGCATTTTGCCGAACGCCTCAAGGTTTTCGGCGTAAAAATCAAACTCTATCCGACTGCCCGCCGTGGCGTCAACCGGCGGTTGAAGCGTTATTACGGAGGTTTGGGCGGTGTCGCCGTAATCGGCGCCGTATACGCCCGATTTGCATTCGTTTGATATCACGGCAAGCGCCCCGTCGACCGGTTTGGGATTTGAAACGCCGCAGCAGATGATATTCGCAACCGCGATTTTCTGACCCTCAAGCGCGCCGACAGCGGCGGAAGCTGTTCCGTCAAAGCAAAGCGACCATCCTGTGACCGCCGCGGCGTCAAAGGCGCCGTCAGTGCTTTCGGCAAGCTTTGCGCACGAAATTGCAAGATGATTCCAGCCGTTTTTTGAAAGCAGATTAAACAAGCCTGTTTCAATACTGCCGCCGGAAGAAACAAGGCATAATTTTACGTCCGAAATATTCTTTTTTGCCATTTCCGCCTTGCTCGCGGCAAAGTTCTGAATATAAACGTCAAGCTCTATATATTTCGCTCCGGAAATGTCCGCGCCGACAGTTTCCGATAACGCGCTCGCGCCGAAGCTGCCCGCAAGCTCGCCCGATTTACCGCCGGATAAGCCGGCTATTTTGTCAAACTTCGGGTTTTCCGCCGCGCCCATATCTTTTGTGGCGGCAAAGTTATCAGCCACGAGCTCGTCGCCTCTTATCGGATTTGAAGCGGCTTTATCCACGCCCGAAACGGTAAAGCCAATATCCGTAAACCCGCTTTCCGCGGCAAAGCCCGCGCTTTGCGCACCCGAAACCGGAAGAATAATATGATTCCAGCCGTTTGCAAGCACCTGCCTATTGATACCGCCGAACGTAAGGGTGTTTTCACCCGAGCGCAGTACCAGATCGAGCGAGGCGTCTATCGGATTGTTCTCTCCGTCAAAGGAAAACGCGTTTTTGAAGCTTTCGGCGTTCTTTACGTATAAATCGAATTCAATATACTCCGTGCCGCTTATCGCCGCAAAGTTGCCTGAAACAAAGGCGTCAAAGCTGCTATAATCGGAGCCTGCCGCCACAGCCGCCCTGATGCCCGCGTAATCGGAAACCGTGCCGCCGAATCTCTCGTCGGCAGAGGGCGTTTTGTAGTTAAAGCCCCTTATATCAGCCACGGCTATCCTGATAGCGTACGCGTCGCCTAAAACGGCTCCCTTTTCACCGGTAAACCCGAGCTTTACACCCGTAACGGCGACCGCTTCAAAATTGCCTGCGGTCTTCATTGAGGGCGCGGCAAAGCGAGCCGTATACCAGCCGGGCGAGGTACGCGGTATGAAATCATCGATATCTTCTGTATATGCCGCGCCGTTTTCGGACAGCAGCGAAAGCTTTAACCTGTTCTGCTGATTGAATACGTAAAACGCGGCGTAATCGGAAAAATAGAAATCGGCTTCTATAATATCGGCCTTTGAAATATCCTTTGCGGCAAACGTATCGGAAAATCTGTCCCCGGCGGCGGAAACAAGGGAACTTTCACTCTCTCCGAGGCTGTTTATAACGGCTTTATCGTAAATCACGATATCGGCGTCCGGCATTTTAGGCAGCAGCAGGATATCGCAAACGTTTTTATATTTTACCGCCTTATTCGCAAGGTCTGCGGGGTATCCCGCGTTTTCGTCGGCAAAGCCGAGATATACGTAGTATACAGCGCTCCAGTCCGCGCCGTCTGAAAAATCGGCTCTTTTGACGGTTACGGTGTTCCAGCCGACGTTTTCAATCTGCCCGGAAATATCGGCATAAGACCTGTTCTGCGCCTCGCGCCTGCTGTTTGAACTGAAAGACAGCGTAAATTTATTGCTGTCGCCGACATAAGCGGCGAGCGCGTCGGGATCTTCCACATACACGGACGCTTCTATTTCGTCAACATTTGAAAGGTCTTTTGCGGAATCGAATTTTACTCTTGTATTTATGCGCAGATCGGAAGGAGTCGCGCCAAACGAGGTATCCTTGCCCGAAAGCTCAATAACCGTCTCGCACATCGGCGAAAGCTCGGGTTCTTCCCCGTTTGCGGCGGCGCTGTACAGGCAGGGGATCAGCGCGAGACACACGCATAACGATAAAAGAATACATATAATTCGCTTCTTTGAATCTTTCATCTTACAAAATCCTTTCCGTAAACTCATGAAATCAACAACAGACGTTTGATAAACGCACATTGTTCATCACACGAATAATTTTTCTTTGCGCCGTCCTCCCCGGCAGGCCGCCCGAAGGCGACCTGCCGGAAACGGCAAAACCGTATGAGGTGCGGACGGTTTTGCCTGATTCCGTCCTGTGACCGGTTACGACAAAAGAAGTTTTCTTATGTTAAAGCAATACTGCGCCACGTTATATCCTATCTCGCTCATAGCACAGATATTTCCCTTTGAGGTGTTGCCGATCATATAATTCTTTGCTCTTACAAGGTCTCTTATATCCGCTGTGCCGTCACGGTTGGCGTCGCCCTCGACGTAAGATGCGGTATAGAGGTTCGATACGTACACCACCGCACCGGCGGTGCCGGTGAGGGTATAGCCTGCGATATTCGCCGCGTCAACGCTTCCCTCGCCGTCGCCAAGCCGCATGGCGAGATGATTCCAGCCGTTTGAAAGACCGGTAAAGCTGAAGCTCTTTGCGCCGGAGGCGTTGTCGTTGAGCGCCACCGTAAGCGCGGTTACCGGACTGTAAGCGCGAACGAATACGTCAAGCTCTATCATACCGTCGCCCGAAATATCGGCGGCGAAATCATCGCTGTAATTACCCGTGCCATCGAACTTGACCGTCTCGCTTGCCGCGCCTATCACGGAAGTCTTCACCGCCATAAGGTCATCGTTAGAAGAGGTAAGTCCCGAGCCGCAAATATTGGCGATTCTCACCGCGGTTCCGCCTATCGGGTTGTCAACGCCCGCGCCGTTCCAGTAAGTGAGCGTCATCCATTTAATGCTTGTGAAATCTGCGCCGTTTGCACTTGTAGTCGCCGTTTTGTCAACTACTATGTGGTTCCAGCCGCTGCCTGTTACCTGCGAAGCAAAGTCATAAGCCGAACGGTCGGTCTGGCGATTTGCGCCGCTTGCCACCGTAAAGCGAAGCGCCTTACCCGCTATCGCTTCCGAAAACGCCGCGTAATCTTCAATATAAATATCAAATTCGATATTTGCCGCGTCGCTTAAATCAGCCGCGCCGCCCGTTGTGCCCACATAAACACGGTCGACGGTATAGTTGTACTTATCGCCCCAGGTCTTTTTGATGCCGGTCTCGGATAATTCGATAGCGCCGCTGTCCGGATACGCCGGCGCGCGGTTTATTGGTTTGCTTGTAAAGCATACGTTTGCAATTCTTGTTTTGCCGCAAACGTCCCACTGGATCGCCACGGTGCTGTAGAGTTTTACCCACCTGATAGCGCCCAGTACCGGGTCGCCGGTAATCGAATAACGGTCGGTATCGGGATCGGCGCCGCTGTTGAGCCAAACCGCCGCGACGTGGTTCCAACCCTTATGCGTGATTTTATCCTTAACCTTTACGTCGATATAGTTATCGCCCGCGCTGCCAAAGCGGAAAAGCACGTTGCCGCCCGAGGTTTCGCTTACAAATCCGTCGTAATCGTCGATATAAACGTCAAATTCCACCTGATCGGTATTTCTTATATCGGTTTCGGGAAGTCCGCTTACAAGGTGGTTACTGCTGTTCGCGCCGCCCCACCAGTTGGCGTCATTGGATTTTAACAACTCGATATGCTCATACGCCGGCCAGTCGGGTATGCGGTTTATTTCTTTCTTTGTAAAGCAGACGTTCGCTATCTGAGTTCTGCACAAAGAATTCCACGTGATATTCAAAGTCGTGTAAAGCTTTACCCACCTGATAGCACCCAGCACCGGATCGCCTGTCACTGAGTAACGGTCGGTATTGGAATCCGCGCTCGAAGGCAGCCAGACAGCCACAACGTGGTTCCAGCCGTCGTGCGTGATCTTGCTTTTAATGTTTACGTCTATGTAATTATCGCCCGCGCTGCCGAAACGGAAACGCACGTCGCCGCTTGCGGTCAGACTTGCAAATTTATTGTAATCGCTGATATAAACGTCAAATTCTACCTGATCGGTATCGCTCATGTCGGTATCGGTAAGACCGGATACGAGATGGTTTGAACTGCTCATACCGTTGCCCCACCAGTTTGGAGCATTTGATTTTAATATCTCGATATGCTCATACTCGGGCCAGTCCGGAAGATCCCTGTACGTAAAGCAAACGTTCGCTATTCGCACCTGCCCTGACGGCGCGGTTACGCTGCTGTAAAACTTTAATCTGTACTGCATAATGGCGGAGAAATCGGGCGTAGTATTACCGGCGTTATCACCGTAATCAAGACTGCCCTCTTCATAGGTTGCAATAATATGATTCCAGCCGCTGTGCTTTATCTTGTTCTGGATATAAACGTTTCTCCACTTTCCACCCGAGCTTCCGAAGCCGAACATCAGCATTTTTCCGTCGCCGCGGGAAATGTAGCTGTCATAATCCTCTACGTAAAGGTCAAATTCAACATGGTTTGTTCCCGTAGCGTCGGCGGTACCTATCTGGCTTACGCCGGGGTTGCTGTCGCCGTTCCAAACCACGCAGAAGGTGCCCGTGCCGCTTCCCCAGTTGACGGCATTACTCTGCCTTGAAAGCTTAACGTGCTCATACTCCGGCCAGTCGGGCAGACGGTTGATTTCGGTCGTTGTAAAGCAAATGTTGGCGATCCTTATCATCTTATTTCTGAAATTGGTGCCGCTGTTGTCGCCGCTGTCCGGATTCCACGTAAAAGCGTAATAGGTTATCTCCGCGGTGTGGACTTCGCCTATGTAAGCCGTTCTGTCCGCGTGTCCTTTGCTGTACCCCAATACAACGTGGTTCCAGCCGCTCTTTGTTATCTTGGACTTAACCGCCATTTCAAAATAATTTTCCGAATCGTTACCGAAGCGGAAACGCAGATCGTGACCTTCGGTTCCGGCAATAAAATCATCGTAATTATCTATATAAAAGTCAAACTCCACCTGAGTCGTATCGTTTACATTAACGGGATCGGAGGTCATCCTGGTATTTTCCTTGGTTTTGTTAAAGGCTCCGGGGTAATTTTTAACGCCGTTTTCATACGTAACGCCGGCGCCGGTGCCGCCCGCGTTTGCCTTTATATGTTCATACGCCGGCCAGTCGGGAACAATATCGATCGGGTCGGTGGAGGTAGTACCGCAAAGGTTGGCTATCGCGACCTTCATACCCGAAATCGGGTTGGATTCGGAACCGCCGTCCTGGAAGAAGATCATGGCGTAGGTCACGGCGTCGTAATCAAAGCCGCTGTCGCACTGCCACCTTGAGTTTTTCGGAAGTACGATATGATTCCAGCCGCTCTGCGTTATCTGATTTGCGATATCAAAGCGAATTCTCTGCTTTGTTTTATCGTCAGCGTGGTTTGATAAAGCAAAATTTATTCTTCTGCCGCCGTTATACGGATTTATGGCGACAAAATCATCGTAGTTTTCGATATAAAGGTCAAATTCAATCTGGGTAAATCCGCTCATGTCACGCGGGGAATCCGTAAAATCGAGATACAGACGGTCGCCTGTGCTTATATAATTCGAGCTGAACGCGGTGCTGATACCGTCGCGCGATATCTCAACCTCGGCATAATCGGGATATGCCGGCGCCGCGGGTATTGTGCGGTCGGCTACCGTGCCGGTGCCGCCGTATAGGTCACGGAAAAGATTATAGGTATCCTTCTTGTTGCCGTCCTTATCTATAAGACCGTAATGGGCTTCCTTGTGGAATTGATTGTCGCTCTCGAAATGCGCCTCGTCATAAAGCTCATAAACGCAGAAGCCGATAATTGAAGAATCGGCATAGCAATACCTTGCAAATGATTCAAGCCAGGACGTATCCTCTTCATAATTGACGGTTGAGCCCGTCATACCCGTTGCGATGAGATTTGCTTCGCAGATGATTATATTTTTCCCGAACTTCGATTTTACTGCGGATATAATGCTCTGATATGTCGCGTTATCGTACATATTCGAGTAGTAATCAAGACCTATGATATCCCAATCGGCGTATACCGCGCCCGTAGAGCTTGACTGGGTGGTATACGTGCTCGGATTGATATATACCTGCTTCAACGCGTCAAGGAAGCCGTAATGCTGATAAGAGAAATTTACTACGGTTTTAATATTACTTCCGTTGGCGGTATTCGCGTCCTGCACCGCTTTGTTTGCAAGGTAGATGGCAATAGCGGCGGAATCAACCGAATTGTATCCGCTGTACGTTGTGCTCGAGCCGTAATCCCTCTTGAAGGTTAAGTCAAGCTCATTATCTATTTGAATATAGGAGTCATAATCCTTAAGAGCGGTCGCCTGCGAATAGAAACGGTCATAGACCGCCTGAAAAGCATCGTATCCTATCTGACCGGGGGTTTTTACGCTGCCGCCTTCAACAAAGGCGATATCAAGCGATTTATGGAACATTACTTTCATTCCGCGGTCGTTCGCTACGGCGGCAAACGCTTTATCGTAGGAGTCGTTCACTGAGCCGGTCCTTACAAGATTTGCACCGAGCGCCTCGGCGTCTAAAACAGCGTCGTACTGCTTTGCGTACTCCTGGTATCCGACCGGACTGTGAATCGCGACGCCCTTCATAAAGTCGCTTCTGCCTGACAACGCGCTCACTGCCGAAACGGCGGTAAGCATTGAAAACTGCATTATAAGCAGCGCGAAAGTCAGGACTATTGCCAATATTCTTTTATTCTTCATATAAAAATACCTCCCGAGTATTTTTTATTACGCGTTAAAATATCTCAACGTCCCAGTCGGAAAGATACTGGAAAAGACGGGTGAGGTCTTTGTTGTTGACGCTTCCGTCACCGTTGATATCGAGCGCCGCCTCGTTTACTTCAACGTCCCAGTCGGAGAGATACTGGAAAAGACGGGTGAGGTCCTTGTTGTTGAGTGAGCCGTCGCCGTTGATATCGCCGGGGATATAAGAATCGAGCTTTTCGGTGTCTTCCTCCGCCGTGTGATAACCGCAGACGGTACATTCCTTATGGCGGTGTCCGCCCGCTTCGGCGGTGGCGGCGATATCCGTTATCCAGCCGCTTTCAATATGCGCGCCCTCATCAAATTTGCCTTGACATTCCGTGCATATATGCCAGTGGCTTATCTTATCGGTAATCCATTCGGCCGCCGTATGCGCCGCAAGCGGCGTCGCCGTTCCCTCGGCTATCTTTTCACCGCAGCCGAGGCAGTAGGTATCGCCCGTATATCCCGCCGCGGTGCAGGTCGCCCCTACGGCGTCGCGCACTTCGGTTTCGCCCTCGTGGTTATTCGGGTCAAGCAGAAGCGGAATATCGTCGCCCGCCACAATAGCGCCGCATTCGTCGCATACCGTATAAGCGCCGTGACCCTGCGTACAGCAGGTGGAGGGTTCCGCCTCCACAGCGTGGGTGGTTTCGTGCGCGCACTTGATATTGCTTGTAACATAGAAGTTTGCCGCGTACGCCTGCACGTTCTGCCCGCCGTAAAGCGAATAACCCGTTATGTCGGTAAAATCGGGCGAGGCGGGCTTGCCGTCATCGTCCACGCCGTCTGAAAGCTTTGCATAAAGGTGATTCCAGCCGCTTTTAAGACCGCCGAACTCATAGAGAGCGTAACTGCCCGTACTGTCCGCAAGTTCTACCGTAACGGATGAAAGCGAACCGTCCGGCGCGTAAAGATCCATTTCAACAACGCGCGCCGACGAGATGTCTTTCGCCGAGTCAAACCCGCTGTAATAAATGCCTTCAACGTCAAATCTTACCGGTTTTACGGTCGATCCGATAAAATCGATTCTGTCGGTTTCCGTAACCTCGGGGGCTTCAAGACCGGTACTGCAAATGTTGACTATTCTTACCTCTGTGCCGCCAACCGGGTTATCTGCACCCGCGCCGTTCCAGAATACAAGCGCCGCCACCTTTACGGAGGTAAAGTCTATCGCCTCGTTTATATCGGGCGAGTCTTTTTTGATTACGATGTGATTCCAACCGTCTTTTGTTATTTTGTCCGCGATATTATACGCGGCGCGGTTTACAAAGCGACTGTCGCCGCTTCCCACCATGAAGCGAAGCGCCATATCCTGCGCGGCGGCTTTAAGTGCCGCGCTGTCCTTTATGTAAATATCAAACTCAATGTTATCGAAAACGCTTATATCAACCGACGCCGCGGTCGTCGCCTTGTACATACGGTCTACCGTATAGTTGTATTTTGCGCCCCACGTGCTCTTGACGCCCGTTTCAGAGATTTCAACAATAGCGTTTTCGGGGTACTCCGGCGGACGGTTGATCTCTTTCTTTGTAAAGCAGACGTTCGCTATCCTGGTTTGACCGCCCGCCTGCCAGTTAATGCCGACGGTGCAGTAAAGCTTCAACCATACAATGGAGCCGAGCTTGATGTCTCCGCTTATGGTGTGCCGGTCGGTATCGGGGTCGAGGCCGCTTCTAAGCCACACAGCCGCGACGTGATTCCATCCGCTTTTTGTGATTTTATCCAACACGTTTACGTCGATATAGTTATCCTCGGTATCGCCGAAACGGAAGCGGACGGCAGCCGAGCCGACGGCGGCGCTGAAGCTGTCGTAATTTGCAATATAAATATCAAACTCGACCTGTTCGGTTTCGCTCATGTTAACAGGGTCAAGCCCCGTTACGAGGAAGTTGCTGTTATTGGCGCCCGAGCCCCAATAGTTGGCGCCGCTTTCCTTATAAAACTTAACGTGTTCATATTCAGGCCAGTCGGGTATGCGGCTTATTTCCTTTTTGGTAAAGCAGACGTTCGCTATCCTCGCCTGATAGTTTGTAAGCGTATAACTGCCGCCTGTGTTGAAGCGGAGTCTGAATTGCATAATGGCGGTAAGGTCGATCTGCTGATTTATATCGGCTCTGTCGGTATTTGAATCGACCTCCTTGCTTACCCAGACCGCCACAACGTGGTTCCAGCCCTCGTGCGTTATCTTGTCGAGAACGTGCACTTCAAGCCACTTGCCGCCCGAACTGCCGAAGCAGAAGCGCAAATCTTTACCGGCGGCATTCGTCCTGAAGGTCTCGTAATCTTTAACGTAAACGTCAAATTCAACCTGATCGGTACCGGTGACGTCGCAAACGGTTATATCGTTATCACCGTCGCCGTTCCAGACTACGAAGTTGCTGTTCGGGTGGTTACTGCCCCACCAGTTGGTTTTTCCTTTTCTTGAAAGCTCAACGTGCTCATATTCGGGCCAGTCGGGCAGACGGTCGATCTCCTCTTTTGTTCCGCAGAGATTCGCCATAGCCACCTTTGAACCCGACATCGGATTGTGTCCGTCGCCGCCGTCCTGGAAGAATATCATTATCCATTTAACGGCGTCATAATTAAAGCCGCTGTCGCACTGCCATCTTGCGCTCTTTTTAAGTGTGATATGGTTCCAACCGCTCTTTGTTATCTGATCCTCGATATCAAAGCGGATACGTACCTTTGTCTTTACATCATTGTTGGACAGGGCGAAGTTTATACGCTTGCCGGCGACCGCTGTCTTGAAAGCGTCATAATCCTCGATATATAAATCAAATTCAAAAACGCTGAAATTTTCGAGATTAACAGGCGCTTCGGTGAAATCGATGCAGAGGCGATCGCTTGTGCTGATGTAATCGCTGCTCCAAAAGGTGCTGACGCCATCGCGGGAGATCTCCACTTCGGCGTCGGCGGGATATCCGGGCGCTTCGGGCACCGTGCGGTCCGCCACAACGCCGGTCCCGCCGTAAAGGGCGCAAACCGTATTGTAGGTATCCTTTTTGCCGCCGTCTTTATCTATAAGGCCGAAGTGAGCCTCACGGCTGAAGGAGCCGCCCTTTTCGTACGCCGGCTCATCGTAGAGCTCGTACGCGATAAAGCCCTTGACGGCGGGGTCCGCGTAGCAATACCTTATAAACGTTTCAAGCCAGCCGGCGTCCCCGGCATAGCTTACCGCGCCGCCGCTTTCCCCCGTGGGAGTGAGATTTGATTCGCAAATGAATATATCCTTGTCAAACCTGTCTTTTACCGCGGATATAACGTCCTCATAAGCGGCGTCGTCGTACATATTGGAATAATAATCCAGACCTACGATATCAAAATCAGCTTTGGCGGTGTTTACGGAAGAACCCGTCGCCACGGTGTAGGTATCGGTATCGATATACACCGCTTTCAAAGCGTCGAGAAAACCGTAGTGATTATACGAAAAGTTTATGACCGTTTTAATATTACTGCCGTTTGCGGCGTTGGCGTCGTGTACCGCCTTGTTTGCAAGGTAAACCGCAATCGCGACGGAGTCCACGGAATTGTAAGCCGCCGCGGAGGTCCCGGTCACATAATCCTTTTTGAAATCGTTATCCAGCTCGTTGCTTATCTGAATGTAGGCGTCAAAGTCTTTAAGCGCCGTCGCTTTCGCGTAAAAGCGGTCATAAACGCCGCTTAATTTTTCGTATCCGATTTCTTCCGGGGTTTTGAAAACGCCGTCCTCCTTAAAAGCAATGTTTAAGGAAAGGTGGAACATAACGCTTTGACCCTTACTGCCGGCTATGCTCGCGAACGCCTTATCGTATTCGTCGCTTACCGAGCCGGTCCTGATAAGCTTTGAGCCCAACGCCTTCGCGTCAAGGATGGCATTGTACTGATACTTGTACGCTTCAAATCCGGCGGACGGATGAATCGCGACGCCGAGCACAAAATCACTCCTGCCGGACAGCGCCGCCGGCGTACCTGCAACCGTAACGAGCGTCGAAAACTGAGTCAAAAGCAATATTACAGCTATGAGCACGGCAACTATTTTCCTGTTTTTCATACAATGTCTCCTTGTCAATAATTTTAACTATCTGCCGTATTTGCCGAGAAAGCCGGGAATTACGACCATATACCGAACATTACATATTTACGGATATTCTGGATATCAAGACCGTCGACCGCGCTCGGATTGCCGCCCACGTTCATCGCGCAGAAGTTACCCTTGCTCGTCTGACTTGTCAGGTACAGTTTCGTTCTCACTACGTCCTTTACGTCCACACTGCCGTCACGGTTGGCGTCGCCCTCGACGTAAGAGGCGGTATAGAGGTTCGATACGTATACCACCGCGCCGGCGGTGCCGGAGAATGTATAGCCCGTAATATTTGCGGCGTTTACACTGCCCGTGCCGTCGGAAATCTTCTTTGCAAGATGATTCCAGCCGTTTGAAAGACCGGTAAAGCTGAAGCTCTTTGCGCCGGAGGCGTTGTCGTTGAGCGCTACCGTAAGAGCGGTTACCGGGCTGTACGCGCGAACGAATACGTCAAGCTCTATCATCGTATCGCCCGAAATATTCACCGATTTGTCCGCGGTGTAATTGCCGGAGCCGTTAAATTTGGCGGTTTCGCTCTTTGCTTCTATAAACGAGTGCTTATCAGCCATAAGGTCGTCGTTGTGCGAGATAAGTTTTGAGCCGCAAACGTTGGCGATTTTAACCCTGGTGACAGAACCTATCGGATTGGAGCCGGAGGTTTCACCCCAGTAAAGCTGTATCCAGCTGATATTGTGTATATCGGGCGAACCGCTCAGGAAATATCTGTCGGTATCGGGATCAACGGCATTGCTCACCCATATAGCCGAAACGTGGTTCCAACCCGCGGTAAGTATCTTATCCTGAACGTCTACGGCAATGTGATCATTCGTATTACTGCCGCTGCCGAAGCGGAAACGCAGATAATGACCGTACGCCGCGTCTGCAAAGTCGTCGTAATCCTTAATATAAATATCAAATTCGATTTTTCGGGTATCGCTTATATCCACAGGCGAAGCGAGCGTTGTTTTGAAGTTGCTTGCCGTAGTGGTATAGCTGCCGCCCCACCAGTTTTCATTAGGAGTGCTTGAAAGTTCAATAGCGCCGTCATCCGGGTATCCGGGTATGCGGTTCATTTCCTTCTTGGTAAAGCAAACATTGGCAATTCTCGTTCTGCCGCAAACATCGGCATTTATTCCCACAGTGCTGTAAAGTTTAACCCATCTTATAGCGCTGAGCACGGGATTACCGGTCAGTGAGTAACGGTCGGTCTCGGGATCGACGCCGCTGTTAAGCCAAACGGCTATAACATGGTTCCATCCGTCGTGTGTTATTTTATTTTTAACGTTTACGTCAATATAGTTGTCGCCCTGAGAACCGAAACGGAAACGAATTTCGCCGCCCGCAGTCTGGCTTACAAATCCGGCGTAATTATCGATATAAACGTCAAACTCCACCTGATCGGTAGCGCTCATATCGGTTTCGGTAAGGCCTGTTACAAGGTGGTTACCGTTGTTTGCGCTACCGCCCCACCAGTTGGCGGTGTTGGATTTCAGTATTTCGATATGCTCATACTCAGGCCAATCGGGTATGCGGTTTATCGGTTTTTTGGTAAAGCATACGTTCGCTATCTGAGTCCTGCATAAGCTGTTCCACGAGATATTCAGAGTGGTGTACATCTTTACCCACCTGATAGCGGTAAGGTTAGGACTGCCTGTGAGCGAATATCTGTCCGTATTGGAATCTGTGCTCGAAGGCAGCCATACAGCCACAACGTGGTTCCAGCCGTCGTGCGTGATCTTGCTTTTAACGTTTACGTCAATATAGTTATCACCCTGAGAGCCGAAGCGGAAACGGACGTCGCCGCTTGCGGTAACGCTTGCAAATTTGCTGTAATTATCGATATAGATATCAAATTCCACCTGATCGGTGTCGCTCATATCGGTCTCGGTCAGTCCGCCCAGATAATGGTTTGAACTGCCTGTGCCGTTGCCCCACCAGTTAGGATTCATGGATCTTAATATCTCGGTATGCTCATATTCCGGCCAATCGGGGATCTTATCTCTGCTCGTAAAGCAAACGTTTGCTATTCGCACCTGACCGGCCGGCGCGGTTACGCTGCTGTAAAACTTTAATCTGTACTGCATAATGGCGGAGAAATCCGGGGTTGTTTCATTGGCGTTATCGCCGTAGTCAATACCGCCGTCGGTATAGTCAGCCACAATATGATTCCAGCCGCTGTGCTTTATCTTGTTCTGGATATAAACGTTTCTCCATTTTCCGCCCGAGCTTCCTATACCGAACATCAGCATTTTTCCGTCGCCGCGGGAAATATAGCTGTCATAATTCTCTACGTAAAGGTCAAATTCAACATAGTTGGTTCCCGTAGCGTTTGCGGTTGTGATTTGGCTTACGCCGGGGTTGCTGTCGCCGTTCCAAACCACGCAGAAGGTGCTGGTGCCGCTTCCCCAGTTGGAGGCATTACTCTGTCTTGAAAGTTTAACGTGGTCATACTCCGGCCAGTCGGGCAAACGGTTTATTTCCGACTTTGTAAAGCAAACGTTTGCTATCCTCGCCTGATAGTTTGTAAGCGTATAACTGCCGCTTGTGTTGAAGCGAAGTCTGAACTGCATAATGGCGGTAAGGTCTATTTCCTGATTTATAGACGCTCTGTCGCTATTGGGGTTGGCGGCGCTGCTTACCCATATAGCCACGATATGGTTCCAGCCCTCGTGCGTTATCTTATCGAGAACGTGCACTTCAAGCCATTTTCCGCCCGAGCTGCCGAAGCAGAAGCGCAGATCCTTGCCGGCTGAATTCGCCGCAAAAGTATCGTAATCTTTAACGTAAAGGTCAAATTCAACCTTATCGGTCCCGCTTACGTCGCATACGGTTATATCGTTGCCCGCGGTGCCGGTCCAAAGAACCAAGTTACTGCTCGGATGAGAACTGCCCCAATAGTTGGTTACACCGTTTCGTGACATTTCCAAATGCTCATATTCCGGCCAGTCGGGTAAATTGTTTATTTCCTCAGTAGTACCGTAAAGATTTGCAATAGCCACCTTGGAGCCGGAAATCGGGTCGTATTCGTCGGCGCCGTCCTGGAAGAAGATCATGGCGTAGGTCACCGCGTCGTAATCAAAGCCGCTGTCGCACTGCCACCTTGAGCTTTTCGGCAGTGCAATGTGATTCCAGCCGCTCTGTATTATCTGATTTGCGATATCGAAACGGATACGCTGTTTTGTTTTGCTGGTAGGATGGTTAGAAAACGCAAAGTTTATCCGTTTGCTCTCCGCGGCGCTTTCAAACGCGTCGTAATCCTCAATATACAAATCAAACTCAAACTGCGTACAGCCGTTAAGGTTAAGCGGAGAAGCCGTAAAATCAAGGAATATACGGTTGCCCGAGGATATATAGTCACTGCCCCAAGTGGTGCTCACACCCGCCGAAGAAATGCAGATGTCATAATTCGCCGGGGCGGCGGGAGCGGCGGGGATGGTGCGGTCGGCAACCACTCCGGTGCCGCCGTAGAGATCGCGGAAAAGATTGTAAACGGATTTCTTGTTGCCGTCCTTATCTATAAGACCGTAATGGGCTTCCCTGTGGAATTGATTGTCGCTCTCGAAATGCGCCTCGTCATAAAGCTCATAAACACAGAAGCCGATAATTGAAGAATCGGCATAGCAATACCTTGCAAATGATTCAAGCCAGGAATTGTTCTGCGAATAATTAACGGTTGAACCCGTCATGCCCGTAGCAACGAGGTTTGCTTCGCAGATGATTATATTCTTCCCGAATTTCGACTTGGTTGTGGATATAATGCTCTGATATGTCGCGTTATCGTACATATTCGAGTAATAATCAAGACCTACGATATCCCAATCGGCGTATACAGCGCCCGAGGAGCTTGACTGGGTGGTATACGTGCTCGGATTTATCTTTACTCTCTTTACCGCGTCAAGGAAACCGTAATGGTTGTAAGAGAAGTTCAGAATAGTCTTAATATTGCTTCCGTTGGCGGCGTTCGCGTCCTGCACCGCCTTGTTTGCGAGATATATCGCTATTGCGACCGAATCGACGGAATAGTAATCGCTGTATGACGTGCCCGTGCTGGAGCGTTGGAAGGTTAAATCCAGCTCGTTGCCTATCTGGATATAGCAATCAAAATCTTTAAGCGCGTCAGCCCTCGCGTAGAAGCGGTCATAAACACCCTGAAAAGTGCTTTGACCTATCTGCGCGGGAGTCTTGAAGCTGCTGCCGTTCTTAAACGCAACGTCCAGCGATAAATGAAACATCGTGTTCATTCCGTGCTCATAGGCGATAGCCGCAAACCGCGCGTCATACTCATCGCTTTCAGCGCCCGTTCTTATGAGGTTTGCTCCAAGCGCCTCGGCGTCGAGAATCGCGTCGTACTGCTTATGATACTCCTCAAAACCGCGGGCGGTATGGATGCAAACGCCCTTGGCAAATGTACTGCGACCCGACAGCGCGCTCACCGCCGAAACCGTAGTAAGCATTGAAAACTGCGTAAACAGCAGCGCCAATGCCACTACTAACACCAGTAATCTCCTTTTGTTCATCAAAAACAACTCCTTATTTATGAATATTGTATATAATCTATCCCACCAGGCCACTACGCTCAATGCCCTGGATAATTTTCCTTTGAAGGACCGCGTAAAACAGCAGAAGCGGGGCTATCGCCATAAGCTCGGCGGTGTTTGCGCGGACGTAATCGAGGTAATAAGTGGAATTTTCAAGTTTTATGTTTTTAAGCATCGAAACCAGTGTAGGCAACAGCTTTACGTCGCCGTACAGGAGGTTGGAATAGAAAGTGTCGGTCCACTGCCACGCGAAGGAAAGCGCGAAGATGACTATGAACATAGATTTCGCCATAGGTACTACTATCGAGAAAAAGGTCTTGTACGGTCCGGCGCCGTCAACCCACGCGGCTTCAAGCAGCTCGTTAGGCACGCCTATGTAATACTGCCGCATAAGTATTATGAACACGCCGGAGCGGAAGCCGAGCGAAGTCGCCGCCATTATTATCATCGGCCACGCCGTGCCTACGAGCTTTATACCCTTGCTTCCGAAAAGCGAGAATACGCCGAAGGGATTAAAAAAGCGGAAATTGAGATACAGCGGTATTGAAAGCGTCTGTATCGGCATAAGCATTATCACGATTACAATAACCGTAAGCACATTTACGCCCTTAAACTTAAATTTTGCTATGCCGTAACCCACAAGCGCCGCGGAGGCGGTGGCAAGAGCGGCGTCGGCAAGAGCGTATATACCCGTGTTTCTAAGCGCCTCTAAAAACTCCGTTTTTTCTATTATGTATTTGAAGTTTTCAAGCGACCAGTGCATGGGGACGATTTCTACAAGCGAATTGTATAAATCGTCCTTCGACATAAACGCCGCCAGGAGCTTGAACAAAAACGGATACAGTATTACGTACGAAAGCCCTATAAGCAGGATAAAAATCAAAAACTTAACGCCGAAGCTTTTAATTATTTTAATCGCTTTGGCTTTTTTCTTTTCGGAGATAAATGAGTTCATCAGTATACCTCCTTATTGCGCCTTGCCGTCTTAATGACTATAAAGACTATAAGCGCCAGTATGCCGAGCATAACGAGCAGGCACAGATAATGGAACCACGCCATCGCCGCCGCGTAACCGAACTCCGCTCTCGAAAACGCCATGTTTTTTACATAGTTGACTATGTCGGTATCGGAACGGGTTATGCTGTCAACAAAAGTGAACAGTACGTTGGCTATCATCATGGGACTTATCATCGGCAGGGTTATCTTCCAGAACACTTCCCAGCCGGAAGCGCCCTCCACGTTTGCCGACTCATATATCGACGGGGATATCGACTGTATGCCCGCGAGGAATATGAGTATCTGCACGCCCGAACGGTTTACTATATCCATTATGTTGTTCGCCGCGCCGGATACCGTGCTTATGAGCTGCGGAGAGAAATTGAGATTCTGAAGCATCTTTGTAATATCGCTCATAGCAGTCAGCGCTTCGCTTTCGGTCTCCTGCGCGCTCGAGGTCATATTCTGCATAACGAGGTTCGAGAAGTTTGCCGCAAGCATTCCCACGCAGGCGATAACCGGCAGGAAGAATATTACCCTGAAAAAGCCCTTGCCCCATACCTTGCTGTTAAGAAGCACCGCTACAAACAGCGAGAATATAA
>JAEEGL011275401.1_pt1 | contig 24829 bp, 13 predicted proteins | sample 9134231 | NCBI WGS metagenome assembly JAEEGL01 (sample SAMN16246548, study PRJNA631951) | gut metagenome | biome: gut microbiome; feature: rumen; material: fiber-attached | host: Bos | place: Iran: Karaj | collected 2018-10
CGACTGGTGGAAGACTGAGTTCATCTTCTTCGCAGACGGCAAGATCGTCTACCGCGGCGCTGGCAACGACCAGGATCGCATCAAGGCTGAGGCCGGCAAGAAGATCGTCCTCGACTTCAATGCCGGAACCGGCGCATTCGAAGAGGGCGGCAGCAACGCTGCTGCAGCTTTCACCGAGTGGCTCGCAAATCCTACCACCGACTTCACTCTGGAGGATGATATCACTCTCGAAAGCTTTACTCCCGCAGCAGAAATGACCGGCAACCTGAACGGTAACGGCAAGACCATCACCGTCAAGGACGCCGCCACTCCTGTTATCGCAGTTGCAAAGGGTGCTGTCAAGAACGTCACTTTCGCAGGTTCATTCGCCGCTACGCCGGGTACCGAGAAGCTCATTCTCGCTCCTATCGGCCAGAGCTATGGTGAAATAGAGAACGTAATCAACAAGGCTACCGTCACTATTACCGGCCCTGCAGGCCAGGGCGGTGCCGAAACCGCAGTCGGAGCTACCGCTGCCGGTATCGTCGGTGAGGCTTACGGACCCATCAAGGGCTGCAAGAACGAAGGCAAGATTACTGCAGACGCTTCCGGAAAAGACAGCTGGACCATGGTTGCAGCCGGTATCGTCGGCTTTGCAGGTGCAGCAATCGAAGGATGCGACAACAATGGCGAGGTTTATCTGGCCATCGGTTCCCCTCTCGGACGTACCAAGGGCATGACCGAAGTCTCCATGAAGTATGATCCTACCGCAGCCGCAGCTGGTATCGCTGCATATGCCGTCAGCGACGCCAGCCATGCGGTGACCGTCAGCAAGTGCAACAACAACGCTAAGATCAGCTTCATCTATGACAATCTGAACGCCAACAGCTCTGCTGTCAGCCGTTCGCCGGTAGCAGGTATCGTCGCCAATTCCGGCGGTGACATCACCGACAGCCACAACAAGGGTGAGATTTACGCAAAGATGGTTGCTCCGGACCGCAGCGCCGCTTACAGCGCACAGAACATCATCCTCCATGCCGCAGGTGTTCAGGGCTCCGACTACTTCGTAAAGAAGATCAAGAGCACCGTTGACCAGAATGAGACCAGTGTCATCGACTGCACCAACTCCGGAAAGATTGTCGCCGATTCCGATATGACCAAGTCCAACAACACCGTCGGTGGTGTTTCCGCATGGCCTGCAGCAGAATCCGCCTCCGTCACCACCATCAAGAACTGCACAAACAGCGGAGACATCGAGATCAAGGGTATGATGAAGATCCGTGCAGGCGGTGTAGCCGGCGGTACGAACAACCTCGAAGGCTGCAAGAATACCGGCAACATGCTCGTTGAAGGCGCAGACGCAACCTCCGTGTTCGGTCTTATCAACGGCTTCCACACCCAGACCCACACCCTCAAGGCCTGTGAGGCAAGCGGTAAACTTGAGTCCAAGCTTGCCGTCAGCGGCATCGGCGGCCTCTGCGGAGGAATCGGAAACGTCGCCAACACCATTTGTGAAGGCTGCAAGGTTAACGCCACCCTCGTAGGAGGCGGCACCGCACAGGTCGGTCTCGTAGTCGGTCACCTCAACGGAAACTCCAAGAATATCACCATGGGAACCACAGAGGAGCCCATCAGGGTCGCAGGATCCGTGGACGGCACCGCCGCTACCGCCGACAACTTCATGAGCCTGATTCACAAAGCCACCAACTACAAGGAAGGAACCCATATCTTCAATGTAGTTTTCGGCAACTAGTTATTTTGACCGGAGGGGCCTGACCGTCCCTCCGGTTCCCAATTTTCCTGACAATCCTATGAGAAGATCCATCTTCCTGCTCGCCACATCGCTGGTGTTCATTGCCAATTGCTGCAAGCCCGACAATCCGGACGGTACCGGTGAAGCATGGCGCAATGCGGCATCACAAGAGAAGCTCTCAGGCATCACATATCAGATCAACGTGTACAGCTTCGCCGACTCCGACGGTGACGGCTGGGGCGACCTCAAGGGCATAACCCAGCATCTGGACTATCTGGACGAACTGGGCGCAACCGCACTGTGGCTGTCGCCCATCCAGAGCTCGGACTCGTACCACGGCTACAACGTGCTCGACTACTACACAATAAACAGCAGGCTGGGTACCGAGGCGGACTTCAGGGACCTTATCGACAAGGCGAAGCAGCGAAATATCGGCATCTACATGGACTACGTGCTCAACCACTCCGGACAGGGAGCCTGGTTCCGCAGCGCCATCAATTCCGAAGACAGCCCCTACCGCAGCTTCTATGTGCTTTCCAGCAACCCCACTGCTGACGTCGCCGCCGGCAAGATCGACAATTACGCGGGCGCGACGAACCCCGGCATGGGCGCCTGGCACCTTGCCAAGGGCGGCAACCTGGGCTACAAGGGCCGGCTGCACTTCAAGGTCGACATTAACGCCAAGACCGTTACCGTCACGGAGACCACCGAGGCGGCACAGAACCCCAACACCAACAGCCCCAAGTGCTGGCTCTGGTACGGCAGCATCTCCCAGCACTGCGGGCTCTATACCACTGCCAGCAACGTCTACGAAATCACCATCGATATCGACACCAGCTGGGGATTCATCGTCTGCACCAGCAACAACTGGGCTTATGGCACCAAGTATGGCGGCGACGGAGGTTCCATCACCTTCGGCCAGCCATTCAAGCTCAACAATTCAACCGCTGCCGACATTACCTTCGGCGGCGACGGCATCTGGTTCTTCGGCAGTTTCGACAAGAGCATGCCCGACCTCAACTACGGGCCCTATGCCACCGCAGCGACGTCTCCCGCCTTCAAGGAGCTCGCCAATAGCGCCGGCAAATGGATCGACATGGGCATCGCCGGCCTGCGACTCGACGCCGTGGCCTGGATTTACCAGAACCAGACCAAGGCCAACGTCAGCTTCCTCAAGCAGTGGTACGACCGCTGCAACACCGAATGGAAGGCCCGTGGCAATCGCGGCGACATCTACATGGTTGGCGAAGCCTGGTGCGACAACGCCGAGCAGATGGCGCCCTACTACGAGGGCCTGCCCTCCAACTTCAACTTCTACTACTGGTGGACGCTCAAGGACCGCCTGAACAAGGGAAAGGGCGACGACTTCGCCAGGACCGTTCTTTACTTCCATAACCTGTTCCGCAGGTACCGCTCCGACTTCATCGATGCCATCAAGCTCTCCAACCACGATGAAGACCGCGCCGGAAGCGACCTGAACCGCGACCAGGCCAAGATGAAGCTGGCCGGGGCCGTGCTGCTCACCTCTCCGGGCAAACCCTTCATCTACCAGGGCGAGGAACTGGGCTACTGGGGACGAAAAGACAAGGGCGACGAGTATATCCGCACGCCCATCAAGTGGAACAGGTCCGGGGCGGTGCCCTCTGCCGGCCTTGGCGGCAAGGTGGACAACGCCATGCTCACCGAAGACATGTCCGTCGAAGCCCAGCTGGGCGACGCAACCTCAGTCCTGAGCGTGTACCGCAGGTTCGCGAAGGCCCGCAACGAGTGGAAGGCGCTGGCAAAGGGCGAGATGGAAGAAATCAGCAGCCCGAAGAGCTCCGTGGCCCTCTGGACCATGTCTTATGAAGGCCAGACCGTCCTGGTGGCCCACAACTTCGGCTCCAGCAGCGCCACCATATCGCTCGAAAACTTCAAATTCGACAAGACTATCGTCTCCAACTACGCCGTCAGCGTCAACGACACCGACCTCACCCTCGGCCCCTACGCCTCCGCCGTATATCTGCAATAACGAATCCAACACATATGAAACGCATTCTATTCGCAGCGGCAGCACTGCTTACTTTGGTTTGCTGCAGCAAAAAGGCTCCGCACCCGGAGTGGACTTACAACAGCGTGGTTTACGAAGTCAACGTGCGCCAGTTCAGCCCCGAAGGCACCTTCGCCGGAGTGGAGGCGCAGCTCCCCAGACTCAAGGACCTGGGCGTTGACGTGCTCTGGCTTATGCCTATGTACAAGATTGGCGAAGAGGAGCGCAAGGGCAGCCTCGGCTCCTATTACGCCATCTCCGACTACTGCGCCGTGAACCCCGAATTCGGCACGATGGAGGACTTCGAGAGCCTGCTTGCCGCCGCGCACGGACTGGGCTTCAAAGTCATTCTGGACTGGGTGGCCAACCAGACCGCTCCCGACAACGTGTGGATGACCACAAAACCCGCCGATTTCTACGAGCGCGACTCGCTGGGCAACGCCATCTGGGAATACGACTGGACCGACACCCGCAGCCTCAACTACGACAACGAGGAGGTATGGTGGGCCCAGGACGAAGCAATGCGTTTCTGGCTCGCAAAGGGCGTTGACGGCTTCCGCTGCGACGCTGCCGGCGAGGTGCCCGCCGAATTTTGGTACGGCATCCTGCCCAAGATGAACAAGGACTACCCCGACATCTACCTGCTGGCGGAGGCCGAGCGCGACAACCTCGCCGACCCCACCGTCACATTCGACGCCAACTATGCCTGGGAACTGCACCACCTGCTTAACGGCCTGGCGCAAGGCTCCCGCAGCGTGCAGGACCTCAAGGACTATGTGACGCGCGACGCGGCCCGCTTCCCCAGGGAAGCCTTCCGCCTCACCTTCACCTCCAACCACGACGAGAACTCCTGGTCGGGCACCGAATTCGAGCGTGAGGGCGACGCCGCCGACGCCTGCGCCGTGCTCTGCTTCACGCTGCCCGGCTCGCAGCCCCTCATCTACACCGGGCAGGAGATCGGCCTCGACCGCAGGCTGGCCTTCTTCGAGAAAGACCCCATCACCGACTGGACTCCCAACGAATACACCCGCTTCTGGAAGACTCTCATCGACCTCAAGCACAACAACCCCGCCCTTGCTGCAGGCGAGCGCGGCGGCAACATTGTGTGGTGGGACGCTCCCGAGGGGATTGTGGCCTTCCACCGCGAGGTCAAGGGCAACAAGGTGATCGTGCTGGCCAACTTCGGCATTCCTGCCGGAGAGGCCGAGGTAGAAACGGCCGACGGCAACTCCAACCGCCCCGACGGCGCCAAGGCCGCCGAGCCCTTCCTCAACCTGAAGAACGGGGAGCCCTATTCCCCTGTCATCAAGCTTGACGGCGAGTACACCGACGTCTTCAGCGGCGCCACCATGAGCGGCGAGAACACCATCACCATCGCCCCCGGCGAATTCTTAGTCCTCACACGCCAATGAAAAACATCCTGATAGCAGCGGCGGCGCTGATGCTCGCCGGATGCGGCACCGTGCCCGCGATTACTGCCGAAGGCGAGCTCGAGAGCCCCAACGGCGAACTGCAGCTCACGTTCGGGCTGATTGAGAACGGCACGCCGGCCTACACCCTTGAATACAGGGGCGACAAGATGGTCGAGGTGTCCCGCCTCGGCTTCGACCTCACCGACGGCAGCTCGCTGAAGGACGGCTTCAGCGTAACCGGCGTCGACTTTGACGCAAAGGACGAGACCTGGGAGCCGGTCTGGGGCGAGGAGCGCCAGATACGCAACAACTACAAGGAGATGCTGGCAACTCTTGAGAAAGAGTCCGGCGAGGTGATGTGCATACGATTCCGCCTCTACGACGACGGCCTCGCCTTCCGCTACGAGTTCCCGCAGAAGAACAAGCTGCGCTACTTCAACATCAAGGAGGAGCTCACCGAGTTCGCGATGACCGGCGACCACACCGCATGGTGGATCAGCGGCGACTACGACACCCAGGAGTACAACTACACCCGCAGCCGCCTGAGCGGGATTCGTTCCCATTCCGAGGCGACCCGCATCGAGAACGCCTCCGCCACGGAATTCAGCGCTACCGGCGTGCAGACGGCCCTCCAGATGAAGACTGACGACGGCATCTACATCAACATCCACGAGGCGGCGGTGGTCAACTACCCCACCACCAATCTGCTGCTGGACGACAAGCGCATGGTCTTCCGCACCTGGCTCACCCCCGACGCCCAGGGAGTCAAGGGCCGCATGCAGGCCCCCTGCGTCACCCCCTGGCGCACCGTGATGGTGGTCGACGACGCCCGCAAGGTGCTGGCCTCGCGCCTCATCCTCAACCTCAACGAGCCCTGCGCGATCGAAGACGTGAGCTGGATTCACCCCGTGAAATACATGGGCGTATGGTGGGAGATGATTGCCGGCAAGTCGCAATGGAGCTACACCTGGGACGTGCCTTCAGTGCAGCTGGGAGTCACCGACTACAGGGCCCTCAACACCCACGGGCAGCACGGCGCCAACAACGACAACGTGCGCCGCTACATCGACTTCGCGGCCGCCAACGGCTTCGACGCCCTGCTCATCGAAGGATGGAACGAGGGCTGGGAGGACTGGTTCGGCTGCCAGCAGGACTATGTGTTCGACTTCGTGCCCCCGTATCCCGACTTCGACCTTCCGGCACTCAACAAATACGCGCACGACAAGGGCATTCGCCTGATCATGCATCATGAGACCTCGTCGTCCACACTGAACTACGAGCGCCACATGGAGGCCGCCTACCAGCTCATGAACCAGTACGGCTACGACGCCGTGAAGAGCGGCTACGTGGGCGACATAATCCCCTACGGCGAGTATCACTACAGCCAGCCCATCATCAATCACTACCTCTACGCCATCAAGGAGGCGGCGAAGCACCACATTATGGTGAACGCCCACGAGGCGGTGCGCCCCACCGGCCTGTGCCGTACATGGCCGAACCTTATAGGCAACGAGAGCGCCATGGGCACCGAATACCGCAGCCGTATCAACCCCGGGCACACCTGCGTGCTGCCGTTCACGCGCCTGCAGGGCGGCCCCATGGACTACACGCCCGGCATCTTCGAGCAGGACATGGCGATTACGGCCCCCGGCCAGCAGGGCAAGATGCGGCACACCATCGGCAACCAGCTCGGCCTGTACGTGACCTTCTACTCGCCGCTGCAGATGGCCGCCGACCTGCCCGACAACTACGAGCGCTTCCCCGACGCCTTCCAGTTCATCAAGGACGTGGCCGTCGACTGGGAGAAGTCGCTGTATCTTGAGGCCGAGCCTGGCGAGTACATAGTGACCGCCCGCAAGCCCAGGCTCGAGACGCTCAACTCCGGCCGCCTCTCCGGCAAGTCCGGCGCCTGGGAGTTCGTGTACAAGGACGGCAAGCCGCACGACGTGTGGTACGTTGGCGGCGTGTGCGGAGAGCAGGCGCACGAGGCGAGCGTGTCCCTCGACTTCCTCGATCCGGGCCTGCGCTACGAAGCCATACTCTACGCCGACGCCCCGGAGGCCGATTACGAGACGGCCCCCCAGGCATACGTGATCACCCGCTCGGAAGTGGGTGCAGGCGACACCGTCAACGTTCACATGGCCCGCTCCGGCGGATTCGGACTGTCGCTCAGAAGCCTGTAGCAGGATAACGTATCGTAAATTACGTAACTTTTTGGTTGTATGAGGAGAATGCAGCTGGTCATATTGTTTTGCCTCCTGCTCTGCGCCCGGGCGCAGGGACAGGAGCATCTCGTGGCCGTGCTGGGCGAACGTACCATGACCTTTGACGAGCAATTGGCCGGCGTGCTGGACGACTTCGGCTCAGATATCTCGGCAGACGATTACAGCTCCATCATCAACCTCTTTGAAAAGCTGGGGCGGGCTACCAGGTACGTAGCTATTGAATACCGTACGGTGGACCCCAAGGGTAATCCGGTCGTTGCTTCCGGCATCATCGCCTATCCGGAAACCGGCAGGTTCCGGGGCACGCTGGAAGTCTCACCTTACACCAAGGAAAAGTATTGCTGCGGCACAAAACGCATGTATGCCGCAGAATGCCTGCCTACGAACCTTGGCTACGTGACGCTGCTTCCGGATACCATAGGATATGGATCCACCGAAGATCTCCCCATATCGTACCTGTTTTACCAGAACGTCGCAAGGGTGTCCGCCGACCTGCGCATGGCGGCCAAGGAGTACTTCGAAGCCCTTGGTGGCAGGCAGTTGCCGGACAAAACCATTTTCTTTGGCTATTCCCTGGGCGCTCCCGGAGCGCTGGAGACAGCCTGCTACTATTCCGCCCACCCGGAATATGGCGTAAAAATCAAAAACATATGTATAGGCGGCGGCGCCTACTATCCTGACCTCGCACTCCGCCAAACCGTTTACAACGGAGAAATCACTTACCTGATTTATCCCGCAATCGCCGTCGGACTCGATTACTGGATGGATCTCCATCTGGACTACAGCAAGCTGTTGTGGGGAGAGGTGCTGGACAACCTGGACACGGTCTCCGACGGCATGACCAACATGCGGGATCTCGCCAAACGCTACGGGTTCCGCGTCCAGCAATACCTGCACCCCGATTTCTTCCTGCCTGAGAAAAACGAAGAAATAGACAAGCTGATGGATGCCTTGGCTACTCTCAAGGCGCCCTCCGACGGCTATGTGCTGCCCAAAAACGTAAAGATACGGATTATCCACAGCGAAGAAGACCTCTTCGTGCCTGTGGAGTGCGCCGACCTCCTGTACGAGGAGCTGAAGAAGGATCACCCGCGTGTCACTTATCAGCGCATGGGAAAGGGAACCCATTACGAGGCGGCCGCAATAGCCCTGGTCAATTTGTTACGGCAGCTGATACTGTAAAAAAGAGGTGCGCCCCATTCGGGACGCACCTTATTTCATATGTGAATTCCTTATGCGAGCTTCTCGGCAACTTTGTCGATAGCGTCCTTGACGGTCGCGATGTTGCTGGTCTCCTCATCGGGAATCTTGATGCCGAACACGTGCTCAAACTCCATAAGCAGCTCGACGGTGTCGAGAGAATCTGCTCCGAGATCGTTGGTGAAGTTTGCGGTTTCAGTAACTTCTGCAGGGTCTACGCCGAGCTTGTCGACGATGATGGCCTTGACTTTGCTTACGATTTCTTCGTATTCCATAAGTTATTTTGGTTTAATTTATTAGTACTTCCGTTTCGGTTTAGGTGGCAAATATAAAAATAATTATTGAGTTTTGCAACCTTCACGGGTTTCGGCGATGCGTCGCGCAAGGGCCGGACCGACCAGCGCGGCCACCTCTTTTTCGGGAGCGGCCATGATGCGCGCAAGCGAGCCAAAGTGCAGTAACAGACGCTCTTCCGTCCTCGGTCCCACGCCCGGAATGTCGCGCAGCGCGCTGTGTACGGACGCCTTGCTGCGCAGCGAACGGTGGAAGGTGATGCCGAAGCGGTGCGCTTCGTCACGGGCCTGCTGCAGGAGCTTCAGCGCCCTGCTGTTGCGGTCGATGAAGAGCGGATACGGGTCGCCCACGCGTATCACCTCCTCCAGGCGCTTGGCCAGGCCCACCACGAACAGGCGGTCCTGCAGCCCGAGCTCGCAGATGGCCTGCCAGGCGAAGTTCAGCTGCCCGGCGCCGCCGTCGATCACCACCAGCTGCGGAAGGTCGTCTGGCGCCTCCTCCAGCAGTCGCGAATAGCGGCGGTTCACCACCTCCTTCATGGACGCGTAGTCGTTGGCGCCCACCACGGTCTTTATCTTGAAGCGGCGGTAGTCCTTCTTGCTGGGCTCCGCGTCGCGGAACACCACGCACGACGCCACCGGATTGGTTCCCTGCAGGTTGGAGTTGTCGAAGCACTCGATGTGGCGGGGCAGCTCCTTCATGCCCAGGGCCACCCGCAGGTCCTCCATCACACCCCTCTTATACTCGTCGGGGTCGGTGTGCTCGCGCTGCTTGAGCGAGTTGAAATGGAACTCACGTGCGTTCTTGGCGCTCAGCTCCAGCAGCGAGAGCTTGTCGCCCCGGGAGGGCTGGGTGAAGGTAACGCCGTCCATCTCCACGTCGGGCAGGAAGGGCACCACCACCTCGCGCGCCAGTTCTCCGAACTTGGATTCGATCTCGGCGATGAAGGCGCTGAGCACCGACGCCTGCTCCTCCTCTATCTGCATCCTGAATCCGAGGTTCAGACTCTGAATGATGGCGCCGCCGCGCACGCGGAGGAAGTTTCCGAAGGCTTCGGGGCCGTCGAAGACCAGCGAGAACACGTCGAGGTCGCGCCCGTCGGCGGAACTGATCACCGACTTGGCGTAATGCTTCTGGAGCGACTCCATACGCTGCTTGCACAGCTGCGCCGTCTCGAAGTCGAGCCTGTCGGCGGCGGCCGTCATGGCGGCCTTGTAGCCCGCGATGATCTCGTTAACGCCGCCCTTCAGCAGGCGCACTATCTCGTCGATCCAGGCGTTGTACTCCTCCTGCGAAACCTTGCCGGCGCAGCATCCGCGGCAGCGGCCGATATGGTAGTCGAGGCAGGGGCGCACCTTGCCGCGGAGTATGGTGTCGGCGTCGATCTTTATGCGGCAGGTACGCAGCGGATAGATGTTCCCGAACATCTCCAGCAGGCCGCGGGCGTGCAGCACGGAGCTGTAGGGCCCGAAGTAGCGGGCGCCGTTCTTCTCCACGCGGCGCGTGAGGAACACCCTCGGGAAGGGCTCGGAGGTGACGCAGATCCAGGGATAGGTCTTGCTGTCCTTGAGCAGGATGTTGTAGCGCGGCTTGTACTGCTTGATGAGGTTGTTCTCGAGCAGCAGTGCGTCGGCCTCGGTGTCGACCACCGAATACTGCACGTCGGCGATCTTGCTTACGAGTATGCGGGTCTTGGCGTTCAGGCGCTCCGGGGGCACGAAATACTGGTGCACCCGCTTGAACAGGTCCTTGGCCTTGCCTACGTAAATCACAGCCCCCCTGTCGTCGTAATAACGATAGACACCGGGGCTGTGAGGAAGAAGTTCGATCTTATCCCTGACCGTCATCAGAACGTGAACGCCAATCCGAAGTGGATGTTGGCCATGAACTGATCGAGCGGAATGGGAACGCCGGAGAATTTGCCGATCTTACCCATGAAGCTGTCGAGACCGAGCAGCAGGTTGATGGGGCCGAGGTGCGCGTCGAGCGCAGCGCCGAAGGTGGGACCGAAGGTGCCGGTGCCGATGTTGGCGGAGAGGCCGATGAGCGACACCGGAGTAATGGTCACGCCGAGGCGGGCGTCAAACCAGGGGTTGTAGGCGGAGCTGTGATACGTTGCGAGCACGCCTGCCGACAGCTTGTCGTAGAACGGCATCTTGTACTTGGCGCCCGCAGCGATGTTGAACGGCATGCCGGACATCCTGCTGCCGGTGGTGCCGGTCACGATCTTGAACGAATCCATGAGCTTGTCTACAATGCCGTCGAGGTCAGTCTTGATCTCGCCGCCTTCCAGGCCGATGGATCCGCCGGAGAAGGTGAAGTCGCCCTTGATGCCTCCGGAGAAGCTGTTGTTCCAGGAGATGAAGCCGAGGTCGTTCAGTGCCACCATTGCCTCGAATCCGGGGAATGGCTTAAACTGCACGCCCAGGTCGAGCGCGGCGCCGAATCCACCGACGGGAGAACCGTTGAATCCGATTTCGCCGAAGTCGGTGATCTTGCCGGAAGCGGCCGGGGAGAAGGTCGGGAGACCGGAGAACTCCAGGGCCAGGTCGGGCTTGAGGGAGATGCTGTTCTCGCCGAGGTTGACCGGCGACGGGTTGGTACCCGCATACAGGTCGGCCATGCCGAGAAGCAGATGCACCCTTCCTCCCACGGTCAGCAGGTCGTTGAGCACGCGGGTATAACCGAAGTTGATGTCGGCGAATGCGTTGGCGCCTGCGCCCAGGCCGCCGAGGTCGTAGGAAACCCCGGTGCCGCCCTTCTTGGCAAATGCCAGGAGGTCCTTGGGAATGGAGACGCCGGCAAGTGCACGCACGTTGATCTCGGCCGTAATCATCTGGTTTTCCTTGACTATGCCGAGGCTGAAGATGTTGACGCTCTCATCGAAGGACAGGCTGTTGATGTCCTTCAGGCCGCCGAGGAACTGCTCGGCGCTGACGGCCTTGTTCAGGCCGGTTACGATCGAGTTGCCGTTGGGAAACAGCAGCGACGCCGCACCGATGTTGCCGTTGTTCTGCAGGTCGATGTTGCCGATGGCAACGCCAACGAACGACTTCTGGGTCATCTGCGCGGGATTGATGCGGTACCCGTACACATAGTCGTCGAGGAAATAACCGCTCCTGAAAGACTGGGCCGAAGCGCCGAATGTGCACAGAAGCAAGAGAACCGGAACTAATAGGAATATCTTTTTCATGGCTCAGACACTTTTAGGGTTTAACGGTGATTCCATCGGGCGCCACGGCTTTCAGGTCGGTCAGCTGCAGGCAGTCGCTCTCCTTGATTGCAACGTTGGGCAGGGCGGTGACGCCTATCACGAGGCGGGCGTTTTTGACCGCCTTGGTCTTGTCGGCCGGACTCAGATAGAATTCCACGTCACCGGACTTGGCGGCGGCGATGCGGACCTGGCTCGTCTTGGTCTGGGGAACGACGTTCCCAGCCTCGTCGAGGAGTTCCAGCTCCACGTTGAGGTTGAGCGGAGTATCGTTGAGCACCTTGCCCTTGATTCCGAAGTCGCCGAGGGCGATAATGTCGGAAGCGCCTTCGAGGGAAAGCTCGGCGTCGGTGGAGAACTTGAAGGCCTCGCCGAACGCCAGCGGAACGTTGATTCCGTACTGGAGGTCAAGGGTGTAACTGGCGGAAGGCACCAGCACGGTCTTGGCGTTGCTGTCGATGCCTGCGTTGATGTTGACCACCAGCGAGTCGGGAATCTGCGAAAGCAGCTTGGACAGGTTGGCCTCGATCACCTCCGCACCTGCCGGGGCGGAAACCGCGGACCTGCAGATGTAGATGGTCTTGGATTCCTCCTTGGCGGGATCGGCGGAATAAGGCAGACGGACATTCTTGATTGTCACGGAGTTGGCCGTCAGGGCACTGCCGCCGCTGTAAGGCACGAAATGCAGGTCGCCCACCAGAGGGATACCGATGTTGGTCTTCATGGCCAGGGTGATCTGCGGATCGGCAAGGTCGAGGTTGACGTTGTCGCCCTTGAAGTTGTCGGGAATGTCGCCGATCGGCACGCTGACGCTCTCGGAAATGTCGTATGAGAACACGCCCGTAGCCTTGGAGATGGCAATCTTGCCGTCCTTGTTGCCGAACGAGGCGTTGATCGTGGCCTTTATGTCGTTCTTGAAGGTGGTAACGTCGATGCTGGCGCTGCCGGTATAGATGGTGCCCGCGATGACGATGTCGCCCTCGATGTCCTTGCCGGCGCTGAAATCGACGCCGTGCAGCTTCTCGATCTTGACGGGGCTGATGGAGAATCCGCCGCCTGTGACCTGGCCCTTGACGGGGATCACGTTCGGGGAGATGAATTCAGGCAGGGTGAGGGTCAGGTCGACGTTGAACGCGGATCCCTCGATCTCGGGAAGGCCCTCGAACGCCACCTGGAGATTCAGGAACACGTCTTCGAGCAGGAGCTCGTCGATGGACTTGATCTCCGAAGGTATATTCTCCTTCTTCAGGAGCACGCTGTGCATGGTCTGGTTGACGTCGATGGACAACTTTTCGGTGAACTTGATGGACGCCGCCTTGATCTCAGGGCTGTCGATCGTCAGGCCGAAGGAGGAGTTGAATATTTCTTCAAGCTCGCTCTGGTTGAACTGTCCGGCGGGAACCAGTATCGTGCCGGAAGCGGAATAGTTGCTGACTACCTGGATCTTGCCTTCGATTTCCTTGGGCGAGACGCGGAATTCCTTGATCGGCAGGGTTATCTGCGCAGGGAACTGGTCCTTGATGGTAATCGAGTTCTCTGACTCGTTGAAGCCGAGCGCAGCGTCGATGCCGGAGGCGTCGAACACTATGATGTCGGGCAGGATGATCTTGATGCCCCCGGGACCGGGAACCACTCCGGAGCCTATCTGAGGCACGCTGATGCTGATGATGATTGCAGGGTTGCCCTCAGGGATGATGGTCAGGTTGCCGAGGCCCTCCATCTTGTCGGCGGGGAAGCTGACCTGGCCGGTCATGTCGAGGCTCATTTCGAGCTGCTTGGTCACGACCACGAGGTCTTTGATAACAGGCTCGCCATCCAGCGACACGGAGAAGGTCACGTCGTCCTCGGGAGTCTCAGGCAAGTCGGGGCTGGCTACCACCAGATCCTGCGCCGTAATGGTGGCTTCCACCTGTACGTTGCCGTCCAGGGAAAGCTTTCCGTTCTGGACGGTGGGGGTGACGCTCTTGATGGCGATGTCGCCGGTGAGGTCGCCGTCGGCAAGGTTGCCGTTGAGCTCGAGCTTCCGGTTGACGGCGCCCACGACCTCCATTCCCTCGGGGAAGGTGAAGGTGAACTTGCAAGGTATGGATTTCTGCTTGAGCCTGTTGAGGTTGGCGGCGTGCACCTTGAACTTCAGAGGCTTGGTCTCGTCGAAGATGACGGACTTGACGTCGGACACCTCGTCGGGCAGGTCGATGTTGTCGTAGTTGCCGAGGCTCACGTTGTCGTTCACCGCGAAGTCGATGGGCTTGACGGCCATGTCGGCGCTCACGAGGGTGAGGTCGGTGAAGGTAATGCTGAGCTCGAAGTCGATGTCGTTGGTGGCGGCGTTGTAATTGGTCTTGGTAGTGACGGGATTGTTGATCTCCACCGTTCCGGAGACGGAGATTTTCTCGCTCAGGCTGATCTTGCTGCCGAAGCTGTCGACGGCCAGGCCCTCGATGTCATAGGTCTTGGTAGCGAGCCAGTTCTTGTCGGCGGTGAGCACGTGGTCCTTCAGGTTGATGGTGCTTCCTCCCTTGATCTTGAATATCTTGGAGAAGTCCATGTTCACGTCGGGAACGCCGGTGCCGCCGGTGAGGAAGCAGTTCTTCAGCTTCAGCGTCACGACCATCTTGGCATTGGGGTTGGTCTTCACGTTGGTGAGGGCCGTCACGTCGTCGTTCAGGGAGATTTCAGCAACGTTCACGTTGATGTCGCTGGGAACCAGGACCACGTCGGGAACGAGTGCCTGCGGGATCACTATCTCCTCGGTCACGGCATACTGTGCAGCGGCGGCAAGGTCGGCGCGCGGAATAATGGTCTGCGAGAATTCCATCGCCCCCATGTGCGCAGACAGGTCGAGGTCGGCGTTTCCGGTGATGACATCCTTGTACTTGTCGAGTCCGGCTTGAACGCCGAGGCCGTCGAGTTCGGCGGCGACGGGCTGGGTCTCTATGTTGATTTTACCGACATTGTTCACCTGCACGGTCTCGCCGTACTGCTCTGCCGGGATGGAAAAGTCGTCAGCGGTGAGATCCTTCATCTTGTACGTGAACGACTCCGAGACGCTGAATCCGTCCATTGTGGCGAGGTCGCCGAGATTGAGGTCGGAGAGCTGCTCGTTCAGCGAAACGGAGCCGTCCTTGGTGATGGAGAGCGAGCCGTCGGCGCCGGTCTTGATGAGGTCGCCGGTTTCGCCGCCCAGGGTGTTCAGAAGGGATCCGATGCTGATCTTGTCGGTGCTGCCCAGAGGAACGGAGATGCCGTCCTCCATGAGGGTTACCTCCATGTTCAGCTTGTCCGGTGTGATCTCGTACTCCTTGTCGAAGGAGCAGGAAAGCACGGACAACGCCGCTCCGGCCAGCAGGATCATGGCCGGGATCGGGAAAGAGTTACCTTGCACTTTCATATGTGTTATCGATTGTATGATTTTCAAAGATAAGAAAAAATGCGGACTTTCGCTATTCCGTCATTTCGTTCAAGGCATTCAATATGGCCTGCAGCTGCTCTTCTTCGGATGCGGAATTGGCGGCAATGGCATCCAGGATGCCCTTGAACGCCTTGGCAAACTCCTCCGGGGTAAGCTGTCCCGCGATGGTCTGAAGCATGGCGATTATTTCGGTCTTCATGCCCGAAAGGTCCAGGCCAAGCCCCTGCAGGCTGGTGTCCAGGGCCGTCTGCATGTTCGCAATGGCAGTGTTCGCGTCGCCGAACCCGGCTTCCAGCGCGGCGGCGATCAGGGCCATCTTGGTCTCCAGGCTGCCGTTCCCGCTGTCCATAGCACCGGCGATGGCCGCCAGATTCTCTTCCGCGCTTCCTGTAAGTGCTTCCAGGGCGGCCTTTATGAGATCCTGACGCCCGGCGTAATCGGCAAAGCCCTCGTTTAACGCCGCCTCGATGAGCGCCATCTTGGCTTCCAGGCTGGTGGTCTGGCTCTTAACGGCCTCTTCCACGGCAGCGAGCTTCTGGGCGAGCGTGCCGTTCAGGAATTCAAGGGCCTCCGCAATCAGGGCCTGAGCCTGGGCGTCATCGGCAAAACCGCTTTGCATGGCGGCCTCGATAAGGTTCAGCTTGGTTTCCAGGCTGGTGGTCTGTGCCTTGACTGCCGCTTCCACGGCCGCGAACTTCTGGGCGAGCGTGCCGCCGAGCGATTCAAGGGCCTGCTGCAACAGAGCCTGCTGCGTCTGCATATCGGCGAAACCGCTCCGGACGGCCGCCTCCACGAGGGCGAGTTTGGTATCAAGGGCCGTGGTCTGCGTCTTCATTGCCTCGGCAATGGCCGCCAGTTTTTCCGCCATTGTTCCGGTCAGGGACGCCACGGCTTCCTTGACGAGCTGCATAACCTGCAGGTTGTCGGCCAGTCCGTTGTTCTGTGCGCTTTCAATCAGGGCCAGCTTGTCGGAGAGAGACTTGTCCACACCGCGGATGGCGGCGAGCATTCCGCTGTATTCCGCCTCCAGGGCGATGTCGATTCTGGACGGATCCTTGTCGCATGCGGTGAACGTCCCCTGCAGGACGAGCGCCGAAAACAGAAATATATACTTGATGTATTTCATGATGGCATTTCTTTAATTTGTGACGGGACGGACGGGAAGACCGCAATAGCGGGAACGCGGATAATAAAAAGCCCCTCCAATATATGTACAATAAGCTTGGTCTTCATTCTTTCTCGTTGCACTCCAGCAGTAGCCAGAGGTACCCTTTTCCTCGAGCCCGGTACTTAAGTAACAACCAGTAAATGGGAAAAACAGCGAAGGACCATCCGGACCGTCGTATCCGGCCTTCTTGCCGGTAACGACATATCCGGCGCCGTTCCCGGTCCATTTACAAAAGAGATCGCTACATAGTATTTCCCAGTCTCGAGTCTGCGGCATCCGCCAGATTCCGCCGAGCGCAGCGTTTGCCGCATCGTCCTCCGGCAACAGAACATCTATGCCGGGTACAAGCTTATCACTGGCCCCCGTATATTTTGTAACAGCCGTGCTGTCAGCATTGCTCCACTTATAGTTCTTCCAGTAGAACGCTTCCTTCGGACTGGTTTCACCCCAGGCGTAATAGTTGCCGTAGGTGGCTTCTCCGTCGGCCGGGTCGGCGCTGGTGGCGCCAAGGTTGCGGCTGGACCAATAAACGCGGGTAAGTTTGCTTGAGTAAAGGACGTCGCAGCCCATGTCTATGGGCTTGTAATCCGTAATGGCCGCCCAGTCGGCGGGGGACGCAAGCGTCAAGGAGCGGCTGCTGGCGGAACCCGTGTAGAGCGTGGCAGGAACGGCCTTGCTGTAATAGCTGCCCTTCCATCCGCCTTTCACGAGCGTGAAGTGGTAATCCGTCTGCACGTTCCTGACTTCATCGGCAAGGATGCCTCCGAAGCAATAGCCCTTCTGCGCGCCGTCGCGGAACAATCCCTTGAGAGGCGCTCCATGGGCCACGGATGTGTGTTGTACGGTGCCGTCGGCGGCTACGGAAGCAATGGCCTGCGGCGTGAGGTCGGGTTCACGCAACTCGATCTGCGTGCCGGCATCCGCAGAAGCGTCGGGCACGGAGAAGAAGACATAGCCATCCGGGACCTGCAGCTCCAGTTCGCCTTTGAGGTCCCCTTTGGCCACGGTAATGTCCTGCGTACAGCTCAGGTACCACCACGGTGAAGCGTTGTTGAAGACGAAATCGGTGCCGGAAGCCGCAATGCCGACGTTGTTTCCCGCCGGCAGGTAGATGGCGTGCAGCGTGAAGGTGGTGCCATTGTTGAGCTTCAGCAAATCCTTCGCCTCCGTGTCGCCGTCCATTTGTTTTGTGGTCCAGGACGTGCCGTCATAGCACATTTGCAGATGCTTCGGGGCCGCCAGGCCGTCAACGAAAACGAAGATGACGTCTCCGGCGGTCCACGCGTCCTTGAGGGAAGAGTATTCGGCCGGCAAGGTTGCGGAAAGGGCGAGTATGTGTTCCAGGGTGTCTTCCAGATCCTTGAAGGCCTCCTGGATGGCTGAGAGCATCTGCTCCTCGGACTGCGACTCGCTGTCGATGGCGTCCGCGATGGTCTTGAACACCTTGGCCAGCTCCTCGGTGCTCAGCTTGGTGGAGATGTCGGCAAGATCCGTGAGCACCTGGTCGAGGAGCTCCCCAAGCTGGGTGTCGAGTGTGCCCAGGGTGGCTCCTAGGGCGGTTTTCATATTGTTGACGGCGGTTGTCTGGTCGCCCAGCCCTTTCTCCAGGGCGGCAGCTATGAGGTCCACCTTGGCCTCCAGGCCGGAACTTGAACTCTGTACCGCCTCTTCGATGGCGGCGAGCTTTTCTTCCAGCGTGCCCCCCAGTGAATTCAGGGCCTCCTGAAGCAGCTCCTGCTGCTTTCCGGCATCGGCAAAGCCGGTCTTTGCCGCAGTCTCGATGAGGGCCAGCTTGGCCGACAGCGGCGCGGTCTGGCTGTTGACCGCTTCTTTCAGGGCTTCCAGCTTCTCCTCCATCGTCTTGCCCGTCGCTTCAAGGGCGGCCGCTATAAGGGCCTGCGCCTTGTCGGTATCGGCAAAACCGGCGTTCGCCGCAGCCTCGATGAGACCGAGCTTAGTCTCCAGGGCTGTGGTCTGGGCCTTGACCGCCTCCTCGATGGCGGCGATTTTCTCTTCCAGCGTGCCGCCCAGCGAAGCTATGGCCTGCTGAAGCAGCGCCTGCTGCGTCACGGCATCGGCAAAGCCGGCCGTCACTGCGGCTTCCGCCAGCGCCAGCTTGGTTTCCAGGGCAGTGGCCTGGTCCTGCATTGCGGCCATTACCGCAGCCAGTTTCTCGTCCATAGTGCCGCCCAGCGAGGAAAGCGCCTCCCGGATAAGGTCCAGCACGGACTGGTCCAGCGTAAGTCCGGTGCCGGCGGCCGCCTCAATCAGCGCCAGCTTTTCGGCAAGAGACCGGTTGGCGTCGCTTATCGCCTGGAGAATCTCAGTGTAGTCCGTGTTCAGACTGATATCTATTTCAGGGTGCATGTTGTCGCAGGCGGTGAAAGATATCGCAGCCAGAAGGGACAGGAATATGATTCTAATTCTTTTCATAATCGACTTAATCCTACTGAATTGTCAGCATCAGTTCGTATATTCATATCCATTCTGCTTTATTTCACAGTAAAACGAACCCGGATAAGAGCCCTCCGCTGCATTGGCAGGAACAAGGCATCTGTCTCGCTTGGTCGTACGAACTGGCGAACAACCGCGTCCACAGTAAACTCGGAACCGGCAGGATACGACAACAGTTGCATGCCCAGATCCCATGAATCTGGTTTGAATTGGGCGGACATCCAGGCGCCACCGCCTGACGCAAAGTCGAATCGAACGAAGCAATAGGTGGAACCAGGATATTCGTTCAGATCCAGACCGAGAGACGTCGCCTTCGACGCGAGATTAGCCTGCAGGGTACCATCAGAGGCGATTGTCGGACTGGCCAGGACGGTATCAGCATAAGAAGTGTACCATTTCAGGCTCGGCAAGGATTGGCTTGCGGAGCCGCCCCATTTGTCGACCAGCTCAAGAGAGCCAAGAATCTCCTGATGTTTGACTATGGCGGAATCCTTGGGATTCATGATCGACCCCCAGCCTGTATCGGTCGCGTCCGGACAGAAACTCACGAAACGTTTTTCCTTGTCAAGGGACGACTTGATCTTCAGGTTGCCGGTAGGATCAAAGACCGCGGATTCCAGGAACTCCGCAGTGTAAGTACGTGTTTCCGATTCGTCTGTGAACACGACGCTGTTCAGGGGCTGGTAAATCATGCCAAGCGTTTGATTTAACCCTTGTCTGATCAGAAAAGATGCGACATTGTCTGCGCCGGGGATGTTCAATCCGTCCTTTGGTTTGGGCATTATCCCCACGGGTATGGGTTGCGTACTCACGTACACCGGATTGCCGTTCTCTTCGCCCGTCTTTACTTTAAAGACAAGAGAAGACTCATCCCAGTACGGATACATTTGGTCCTCAAGGGTTTTTACCGATACAACATACTGTCCTTTACAGTCCGGATCGGGCGCTACAGCAAAACTGGGGAAATGGTTTTTTACCGCCTGGCTCCTGTTCGTGCCCACCAGGAAGAACTGCTTGCGGTCCTGTTGATCCATCTGCAGCATTTCCGTGGTAAGGTTATCCGAGGAAGAGCCCGTCCGCAATTTGATGATGATATCGTTACCGCACGAGACCGTTACCCTCTCGGTAGGGTGACCCATATAGTTCAGCGCGGTAATCGGTGTACCTTGACCGTAAACGGACGTGATTGTGTCCATGGCCTCCTGGATGGACTTGAGGATATCCTCCGAGGACTGTTGGCTGCTGTCGATAGCGTCAAGGACGCCCTGGAAGGCCTTGGAGAGTTCGGCTGCAGTGAGCTGGCCGGCCAGCGTCTGAAGCTGGGCCAGGATGTCCGCCTTGACGGAGGAAAGGTCGGTGCCCAGGTCGCTGAGGCTGGAGTCCAGGGCCGTCTGCATATTCGCAATCGCCTGGTTTCCGTCTTCGAAACCATTTTCCAGCGCTGAGGCGATGAGGGCTATTTTCATTTCCAGGCCGGAACTCTGGCTTGCCATTGCGGATTCGATTGCCGCAAGCTTCTCTTCCATGCTTCCGCCCAGGGATTCGAGGGCAGCCTGGATCAGTTCCTGTTGCTGGGCATTGTCTGCAAAGCCTTGCCCGACTGCGGTTTGGATGAGCAGGAGTTTTGCTTCCAGGCCGGTGGTCTGAGCGTTCACCGCAGCTTCGATGGCGGCGAGTTTTTCCGCCGCCGTCTTGCCCATCATGTCGATGGCTTCAGCCATCAGCGCCTGGGCCTGTGCGGAATCGGCGAAACCTGCCTGCACCGCCGCTTCCAAAAGGGACGCCTTGGTCTCAAGGGCCATGGCCTGTGATTCCACCGCAGCCTTGATGGCGGACAGTTTTTCCTCCAGCGTGCCGTTCAGCGAGGCGAGTGCCTGCCGGAGCAGGGCCTGCTGCCCACCTGAATCGGCGAAGCCGCTCCGGACTGCCGCCTCCACAAGTGCCAACTTGGTTTCAAGCGCTGAGGTCTGGGCCTTCATAGCCTCTTCGATGGCGGCAAGCTTTTCTTCGATGGTGCCGCCCATCGCCGTCAGCATTTCCTGGACTAGCTGGATGGCCTGACGGTTGTCGGCCAGACCCGTATTAAGGGCGTCTTCGATGAGCGCCAGCTTGGCGGACAGCGACTTGTCGGCACTGCGGATTGCCTCAAGCAGCTCGCTGTAATCCCCTTTCTGGACTATGCTGATGCTGGCCGGCTCGCTGTTGCAGGACGCGAAGGCCAACGAGGCAAGCGGCAACAGAAGAAGCAGCAATAAAGGTATGCGGTTAATTCGTTTCATCGTCATGGGTTACACATCGTGTGACATCGTACTTATAGAGACATTGCGTAGGCCGGAAATCCGGGTCCACGTCGCTGGGCCTGGCGCGCAGGCGGAATACTCCCAATGCCTGGTAGTTATCGCCTTTGACTGGCTTGACTCCGCCTGCCACTTCCAGTATGGGGGAGGACGGCCCGTCCCCCATCTTCAGCCTCATGAGCTTATAATTGTATCCACAACCTCTGTTTGCTTGTTCGAGCTCCAGGCCGCATTTCTTTATGGTTTCATAATCCAGACCCCATGGCCCGAGAATATTCGGCCAGAGAGTCTGGTACTTGAGGGCATAGGTCTTGCCCGTCCAGTCAAAATCACCGGGTTTCAGCACAACTTTGACAGTATCCACGATTTCGTAGGAAATGCTCCATGCCACGTACCACTTCATGCTAAGGTCAAGGGAGTCAGTGGCGCCCCAGCGGTCGGTCAAGGCAAGCTTGCCGGACACTTCCTGAAATTCGTGATCGTTCGCATACTTTTTCTTGAAGGCCCTCCATGCCTTGTTGCCCACGGTGTCGGGAGCGAAACTCACAAAGTGCTTTCCCTTGTTAAAGACGGTGAACACGGACGCCGTGTCCGGCTTGTCGGGCCGGACGAACTTTGTCCGGAGAATGTTTTCGGCCGTGTAGGTGCGCGAATCCTTCCCGTCCTCCGTCTTGAACTCGGTACTGCCAAGGGCACAGTAGACGACGCCCATAGTGTCTACGATTACTTTATTATCGTAAATTAATATGGTATCACGCATCCGGAAAGCGGCATTGGGGTAACAGTTCTGAACCAGGGCGTCCCTGGCGCGCGGCATCATGGTTACGGGGAAAGCCTGCGTGTTCGCATATTTTGCCTTTGTCTTGTTGTCTTTGCCGTAATTATAAACCAGCGTCAGGACGGATTCATCCCATACCGCAACGGTGGAGTTCGTTGAAACGGTTACATTATACTGCCCCGGCACGGCAGGGTCTGCATCCAGAGACTTTATGATGAAGTGGTCCGGCTCCGTACCGCTCCCTGTTCCCAAGGGGTAAAACAGTTTTCCGGAAACAACCTGAACCTGCAGTTTATCCTTTACGAGGGTGGCATCCTCGGGGTCGACCTTCACCCTGAGCGCGAAACTTTCTCCCTTGGTTACGGTAATAGTCTGGGAGGGATCACCCACAAGGGCGATTGCTATCTTTTGCTCAAGTGATTCCGCCAGGTCATTCACGGCCTGGGCCAGATTCTCCAGGAGCGCCGCCCCGGACTGGGCCTTGGAGTCAATGGCATCGGCAATGTCCTTGAACGCCTTGGCCAGCTCCTCGGTCGTCAGTTGCCCGGAAAGGGCGGCAAGCTGGTCGATGATGGCGGTTTTGTTTGCCGCCAGGGTGGCGTCAAGGCCCTGGATCGTGGTTTCCAGGGCTGTCTGCATATTGGCAATCGCCGTTTTCTGGTCGGCTATGCCCTGCTCCAGCGCGGCGGAAATGAGATCGAGTTTGGTTTCCAGGCCGGTATTGTCGTTTTGCATCGCGGATTCTATGGCCGCCAGCTTTTCTTCCAGGGTGCCCTGCAGGGCCGCCACTGCCTGCTGCAGCAGCTCCTGCTGCTTGCCAGAATCGGCAAAGCCTTCCTTCACTGCGGTCTCGACCAGCGCCAGTTTGGCCTCCAGCGACGCCGTCTTGCTCTTCACCGCCTCCTCTATGGCAGCGATCTTCTCTTCCATTGTCTTGCCGGCAGCGTCGATGGCCTCGAGGAGCAGCGCCTGCGCCTGTTCGGAATCGGCGAATCCGTTCTGCAGGGCGGCCTCCACAAGCCCCAGCTTGGTTTCCAGGCTGGTGGTACTGGTCTTCACCGCTTCTTCGATGGCGGCGAGTTTCTCTTCCGCCGTGCCGCCAAGGGACTGGATGGCCTGAAGCAGCAGCGCCTGCTGCGCCTTGGAGTCGGTGAACCCTTCCTGCAGGGAGGCCTCAATCAGCGCCAGCTTGGTTTCCAGGGCCGTGGTTCCGGACTGGACGGCCGCAAGTATGGCCGCCAGCTTCTCTTCCATGGTGCCGCCCATGGATTTAAGCGCCTCCTGAACCATCTTGAGCAGGGACTGGTTCCCCAGCATGCCGCTGCTCATGGCGGACTCGATGAGTCCTAGCTTGTCGGAGAGCGACTTGTTGGAGTCGTTGATGGCCTGGATCACCTCCGTGAAGTCCCGTTCCAGAACGATATCCACCTCCGGATGCCCGGTGTCGCACGCCGGGAAAGCCAGCGCCGACAGCAGGGCGAGGGACAGGAGTATTCTCTTTCTTTTCATGACGGACTGTTTCTATTTGGACAGATTGAAACGCAGGCCGAGCGTGGCAAAGGCCTGGCTGCCGGGAGCGAAATCACTGTTACCGGCAAAAATGAAGCGGTAGCCGCCACCCACACTCAGCGAGACCTGAGGCAGGAAGGCGAACTCCAGCGACAGCGACAAGGGAACGAAGGGCGCCACATAATTGTGGCCCTCGTTGTGGCCGGTAACGCGGACGGTGTTGCCCGTCCCGCCCGGCATGATCTCATTCCTGATCCCTATCGTGTACGTGTTGCCCGAACCGATCAGGCAGCCTGCGCCGGCCCCGGCATAAAGCGACAGACGACCGCCGGCGGCCTCGCTCCCCAGCAGGTTGAATTCGCCGGTCAGCGCTGCCGTATGCAGATGTGTCTTGAGATCCTTGTAAACATCTCCCTCCACGCCGCCGTCGGGCAGGGTAGATAGGGTACCGGTCTGCTCGCGTATCATACGCGAATAGCTGTAATCCAGCCCCAGACGGAAACGGGGACCGAAATTGTACATGATTCCGGCGCCACCCATGGGCTGAATCTCTTTTGCCCTGGTGGACTCCGCCTTGTCGAAAGCGGATCCCATCGCCCAGGAAACACCACCATCCAGGCGAACGGCTACGGAGCCGGTTCGCGCCTTGTTGTACACTGACTGAGCCTGCAGGCCGGTCTGTGCCATGATCAGCACAACGACCGAAACGATTACGGAAGAAATACTCTTCATTTCTGGTAAGTAGAACGATTATTAAATTCCAAAATTACGGAATCTCGTTCATACTGCCAACTTTTTCTAAACAGCACACCCCAAAAAAACAAAGAAAGAGCACATTGGAGTACGGAGGCCACAGGCCGGCAGAAGGAGATAATATCTCCACAAATTAATAAAAGCTGGTCTGATTTGACCAGCTTTTATGTTTTGTGGAGATAGTCGGATTCGAACCGGCGACCCCAACATTGCAAATGTTGTGCTCTACCAGCTGAGCTATATCCCCTAAGAAAAAAAGTAGGCCCGCGCGGAGTTGAACCGCGGACCTCCACATTATCAGTGTGGCGCTCTAACCAACTGAGCTACGAGCCTATATATAATATAGAAAAAGATA
>JAEEGL016534030.1_pt1 | contig 24828 bp, 17 predicted proteins | sample 9134231 | NCBI WGS metagenome assembly JAEEGL01 (sample SAMN16246548, study PRJNA631951) | gut metagenome | biome: gut microbiome; feature: rumen; material: fiber-attached | host: Bos | place: Iran: Karaj | collected 2018-10
CAGAACCCGGGCTATCCGACGGAATAGAGTGATAATGTTTAGTAATAATGTGGAAAGGGGGGAGGCTCGATGGAGCCTCCCCCTTTTTGTCCGGAGTGATTCCGCGGGGATTCGAACCCCGGACCCACAGCTTAGAAGGCTTGGAGTCTATTGTCTAACTCTCTTTAAATCAATAGATTATCATCAAACAAGGTAATAATCACGAATTGTTCACTGCATATGGCTTTTATGCTCCAATAACTGGAGAACTCTCTTTATGTTCTCGGCGATAGCGTCGAGCTTCTCTTCTATGCCCTTAATCCTCTTCTCAAGGCTATCCAAACGTACTTGAGTATTATCGTACAACATATTTCCCTCTCCAGTCAATAACCATCCCTTATTGACGGCCGGAAAAGCAGTAACAATCTTATCAGCTATATCGTCCGTCAGCGCAATCTGACCATATCGAATACTCTTGACAACGGAAGCGCTCAATATCTCGGAAAACGGAAGATAACATTTTTCGACATCTCCTGGATAGAATCGTCTGATTTTGATTTCGTTACATAACTATATAAGGACTTCTACTTTCATATCCTTTATAGCTTTTACCTGTTTTTCCGTGATCTTGCTGTCGGTAATGAACACGTCGACGAGGGATATCTGTCCTAGGCTCGCGAAGGAGCTGTTGCCTATCTTAGAAGAGTCGGCTACGAGGTACACCTTGCCTGCAGCGCGTATCATAGCGGACTTAACCACCAGGTCACTGTAACTGGGATAGGTGAGGAGCATATCGTCTGAAATGCCCGCAGTGGCAAGGAAGAGTTTGTCGACGTGGATACCTTTGAATACCGTTGCTGCCAGGTCTCCCGTCAAAGACAGGGTAGGGGCCTTGAACTCTCCTCCGGATACTATGAGATTGATACCGGGCTCCTCTCCGACAATCATTGCTATGTTGAGGGCATTGGTAATTACGGTCAGTTGCTTGTAATTCTTCAGCAGGCGCGCTACCTCGGTGGTGGTAGAGCCTGAATCAAGGATGATGGTCTCTCCGTCATTAATGAGACTTGCGGCCTTTTTCGCTATCTCAACCTTCTCCTCCATATGAGTCTGGTTGAAGAGCTTCTGGCTTCTGGCGAAGTCTCCGACATCCTTCAGGAACGCTCCTCCGTGCTCTCGTTGTATGAATCCCATCTCTTCCAGCTGCTCCAGATCCTGCCGTATGGTGACCTCGGATACATTGAACAGATGCGAAAGCTGCTGGACCTTGGCGTGACCGTCTTCGCGGATGAGGTTTAAGATTTTGGTTCTCCTCTGATTTAGTGCCATTATTTACTTGTTTTATTATTTACAAAGGTAAGGTTTTATTTTTACTTTTGAAAATCTTACGAAAATTTATCATATTTTTTCGTTTTTTCTTTGCTTTATACTTTCGTTTGCTTACATTTGCAGAAACGAATCGAAATTAAAACGTATAAAATCGATATGGCCACAAATTTGACACTGCAAGCCGAAATCAATCGCAAGAGGCTGATCGAGGTGATATACAATGCCAAGGCAGGGCATACGGGAGGAGACCTCTCCTGCCTGAATGTGCTCACGGCTCTCTATTTCAAGTATCTTGACGTAGATCCGAAATGCGCCGGTGACCCCTCTCGCGACAGGTTTATCCTGAGCAAGGGCCATTGCGTGGAGGCTCTCTTCACCGTTCTCGAAGCAAGGGGTTTCCTCGAAAAGGAAGTCCTTGACACCCTTGGACAGTGCGGGTCCCCGCTTGCCGGGCATCCTACCGTGAATGTCCCCGGCATAGAGGTGAATTCCGGAGCCCTCGGACATGGTCTCCCTATCGGAGTCGGTATGGCTCTGGCCGCCAAGATGGACGGCGCTTTATGGAAGACCTTCGTCCTTATGGGCGACGGCGAGCAGGGCGAAGGATCCATCTACGAGGCAGCTATGGCGGGGCATCAGTACAAGCTCGACAATCTGGTGGCCATAATCGACCGAAACCATCTTCAGATCAGCGGCGACACCGAGGACGTAATGGCCATCGACGACATCCGCACCAAGTGGACCGCCTTCGGTTGGGACGTGTCCGAGATGAACGGCGACGATATGGATGATATCTGCCGTGCCTTCGAGGCCGTCGATTATTCCAACGGGAAACCTCACCTGCTTATCTCCAATACCACGAAAGGGCTCGGCGTCTCCTATATGGAGAACGTTGCCAAGTGGCACCACGGAGTGCCCACCGCCGAGCAGTATGAGCAGGCTATGAAGGAACTGGATGTAAGGATAGAAAAAGCTAAGGAGGCATAGTTATGTTGGACAGCAGAAAGACTTTTACGGCGACTTTACTGGAGCTCGCACGCAAGGATAAGGATATAGTGGCCGTTACCACCGACGCCCGCGGCTCGGTGACGCTTGGGGACTTCGCGAAGGAGTTGCCCGCCCAGTTCGTCGAGTGCGGCATCGCAGAGCAGGATGCGGTCGGCATTTCCGCCGGCCTTGCCCATAACGGGAAGAAGGTGTTCTGCTGCGGGCCCGCCTGTTTCTATGTGGCCCGTTCCCTGGAGCAGGTGAAAGTGGATATGGCCTACAGCGGGAACCCTGTGAAGCTTTTCGGAGTCAGCGGCGGATTCGCCTACGGGGCCCTGGGCGCCACTCATCACAGCCTTCACGACATTGCCGTGCTCCGGACCTTCCCGGGTATGAACGTCGTCATCCCTTCTGACGGCCATATGACCGCCGAGGTTGTCAAGGCCGTCGTGGACTTCCCCGAGCCGGTCTATGTCCGCGTAGGACGCGGTGCCACCGGCGAGGTCTATGCCGAAGGGGAGTGCCGTTTCGAACTCGGGAAGGCCAATACCGTCCACGAAGGCAATGACCTTACTATCGTCGCCACCGGCGAGGCGGTATGGTATGCGCAGCAGGCCGCCGTCGCGCTCGAGCCTAAAGGTATTTACGCGCGCGTGCTGGATTTCTCAAGCATCAAGCCCTACGACGCCGAAGCGCTGCACCGTGCCGCCGTGGAGACCGGCCTGATTATCACCGTTGAGGAGCACAGCCGTTTCGGAGGCCTCGGCGCCCTCGTCGTAGAGGAGCTCGCTGAGACTCCGGTTCCCGTCAAGATCCTCGGCGTTCCCGACGAGAATGTCATCCACGCCAAGTCCGCCGAGATCTATTCCCACTACGGGATGGACGCAGCGGGTATCGCCCGCACGGCTGAGGAATTCCTTAAAGCACATAAAAACTAGCCATATATGTCCAAAGTCATCTCCATCGACCAGAGCACCCAGTCCACCAAGGCCCTTCTTTTCGACGAGCAGGGCCGTCTTCTGGATATGGCATCGGTCCAGCACGAACAAATCTATCCGAAGGAGGGCTGGGTCGAGCACGATCCCGAAGTCCTCTATCGCAATACCGTCGAGGTGATACGCCGTGTCGCAGGCACTCCGGAAGGCGAGTATTCGCTGGCTCTGACCAACCAGCGCGAAACCGTAGTCGTATGGAACCGCCTGACAGGGAAGCCTGTCTGCAACGCCGTAGTGTGGCAGTGCATACGCGGCAAGGATATATGCGACAGGCTGAAGGCCGAGGGCAAGGGCTCTCTCGTGAAAGAGCGCACCGGTCTCCTGATAGATCCTTATTTCTCCGGAAGCGGCGTAAAGTGGATCCTGGACAATGTACCCGGAGCCCGCGAGGCGGCCGAAAGGGGAGAGCTTCTGATGGGTACGGTGGAATGCTGGCTCATCTGGAAACTTACAGGAGGTGAGGTTCATGCTACGGATTACACCAATGCATCCCGTACCCTCCTTTTCAACATCCACACCCTTGACTGGGACTCTGATATGCTGGAACTCTTGACTGTCCCCGCCTCTATGCTGCCCAAGGCGCTTCCGTGCGATGCCGTCTTCGGGGAGACCACAGTCGAAGGGCTTTTCCCCCAGCCGGTCAAGATAGCCGGTGTGCTGGGAGACAGCCACGGCGCCCTTGTCGGCCAGATGTGCCTGAGCGAAGGGCTTGGCAAAGCTACTTATGGAACCGGATCGTCGGTTATGGTTAATATTGGTGAAAAGTGTGCGGTAGCCCCGGAAGGATTGGTTACTTCCGTGGGCTTCGCCGCTTTGGGAAAGGTCTTCTACGGCTTTGAAGGCAATATCCATTGTACCGGCGCTACTATAACATGGCTCAAGGATAAACTTGGTCTTATCGGCGGCGCATCGGAAATCGAGGCTGTCGCCACGTCCGTCCCGGACAATGGCGGAGTGTACTTTGTTCCCGCCTTCGCGGGTCTCGGAGCCCCCTGGTGGCATCCCGAGGTCAAGGCACAGATCAGCGGCTTGAGCCTCGGCTCGACGCGTGCCCAAGTCTGCCGTGCTGCCCTCGAATCCATAGCTTTCCAGGTGGCGGACCTTGTCAAGGCGATGACCGATACTGCCGGCATCGCGCTGAAAGAAATCCGCGTGGACGGTGGTCCGACCCGCAACGCCTTCCTTATGCAGTTCCAGTCCGACCTGCTTCAAGTGCCCGTGGTCCGTTCCGAGGTGGAGGATGCTTCCGCATTCGGTGCCTTCGTTATGAACGGATTCGCACGCGGCAAGTGGACTTCCTTCGACCAGGCTGCAGCCGTCTGGAACGGCGAAACGCCGGTACTTCCCCAGTCCTTCGACAAGGTCGCGGACAACTATAATGGATGGCAGGCTGCCGTCCGCCAACTGATCAAATAATAATAACCCTATAACTTCAGAATTGATATGTACAAAGCAGGCAAAAAACTGTGTTTCGGTGTCATCATCGGCACCCGCGCTTATTTCAATCCCGCACTCGCCATCGACGTGCGCAAGCAGCTCCTCAAGACTCTCGACGAGCTTGAGTATGACTATGTCATCCTTCCCGAGGATGCCACTCCCACCGGAAGCAGCAGTATCGAGACCCGCGAGGACGGTCTGAAAGTAGCCGCTCAGTTCCGTGAGCACCGTGACGAGATCGACGGTATCATCGTCGCCCTGCCCAACTTCGGCTTTGAGATCGGTATCATCAACGCCATCAACGAAGCTGACCTCCGAGTCCCCGTGCTCGTCCAGGCCTATGACGACTACAACGACAAAGTCGATCTCGACAGCCGTCGCGACGCTTTCTGCGGTAAGATCTCCGTCTGCAACAACCTCTATCAATACGGTATCCCGTTCTCCGATACGACTTACCATACATATGACATCTACGACCCGCTGGTGAAGTCCGACATCGCCCGTTTCGCCGCCATTTGCCGTGTAGTGAACGGTCTCCGTCACTGCCGCATCGGCCAGATCGGTACCCGTCCCCTCGGTTTCAACACCTGCCGCGCCAGTGAGAAACTCCTCCAGAAGTATGGTATCACCGTCGTTCCCGCCGACCTGTCCGAGCTCATCTTCGCAGCTGAAAAGATTGCGGACGACGATCCCGACTATCTCGCCAAGAAGGCTTCCATCCACGACTATGCGGAAGTTCCCGCCAACTACGAGGAGAAGATGCCTCTCGTGACCAAGTTCGCAGTGGCCGTCGAGCGCTGGACAGCAGACAACTGCTGCGACGCCCTCGCCATCCAGTGCTGGGATTCGCTCGAGATGAACTATGGATGCGCCGCCTGCGTCGCTATGTCGATGCTGAGCGACAAGCTCATCCCCAGCGCCTGCGAGACCGACATCGCCGGTGCCGTTTCTATGTACGCCCTGTCCCTCGCCTCGATGGAGCCCGCCGCCCTTATGGACTGGAACAACAACTTCGCCCAGGACCGCGAGAAGTGCGTCTGCACCCACTGCGGCAACTTCCCTTGCGGATTCATCGGAAACAAGGACCTCAAGCTCACTCCTCTCGGCGTGCTCGGAAGGACTCTTGGTAAGGTCAAGACTTTCGGTGCGGTCAGCGCCAAGGTCTCCGAAGGCGACTTCACCTATTTCCGCATCTCCACGGACGACACCAAGGGCAGGATCAAGGCCTACCTCGGAGAAGGCGAGATCACCAATGACCCGTACGGTATGGACGGTTGTATCGCAGTGACCAAGGTCCCGAACCTGCAGAAACTTATGAAGCACATCTGCCGCAACGGCTTCGAGCATCATGTCGCCGCCTGCCGCAAGCATGTCGCCGATATCCTCCAGGATGCCATAGAGAACTACCTCGGATGGGATCTCTACGTACACGAATAAACCCTGAAACACAAACTCCATATGGTACTCGTAACCAACGTAACACTGGCTATGATCTGCTGCATATACTGCTGTATATGCTGGGGATCGTGGGCCAATACCCAGAAGCTTGTCCAGAAGAAGGAGTGGAAGTCCTTCCTTTTCTACTGGGACTACATCGCAGGATTTTTCCTGACGGCAATCCTCGGCCTGTTGTGCTTCAACGGCGGGCATCTCTTTGAAAACGTCACCTGGAGCGCCGTGCTTTGGCCGCTCCTCGGAGGGTTGATCTGGAATGCAGCCAACATCTTCCTCACCGCTGCGAACGGCGTGGCCGGTATGAGCGTCGGTTTCCCGATCGGCGGAGGTCTCGGCTGGGTTGGAGGCATCATCTTCAACTACTTCAGTTCCGGCTTCACGGGCAATAAACCTATGCTCTGGATCGGCGTCGTTCTCGCCGTCCTTGCTATGGTCCTGTGCGGAGTGTCGTACAGCAAGCTCGCCGGCAGCCAGAAGAAGAGCCCCAAGGCCGGCATCATCTTCGCGATCATATCCGGTTTCGGTTTCGCTTTCTTCTACGGCCTCGTCGTAAAGGGTACGGCTCCCCAGTTCGGAGGAGTCGGTACGCTGTCGCCTTACCAGAGCGTCTTCTTCTTCGCCCTGGCGGTGCTCGTCTCGACCCTGGTGCTCTGTCCTGTGGCAATGAAGCATTCGGTAGAGGGCAGGACCACCCTGAAGGACTATTTCAACAACGGTGACGCCCGCACACACCTCATCGGTATGCTCGGCGGTTTCATCTGGATGAGCGGAATGGTCATCAGCTTTATGACGGCTCAGGCCCCAGTGAACAAGGCCGTTTCCTATGCCCTGAGCAATGCTTCCCCTCTGGTCGCAATGATCTGGGGTGTACTGATCTGGAAGGAGTTCAAGGAGGCCCCGAAGGGCACAATGAAGTTCGTCTATGCTATGTTCTTCTGTTTCCTTGCCGCGCTTGTCATCATAGCCGCATCCAATTAACAATCATTATAAACAACAATCCTTACCAACTAATGAAACGAGTATTATCAATCGTTGCGATGTTGGTCCTGGGCGTAGCTGTCGCCTTCGCCCAGAACAACATCACGGTCTCCGGAACAGTCCTTGACGAGACCGGACTGCCCATGATCGGCGTCGGCGTCGTTCAGCAGGGCACGACCAACGGTACCACCACCGACATTGACGGAAAGTATACCGTCACCGTCCCCAGGGGTGCCAATCTCGAGTATTCCTTCGTAGGCTATGCCACGCAGGTGATTCCCGCCAATTCAGCTACCATCGACGTCAATCTCGAACCGGACAACACAGTCCTCGAAGAGACGGTCGTAATCGGTTACGGCGTACAGCGCAAGAGTGATGTCACCGGCGCCATCTCGCAGGTGAAGGCCGCTGATATCGAGAACCGTTCCATCACCGATGTACAAGGTGCACTGCAGGGCAAGACTGCGGGTGTCCAGCTCATCAGTACTTCCGGAGCTCCCGGTTCCGAGTCCTCGATGCGTATCCGCGGATACAGCTCGAACTCCTCCTCCGACCCGCTCTATGTCGTGGATGGACTCCGCACCAAGAATATCTCCCAGCTCGATCCCAACGACATCGAGTCTATGGAAGTTCTGAAGGACGCCGCATCCGCCGCCATTTATGGCGCCCAGGCCGGTAACGGCGTTGTCCTCATCACCACCAAGCGCGCTGCCCAGGGCCGCCGTATCGTCCGCTACGATATGCAGCTGTCTATGCAGGATATGGCCCATATCCCTCAGTCCCTCAATGCCCTGGATTATCTCACCTGGGTACGTGAAGGCAATCTTGTCGATGAGAGCATCATCAGCAAGTATTACGATGGGAAGACCGATACCGACTGGGCTGACGTCGCTTTTGAGCGCGGCAGTATGAAACGCCACAACCTTTCGTTCCAGGGAGCCAACAACAACGGTTCGCTCTACGCTTCGGTCTCCTTCCTCAACAATGACGGTCCCGTCATCACCAATATGGACTCCAGCAAGCGTCTGACCGCGACTGTCAACGCCGACTACAAGATCAAGGACTGGCTGAAATTCACCACCAACAATGCTTTCAGCTACTCTTCCACCACGAGCGTGCGTGCGGGCGGTATGTATTCCCTGCCTGCTTCCGTAATCCAGATGGACCCTCTTACTCCCGTAGTATATCCCGCTGACAATCTCCCCGCCCATATGCAGGCCATCCTCGACGGAGGACACATCTTCATCAAGGATGAGAACGGCGACTACTATTCTATGTCTCCTTTCCAGGAGTCCAACAACATCAACCCCTGGATCCATGTGAAGTATCAGGACCCGAGCGCAGAGTCCTTCGGGCTCCGCGGCACCTCGTCGCTTGACTTTACTCCCATCAAGGGCCTTACCGTCACTTCCCGCCTCGGATATGATATCCGCAGCTCTATAAGCAAGACGGTCACCTGGCCCAACGTTACGAACACGGATACCGTGACCGATGTCGTCACCATCTCCGCCAGCGCCGGCACCAATACCTATTGGCAGTGGGAGAACTTCGCCAACTGGAACAAGACCTTCGGACGCAAGCACAATGTCAGCGCTATGGCCGGTATGTCCTATTCCTGGAGGGCCAATTTCTCGCTCACCGGCCAGATAACCGGTTCGGGTAACGGCGACCTGGGTATCACCAAGCTCAATCCGAATTACGCCTATTTCACGAACCAGACCGGTAATGCGGTTAAGACCGTCAGCGGCGCCGAGAAGCGCAACTACGCTGAACTCTCCTACTTCGGCCGCGTCTCGTACGACTACGACAACAAGTACTATATCCAGGCTTCCCTGCGTGCGGATGCCGCAGACCTGTCTATCCTCCCGCTCAACACCCGTTGGGGATACTTCCCGGCCGTTTCCGCTGGATGGACCGTCTCCCGTGAGAATTGGTTCCGCAACCTCGGCCTCACCCCTGTCACCCATCTCAAGCTCCGTGCTTCCTGGGGTCAGAACGGATCGATCGCAGGCCTGAGCAACTATATGTATGCCGCTACCATCGCTTCTACCATCAAGCTTGGTATGGAACCCGGCACCGGCTATGCGACCGGTTCCGTCCCGAACGCCATCGGCAATTACAACCTGAAGTGGGAGACCTCCGAGCAGACCGACCTCGGCCTCGACCTCCGTATGTTCAAGGACCGCCTGTCCTTCACCTACGATTATTTCGACAAGAGGACGAAAGACCTTATTATGCCCAGCGTCACCTCTTCACTCGTGGTCGGCGGTACCCTTTCGCCTATCAATGCCGGTGATGTCTCCAACAAGGGACACGAATTCGAACTCAGCTGGAAGGACACCATCGGTGATTTCAGCTATGGTATCAGCGGAAACATCGCTACCCTGAAGAACGAGGTTACCTACGTATATGAAACCCTAACCCGTGTTGCCGGTAGCTCCGGTGGATCGGGAGTGACCACCTATTTCGAGAAGGGATATCCCATCTGGTATATGAGAGGATATGAATATGCAGGTGTGGATCCTTCCACAGGTACCCCCAGGTATTATGATGCCAATGGCGAAACCGTGGCCAGCCCTACCGCCGACGATATGAAGATGATCGGTTCCGGAATTCCTGACTTCACCTACGGCCTCACCCTGAACCTTAGCTGGAAGGGCTTTGACTTCACGGCTTTCGGAAGCGGCGCCTATGGAAACGAGATCGCATATGCGGTTCCCCGTTCCACCCGTATCCAGGCCAATACCCTCCAGTACATTTTCGACAACCGCTGGCAGAAAGCCGGAGACAACTCCCTCTTCCCCAACGCCCAGTTGGCACAGTGGGAATATGCCAAGTTCCTGCAGAGCTCCGCTTATGTATTTGACGGAAGCTACTTCAAGATCAAGCAGATCCAGCTTGGATACAACTTCCCCAAGAATCTTATCGAGAAGATCAAGCTCAACAGCCTGAGGGTATATGTATCCCTCGACGACTGGTTCGTGTTCACCAAGTATCCTGGATTCGATCCGGAGGTATCTGTCAGCTCAAGCGGTCTGGGTATCGACTACGGTCAGTATCCTACCATCAAGAAGACCGTCTTCGGCCTCAATGTGGCGTTCTAACCTTTAATGAAGAATGATTATGAAACTCAAATATTTCGTTTCCGGAATCCTTGCTGCCGGCCTTATGCTTGCCGCGAACTCTTGTCAGGATACGCTTGACATACCTCAGCACAGCGTCGTCTCCATCAATGATTTCTATCAGACCGATGATGAGGCCGAGGAAGCCATTGTGGCGGCTTATGCCCAATTCAAGTCCGTCCATTCTGGAGGTTTCTTCTCTTTCAACTGCTATCAGATGCTGATGAATTTCCTCGGCGGTGATTACTGGTCCGGAGGAAACAACCGCACTGACGGTACTTATTATCAGATGAATGAATTCACGTTCGATACCAACTACGGGACCATTTCCACCCTTTACAGCGGTCTGTATACCCTGATTTACAGGTGCAACCTTGTCATCGAGCGTGTCGAAGGCACCTCTTCGGTTATGAAGCGTGCCGTAGCCGAGGCGAAGACTATGCGCGCCTGGGCTAACTTCCAGCTTGTCACCCTTTGGGGGACCGCCCCTCTCGTGGACCATGTCCTCAATCCGGACGAGTACCTCCAGGGCAACAGCGAGTCCACCGATGTCCTGTGGAAAGCCATCGAGGCCGACCTCAATGATGCGATCTCCTCCGGCGCCCTCACCGACAAGACCGGTACATACCGCATCACCAAGGCTTTTGCCCAGGCCATGCTCGGAAAGGCCCAGCTCTGGCAGAAGAACTATTCCGCTGCTGCCTCCACTTTTGGCGGTATCGTGAATTCCAATATGTTCTCCCTGCGTTCCGACCTGAGCGTCGTCGGCAAGATCACCGAGGATGTCAGCGCAGAGGACCTGTTCTGCTTCCGCAGCTACGACGACCCTTCCAACTCCGGAGCCAACAACATCTATCGCGGTATCTGGACCGGCCTTCGCGGCGAGAAGTACAACACCGGCACCTTCTGGTTCTATTCCTTCGGTTACCTCAGCAATCCCACCAAGGCTTTGTATGACAAGTTCGTCGAGATCGAAGGTGTTGACGGATATCGCCTGAACTCCGCCATCGCCACCTACGACCAGATGAAGAACCAGTATGGCACCACCATCAAGGACGGCTTCACCATCTATGACAATGAGGGTTACTGGGACGTCAGGTATATGCCTCGTACCTCCAACGGTTCGGTGTACCGTTATCCGCTCCCCGTCCATGTGATGCGCTACAACGAGGTCCTTTGCCTCGCTGCCGAAGCCTACTTTATGAACAACGACAAGGACAACGCAGCGAAGTGCATCAATATGCTCCGCACCCGTGCACAGGCTCCTTTGGTGTCAAGCGGCAGCCTGACCCTTCAGAACATCAAGGACGAGTCCTGGGTGGAGCTTTGCTTCGAGGGACTCCGTTACCAGAACCTTCTCCGTTGGGGTGATGCCGAGACTTATCTCGGACACCGCGGCGAGATCCATCCTGAGATCGATGCCAATGGCAATGTGACTTATAAGACTTACAACTCCGCCGGCAGCGTGGGCTGGAAGAGCGGCAAGCACGAGCTCCTTCCTTTCCCTCAGAGCGAGATGATGGTCAATGAGAATATGACCCAGAATCCTGGCTGGTAGTATATCCGGATATATCACATCTACATTTCCTGCCCGGAGCCTATTTGCGGGCTTCGGGCAGGTTTATAATATTTCAAATGAAAATGAAAAGAATCCTTTCCGTAATAGCGGCTATGGCCTTTGGCCTTACGGCCTTCGCACAGCAGAACCTCTTCATCTCGCAGGATATCGAGTCCGGCACCGTGGATGAGCAGGGGCGTGTCACCTTCCGCCTCATAGCCCCCAACGCCAAGAAGGTGCAGATAGCGGGCGACTTCATCAAGAAAGATGTCCAGCAGCATATCGCCGGTATGGTCGGCGCAGGCCAGATCGATATGAAGAAAGGCAAGGACGGCACCTGGACCTACACTTCCAATCCGCTTCCTTCCGAGCTTTACAGCTATACTTTCCTCGTGGACGACGTCCCTGTCCTCGATCCCAACAATCCCCACGTGTACCGTGATTTCGCCACCGTCACCAACGTTTTCCTCGTGGGCGGCGGCCTGGCTGACCTCTTCAAGGTCACCGACGTTCCCCACGGCACTCTCTTCGCCAAATGGTATCACTCCTATGGCATCGGCAAGGATCGCCGCCTGAACGTGTACCTTCCCGCCGAGTACGACGCCAATCCTTACAAGCAGTACCCCGTTCTCTATCTTCTCCACGGCTCCGGCGGTGACGAGAACGAATGGACCATCTTCGGCCGCGCCGTCCAGATTATGGACAACCTCATCGCACAGGGGAAGGCCGAGCCTATGATCGTCGTTATGCCAAACGGCCATGCCGAGATGCAGGCGGCTCCGGGCGAGAGCTCCCTCGGCTACTACAAGCCCTTCCATTTCCGTGATCCGGACGGCAAGTACGTGGCCAATTTTATGGAGATCGTCAACTTCATCGACAAGAATTTCCGTACTATCCCCGAGAAGGGCGGTCGTGCCATCGCCGGTCTTTCTATGGGTGGAGGCCATTCCGTGAGCATCTCCCGCTTATATCCCAACGTCTTCGACTATGTCGGCGTCTTCTCCGCAGGCGGACGCATCCACGAGCTGGACGAGAGCGATCCCGCCAACAAACTCGTTATGGACCAGACCCGCGCCCAGATCGCAAACGGTGTCAAGCAGTATTGGATCGGCGTCGGCCGTGACGATATGCTTTACAACAATGCCACGACCTATTACCAGGACCTCAAGGCCCTCGGTATGCCCAATCTGACTCTCCGCGAGAGCGAGGGCGCTCATGTCTGGAACTGCTGGAGGCTTTATCTTTCCGAGTTTGCACCACTGCTTTTCAAGTAATATCATATGAAACGTTTATTGTATATGGCGGCGGCCCTTTTGGCCGCAGCCTGTTCTTCGAATAAAACCCCAGCCCCCGAGGACCTGGCGGTTCCGGTGGACAAGAGTACGCAGCCTCGCGTGCTGATCACCACCGACCTGGAGGTCGACGATATGAACGGTATCGTGCTGAGCCTGATGTACGCCGACCAGTATGACATCGCCGGTATCGTATGGACTGCCGGAATGTATCATTTCAGCGGTGACGGCGGCCTTCATACACTCGGCCAGATCACGCCCAACTTCCGATGCAATGCACAGCACTGCGAGCACCGCGTCAAGACTGCGGCCGACCTGACGGAGTACCGTCCTGTCGACCCTACGTGGCTCGATCGCATCCTTGATTGCTACGAGGCTGATTATCAGCTGATGAGCAAGAACAATCCCAACTATCCGACTCCCGAATACATCCGCAGCGTCACCAAGGTGGGCAACATCGAGTTCGAGGGTGACTACCGTTTCGAGACCGAAGGTTCCAACTTCATTGTGGACGTCATCCTCGACGACGACCCGCGTCCTGTCACGATCCAGCACTGGGGCGGTATCAATACCACCGTCCGTGCCCTCTATACCATTTATGAGCGCTACCATAGCACTCCCGAGTGGGAGAGTATCCTCAAGAAGGTAACTGACAAGGTCCGCATAGGCGGAAGCGGCGAGGACAACTGCCGCGCCGACAGCAAGATCGACGAGATGTTCCCCGGCCTGCAGAACGGAGGCTACGGCTTCGGATTCTTCAGCTACGGGTCGTTCTTCAGCGCCAGCGACTCCCCGCGCCGCGCCGCGGAGGAGCTCCAGCCCTATATGCATGCCCCCTGGAACCTTGAAGCCTACAAGTACAATCACGGCAAGCTTCCGGAGCAGATCTGGCTTATGGCCGAGGGCCGTGCCGTGTACGGCGAGCCCATCATCTACAACTACGGCCTGATCGACTATATGGACTGGGGCGAGAGCGCCAGGCTTGGTTGGGGTCCGGCTTCGCTTGTAGACTATCCCAGAGCTAATTACGAGCCTTATTCATGGGCTTTCTGCCAGTTCGGATGTGCCGGTTTCATCGATATCGGACTTCGCTCCGACGTCAACAACCGCGGCGACAACCACTACACCATCGTGATGTGGAAGGAACTTGCCGCCCGCGCCGACTGGGCCATCTGCGAGCCCGCAGATTGCAACCACGCTCCCATAGTTTCCGCCGACGTGCTTGACCTGACGGCGGCTCCTGGCGAGACAGTGTCGCTGAAAGGCTCCGCCAAGGATCCCGACGGTGACAGGCTGGATGCCAAGTGGTACGTACCTGCCGCCGCCTGCACCTACAAGGAGGGCAAGGCCGAAGGACTCTCCGTCCAGGCCAAGGGCTGGGAGGCTTCCTTCACCGTCCCTGCCGATGCACAGTCAGGTGACAGGATCGTCGTGAACCTCGAGGTCCGTGACCAGGCCGAGCGCCCTATGACCCGTTTCGCACAGTATGTAATAACTGTTTCATAAAAAGCTTATGAGAAAAATCATCCTGGCCGCTTCAGCGGCCTTGCTTTGCATTTGCGCATCCGCACAGCAGAATCTTTTCCCTTCTCAGGACATCGAGTCCGCCATCGTGAACGAAGACGGCTCGGTCACCTTCAACTTCCTGGCTCCCAAAGCACATAAGGTGCAGATAGTGGGAGATTTTATGGAAGGGGAGAAGGGTACGAACGTCGGTATGGCGTCCAGCGGTATCGTGGATATGACCGAGGGAGAGGGAGGACTTTGGACATACACTTCCAAACCGCTCGTCTCTGAGCTCTACAGCTACACCTTCCTGGTGGACGGCATCGCCACTATCGACCCGAACCATCCGTATGTCTTCCGCGACTTCGCCACGCTCACCAACCTCTTCACGGTGCCCGGCGGCATAGGAGACCTGTACAGTGTCCAGGACGTGCCGCACGGCTCCGTGACTGCTGTCTGGTATCACTCCGACGGCCTCGGAATGGACCGCCGTATGAATGTCTATACCCCTTACGGGTACGAAGCGAATCCCAAGAAGAAATATCCGGTCCTTTACCTTCTGCATGGTATGGGTGGTGACGAGGACGAGTGGAAGAACTTCGGACGCGCCTGCACCATCATAGACAATCTCATCGCCCAGGGCAAGGCCCTGCCTATGATCGTGGTTATGCCCAACGGCCATGCCGGTATGAGCGCGGCTCCGGGCGAGAGCAGTATGGGTTACTACAAGCCCTATCATTTCACTCAGGGCACTATGGACGGCACCTTCGAGACATATTTCCCCGAGATCGTGAAATTCGTCGACAAGACCTACAGGACTATGGCTGACAAGAACCACAGGGCCATCGCCGGCCTTTCTATGGGCGGTTTCCACTCCGCTTTCATCTCCGCCAACTATCCCGACCTGTTCGGCTATGTCGGTCTTTTCTCCGCTGCCGTCGGTGTCACCGACAGCAGCATCTCTCCCATCTACCAGGACTTCGACGCCAAGCTTGCCACTCAGTTCAAGAAAGGTGTCAAGCTTTACTGGACCGGATGCGGCAACGTCGATTTCCTCTATCAGAACAACAAGGCTATGCGCGAGAAATTCGATGCTGCCGGCTATCCTTACGTCTACGTGGAGACCGACGGAGGCCACGTCTGGAAGAACTGGCGTATCTATCTTGCGGATTATGCGCCGAGGCTGTTTAAATAATCAGTAGATTTGCAGAATGAGACTTAAATCCCTTCTTCTTGCAGCTGCGGCGGCCGTGCTGGCCACCGGCTGCGCTAAGACGCCGAAGGACGGCGTCTTCCAGGCTCCCCGTACCATCGTGACGTGCGACCCCGAGTTGGACGACAACAATTCTATGGTTCGTTTCCTCCTGCACGCAACCGATTTCCAGATAGATGGCCTGGTTTATACCAGCAGCCGTTTCCACTGGCTGGGAGACGGCAAGGGTACGACCCAGTTCATTCCTGGAGGGGAGTACGACAATATGGGTCTCGGCCCGCAGACTTCCTGGCGCTTTTCGCCCGACGAGCGTTTCATCAACGACATCATCGACGCCTATGAAAAGTGCTATGCCAACCTCAAGGTCCACGACAGCCGCTATCCCACTCCGGAATACCTCCGCAGCGTGACCAAGTGGGGCAATTGCGTCTTCGAGGGCGACTACTCGTACGATACCGACGGCTCCAACCTCATCAAGGAGAACATCCTCGACGACAAGCCGGGTCCGCTCTTCATACAGGCCTGGGGAGGTTCTTCCTCCATCGCCGCTGCGCTCCGCAGCATCGAGGACGAGTACAAAGGCACAGACGAATGGGACGCCATCGTGAAGAAGGTGAACGAAAAAGTCATTCTCTGCCTTTCCGGCGACCAGGACAACGCCTACAACAGCTATATAGCTGTAACGTGGCCCGATGTCTGGGTGTGGAACACCAATGCGCAGATGGGCCGCTACAGCGGCAATCCCAGCCTGACCGATCCCGAGTGGACGGCGAAATATATGACCCTCGGCCCTATCGGCGCACGCGTGCGCCTCTGGGGTGACGGCAAGCAGATGGTGCCCGGCGATATGACCGACTTCATCGGCCCTTCCGCCGGCAAGACCGCGGACGAAATGAGGGCAGAGGGCTACTATGTCTGGAGCAATATCCAGCCTCAGGGCACTCTCTATGGCGATGGTGACAGCGGATGCTTCTATATGCTGATAGACAATGGCCTGCGTGCTTGGCAGGATCCCACCTGGGGAGGCTGGAGCGGCCGTTGGGACATCACAAAGGGTCCAGCCGAGCCCGGACATCCCCGCTATATGGGTACCAACATTTCCACTATGGGCAGGCAGCAGGGCAATCGTCCCGGACCGGCCCCTTCGACGGGCTTGAATTCCCCGGACATAGCCGCAATGATGGCTATGATGCGCGGTGGCGGTCCCGAGGACCATACCTTCCCGAACACGGCGCCCGAGCGCAACCTCTCCGAGGCTGCCCGCATAAAATGGTCCGTCACTCCCGACTTCGCGGATGCCAACCACTATCCGGAGGTGACGGGTCCTTTCGACATCTCCGCCAAGCCCGGCGAGACCGTAAGGATCAAGGCAAAGGCATCTGACCCTGACGGTGATGCCCTTTCCTTGAAATGGTGGTATTTCCCCGTAGGGACATACGTCCTGACCAATGCCGAGGCCCTGTCCGTGGACAACCCCGAGACTGCTGAGACCACCTTCACCGTTCCTGCAGACGCCAAGGCAGGCGACACTATCCATTTCGTCCTGCAGGCTCAGGACAATGGTGATCCGGTCCTTACTAAATACCTTCGTACCGTCATTACAGTCAAATAGTTATCATATGAATAAGTCTCTCTCCCTCCTGGCGCTCTGTACCATCCTGCTCCCTGCTTGCTCCCCGAAGGCTTCTGCTCCGGTGGAGAAGCCAAGGGTTATCGTGACGTGCGATCCGGAACTGGACGACCACAACTCGCTCATCCGCTATCTGCTTTTTTCAACCGATTTCGATACCGAGGGCCTTATCTATGCCAGCAGCCAGTTCCACTGGAAGGGCGACGGCAAGGGCACCACACAGTACATCCCGGGGCGCGAGTATGCGCGTGGAGACCGTGACCTCGGCCCGCAGACGCACTGGCGCTGGGCGGAAGGGGAGCGTTTCATAGACGAGGATGTCGAGGCTTATGCCAAGGCCTACCCCAACCTCGTTAAGCACAACCCGGACTATCCTTCCCCGGAATACCTCAAGTCCATCATCCGTGAGGGAAACGTCTGGTTCGAGGGCGAGATGGAGCAAGACACTCCGGGTTCGGACCTTATAAAGCAGGTGTTGCTTGACGACGATCCCCGTCCGGTATTCATCCAGGTCTGGGGTGGTCCCAGCACTGCTTCAAGGGCGCTGAAGAGCATCCAGGAAGAGTTTGAGGGTACTCCCGAGTGGGAATCTGTCAAGTCAAAAGTGGCAGCCAAAGCCAAATTCTGTCTCTCCGGCCAGCAGGATCAGACCTATCAGGAATATGTCCGTAAGGAGTGGCCCGAAGTGGAGTCCGTGATACTCAATGCAGGAGTAATACCGCTCGGCTACGGAGCCAAAGGCCGTGTGGCCGACCCCTCGGACACGCTGTATTTTTCTCCTGATTGGACCTGGGAAATGATCAAGTCCAAGGGTATCCTCGGCGAGATGTACCGAGTCTGGGGAGACGGCAAACAGATGGCTCCCGGCGATTTCACGGATTATTTCGGGATCAAAGGTCTCACAGCTGAAGAACTTGTGGCCCAGGGTTATTGGGTGTGGACTCCACCCCAGCCCGAAGGCAACTTCATCAGCGAGGGAGATACGCCTATGTTCCTGAACCTTATAGGCAACGGCCTCCGTGGCTGGATGGACCAGGACTGGGGCGGCTGGGCCGGAAGGCGCCGCGCTATGTCGGATGACGAGCGCGCCGCCGGCTTCACGGCACCTTTTGCTATGCGCGGCGAGCGCGACTCCGTCATACCGGACTTCGTCCCTGCGGTGCAGAACAATTTCGCCGCGCGAATGGCCTGGTCCGTGACTCCTGACTTTGCCGATGCCAATCACGAGCCTGTGGTCGCCGGCCCGCTTTCCCTCTATGGGAAACCAGGTCAGTCACTTAAGGTCAAGGTTTCCGCAAAGGATCCCGACGGCGACGCCCTTACCTGCAGCTGGGCCCAGTGGAAGGTCACGGGCAGCTGCCAGGGTGATGTAACCTTCACCGACCCTGCATCGGCTTCCACGGCCGTCACCATCCCGGCCGATGCAAAGAGCGGAGATACGGTCCATCTCATACTTACCGTTTCCGACAATGGTACACCTCAGTGTACATCCTACCTCCGCACCGTCATTACGGTCAAGTGAGGTCTAACACTACGGTAAAATGTTGAAAAAAAAGAAAATATATTGCATCTTGTGCGTTGTGTCCGCCCTTCTGGCAGGGATGGGGCGGGCCGTTGCCCAGCCCAAACTATCGCCTGACACTGTTGAGGACGTACTGAGGGCACTTACCCTGGAGGAGAAGGCTACCCTTCTTGTGGGAGCCAACCAGGGAGTCCTCTACGGCGGCAGTGCGGAAAGCATCCCGTACGAGATTCCTGCCACTGCACGCATATACGACAACCGAATGGGAGTAGGTGGGTCTACTTACGCATTTCCCCATCTGGGCATTACTCCCATCGTGATGGCAGACGGGCCCGCCGGCCTGAGACTGTCCGTCAAACATAAGGGAAAGGAAGGGGAGCATTACTGTACGGCCTATCCCGTCGGGACGGCACTGGCATCATCCTGGAACCCGGCGCTAGTCAGGCAGATCGGCTTGGCTATGGGCGAGGAGGCCCGCGCCTACGGCGTGGACGTGATCCTCGCCCCGGGTATGAACCTTCACCGCAACCCCCTGTGCGGCCGCAATTTCGAGTATTATTCCGAAGACCCTCTGCTTTCCGGAAAGATTGCCGCCGCTATGGTCGGAGGCATCCAGTCCCGGAACGTCGGCACTTCCGTCAAGCATTTCGCCGTCAACAATCAGGAAACCAACCGCAAGGACAATGACGACATCCTGGGCACTCGAGCTCTCCGTGAGCTTTACCTAAAGGGCTTCGAGATCGTGGTGAAGGATGCCCGCCCGTGGACTGTGATGAGCTCGTACAACCGCATCAACGGACCTTATACCCAGGAGGATAAAGCCCTTCTGACCACGATCCTCCGTGATGAATGGGGCTTCGACGGCATAGTGCTGAGCGACTGGACAGCCAAGCGCAACACCGCCGCCCAGGTTCGTGCCGGCAACGACCTTATGATGCCCGGCAACCGCGACCAGATGCAGGATATAGTTCGCAAGGTCCGCTCCGGTGAGCTTTCCGAAGCGGACGTGGACGCCTGCGTGCGCCGCGTGCTGTCCGTCATCCTGAGGACCAACACTTTCGCCGGCCTCAAGCCTACGGACTGCCCCGACCTTAAGGCGCACGCGGCGCTTTCCCGCGAGGTGGCCTCGGAAGGTATGGTCCTGCTCAAGAACGAAGGAGGGGCTCTGCCCCTGTCTTCGGATATCAGGACCATCGACCTTTACGGAAATACTTCCTACCGCTTCATCGCAGGCGGTACCGGTTCCGGCCGCGTGAATACCGCATATACCGTGAGCCTGAAGGAAGGGTTGACTGCCGCCGGATATTCCGTGGATCCTTACTTGGACAGACTGTATTGCAGTTGGTTGGACTGGCAGGACGCCCTCAATGCCGAGAAGACATTCTCGATACTTAATCCTCAGCCCCCGGCACCTGAAGTCTATATGGACCGCGGGCAGCTTTTCGGCAGAACCCCGGGCGATGTGGCCATCGTTACGATCGGCCGCAATGCCGGTGAAGCCACCGACAGGAAGATTCCCGCCGACTTCGACCTTACACCTGCCGAGTCTGCTCTCATACGCGACGTCTGCGACGCCTACCACGCAGCCGGCAAAAGGGTAGTGGTAGTGTTGAACGTTTCGGGAGTCATAGAGACGGCTTCGTGGAAGGCCTGGCCTGATGCCATCCTGCTGGCCTGGCAGCTCGGCCAGGAAGGCGGCAACGCCGTAGCTGACGCGCTGCGTGGCGCAGTCAATCCTTCCGGCAAGCTTACGATGACTTTCCCTTTGCAGTATTTCGACCATCCCTCGTCATACAATTTCCCTTACGATTTCGTCGGTCCTCCTTCTTTCGGCCCCACAATGTCCGTGACAGGCAGGAAGGAACCTCTCGTGAAGAATGTGGATTACACTCTGTATGAGGAAGGTATCTATGTGGGATACAGGTATTTCTCTTCCTTCGGGAAGGAGGTTTCCTATCCCTTCGGATATGGTCTCAGTTACACATCCTTCGCCTATTCGCGCCCTTCTGTCAGACAGACTTCCGACGGACTCGTAGCAAACGTGACGGCGACCAATACCGGCTCCGCCGCCGGAAAGGAAGTGGTACAGCTGTACGTCTCCGCCCCGGAAGGCGGCCTGGAAAAACCTGTCCTGGAGCTGAAAGGCTTCGCCAAGACCCGCCTTCTCGCGCCGGGCGAGAGCGAAACCTTGACCATTCCCGTAGACTCATATACACTGGCGTCGTTCAATCCTTCCGCATCGGCCTGGGAGACGGCGGCCGGAACATACCGGCTTCTCTTCGGAGCTTCGGTTGAGGATATCCGCTGTACCGCCGAGATGCGTATCGCCAGGGGCCGCAGCTGGTCCGTCCATAATGTTATGAACCCCGCGCAGACCATTAACGAATTAACCCGTAAATAAAATGAAGAAATCCTTAATTATCGTCGCCCTCGCCCTGGCGACAGCCTTCTCCCTGCAGGCGCAGGAAGTAAAGGAGCAGGATCCTGCCGCACATCAGGCCAGGGTCTTTCCCATCCCCGTCGAACACCTCTATTTCCACAGTGACATCCTCGGTGTCGACAAGAATTTCTCCGTAATGCTCCCCAAGAGCTATTCCACCGCCACCGACCGCAAATATCCCGTCGTCTATATGCTCCACGGAGCCGGTGAGAACGACTGGGAGTGGGCCAACATCGCCGTCTCGATGATCAGCGAGGCCATCACTATGATCACCAACGACGGCACTGCAGCAGAGTGCATCGTGGTTTTCCCCAATGCCAATGAAGCCGGCCATATGGGCTATTTCAACCAGGAAGGCTGGAAGTACGAGGACTACTTCTTCAATGAACTGATCCCGACTGTAGAGAAGCGTTATCGCACCTACGGAGACAAGGGACACCGCGCCATCGGCGGACTCTCTATGGGCGGAGGCGGTTCCTTCAACTACGGTATGCGCCATCCCGATATGTTCTCCAGCGTTTACGCCATCAGTGCGGCCGTCAGCCCTGCAGCTTTCGCTTCTACGGAGGAGAATCCCAGCGTCCTGCCTGCCACGATGAACGGAGGCACATACACGGCTGCTCAGATCGAGGCCGCGAAGAGCGTCTATTTCGTGCTTGACTGCGGTGACGACGACTTCCTGTTCGACGCCAATGTCGCTACCTACCAGCAGATGAAGAAAGCGGGTATGAAGGCCCAGTTCCGCTGCTTCGACGGAGCCCATGCATCATACTACTGGTATGATGCCCTCCGCCGCGCCCTGGCCTATTTCACCCGCCATTTCGAGACCCAGCAGCCTTAGGGACGGTAGTCGCTAGGCGGGACGCCGAAGCGTTTCTTGAAAAAGGGTGGACTACAGTATTTTACCCGTCATTTTTCCGATCAAAGACCATAAATCCATGAAGAGACTTTTCACCATTCTCTTTCTTTTCCTCCCGCTTGCTGTGATGCAGGCTCAACCCGGCCCTGGAATGCAGATGAGCGGCAGGGTAAAGGTTATTGTGGACAATGACCTGTGTGGAGACGGTGACGGCCTCTTCCACCTTATGCACCAGCTGCTCTGCACGAGCTCCGACGTCCGCGGGATAGTCGGAGCACATATAGGGGCGCAGTCCCAGGCCTGGGGGCTGTCCCAAGGCGAGGCCTCAGCCCGCAACAATGCGGAGATTTCTGTCAGCCGCGCCCTGGAGATAATTGATATCGTCGGGAAAACCGGGCAGATTGCGGTGAAGCCCGGTGCTCCCGGACCTATGTCCGATTCAGGGACGGCCTACGAATCCGAGGGTGCCCGGCTCATTATAGAAGAAGCGCACAAGGCCACCCCGGAGCGGCCCTTGTACCTGCTTTTCGGGGGCCCCTTGACCGATATCGCAAGCGCCTGGCTGATGGATCCTTCCATTTCCAAGAACGTCATCCTCCTTTGGATAGGGGGCCAGGAATATGATTTCGGCCATCCTTTCCCACCGGAGTATTTCAAGGGAAACAACCTTGTGGAGTACAACCTTCGCCTCGACATCAATGCGGCCAAGACCGTATTCAACGACAGCGACCTTACGGTCTGGCAGATACCGCGTGACGTGTACCGCCAGTGTATGTACGGTATGGCTGAACTTGACGAGAAGATAGCACCTCTCGGAAGGATAGGCGAATATCTGTGTTCAAAACTCGGTGGATTCTCACGGATGGCGGACACTTACGTCCTTGGTGACAGTCCGCTTTGTCTCATAAGCACCCTCACCACTACGTTCGAGCCTGGTGCGGCAGGATCTTTCTACGAGGTGACCAAGGCCCCCCACATCACGGATTCGGGTCTTTATGACTTCACGCTGCCCAACCGTGACATCATCGTCTACAAGAGCGTCGACACCCGTTTGCTCTTCGGTGATATGGAGTCACGTTTCCGGCTGAATGCTTCCAATGCCGGCAACTGACGGGGCGTCTGATGCACCGGCTACTGCAGAACCAGCACCTGGTCCACCACTACACCAGGGTCCAGGGCTTCAAGACACAAGGTATGCGTGACCTTCCCTCCTGAGGGGAAGGTCACTTCCTTAACGCTTCGGTTGAAGAGGACGTTCTCGCACCATTCGGTCGAATGCCAGTGCGTTCCGTATGATATCACTTCGGCCTTGCCTCCGGCCAGGCTCACTGCCAGACGGATCTGCCCGTTGCCCACCGGGAAGGAGGGGAGGAGGCAGACACGGATCCGGACGGAGTCGTTCCCGGGGGCGGAAAAGTCGAATTCCTGCTTCTCTCCGACGGGGTATGCCGCGGCCTTTCCTTCATAGCCCAGCATATCCTGAGGAACACCGTTGCCACGGGCGTATTCGCTACCGTTCCAAACTTTGACCATAGGTTCGTCCTGCAGGAGGGGAGTATCCAGCGATACCCTTGGAACAATCTCGAAAACGGGCAGTTTCCTCGGCTGGAAGTCCATCATCCGCTTCCTGTCCCAGCGCGTGAGACCCCAGTCCTCATCGTTGATGAATATGCCGCGGAATTCCACGGAAGGGCTCTGCACATTCATATACCCCTTTGGCAGCTCCAGTTTGTCCAGCGGCCTTGGGGTGACGTCCGCCCAGAACTCCCATAGAGATACTCCCAGCAGGCGGGTAAGTTCAATTATGCCATATGCGGTACCGTGAGCGTCACTGCCTACGATGTATAGTTTGCCTTTTTTGTCCACCTTGAGCATAAATCCTTCTTTCAGACCCTGCAGAGGAGATGTGTCCACTCCTTTCAGCAGCGGGCTTACCCCAGCCGTGCCGACGATGATGTTGCCGCCGGCGGAACTGAAACTGAGACTGTCTCCAAGGACGAGGCGGCTGTCGTGATCCAGGATGTCCAGTGTGGTACGGACCGAATTTTCCTTGCCTTGCTGTTGCTGATGACGGCGCGGGCCCAGCCCGGCTTTGGGCCCCAAGGTGCGGACTCTATCCCCATAGAAGGTGATTTCCTTATGGTAGCTAACTATTTAATAATCAAACAAATGTTATATATGGCTTCCCGTCGGAACTGGGGGGCTGTTACCAAGGCCCAATTGCGTAATCGGCAAAAGAAAAAGGAACAAAACACTAACAATCAGCGTTTTATTCCTGCTTTTTCGTGATTCCGCGGGGATTCGAACCCCGGACCCACAGCTTAGAAGGCTGTTGCTCTATCCAGCTGAGCTACGGAACCGTCTCTCGTTTCAGCTATGTTGCTGAACGGACTGCAAATATAAGAATTTATCCCGAAAGAGCCGGAATGTGGTTCGTTTTATTTGAGAATTGTTATATTTGTAACGTTTTAGTTGATTAGCGGACTTAACTTTTCCGGATATGGATTCTTTGTTCTATGCAGTTCC
>JAEEGL014782683.1_pt1 | contig 24827 bp, 20 predicted proteins | sample 9134231 | NCBI WGS metagenome assembly JAEEGL01 (sample SAMN16246548, study PRJNA631951) | gut metagenome | biome: gut microbiome; feature: rumen; material: fiber-attached | host: Bos | place: Iran: Karaj | collected 2018-10
ATGAATAGCTAAGAATTTTGTTTGACCGAAATGCGAATCAATGTAGGGAGCGCATGAGACCCAAAATTCGTGCTATCATTCGGTTCGCCTTTTGCGGCCGTCTAAATGAGCAACAAGGCCGCTTCGCCTCTTAACTCTTAACTCTGAACTCTGAACTCTTAACTCAAATCTGTGCCATCACTCGGTTCGCCTCTAAACTCTGAACTCTTAACTCTTAACTCAACTCTGTGCCCTCACTCGCTTTGACTCATCCTTCCCATTATCACATCCCCGTTGTCACGGAGCCATTTGCTGCACTCATAATAGTTCGGAAAAACGCTCAGGACGCGTGCGTAGAACCGGTCGGAATGGTTCATTTCAAAGCGGTGGCAAAGTTCATGAACGACGACGCTGTCGAGCACTTCGGGAGGCGTAAGCATCAGAAGACAATTAAAATTGAGATTGCCCTTCGCACTGCAGCTCCCCCACTTCGAGCGCTGATTGCGGATAGTGATCCGGCCGTAATTGACGCCAAGAAGCCCCGCGTAATACTTTACCCGCTCAGGGATCACTCTGAGCGCCTCGTTCGCGAGCCTTCGGATCTCATCCATTGTCAGCAGCCCGTTCTCCTCGATCGCCTCTTGCCTGAGCTTCGCACGCTCTGCGCTTTCGGCAAGTTTCTTATCTATCCAGGCTCCGTTTGCGTCAACGAACCGGCGGATCTCCCGTTCTCCGGCCCTGTACGGTGCGCGGACAATTACCTCTCCGTCTTTTATTTGTATTGCTATCGTTTTCCGGCTGCTGCGGATCAGTGTGTACTCCATCCCGTTTTCTCCCTGACTGTGCTTCTGCTTGCTGTAATTATATGGCTGAGCGAAGGAAAAAGCAAACTGCCCGCACCGAAGAAAAGTGTTGACATTTGCGTGGATAGTGGTATGATTATTGTGCGTAGAGGCGCGTCTCACATCAGTAGGCGTCACAGGGCATGCGGAAAGCCGTGAAAGTGACGGTCGAAAGGGAAAGACGCCGAAGATCAGGTGTTTACGCGCGCCCGGTCTGGTTCCCCGGGAAACACCCTCGGAACTGTCAGCGCACCGGCTAAATGAAGGTGCGGTGGAGAGCTATGTTGACGTCCCGAAAGAGGGAAACGTTGTCATCGTATCTGCCGCCTGTCTGGCGGCTGTATTTATTTATATATAAGAGGCTCCGTAAAACACGGACGCATTACGGAAGCACGGTAGAACATTATCAGTTTAAGGAGTTTTAGTATGAAAGATTTTTATGACGTAGGTATCATCGGCGCCACCGGAATGGTGGGTCAAAGATTTATGCTGCTTTTAGCGGATCATCCGTGGTTTAAGGTTAAAGTCCTCGCCGCGAGCGCCAGATCTGCCGGGAAACGGTACGAAGAAGCCGTTGGCCCGAAGTGGTCGATGACGTCCCCCATCCCGGATAAGCTCAAAGATATAGTTGTAAAAGACGCCGTTGCGGACGCCGAAGAGATTGCCTCCACGGTAGATTTCGTATTCTGCGCCGTAGATATGAAGAAAGACGAGATCAAAGCGCTCGAGGAACGTTACGCACGGCTTGAATGCCCCGTCATTTCCAATAACAGCGCAAACCGCTTCACGCCTGATGTGCCTATGATCGTACCCGAGATCAACCCCGAGCACGCAGCTGTGATCGACTTCCAGAAAAAACGTCTCGGCACGAAGCGCGGTTTCATCGCGGTCAAATCGAACTGCTCGCTCCAGAGCTACGTCCCTGCCCTTCATCCTCTGCGCCAGTTCGGCCTCTCAAAAGTGCTCGTATGCACGTATCAGGCCATTTCCGGCGCGGGCAAGACGTTTAAAAGCTGGCCCGAGATGATCGATAACGTCATTCCTTTCATCGGCGGCGAAGAAGAAAAATCCGAAAAAGAGCCGTTGAAACTGTTCGGAAAGCTTGACAGCGGAAACGGGATCATTGTCCCCGCAGATTCGCCTGCATTCACCGCGCAGTGCATCAGAGTGCCCGTATCGGACGGCCATATGGGAGCGGTATTCGCATCGTTCGACAAGAAATTGCCCCCGCTCAATGAAATTATCGACATCTGGAATAACTACGAAGGCGAAGCTCAGAGACGCAATCTCCCGAGCGCCCCGAAGCAGTTCCTTAAATATTTCGACGAGGATAACAGACCTCAGACCGGCCTTGACCGTATGCGTGAAAACGGCATGGGCGTCTCCATCGGACGTCTAAGGGAAGACACACAGTACGACATTAAATTCGTATGCCTTTCGCATAATACCATACGCGGTGCTGCCGGCGGAGGCGTGCTGATGGCGGAGCTGCTGGCGAGCATGGGATATCTCGACTGAAGCATAAAAGCGGAATAATAAACAGAACTACATAAACAGCATTGTAAAAGCGACTCGCTTATCAACGAACGGAGGAACTACATATGAAAAAGCCGGTATTTGTCGGCGCCGGATGCGCCATCATAACACCTTTTAAGGGTGCGGATAACTGCGAGACCAATTTCGAAAAACTTGGTGAACTGATCGAATTCCAGATCTCCGGAGGGACGGATGCCATCATCATCTGCGGCACCACCGGCGAATCCTCTACCATGCCGGACAGCGAGCACCTTTCCGTCATCGAATACGCCGTAAATAAAGTTGCCGGCCGCATCCCCGTAATAGCGGGCACCGGTTCAAACGACACGGCACACGGCATAAATCTGAGCCGCGAAGCTGTGAAGCGTGGCGCAGACGCACTTCTGCAGGTCACCCCCTACTATAACAAAGCGACGCAGAAAGGGCTCATAAAGCACTACTCCGCGATTGCCGCCGCAGTAGACGTCCCGATCATACTTTATAACGTTCCGTCGCGCACCGGGGTCAATATTGCCCCCGACACTCTTAAGGAGCTTTCTCGCATCCCTAACATCAACGGCGTAAAGGAGTGCAATCTTTCCCAGGTCTCCGAGACCCGCTCCAAATGCGGCGATGAGCTGAATATCTGGTCAGGCGAAGACGGTCAGGTATCGCTGATGCTCGGTGCGGGCGCTCAGGGCGTTATCTCGGTCGTTTCGAACGTTTATCCCCGCGTTATGCACGATATGGTAATGAAATACAAAAACGGCGACGTGAACGGTTCGTGGGACTTGCAGGCTTCCATACTCGGGCTGGTGAAAGCGCTGTTCTGCGAGGTCAATCCGATTCCGGTAAAAGAGGCGCTCAATATCAAGGGTTTCGGCGTCGGAGGCTGCCGTCTTCCGCTTTGTGAGATGGAAGATAAGAACATCGCGTTTCTCCGCTCCGCGCTCGCTGATTTTGACGCGAAGATGTGAAGAGAGGCTTAAATGAGTAACGAAATCAAAATTCAGACTACCGGAATACTGCTTTCCGGAGCGCTGGGGCGGATGGGCCGCGCGATAGCAGGGCTCGTTGAAGAAAAAAATAAAAACTGTCCCGCAGACAGCCCGGCCTTCAAGATCGTATGCGGCGTCGACGCACTCGCCGGAGCATCTTCCCCGGCAGCGGGACAGGTAGGTACGCCGTTCCCTGTTTATAAAGGATTTGAGGACGTTCCGCAGAATATATGCGCGAACGTCATAATAGACTTTTCACATTATTCATTGACGCGCACGCTGCTGGAGTTTGCCGTAGAGCGAAGGCTTCCGCTCGTACTCTGCACCACCGCGATCCAGAAAGAAGACATTGCCCTGGCAGATAAAGCCGCGGAAGTGATACCTGTCTTCCGCTCTGCAAATATGTCAGTCGGTATCGCGCTTGTAAAGAAGCTCATACGCGAATCGGAAGCGTTTCTTGGCGACGATTTCGACGTAGAGATCGTGGAAAAGCACCATAACAGGAAGCTCGACGCGCCCAGCGGCACCGCTCTCGCACTTGCGGACGCTGTTTCGGAGGCAAGAGAAGGCGGTTTCGATTATGTTTTCGACAGATCTGCGCGCCACGAAAAACGTTCAAAACGCGAGCTCGGCATCAGCGCGGTGCGCGGCGGGAATATTGTCGGCGACCATTCCGTGATGTTCATCAGCGACAATGAAATTATTGAGATCTCTCACAGTGCGCTTTCGAGGAGCGTGTTTGCCGACGGAAGCCTGCGCGCAGCAGCGTTTTTAAAAGGCAAAGGGCCAGGGAAATACGGGATGGACGATATCGTTTAAGGGGACCTGCAGAGCCGTCCGGATCTACTCCTCCCAAAGCCCGGAAATAAAATACAACAGCACCAGCGCGGTATAGACGGAAAAGAAGTTGCCTTTCTCATCCCTGCCGCGCTTTAATATTTGTTTTGCCTCCGCACGGTCAATAAATACGCTTCCTTCAAACTGCTCCGTGCCCGAAACGCCGTCGTAATTTATATTCAGCTGACAGTCTTCGGGAACGTTCAGTACGGCGCAGGCAATAGCGTTGCTTTCGTCAGTCATTCCCGGGGAGCTGAACAGCGCCTGATCCACCATAAACAGCCTGTCTCCCCTGCCTCGGTCGATCGAGATGCCGGTCTCTTCCTCTATCTCTCTCTCCGCCGCATGGAGCACCGCTTCTTCGGCAGTTCTTCCTTCGATATCTTCGGGATCGATCAGACCCGCGGGAGGGCTCAGAAGAAATCGCGCGCACGGGTAGCGATATTCATAGCTGAGCAGAAGCTTCGCGCCTTCGGAAGGCCTTTTGATGATGACGGCGCACGTTACGGCATCGGGCAGAAGCGCTTTGAACTCATCATCATTCATCGAAGCGACCAGCCTTTCCCTGCCGCGGCGCGACGCCTCAAAATAATGCTTACCGGGAGCATATTGAAGATCGTACGCCTTTAAAAATCTGTTTTCGAGCAATGGCACGACGTTCTGACCGGGCGCCTGCACGATATTATCATTATCAGTCATAACACACCACGCCTTCTCATCAGCCGCAGATCGCAATGATCGCGTCGGCAAATATTTCAATGCTCTTAAGCAGCACGTCAAGGAGCATAAATTCATCCGGTCCGTGCATGCGGTTATCAACGCCGGGCATAGCGCAGCCGAAAGCGACGCCGTTGTCAATATTATGCACGTACGTTCCGCCTCCGATGGCGAAAGGCTCAGCGCCGTTGTCCCCCGTGACCTTCTTGTAACTCGAAAGCAGTTTCTGCACGAATCCGGATTCTTTCGGAACGTAATGGCATGGATTCAGCGAAATATTGACGTCATCCGCACCTGCGCTAAGCAATGCTTTTTTCAGAGGCCCCATAAAGTTTTCCTCACAAGCCGCGGCAGGTACCCTGCTGTCGATTATTGCTTTGAATTCGCCGTCTTCCGCGTCGTAGTGAGTAACGTTAAAGCTCGAAGAGATGCGTCCGCTGATGTCGTCAGAAATATCGATACCGGCACTTTCCCCGTGATGCACGCCGAAAGGATAGAGCTTTGAAAGGCCGCGCACGAGCTCAGTCACTTTATCGTCGAAAGGCAGCGCAGAAATGATCTCCATCAGGCACGTAAGGCTGTTAAGTCCGTTTTCGGGAGTTGAAGCGTGGCCGCCCACTCCGCGTACGTCGATCGTGATGACGTTTCCTTCAGTTTTTACGTCAAGCCCGGCGCCGCATCTGCGTGCCACAGAAGCAGCGATCCCGGCCACTTCGGAGGCGTTTATTCCGCCTTTTCCCGCGTCAATAACACACACTGCGGAGTACGGTATCATATTGCGCCTGAGACCTGCGTGAATGCTCCTTAAAGGCGAGTTTCCGGCTTCAGCAGTACTGAACCGCTTAACGATCTCGGTGCCCGAAATACCGCGTTCAGCGTTGATCAGCGGGTAATCGGCATCGGGTGAAAAACTGTATTTAGCGTGAGGCTCGCGGTCGAAATAATATTCAAGATCCCCGAGTCCGAGTTCTTCGCAGCCGCCCAGCACGAGGCGAACGTTCCTGCGAAGAGGAATGCCCAGCTCTTTGATCGCGCGCATCGCATACATCGCGGCGATCGCCGGTCCTTTATCATCCGCAGAACCTCTGCCGTAAATTATCCCGTCTTCAGTAAGGAGCGGTTTAAACGGGTCGGTGACGCTCCAGCCTTCTCCGGCCGGGACAACGTCGAGGTGAGCGAGTATATCCAGTTCTCTCTCTCCTTCGCCCAGATCGGCGGTGACAACGTAATTATCGTAATTTTTCACGCGGTCGAATCCGTATTTTTTAAGAAGCTCCTCTCCTGCCCTGAGCGCCCGGGCGCTGCCGCTGCCGAACGGGTGCTTCTCGTCCCTGCCCTCTTCGGTATATGAGCTGTCGATCCTCATAAGACCGAACAGGTCGTCAAGTATTTCATTTTTGCGGGCGTCAATAAATTCTCTGATCCGTACCGCGTTGTCCGTATTCTTAATTTCGCTCATAACTGCTGCACACTCCTGTAAAAATCATATATATAAGCATAATTATTGTCCGTATATCAAAGAAACCGCGTTACTCCCGGCTCTCTTCCTTACCTTCGTCAATATCCCTTATCACCAGCGTAAGTGTCCCGTCCGGCTCGCGCACGTACTCCATAGCCTTGGGGTTATCGTACACTTTTACCGGGATTTTTACCTCGATACCGTGGCGCGACTTTATCGTCTGGCGCGATATGCGTTTTACGAGCGACGGGGGCACAGGCAGTCTGGCGTCGGTATCCACGGGAAGGCGGTCCGCGATCGCCCTGAAATCAGAGGCAGCCTCGGGAAACTCTTCAGAGAAATTTTCGAAGATATTGTCCATTTTGAACATGGTCTGGTTGGAAAGCTCGCGGCACATAAGCCCGGCCACCTTAGGCTTCATATTGACCGTAGGACCGTAATGCTCCTCGTACACGCGCTCCGCCACTTTACGCACCGTCTCCAGCTGCTTTTTCACGGAAAGATTGTCCGTAACGCCTAAAATAACGGAAGAAATATAATAATCCTTGACCCCGCCTATCTCGTACTTTTTCTCCAGCACGTACACGTCGCGCGTGTCAATATTCACGAAAAACGCTTCGTCGATTTTTGCGGTCTTTCCGGGCAGTATACCCTGATGCTTTACGAAATTTATCGAATGCGTGTCGGCAACGGCGCGAAAATCGTGTATGAACGACGTTTTGTAATTGAATTTCATAGCCGCGAGGTAGTCCTCTCCCGCTATCGAAAGCGTGAGCACTATGAGGTCTCCCGAAGGCACGCCGCCCGAATCTTGCATCACACCGAAGAAACGCCGCCCGAGTTCCTGCGAAAATTCCACGAAAACATGCCTTACGTCCGGAAGATTCGAACTCACGAACCCGTCGCGCTCAAACGCGCACTTCTTAGTATCATCGCTGTTGAACGCCTTCACGATGTGCGCTTTCAGATAGTCCTCAGAATCGTCGTCGAGCGCCGTCGGAAAATTAGAGAGCACCGGTTCAGGCATAGACAGGTCAAGGAAATGTATGATCACTTTTTCGATCGTCACGCTGTCAGCGCTTATTAGTTCAGGCATTATATATACTCCTCCCGCCGTTTGGCGAATAATATCTCAGTCTTTAACCAGTCACAGCAGCACTTCTTTATTCGTGCCGTAGAATATATCATCTTTTCCGGAGATCATGCGGCAAAACTCTTCAAATCGCTCCCATTCGTCCTCCGAAACGTCAAATTCGTACGCGTGGCCCCAGATGTAGAACAGCTGCGGGCGGTCCGGCTTCAGGTCAATAAACTCCTGCCCCAGTTTGAAAAGTCCGTTTATATCCGCGTGGTGATGGATAGTCGGGTCAAGCACCAGGAGGTCTTTGGGCAATTCAAAATTATACGTCGCGGTAGTGGTCCGCGAATATTTGACTCCCGTATTATTACGTATGACGTCGGCAACGTGTTCGTTCATACATGGCGTGCCTCCCGGGTATGCCATACCTACTACTTCGTATCCCGCAAGTTCGCTGAGCCTTATACGGTCTTCTTCCACTTCTTTGATTATTTCTTCGTCGGAAAGCGATCCGAGCGAAGGATGATGCAGAGTATGTACCGCGATCTCGTGGCCCTCGTAAACACCGCGCACTTCATCAGGATGCAGTTTAACGTGGGCAAGGTTCGCGCCCTGCTGGTATATCGACCACGGCTCTCCGAGCTTTGCCGAATTAATATTGAACGTGCATTTAAGCCCGTATTTATTGAATATTCTGACCAGCCGCCTGTCCTGTGTGACGCCGTCGTCATAGCTGAACGTTACCGCTTTTAGCTTTCCGCCGAATGTTTTTACCTGCTTATCTTTGATTTCCTCAGGCATGATACCGTCTCCCCTCATAATTCCTCCGGTAGTTTGACTATCCTGTACGCCTCGTTGCGCGAAATGCCGTACCTGGAAGCGAGCGCTTTCATTGCCTCCTTTGGAAGGCTGCCTCCGCTGATCAGCGAATTGTAATAATCGCGCATTTCCGCCTCGTTCCCTGCTTCTGCCGCCGAAACGTGTCCGCATGAGGTCTCGGGAAGCGAGGAGCCTTCGATGCAGAGCACAAATTCGCCTCTCGGTCCGGTCGCTTCAAATTTAGAAAGCAGTTCTCCTGCGGTCCCGCGGAGCACTTCTTCGTGTGTCTTCGTAAGTTCCCTGCAGACCGCGATGCGCCTCCCGGGAATGCCCGCGGCTTCGAACCGTTCGTTAAGTTCCGCAAGCGTCTTAAGCATGCGGTGAGGAGCCTCGTAGCACACCGTTGTCCGCGACTCGCGCATAAGGCGATTGAAAAAGGCGGAGCGCTGTTTATTGTCCGTCCCGATAAATCCTTCGAACACGAATCCGTCGGTCGGAAGCCCCGACAGCACCAGCGCGGTGACGCACGCCGACGCTCCCGGAACAACAGTCACTCCGATTCCGCGGTCAATGCAATCCCTTATCAGTTCCCGGCCAGGATCGCATATTCCCGGCATCCCCGCATCGGAGACGAGGGCAATATCCGCCCCTGCTTCGAGCTTTTCCAATAGTTCGGGCCCGCGGCTCAGTTTATTATGTTCAAAATAGCTCACGAGCGGCTTTTTTATGCCGAAATGCTCCAGGAGTCCCAAAGTATGGCGCGTATCCTCCGCCGCGATCAGATCGGCGTTCTTTAGCGTTTTTAGCGCACGCAAGGTTATGTCGTCAAGGTTTCCTATCGGCGTTGCCACCACGTAAAGCATGAGTGCCTCCCGAAATCGATCTGACCGCCTTCTGAGCGGCGTCAATTATTCTCCCCGATCACCGTTGGCGCGGTGACCCTGAGCCCTTTCCCTCCGCCTTTTCTGGCGGTCAACAAGAACATCACCGGAGGCTTCTCAACGTTCGCGTGTACGAACGTGAGCTCTCCCGCCTCGCACCCGGCCTCCCTGAGCGCGCAAAGCGCATCGGTCAGTCTGTCCGGTCTGTTCACCATAAATATATATCCTCCCGGGACAAGCAGCGTACATGCCGCCCGGATCATTTCTTCCTGTGTGCGCGCGATCTCGTGCCTCGCTCCGGCGATCCCCGATATGTCGCTGACGATCCCGCTCCCCGCTCTCACGTACGGCGGATTCATCGTGACGATATCGTACGCTCCGGCCTTAAGACAGCCGTCGCATATATCCGCGTTCAACACGCTGACAACGTCTCCGATCCCGTTCAGCGTGACGCTCCTCCGTGCAAGGTCGCACATCTCTGCCTGTATCTCCACGGCGGTGTAATTCGCGCCGTACGGGTCAATTCCGTCTTCCGCGTTAAGTTTTCCGTACATAAGGACAGGTATTACCCCTGTGCCTGTACCGACGTCAACGACCCTCACGGCTCCTGTTGATTCTGTTTTTCCCGGGCTTCTGAGCCTTTTCAGGAGCCTCACGGAGCTTTTTATCGCTTTAGCTGCATAGTTAGCAAGCAGTACCGCGTCCGTCCCGTATCGAAAAGTGCCTTTTTTCTGCAATATTCTAAGTCCGGCGCACTGAAGATCATCGATCTGTTCGCCTTCTTCGCTCCGGCAGTATTGAGTTATGTTCTCTTCAATGTCGTCAAGGTACATCGCCGTTTCTGCGCTTTTCCGTTTGGTGGATTTCCGTTTACAGGTCTTTCCGTTTCAGGGCTTTAATGGTTGCGGGGCTTTCGTTTCTAAACAGACAAGGCTGTCTCACAAAGAGACAGCCTCCCGTAAAACACAATCAATTAACTCCGCAATCACTCTTCAGCCTTGGGAGCTTCAACAGGGCAAACCTGTGCGCAATTTCCGCACTCAATGCAAGCAGAAGCATCGATCTCGTATTTACCGTCACCCTCGCTGATGCATTCTACAGGGCACTCCGCAGCACATGCGCCGCAGGAAATGCAATCGTCTGAAATTTTGTATGCCATAAGAAACACCTCCAATATTTCGTTGATAAGCATATTGTACCATTTTTTGCGCAAATGTCAATAGGGCTGCGGAGAGGCAACGAGGAACCGGGACGTCCAGAGTTCAGAGTTAAGAGTTAAGAGGCGAAGCGGCCTCGTTGCTCATTTATACGGCCGCAAATAGGAAAAAGGCGGAATGCGGCCGTACGACCTTCCTCACCAATACGGCCGCAATTGAAAAAAGACAGAGCTGCGGCCGTGTTTTTCGCTCATTTATACGGCCGCAAATAGTGAAAAGAAGGAATGCGGCCGTGCGACCAACCTCACCGATACGGCCGCAATTGGAAAAAGGCAGAGTTGCGGCCGTGTTTTTCGCTCATTTATACGGCCGCAAATAGTGAAAAGGAAGAATGCGGCCGTGCGACCAACCTCACCAATACGGCCGCAATTGAAAAAAGACAGAGCTGCGGCCGTACACTCCACTTCTCCGATACGGCCGCAAACAGGAAAAAGGCGGAATGCGGCCGTACGAAGGAAGTTCCTCGCTCCTCGTTCCTCGTTGCCGCTTCGCCTCTAAACTCTAAACTCTGAACTCTTAACTCTGAACTCTAAACGTTCACTGAGCGCTTGCCTTCGGGACGGTTTTGTTGTACAATTTTAACAGAAAACACCACTAAAAAAGAAAGAAGGTTTGTAAAATGACGCTTGACGAACAAGATCGCAAAGATGGCCTTAAATTTATCGTAGGCACGTGGGAACCGGACTTTATTGTCAGCCTTTTCTCGAACGACCTGGCGCACATACCGGCGGCAGAGTTTAAAAGCAGCGACGGGACCGATTTTACGGCGCTGAAATTCGAATTCTTCCAGGACAACACGATGAAATTTATTGACACATCCAAAGGTGTCGAGGAAGCCGGAACGTGGGAGCAGGTCAGCTGGGGCAAATTCAAATATAACGTTGACCGCTTCGCCGAAGTACCCGACGGACCCTTCAAAGAAGCGGTGCAGGAGCTTTCGATAATAGAAGGAAACCTGGTGTTCGGCCTCGGTTTTCTCAGCATTTCGCTGAAAAAAATTGCCGACGGCGAGGTCACAGAGGTCAAAGAGCCTGATATCGGCGATCTGGAGCCTTCGGAGGCGGATCTGGCAATGAAGGATATCGTCGGTGTGTACAGGACGTACAAATCGTTCGCTTTTATTGACGGCAAAATCGGTGCTTTCACGAAGGAAGAGATCGAGGCGGAAAATGCAAAGAAGATCGCCGCGGGTGAGATGGACGAGAGCGAAGCGGCTGAATCGCTGTTTGCTTTTGAGAACAGTATCGAATTTACCGACGACCACCGTATGATATGGTGGGAAAAGATCCCTGCAGGCGTTTCCGAGGAGCAGATCAAAGAGGCGCTTGATGCCGGCGAAATCGCAGATTACAAGGACGGTATGTATTCGCGGGGCACCAAGGAGTGGAAGGCCGTCGGAGGCAAATATTATTACAATACCGAGGAGCATCGCATGCTCTTCGACGAGATACAGTCGCCGTGGGATGAGCTCGTGCTGGCTGAGGACGGGACGATCGCGCTTTCTGAAGGCATGCTGATCATCAAAAAGGTCAAATAATGCTATCATGAAAAAGAAAATACTCATTGTCATATTAGCCGTATCGGTCATCCTGCTGGGGGCAGCCGTGGCATTGTTGATCATATCTTTAAACAATAACAAAAATGATGAAAACAACGTCGTCATTGACCCGAACGCAAAATATAAAAGTTCAGAAGGCGGCGAAGCGCTTGACGCGGCGGACCCGGACTTTGTGGGAATAAACCCGGGAACGTTTGACGTAAACACCGTCGTTGCCACAGATGACGTGGGCAGGACGCTCGGGACGGACGGCAAAGGCGATAACGGCAGGCAGGTCGCGCTTTTTTATAACATCAACCACTTCGGCAACGAAGGTACGCGTATGTTTGAAGACACGCTCGCACGCGGCGGAACGTTTGCCACCGGCAAATCTTACTGGTGGGGCAAGCCTTTCTTCGGCTTTTACAAGTCCGACGATTCGTGGGTCCTCCGGAAACATATTGAAATGTTCATCTACGCCGGAATCGACTTCCTCGTATTCGACACGACGAACGGTCAGGCGTACACCGAGTACGCGCTTCGGCTGATGGGCCTGCTTCACGAATATAACGAAATGGGCTGGCACGCGCCGCAGGTCGTTTTTTACACGAATACGGACTCGCTCGGGACGATGATGGATGCGTACCTCGACATTTATGAGCCAAATAAATACCCGGACACGTGGTATATGGTGGACGGAAAGCCGCTCATTATCGGCAACGGCGAGTCGCCGCTCATAAAGGAGTTTTTCACCGTCAGGCACGCGCAATGGCCGAATTCCGAAAAGGTCACGGGCGGATTCCCGTGGATCGATTTCAAAGACGTTGCCGAAGTGCAGTACGACGAGAACGGGAAGCACGGCGTTATCCCCGTTTCCGTGGCGCAGAACTGCTCGCCTAACGCGTGGTTTTCGGACAACGTGCTGTACGGTATGACCGGCGAGACCGGTGGCAGCCGCGGCAGAAGCTGGCACGACGGTAAGGACAATATCACAGAGGATTCTTATAAGTACGGCTATAATTTCCAGGAAGAATGGGAGACTGCTATCGCGTCGGATGCGGAGATTGCGATGGTGCTTCAATGGAACGAATGGCGCGCAGGCGTCTGGCCGACGGGCGGGAAGCTGGCAATCTTCGATGAGATGACGCGCGAATACAGCCGCGACATCGAGCCGATGGAAGAAGGACATTTTGACAACTACTATATGCAGCTGGTGTATAATGTGCGCCGCTTCAAGAACACCGGTGCGAAGGCTCCGGCCGCGAAGAAAAAGACCATCGACGTGAGCGGCGCTTTCGGTCAATGGAACGGCGTTCAAAGCGTCTACATCGATATGATGAACGCCGCCGGTCACCGCGACGGAGACTCGTTCAGCAGGGAGCGCTACGTTGACGATTCCGGCCGAAACTGCATGGTCTGCGCAAAGGCCGCTGCAGATAGCTCGAATTTGTATTTTTACGTTCAGACGCAAGCTGACGTAAGCTCCGACACGAGCGGCACGTGGATGAATCTTTATCTCGATATCGACGGCGAACTGCGTAACAGCTGGAACGGGTACGAATTCCGCGTATGCGGCATCGCTTCAGACGGAAAACTCCGGCTCGAAAAGTACAACGGTTCCTCCTTCGAACCGGCGGCGGAAATTGCTTACCGGATGAGGGGAAATCAGCTGATGCTTTCCGTTCCCAGAGCCGATTTGGGTCTCCCGGAAGGTCGCATAACGGTGAATTTCAAGTGGGCGGATTCTGCGGTCGCTTTCGAATCCGTAGAAGATTTTTACCGTTTCGGAGATACGATGCCGTACGGCCGCTTTAATTACGCATTCACTGCAGGAAATTAAACGTCGAAAATACCGGCAGATGGTCGGATATTTCGTAGTTGTTCTGCGAGATCAGGAACGTTTCGTACGTAAGCGCTTCGGTATTCGCGGGGTTGAAGAAAATATAATCGATCGGTTCGCGCGAAGGATTATATGACGTACTCGATTCGTCGTACTGGGCAGTCATAGTGGCCAGGTGGTTCTCATCGACCGTCACAGGTGCGAGCAGGCGCGCGTCGGCAAGTTTTATCGAATATTTTTGGCCGTCTTTATCTTTGAACTTCGAAGCGCCTTCGATGATCTTGATAAGGGCGTACGTATTGCCGGCGCTCGTCGTGCGGCGGTTATTCAGGTCGCCGGTAAGGAACATCGGTTTATCCTTGAACTGCTGCGCGAATTTCACGATAACGCCGAGCTGGGATTTGCGGATGTCGTTGCCGACAGTCGAATTATTCTGACCGTTATGGTCAAGGTGCGTATTCATATGGACAAATTCATTGCCCGTCGCTCTGTCGCGGAGAAGTACCCACGTACAGATGCGCGGGTAATTGACGTTCTCGAGGTACGAACCGGGGACGTCGGGCGTATCCGAAAGCCAGAACGTGCCGCTGTCAATAAGTTCGTATTTGTCTTTGCGGTAGTAGATCGGATTGGCCTCTCCGCCGTTCGTACGCGCCTCTCCGACGCCGGCGTATGAGTCGTTGAATACGTAATCATCGAGCCATTTCCGCCAGGTCGTAGTGACTTCTTCCATTCCAACCACGTCTGGTCTCAACTGATCGAGCAGCCTGCGGTAGAGTTCAGCCCTGACTGCAAACGGGGCGCTGTTTCCGTTTTCGGTCTGGATATTGAACTGGAGCACCCTGAGCTCCCTGCTGTTATCGCCCGCAGGATAGACGTCCGGTTCAACGAGCGCCGCTGCTTCTTCGGGGCTTACGAAACGCATCTCGCTGATCAGTATGCTTTCCCCCGCCTCCAGTACGTATTGCTCGAAATTCATGCGGAACATAGTGATACTGTCGGTCTTGTTCACGCCGGTGTAGTCGAAGCATACGTAGTGCCATTCGTCACCTGCAGGAACGCGCGCGAACAATTCTTTCCGCGATGAAGTATTTTCGTTCAGCGCCCCCGTCCCGAGCAGCCCGAACTGCCTGTTATATGCGTTCTGTGTCTTTACTTTGAGGACAACAGCTTTTTTCTCGGAGATGTTTACGTTCAGATATCCCGCGGCCGCACAATATTCTTTGTACTTAAAGAATACCGACGGTATGTACGTACCGATCGTAGAGTAGGGTTTGGATGAGATCCGCAGCACCTTTCCTTCTTCTTCGTCGTTAACAAGTTCAGTTTCGCAATATCTGGCCTGCGCGATGTATTGGAGGATCCCGCCTGCGGCGTCGCTTCCGAAATCGACGACGTCAAGGTATTCCGTCGGTTCGGGGGTGGGTTTTTCTGTGGGCGCCGGAGTCGGAGTGGGTTTTTCGGTGGGTTTCGGCGTGGCTGTCGGCCTTGGCGTGGGAGTCGGTGTAGGCGCAGGTTTTTCTGTGGGCGCCGGAGTCGGCGTAGGCTTTTCAGTTGGTTTCGGCGTGAGCGTCGGGTTCGGTGTCGGTGCGTCAGTAGGGTCTGGCGAGGGAGCGGGCGTACCGGTATATTCCGGCGTGGATGCGGTCCCGGAAGTCGGAACCGGCGTCGGTGCGTCAGAAGGCTCGTTCGTTTCCTCAGCCGCATGATCCGGGGTCAACGCCTCTGCCGTTGACGCTGTGTGTACTACCGCCTCTGTGCTTAAGTCTCCCGGCGTCACGTCCGCGCCGTCAACAGCAGTTGCTGTCGTTTTGTTGAGCACGGCGTCGCGTCCTTCAGATCTGCCGCACCCACCCGCGAAAAGCATTGCCGCCACCGTGAGTGTAATTATAACCAGCGCTAAGCTGCGCATTTTTGCCGTTCTGTCAGTCCTGGCTCTTCCAAATATATTCATACCGATCAAATCTCCATTGTCGCAAAATCAACTTCCGCCTACCGGCGTTTTGCACGGTTATTATACATAATTTGGAAGAAAACGACAAACAGTTTTGGCGCGCCTTCTGAATTTGCCGCTCTTTTCGATTTCGTTATTTCCAGGGAAAAATTCAGGTAATATCCGGTAATATTCAGGCGGTGCCCGGCAATTTCCGGTAATGTCAGGCGAAAATCCGGCAATTTCCGGTAATATTCAGGCGGTGCCCGGCAATTTCCGGTAATGTCAGGCGAAAAGCCGGCAATATCCGGTGATAATCGGTAATATCCGGCAATTTCCGGTAATATTCGATGATACGGTCGATTTCTCAGCCGCGGAGCGAGAATTTCCGCTCTTGACCTTTGAAGAGGCGGGCAATATTCTCGTGATGCCTTATCCACACGAAAAGGACGCACGCAGTAAAAGCGATGCGCGCAGGGAGCGACGGGCAAAGGAACCAGAGCAGGACAGCGGCAGCGGCAAGGCCCGAAAGCGTTGACACCGACATAATTTTAACGGTAAGCAGCAGCACGGCCATGACCGCGAACGCGAGCAGACCGCAGCGCCAGTCGAGAACGAAAGCGAGAGCAAGAACTGTCAGAAAGCCCTTGCCGCCGTGAAAACCGTACCAGACCGGCCAGGCGTGGCCAAGCAGGCAGAAGATGCCGGAAAACCACACGCCGTTGATCCATCCAAGTCCGGTGAACATGAAAGCGAGGCCCGAGAGCACGGGCAGGAGCGCACTTTTCGCAAGGTCAAGCGCGAACACCCACCAGGCATATTTCGAACCGTAAGTGCGTTTAAAGTTAGAAAAGCCAGCGTTTCCGCTGCCCTTTGTGCGAATATCTTCGCCGTAAATGCGCATTGACAATATAATGGCCGGATTCAGGCCGCATACCAGATACGACACAACTGCACAGCAGACGGCGACAACGATTTTTACAGCAAGCATTTCTCTCACTCCAGCACTATTATATACTCAAAAACGTCCTGCCCGCCGGGCACACTGAACACCTCGGCGAAAGGATGCGAAGACCGGATATGCTCCACAAGGGCGGAAACGTCGTTGTCCGCCGCATCTTTTCCGGAGAAAACGATGCACACCTCGCGCTCGCCGAAATCGAGAGCGTCTGAAAGCGCGACGGCAGCCGAAAAGCTGTTGTCAGCGGCGCTCAGGACGTCCTTTCCGACGAAACCTATGTATTGACCGCTGCTAAGCTTGAACTCGCCGATACGCGTATCGCGCACACATTTCGAAACAGAAGCGGTAACGGTATCAGCCATTGCCATACGCATATTTTCGACCATATCGTCAAAGCTCAGAAGCGGATTCATCATTGACAGCGCGGCGTGGCACTCGCCTACGGTCGTGGATTCGATCACGGTCACAGGGACTTCGGAATACAGCCCGGCCGCCTGCTTCGCCGCAAGCAGAATATTTGAATTGTTCGGGAAAACTATAATACGCCCGGCGTTTATCGCGCTGAATGCGTCAATAAAATCTCGCGTCGACGGGTTCATCGTCTGGCCGCCGGCGATCACCTGATCTGCTCCGAGCTCGCGGAAACTGCGCGCCAGGCCTTCGCCGGGGGCAACGCACACGATACCGAACGGTTTGGCCTTCGTTACGATCTTCTTCGGCGATTCGTCGCTGCCTGCTGCGGTCCCGGGGTCAAGATTGCTGTGCTGCAGCGACATGTTTTCAATTTTAACAGTCAGAAACTCGCCGTAATTGCGGCAAAACGCGAGCACACGGTCCGGCGTCATCGTATGCACGTGAATTTTAAGCGCGCTGCCGTTACGGAACGCGACGATCGAATCGCCTATAGTCTGAAGGTAATTCCGCACGACGTCAACATCGAAATTGTCCACGCTGCATTTTGAATTCTGAAGCCTCACGAGCACCTCGGTGCAGTAGCCGTATTCGAGTTCGCTATCGGACGTGAAACGATCATAATCCACTTCTTTTGCCGCCGGAGCAGAAGCGAACAGCCCTTCGTCCGCGCCGGTGTCTTCGACGTTTACACCTGAAAGCGCATTCTTCATTCCTTCAATGATATAGATGAACCCTGCCCCGCCGGAGTCAACTACGCCCGCGTCTCTCAGGACAGTCAGCAGGTCGGGAGTGCGTGCGAGCGATTTCCGGGCGGCGGAGGCAACGTCCGAGAGGTAGCTCTCGGGGCTGTCGTTCGTATTGTCACCGGCGAACTCCGCGCTTTCGCGGGCAACGGTGAGCACGGTCCCTTCGACCGGATTCATTACCGCGCTGTACGCTTTGCGCACGCCGGCGTGAAAAGCGCGGGCAAGATTGTCCCTGTCCGCCTGTTCAAGGTCCGCGAGCCCTTCGGCCAGTCCGCTGAAAAACTGGGACAATATAACTCCCGAGTTTCCTCTCGCGCACATAACCATCCCGTCCGCAGCCGTTTTCGCCTCGGCGCCGACTTCCTGCTTCGCCTTATCCGGGTCGTCAACGCCCCCGAGCAGCGTCAGCAGCATATTGCTGCCTGTATCGCCGTCCGGAATAGGGAAAACGTTAAGGTCGTTGACCTCGTCCTCGTGCTTTTTCAGGTTTGCGGCTCCCGCGCGGAGCATCACGGCAAAATCCGTGCCGTTGATCGTAGATAATGACATGTTGGAGTTCCTTTTTGAGTTAAGAGTTCAGAGGCGAACCGGATAGTGAATTTTTTACCGGAGTTCCGACGCCGAATACGGATACCGCGTCCGGCCCGACTGAAGCGCCGATGATCGGTCCCATCATAAGAGTGATGATCTCCGAACCGGGGAATTCGGCGCGGATCAGTTCCTTCAGCGCGTCAAGTTCCGCCTGCGCACAATCGGCGTGGGCAATGTAGATCGTCTTCGCCGCATTGCCGTCCGCACCCGTATCCATTGCCGCCTTCAGCAGCGAAACGATCGTTTTAAACGACGTCAATCTGCCCTTGACCTTCATCACCGGAGCCTGCTCGCCCTCGGTGTTGGCAATGATTATCGGCTTCACGCCCATCAGATTTCCGAAGAACGCCGCGGTCGCCTTTACCCTGCCCGCGCGTTTTAGGTATTCGAGCGAATGTACGGTAAGGAATTCGTGCGTCGTGCGGATAAGCTCACGTACACCTTCCTCCACTTCGTCGATCGCTTTGCCTTCGGCTGCAAGCTTTGCCGCGCCGATCGCGATCATTCCCTCTCCGACGCTCGCATGCAGGCTGTCAATGCATCTGATCTGTGCGTCAGGATATTCTTTTTTCAATTCTTCGGCGTGCTTCTGCGCCGTAAAAATGGAGCTCGTCTGCTTGTTCGAGCAGGAGATGTACATCACGTCTTCGCCCTTGTCCAGGTATTTGCGGAAAACGCGGTCAAACTCCTCTACCGGCACCTGGGTCGTGGTGATCCTGTCGCCGCCGCGTATTATATCGTAAAATTTATGCGCTTCCTCCGCGCTCCAGGAGAGGTCCGCGACCTTAACGTCGCCGTTATAGACCGTATTCATCCTTCCGTAGTCAATTCCGTATTTTTCCATCAGTTCCGGCGTCAGGTCGGAGCATGAATCTGTGATTATTCTGACTGGTCTCATATTGCTTGATCCTCCTTAGTGCGACGGCTTATGCGAGTCTTACGGCCTTCGCTTCTAATCGCACGTTCTGCATTATAGATCAGTTTTCTAAACTGAATCTAAACACCGGAAAACCCGGCGGAAAAATCAGCCTGAAACGTTAAAAATCTGTTGCGCAAAACGGCGCCCCGGTGGTATAATCAAGGCGAAAAAACATCCGGAGGTTTTTGTCATATGAGTCCAGACAGAGCACCGTTCTCAGATCTCATCCACCAGGTCGGCCCCATAGGCCTTATTGCAATGGAAAGCTGCCGCGACCTCGGCGCCAGGGTCGATAAGCATTTAATGGCCTTCCACGAAGAACAGACCGGCGTAAACCCAGGTTCATTCCTCATTAAAAGCCGCTGCCCACGATTCAGCAACGGAGAGGCGAAAGGCATTCTCGACGAGTCCGTGCGCGGAAAAGACATTTACATCCTTGTCGACGTCGGAAATTACAGTCTTACGTATAACATTATGGGCATCCAGAACCATATGTCGCCCGACGATCACTATGCGGACCTTAAGCGCGTTATCTCGGCTATCGGCGGTAAGGCTAAGCGCATCAATGTCATAATGCCGTTCCTGTACGGCGGCCGTCAGCATAAGCGCGCAGCGCGCGAGTCGCTCGACTGTGCAAGTGCTATGATCGAGCTTCAGAATCTCGGCGTTACGAACATCATTACATTCGACGCTCACGATTCGAGAGTTTCGAACGCCATCCCGCTGACCGGATTCGAGGACGTACACCCCTACTACCAGCTTATGAAATCGATCCTCCGCGAAGTGCCTGACATCCAGGTGGATAAAGAGCACCTGATGATGATCAGCCCTGACGAAGGCGGAATACACAGAAACCTCTACTATTCGACGCTCTTCGGACTCGACCTCGGAATTTTTGTAAAGCGCCGCGACTACAGCCGGATCGTAAACGGCAGAAACCCGATCGTTGCCCACGAATTCATCGGTTCGTCCGTAAAAGGTAAAGACGTTCTGATCATGGACGATATGCTGTCATCGGGCGATTCGATCCTTGACATAGCGCGCGAACTTAAGCGCCGCAAGGCCGGCCGCGTTTTCGCCGCCGTAACGTTCGCTCTGTTCACCGACGGTATTAAAGAATTTGATAAATATCATAAGAAGGGGCTCATAGATAAAATATTTGCCACAAACCTCACCTACCGCCGCCCTGAACTCTCCGAAACGCCCTGGTTCGTCGAAGTCAGCATGTCGAAATACATCGCGAAACTCGTTGACGCGCTTAATTACGACGAATCGATCAGCGTACTGCTTGACCCGCAGCAGCGCATAATGAATCTGCTCGAACGCCATAACCGCGGCGAGAAGATCTGAAACCCAGGCCTTACGCGAAATCAAATCAGCAAAGCAGGTAAAAAGCAAGACAAAAAAGGAGGCGCCGGTAAAGTGCCTCCTCTTTTTTATGTGATCTAAAAGCATCTGCCTTCAGCGGTCTATGCCCAGCGCCTTCCCCTCGTACATCCAGTCGTTCCACTTAAAATTCTTCCAGATGTTGTAATGGAGGCGGTGCATCTCCTCCGTGATCAGCAGCAGCTTCCCCACCGACGGTCTTTCGGGGAAAAATTCATAAAACTCGCCCCCGACGTAGAGCGCGAACTGGCTGGTGCTCGTCATGATCACGAGCGAATAGATGAGTTCGTAGCTGAGGTCAAACGAAAACGGTTCGCATCCGTCGGGGACAACGACCGGGGCCCAGCTTTTAATTTTCGCGCCAAGCTCGTTCAAAATACATTCGCCCGCCTTTTTGTTCCTGCCGCCCGCCGTAGCGCCGCCGGCCAGCCTATACCCTCTGAAATGTATGCCGCTGTGGTCGAAAGTAATGTCGCCCTCGCCGCACGGCTCGCTCGTGCCCTGTTTGCGTATATAATGATCATCCGGCAGGCAGCCCATTTTAACGTGCTCGGTAAACGAATAGTCATTGTCACTGCGGATCTCGTCGATTACTTTCACACGCTCCTCCTCCACCCATTTGGACGGCGAGACCGGAAGCACGCAATCCGCGCCGAAAGGTTCAAATTCGTAATAATCGTTAAGCACGGCGCCGTTCCCGCATGACGGGCAGCGGATCGAATCGCCCTTAGCTATGAGCTCCAGCTCTTTTCCGCAGCGCGGGCAACGGTAGCATATTTCATTGAGGTGTTCGCAGCTCCGGCCGTGCATGTTCCAGCGGATATGATTCGCTCTTGTCCACTCGAACTCGTCGTGGCGGAAAACCTCGTTCAGGCGGTCGTCAATTTCCTCCGGAGCCATTGCCTCCAGCTCTTCAGGGGTGAAAAGCAGCCTGAGCCTCGCTTCCGTGCGGCCTTTGCGCTCCTCTAAAAAATGCTTCGTGCTCGTGAGGTATTGACCGCGCATCTCCAGAAAATATATCGGCACGCGGAAGAACTGAATGAACCGCCCCGATCCTGCGACGACAGGCTGATTCACCCCGTAGATCGAACTCATTCCTTCCGGCGAGAACGCCACGATGCCGCCTTTGCGTATGATCGAACTCATCGCTTTTATCCCCGGAATATCCTGCTCGAAAACCTTTTTCGGCAATATCTGGTTAAGGCGGAACACCATCTTCAGGTGGCTCCGGAAAAACTCACTGTACCCGGCAACCATATTGTACGGAAGAGGGTACGCGGCCTTCATCGTGTACAGATGGTCAACGCGCGACAGGTGGTTCCATACGATGATGCACGGGCCCTTGCATTCCCTGATGTCAACTTCTTTTTCGATGTGTGGCGCGTATCTCGGCAGCAGCACGGTGCTCCCGATCACATTGTAAAGCCAGGTCACGAGCCTGCTCGGCGTCTTATATTTCCTCGCGGCAAGCTGCTTCCGCAACCCGCATTTATTTTTACTTTCTTCTGACATTTCATTCGCTCCGCATCAAATTTGTAATAAAACTGATGCTATAATTTACCATAAAACGCTCGCCAGTGCAATCCAAACCCAACTAATAGCAACCGGTAACTAGCAACTCTAAACTCTAAACTCTAAACTCTGAACTCTGAACTCTGAGCCCTGAACTCTGAACTCTTAACTCTTTAGCATTATATCCGCAAAATACCTTCCGTTTATTTCCCGCACACAAAGCAGCGAAGCGCCGGAAATAGAGATATTGTCCGACGCAAACGGCCCGATGCGCAGACTCTTTACTTCAAAGTCGCTGCTCCAGCTCGCTCTGTAGCCGCACCCTGTCCCTTCGCAAACCGCGGAGACAGAACGACGGAATTGCCCCTCGCAGCCGGCATCCTCGCCCGTTATCCGCTCGTATCTGAAATCGATCTTTCCGTGCTTCCTCCCCGGCAGCGCTGCAGTAAAACCTTTAACGTTGACCGCCTTCCAGCCGTCGGGCAGCCTGGGGACGAGCTTCACCCCGCCCTCGGGCGAGATGTCGTCAATGCCTGCGATCAGCCTCGCACACTTCACCGTCTCCGCCTGCTGCACTGCGTTGCCCAGATCCGAATTGCGGAACCAGAACCGCCCGGAGCCGTGAACGATAACGCCTTCCGGCACGATATACTGCTGATCCGTGTGGTGGTAGCACATATGCGCCGCGGCCGAAACGCACGCCGTGAGTTCTTCGAAGCGGTCAAGCATGAATGCCGCCTGCGTTATGTAACCCTGCCCGTAACCCATCTGTCTCGCGGAACACGGGTCGAAATACACTTCCTTCTCTGCCTCGAAAGTGCGGGACATCAGGTCGAACAGCGCCGGATCGCCTTTCGCGAGGTCGTAGCCAAACAGGTCGCTGTATATAAGCAGATCGACCATGCGCTTATATTCGTACGTCCAGCAGTCGTCGGTCGTATCGGTGTACACGCGTCCGAAGCGAGGGTGATCCATCATAAAATGGCGCTCTGCCCCTTCTCTCAGTTCGCGGGACAATCCACGGCATTTCGCTGCATACTCCCCGTCACCGATCGCATCGAACAGCCGCGAATAGCCCAGCAGGGCCAATGACGAAATGATATTCGAAAACAGGTCGTAGCCGCCCGGGATCTGTGTACTCGCTTCGGAGTGAGAGTAGAGGATGTCCGAGAAATTGGATTCTGAGGGATGCTCCTTCTGCCAGAAATAGTATTCAGCCGCGGCCGTAAGATGCTTTTTATGCGCGAAAAGCCAGTCGTTGTCAACGGCTCCCTTGCGCCAGAGCGTGTACATAAACAGCATGACCGAAGCGTGGCCGTCATTTTCGTTGCCCTCGTTAAAAAGATCGTTCTCGTCGCGGGCGGTCAGGTTCGCGACACGTTTCCAGTGCGGGATCTTGAACCGTACGGACGGGTAGTACAGCAGTTCTTCGAGGTATTCCGCGCCTTTCTTAGCGCGTTCGAAATAGCCGGCGTTCACCACTTCCATAAGCGTGCGACCCACGTCCCTCGTCCAGACGTGGCCGCCGTAGCTGTCGCGCCCGGTGCAGAACGTGCCGAAGCCCAGATAACAGCCGAAATTCGCCGCGCCGGGTGTAGACGTGTGCGAGCGTCCATCGTCGTCAAGCTTTTTATATGCCATATCCATTATATTGTACCGGTACACGTTGGTAAATATCTCCGCTTCCGGCGTGCCTTCGAACGTGATATCCGGGGCGTCGAATCCGTCGATCTCGCGCACGGGATCGGTCAACGGCAGTTCGTCTTTGAACTGGTAGAGTCTTCGCATCAACCGGTCGAGGTCGGCGTAATATCTGCGGCCAAGGAAGAAGTCTCTGTCCGTAATATTTGCCGGGTCGATTTGCTCCGGCACCGCCTCTCCCGCCGAGCCCGTGACGGCTGCGATGGCAACGTTCGCGCGCTTCCCGTCTTCCTTCGTGATGCATATTTCCTTGATCGTCTTAGCCGGATCGGGACGGTACGCAAACACGAATTTCGTTGCCCGCACCGCATCGTCCGCCGTATTCTCCGCGAGCTTCAACGAACGCTTTAAAAGCTCCATTGCCGCAGGATCGGTCGAAAACGGTTCCTGGTACGGTGCTTCGAAACTCATCAGTCCTTCTTCCGGGCGCGGTTTGTAATACAGATTGTAATTCCAGCAGTTCACGCCGAAGATGACCGAGATCAGGTCTTCTGTCCTGTCGGTGTAAGTCACGTGTATGCGCGCAAGCCTGTCGCCCAGAAAAACTCGGATCGAATGATCGTACTGCACTTCGTTCTGAGACCACCATTCCGAGCTGTACTCAGATTCGGAGCTCATGCCCAGAAAATACAAAATTTCGCTGCTTCCGCCGAACGGATATGGCGTTTCGGCAAGCTTTTCAGCCACACCTTTTTCGTTTTTGCGCACAAGGAAAGGAACGCCGCAGACTTTAATTTCGCCGGAATCCGGCAGTTCGAGAAATTTGAACATATTGATTACCTCCGCACAGAAATATCGTCAAAATTATTAACAGAAATATTAAACGTAAGCCATCGCAAAGAGCCCTCCGCACGCATCGGCGGTGAGCGCTATGAGCCGCAGCTCCTTCATCTCCCTCGCCTCTCCAAAGTCGAGCTCAATAAGATTAAAAACTGCATTGCCCGC
>JAEEGL016027395.1_pt1 | contig 24827 bp, 26 predicted proteins | sample 9134231 | NCBI WGS metagenome assembly JAEEGL01 (sample SAMN16246548, study PRJNA631951) | gut metagenome | biome: gut microbiome; feature: rumen; material: fiber-attached | host: Bos | place: Iran: Karaj | collected 2018-10
TAGCTTTACTATATATATATTTATAATTAAAATTCTTTAATTCATTTATAGCGTTATATATATTATCTGATATTTTAATATAATTCTTATTATAACTATTATTTATAATATCAAGTATTATTGTATTAACTATCTCTTTATTAGTAGTACCTAAAGTATTCTTAATATCATCTGGTATATCATTATAACTAATTATATTAAGTCTAACAGCATCTTCTATATCCTTACCTAAATATGCAATTAGATCACTTACTCTTACTACACATCCTTCTAATGTCATAGGTTTTAATTTTACATTAATTTCTTTATCTTTGTAAGATAACTCATATTCTTTTAGAAATTCTTCGCTACTTTTTTTAGTTGGATGATACTCTCCTAGTGCTATTTCACCATTGTGACACATAATCGCATCTAATACTTGTACAGTAATATTTAATCCTTTACCATGATGTTCAATATCTTTTAATATTCTTACACTTTGAATATTATGATTAAAATATCCACAATTGTTTTCTAAGCTTATTTTATTTAATATAGCTTCTCCTACATGACCAAATGGAGTATGACCTAAATCATGCCCTAGAGAGGCTGCTTCAATTAAATCTTCATTTAACTTTAAGGCTCTTCCAATTGTTCTTCCTATTTTACTAACAAATTGAACATGAGTCATTCTTCTAGATAAATGATCATTACCAGCATGAGTAAATACTTGAGTCTTATCCATAAATCTAGTATAAGAAAGACTATATAAAATACGATCTATATCACGGTAAAAAGATGGTCTAATATCTTCTTCCTCTTTTAGTAATCTTACTCCTTCTTCATAAGTGCAAGCAAGTTTACTTAAATCCTTTAATTTCATATTATTTTTTATTTCATCAAACATAATATACCTCTTTCATTTATTTTAATATATTAAGATAAAAAAAGAAACTATTTTAAATAGTTTCTTATGGTGTCATTTCTGAACCTGTTACTATCCAAGGATCTGCAGTTGTACCAGTACCACTTGAGAAAGTAGCAGATGAGTTCAATACTATTGCCGGACGAACACCTCGCAAAACAGAAACATTATCAGAAGCTATGTCACCAGCAGTATATACACTACGTTCAAAAGCTATTCTTCCTACATAGCGATTTGCAGAACCTTGCCAATAAGTATCAGCCGCTTTTCTGACATTAGTGTTCCCTAAAATATACATTTCAGGATTACTCATCAAGCCGATTGGATAATCTAAGCTTGCTAATGAATTATTCGTACTAAATGAATCTAAACTTCTGTTACAATTTAAATTACTTGTTGAAGTATTTTCTGCAAATTTTAATACACTATTACTATCATTGAAATCTGTTGTCCCCCCATCTGGATTCCACCCCCCAAACGATGCTACCCTTCTATCATTACAAAATACTGTGTCTCTTTCTATTAAATTCTCATAACCCGTATTTAATAAGTTGCTTTGATACCATAAATCAATAAAACCCTTTACTGTTGAACTATTATTGTTTAAATTACTTGCATTTAACATTTCATATAGCACATTGTTTAAATCTGTTAAATCAGTACTTACATATTTGCCACCACTTATTAATATGCTATATGTCATTGAAGATGTAGAAGAATTAATGTAATAATATGAACTGCAAATTCCTGATAAGTTATAACATGTATAATGACTCTTTGACAATGTTTTATATCCGCAAGAACTTAGTTTTGTTGTTCCACTTGCAAAACAATTTATTGATGTATCGCTCGACCAATTTGTTAAATATTGTAAAGTTTGCGATTCCCCGTCTTTTGCAGTTAGAATAAAGTTATTTCCACTTTGTTCTATTCCATATCCAAATTTATAAATAAGCGTTCCTGTAAAACTAGTTGCAGTTGTTGCTGTTACATACCTTAATGCACCTACTATTTGAACTCCATTATCACTACATGTATATGTACCATTATTATTAGTCCAATAACCTCCTAAACATACATACTTATTATTTAAACTTGAATAATTACTATACCAATCTTTTCTGTAGACTACTTGAGGATTCATCATTGTAAATGTTCCATCACCATTGTCAGATATTCCATCTGAAAATATATATGTCAATGAGGAATCTGTTGCTTGTTTTCCACTTTCTACAGATAGTTGATACATTATTGGATCAGTTTCACTTGAATTTATGCCTGAAACATAGTACATTGTACCGCATGATGAACTTAGTATACTATTGCATCTGTATTTTCCAACCCAGCTTGAAGGATAATTATCTATTGTAGTTCCTTGAACTGCATTTGTTAAAACATGACTATTTCCATTCATTGTATAAGCATCTGAATAAAAATAATTACCATATGTTGTTTGAGCACTACTATTTAGTGTAACAGTTGATAACATCGTTACTGTGCTTGACATATTATATTCGGAATCAGAGTATCTTTTATTATACATATATCCAACATCTCCTATTGAAGAATAGATAGTATTAAACTCACTATTACCTATACTGTCTCTATATGCTGAGGGATATACATAAGCATTATTATAACTATTTATATAACTATCCACTTTATACAGTCCCGTGTTTGTACATGTTCCTGTTGCATTTTTACAAGTATATTTTCCAGCTAATGTTGGAATTACAGTTTCAGCATTGCTTGAATTTACGGTTACTGATGAAGTATCAGTTAAAGTAAATGTTGTTGTACTTCCCGAAACACTTGTAGTATATCCAGTTCCATAAAGATAAGTTCCAGTTAAGCTTGTTTTAATCTTTACATATCCCATATGATATGGCCTTGTTGTTCCACAATCATATGTTGTTTTACCATTACTTGTGCCTAAAGTTGGCTCTCCATTGTATTGTATCTTTATTCCACCTGTCTCTGTTGTTCTTCTTATTTGCCAACAATGATTTGCAAACACTAAATTGTTAGTATTATTAGATGTAAATGCACATACTTTTGTTGCATCTACTCCTTCACCTATTTGTTCGACACTATCAGTTACTTTTCCGTTGTATGCTACAACTGTGTTATCTTCTTCACATAATTCAGCTAATGATTCTGATGCTGTTGGAGGTATAGGTACTGTACAACTAAAGTTTGTTATTGATACATTTATACTTATATCTGTTCCAGCTAAATCTGTTTGATCAACACTACTTTTATTTACTAAATAAAATTCTGCTGTTATATTTGCTACATTACTTGATGTTAAACCATTTAATGTTCCACTTATTGATATTGGAAATAAATTTGCTGTATTAAAATCATATGTGTTTTCACCTATCTTAAGTACTATTTGATCAGCACTCTTTCCTGTCATACTTTGAAATGCTGTATACATATTATTTGTTCCACTTGCTGTAACTGTTCCACTATAACTACAATTATATGTTTTTCCTCCAGTTACTGAAGTACTTCCAATAGTAACTACATTTTGTGTAGTTACTGGGTCCCCTGATGTTACTCCCCAATATGTTATATCATTTGTTTCTTTTCTCATATTAGCTGTGGTTAAATTCAAGTATATTGTAGCATTAATACCATTTAAAGCTACATTTCCAGTTGTTTCTGCTCCTGCTGTCATGGTTTTTGTCCCAAAAGAGTTAGAAGTGTCTGCCCCATAATAGGCATAAGTTGCACTTATTACTAACCCTATAAGAGTTATCACTACTACTATTAATGATGTTATTGCTTTTTTCTTATTTTCACTAGTCATATGTAACTCCTACTTTCCTACTATTAATTATACAAAAAAATATTATATATAACAAGAAAAAAATAATCCGTTTTTATGGATTATAATTTTTCTATAGTTCTTAAGAAATCTTTACTCTTTAAATATATGCCTGTATAATCATCATAATAACTTGTTAAGAATCTATTAATATCATTTATAATGTCTTCTTTTATATCCAATTTATTTATACTTTTTATATCTACTAAATAATACATATTAATAATTTTAATTATACTTAAAGGTAATACTTTTTCATCAGTATAACAATTCTTACATATTAGTCCACCTTTTTCAGTAGATAAAGTTACTATTTCTTTTTTATTGCCACAATTAACACAACTAGTTAAATTAAGTCCTACTCCTAAATAATCTAATAATTTAACTTCCAATATATTAGTAATCACTACAGGATTTAATTTGTTATCTATTTTAATTAATGAATTAATAAAATCATCATATATTCTTTCATCATTATTTTGTTTTAATACTTGATGAACTAAATCAGTTAAATAGGATGCATAACTAATTAGTAGTATATCTCTTTTAATATTTTTAAATGGATTAATAATAGATACTGATACTAAAGTAGATAACTTATCTTTTTTATAATAAATAGTAAATACACCATAAGTAAGCTTATCTGTAACACTTCTAAGCTTAGATTTCATTCCCATAGCACCCTTACAAATGATGCCAATAACACCATATTCTTTAGTATATACATTTATTATTTTAGATGACTCTCCAAATAAAGTTGTATTAAGTATTATTCCCTCTACATCACTAAGCATTATACCACCAATAATATTATATCATTTATTTAATCTTTTTATAATTTAAATAATCATTAATTTTACCACTCTTTTTAAACTTTTCCCAAGCTTCTTTTTTATTCAATTAAAATCACCTTCCTACATATATAATGGGAAGGTGTTTAGTTTTTTATTCATAATCAAAGAAACCTAATTCTTTTAAATACTTTTCTTTATCTTTCCAATTCTCTATTACTTTAACATATAATTCTAAATAAACTTTTTTATTTAACATTTCTTCTAGATCTTTTCTAGCTAAGATACCAACTTTTTTAAGCATCTCTCCTCCTGCTCCTATGATCATTTTCTTAATATTAGGTTTATCTACAATTATATCTACAGATATACTTATTATATCTTTTTTCTCTTCAATATTAGTACAATGACAAGTAATTGAATGAGGTATCTCATCTTGTGTATTTTGAAGTAATTTTTCTCTTACTAGTTCTCCTGCCATAAAAGGTATTGAACTACTAGTATAACAATCATCATTATAATATTTAACATCATCTTTTAGATATTTTTTAATTACTTCAATTAAGTGAGATACATTATCTTGATATGCTGCAGATACTGGCACTATTTCTGCAAATGGCATATCTTTATATTCATTAATAGCCATTATTAAAGTTTCATTAGATACTTTATCTATTTTATTAATTACTAATATAACTGGTATATTATTTTCAAGTAATGAATCCATTAAGAATTTATCTCCCTTACCTATACCAGATTTTATATCTACTACAAGTAATACTAAATCAACATCTTTAGTTAATGAATAAGCTTGCTTATTCATCACTTTGCCTAATTTATTTAATGGTTTTGAAATTCCTGGAGTATCTACAAATATTATTTGATAACCATCTTCATGATATATACCCTCTATTAAATTTCTAGTAGTACCAGCAACATTACTAGTAATAGCAACTTTTCTATCTATAATACTATTTAATAATGTGCTTTTACCAACATTAGGCCTTCCAACTATACTTACAAACCCACTTTTCATATTTCACCTAAAATAATGATATTAACCATTTAATTATATAAGGGAAAAATATTATCATATTAGCTATAGCTGCTAAAATACCCATTATACCAGTAGCAGCACTACCACAATCTTTTGCTATTTTAGCATAAGGATTATATTCAGATGTAACCATATCAACAGTAGCTTCAATAGCAGTATTAATAAGTTCTACAATAAGCACTAAAGCCATTGATCCCATTGATGCTATCCACTCCATAAAGCTTAAATCAAATATAACTCCTAATACAATAATTAATGATGAAGTAAGAGTTACAATAACAAAACTTGATTCATTTTTAAAACAATAATCTAATCCATCTAATGAATACTTACACTTGTTAAAAAAATTCTTAATTAATCCTACTTCTTTTTGTTCGTTCATCTTCATTTAATATCACTTCCTGTAATTCAAACATTTTCTTTTCATCTTCTTTAGTTTGATGATCATATCCTAATAAATGTAACAATCCATGAACTGTTAAAAAAGCAAGCTCTCTTGTTTCACTATGTCCATACATAATAGATTGTTCTATCATTCTAGGAATACATATATATATCTCTCCTAAAAATCTTACATTATTATACACTACTTTACTGTTATCTTCAAATGCAAATGATATAACATCTGTAACTTTATCAATACCTCTATATTCTTTATTAATAGATTGTATTTTATCATTATCTACAAATACTATACTAAAATTAGCATTCTTAACTTTTTCATGTTTTAAAGTTCTTTTTATAACATCATCTAAGTAGCTATAATCTTTATCATAACCATATTCATTTGTAATACTATAATCAAGCATTTATTACACCCCAATAACCAAAAGCATATATTCCAAATAACACTATCAAAACAATCCATATTATATTACAAACTAAATCACTTCTCAAGAAATCTGGTAACATTTTCTGTATTTTATGAATAACTATATATAGTAAATAACCTATAATACCTCCAGCTAAGTTTAATATAACATCATCTATATCAAAACTTCTACCTATTTTAAGTTGAACAAACTCTATTACTCCACTAGTTAAAAGAGTTGTTATAATTACTGGCCATATCTTTTTAGGATTAACATATTCACTTACTATATAGCCAAAAGGAATAAACATAATAATATTACCTAAAACATTATAATTAAACATTTTAGATCCTATTTTATATCTTAATATTTCTGAAAAAGGTACTAAATTAACACCACTAGTACTATTAAGTTCAGTCATAGTAAGTATTTCAAATAAAAGCCATATATATATTACTCCAACTAAATAGCTTACCTCTTTATGAAAGCAAAATCTTTCTCTATGATTTTGCAAATAAAAGAATCTAAGTAGTATAATTGCTACTATAAATACTACAAGCATTGGCCATACATTATTTAATATTTTATGAATTAAGCTAGATATCACTATTTCCTCCTATTCTTTTAAAACTGTTCCAATAACCTCTTTTGTTACTACAAATACTTCTATATATATTGTACTATCAAATTCTTCTTTTTTCAAAACTTTTTGCATAATAATTTCTTCATTTTCATTTAACTTTTTATTAATATTTTCTTTTACTTTATTTATTCCCTTTTTATATGCTTCTTCTTTAGTTAATATTTTAATATCTTTAGTATATTCTTTTTCTTTTACTATATTTATTTCAAAATTATTTAACTTATATAAATTAATATATTCATCTATACTGTTATTAAGCCTTTTCTTAAAAATATCATATTTTTTATTGTTAACTACTATATTTAAATTATATCTAACTTTACCAGTTAATTTATTAATTTCTTCTTTATAAGGAATTCTAACATGTACTAAATACCATACTTCTCCATATATTATTCCATCAGCACACACTCTATTTTTAACTTCTTCATTATGAATAATATCTCCACTTAAAATAATATCTCCTTTATTAACATAATCGTTAATATCTTTAATAATTTCCCCTCTATAAACATTCATAGAAATAATTTTAGCATCTTTCTTTGCTATTACATTACAAAACTGATCTTCTTCTTTTTTTATTTCTTTACTTCTTTCAGTAACATTTATTATCATTATTAATCCATCATATTTTATTTCTAACCATTCTAAAGTATCTTTATTATTATCAAGTATATCTTTAACAATTAACTCAACTACTTTATGATCTTTTTTAAAGCTAACTACCCCTATATGATGATTATTAATTTCTTTAGATAACAAATCTTTAATATATTTACTTGAACTATTTATTTCAACTTTAAATACTAAATTATTACATAATAAAATAACAATTATACTAATAAAACATGTGATTATATATATAATATTCTTTTTAAATAAATCTATATATTTATATTTACCAGTATAACTATATAAAGATATATTATAACTAACTAGATATTTTTTTAATCTTTTATAATCTTTATATAATATTTTTATTAATACATGATCACTATATATTTTACTATCATATATATCTATTCCAATATTACTTATTTTTGAAAATAACTTATAATAATTATCACTATTAATATTTATCCATACAATATTATTCATAGATAAACTCAACTTTCAAGATAATTCCTTTAATTAGCATTTCTTCTTTAGTCATTTTCTTTACTATTAAATTACTACCTATAATATTAACTTTATAATTATTAAATACTATTTCTATTTCTTCGCTATTTATTGTTTCTAATTTTATATAATTATAAGCATATAAATGATTATCATAATATGTTATGAAGTCATTTGTATCCATTATATAGCTATGAATATATTCTTTTATATTAAATCTTTTCATCATTAAAGTATATTTTATATATTATTAAATAATAACATATAAAAAGAAAGACTAACTTAGTCTTTCTTTAACAATCATACTAACTTGTTCTTTATTAGCATTACTTAGATGAGTTCCAACATATTTCATTACTCTACCCATATCTTTCATGCTAGTTGGATTTATTTCTTTAAAAGCTTCATCGATAACTTTATTAATATCTTCTAAAGATGCTTCAGCTGGTAAATACTCTTTTAGGATTTCTACTTCCTTTGTAAGGCTTTCTACAACTTCTAGTTTATTTAACTTTTCATATTCTTTAATAGAATCATTTCTTTGCTTTACTTGTCTTCTTATTACTTGTAAAACATCTTCATCAGTTAAATCGCCTTTTTTATTAATTGCTTCTAATTGCAAAGCACTCTTAAGCATTCTTATTACAGATAATTTAAATTTATCTCCACTTTTTAATGAATTTTTTAATTCTTCATTAATCTTATCGTACATTAAATTCACTCCTTAATTATGATTTCTTTTATGAGAATTTTTAATGCCTTCTTCTTTCTTTAGTCTTCTTTCAACTCCTGGTTTAACATGGAATTTACGTTTTTTTAATTCAGAAGGGACACCGCTTCTTGCAACTTTTGCTTTGAATTTCTTTAATGCTCCATCGATATTACCGTTTTGCACTACTACCTTAGTCATGATTCGCCCTCCCTTCGCTTTTGACTGAACATATTATACCACTAGTGTTGTAATTTGACAACTAAAAAACAATTAGTACTGTAAATAATAGTTAACTAACTTTACAACGATTTTTAGATGTTATTCTTCTTATTGATGAACCCACTGCTTCACCTATATCATAGAACACACCTATAATTCTTGCTAAAGCATTAACTAATGTGGCATTAATCGCACCACCCTTAATATTTAATAATTCTTCTTCCTTTAACATTTTACCTCCTAATTACACTTTCTAGGGTTTAAATACCCATGAACAAGGCCTGCTATAAAAGACAATGCACCAGCAATTATTCCACCTATTACAGTGCTCTTTAAAGCCCCTCCTTTAATACTTTCCATTTCATCATTATTTAATCTTATCACTACTATTACCTCCTTTACTTAAATAATTTTAAAATGTAATACAATAATCTTTCTTTATTAACAACTTCAATATCTAATATTTCATTATTAATAAAACTTTTATCTACAGTTATTAATATATTTCCAAAAATATTATCATCAATAATTTCATAATTATTAATCTCAATATTATTTATTAATACTTCTTCTTTGTTAATTAATAATTTTTTATTCTTAATTATTTCAGAGAGTTGATTCCTTTCAATTTTTAAATTAATCACATTATTATTATAAATTCCTGAATAAGTATTACTAACATTTATTTTAATAAACATAGTTATTAAAACACTTATAAATATAATAATAAACACTAATAATATTATTTTAAAATAATTTATTTCTCTAATATTTTTTAATACATTATAATTCATTTAATTCTCCTATATTAATTATCTTATTAAAAATAGAACTATGATCTTTATGAGATATATATATTAAAGTTTTATCTTTATAATAATTCTTTAAATTATTAATAATAGTTCTTTCTAATTCATAATCAGTTTCTGATAAAGCTTCATCTAAGATAATAACACTAGCATCTTTAATTAATGATCTAGCAAGTATTATTCTTTGCTTTTCACCTCCACTCATACTTTTAGATGAAGGATCAATTAAAGATTCATATCTTAACCTTTTTTTAGAAACGATACTTTCTATCTCACAAAGATTACATATTTCTAAGAATTCTTCTTCACTAACAGATCTATTCATTAAAATATTATTTCTAATAGTATCAGAAAACACTTCTTCATTTTGAGATACATAAATCATACTATTTCGTATACTTCCAATATCTATATCTTTTATATTTTTATCATCAATTAATATTTCTCCACCACTAATATCTTTCTCTTTAAACAGAAGTTTACAAATAGTACTTTTACCACAACCTGATGGTCCTTTTATTAGAATATGCTCTCCTTTATTAATTTTAAAATTAATATTGTTAATTACATAATCATAATTATTATAAGAATATTTAACATTCTTAAATTCAATATTTCCTATATTATTAATGTGATTATTATTAATAGACTCTTCTTCAAAGTTTATAAATTCACTTATTTTAGAAAAAGATGCTTTAACATAATTATATTTAGGAAGCATATTTATAATATTTTTTACTGGATCAATTACATAGGCAATTATAATGTTAAAAGTAAATAAATCAACTATATTAAGCTTATTATTAATAATCAATAATAACCCTACTGAGTTAATAATAAATAAACCATATTCAAGAACAAAATCTTTAATAAGATTTATTATATTCATTACTTTATTAAAATTATAATTACTATAAAAAAGATTAGATAATTTATTCTCAATATTATTTAGTATATTATCAGTTATATTTAAATTTTTGATACTTTCAAATGCTTCAACACTTTCAATCATATAACTATTAAAATTAGTTTGATAATTTATATTTTCTAATATTTTTCTATATATTATTTTACTTGATATTATTCCTACAAAAGTATAAATACTTATAGATATAAATAAAATAATAAAAAGTTTAATATTAATAATACATAAAATAACCATAGATATAAAAAGCATAAGTGCATCAACTGAGCAAGTAATAAAGATTTCCGTAAACAAGCTTTTTATACTAGCAAGTTCATTTACTCTTGCTATTACTTCTCCTGTTTTTCTACTCTTAATACTTTTTAAAGGTAGGAAAAATAAGTGTTTAATAAAACCTGGATATATATGAATATCAATTAAGTTATTTAAATGATTAGTATAATAGTCTCTTATATATAAACAAAAAATTTTTAAAAATGTTAGTATTCCAAAAACATATATAGCAAATTTAAAATAATCTTTAGAGCTTACTAGTAAGTTACAAGATACTTTTAAGTAATAGCTAGATATTATTAGAATAATAGTAAACAATATATTACATACAATTATTTTAATAAGTAAAAACTTTTCCTTGAACAAAATACTTATAAATAATTTACTAATACTTGTTTCTTTATCCATTTTAACTATTTCTTCTTTTGGATACACTATTATTACATTTCCAGTAAATATTTTAGAAAATTCAAGTTTAGACATTTTAACATTTCCTCTTCCTGGATCCATTAAATATATGAAAGAGTCAGTAATATATTTTACTACTACAAAATGTTCTAAACCATTTTCTAAGTTCACATGCGCGATTAATGGATAGTTTAAAGAATAAGAAAGTGAATCAACCAAAACCCCATATGAATCAAATCCCCATTTTTTAAAAGCCTCTACTATATGATATGCACTAGTACCATTATCACTTGTAAAAGTATCTTCACGCAATTTTTCTAAGAAAATATACCCATCATAGAACATAATGATCCATGCCATTGAGCAAACTCCACAGTCAGAAATATCTCTTTGCAAAATTGGTTTTACTTTTCTCATTTTTCCTCCCTTCACTATATATATACAAGAAATATTTCCGATTTCCTTTTTTTCAGAGTAAACTTTTTTAAAATGTGGTATATTTTGGACATTTTGACATATTTTTTTATTAGTACAAGGAGAGATAATATGATAAATAAGCAAAACTTATGGTTTGTTACCCTATTCTCATTAATTCTAATATTAGGAATTTACTATGTATCTATTGATGATGAAGTAGAAACAGTTTTAAAAACTGAAGAAAAAGAACTAGAAACAATAGAAATAAATGAATCTGATGTTTTAGTGGCTTTAGAAGTATCTAAAGAAGAAGAACAGGAAGCTTTAATGGAAGAATATCAAAATACTTTATTAAATGAAAAAAGCACAATTGAAGAAAAAAATACTGCATATGAGAATATGCAAAATTTAAATACGTCTAAAGCTGAAGAAGCTAGAATTAAAAACAAAATAAAAAAGAATTTTAATTATAATTCTTACGTTAAATTAGATAAAGATCAAATAAGTATAGTTATTTCATCAAAAGAACATAATATGGAATTAGCAAATAAAATAATTAGGAGCATACAAGAAGATTTTGATGAAGATAAATATATTACTGTGAAGTTTAATTCATAATAACTTGTATTATTATCTATATAAATACTTTTGACAATTATTGTCAGCAAAAAAATAAAAGCTTTATGCTTTTATTTTTTGTTATTAAAGAAATTTGTAAACATTTTTTCTTCTTCTTTTAGTATTTCCTCAGTTAATTCTCCTCTTGAATCTTCTTGAAGACTAGATATACCTTCAGTTATTTTTTTAGGTACACCTTTTTCTACATAAATGTAATTAGGAGCATATATTCTTTTTTCTCCAACAGAGACTTGTTCTCCATCTTCTTTTGTTACATAATAATCACTTAATAAATCTTTAAATGCTACTAGTAGTTTATAATACTCTTCTGTTCCATCAATTGTTTTAACTACTTCACCATCTTGGAATGCATATCTATCACGTAATATTTCATTACCTTCATCATCCCATATAGCAACATAATATATTTTTTTAACTTTACTATCTTTTGCTACTTCAATAGATTTTTCAATAACACTTCTACACCATGGGCAAAGTTTGTCTCCAAAGTATACATAGAAAGTATCTTTATGATCTATTTTCTTTAATATATCTTTTGCAGTAACTTCTTTATAAGGATTATCTTCTGCTATTGTAACAGTTCTATGTACACTTCCATTCTTATTTGTTTTGCCATTTAAAGATTCATAATCTTCTTTAAATTGTAAAGCAGCTTTGTTTGAACATCCAGTTAAACTAACTAACGCAACTAAAATGAGTAAAATTCCTAATATTTTCTTTTTCATTTTGCACCTCCACATTAATAATAATTTAGAATGTTTATTCAAACAATAAAACTTAAGTTGAAACACTAAACTTTTAGTTTAGTATCAAAATCATCTTTATACATATTTCTATATAAACTAGCATAAAATATAGCGCTTTCTTTAGAAATAGTATAATAGTAATCACATAAGAAGAAAAATAATTCTTCTCCTTTATCTGTAGGTAAATCTAATAATTCATCTAATAAATGTTCTATTATATTAACATTTTTATATTTATGATTTACAATATCTAAAACTAAAGGAAGTAATAATTCATATTTTGATTCATAAACATTCATTAAACATGTTGCTAAATCATAAATAGTATCATCCATTTTATTTAATCCTTTCTAAGATGTCTTTTGCTGCAACTAAGCCAGTAGCAGCTGCTGTAACAATATTACCAGCTTTACCAGCACCATCACCAACAAAATATATATTATCATTTTTAAGTCTAAACTTATTATCAGTTTCTATTTCATTAGAGAAGAATTTAATCTCTGGGCCATATAATAATGTATCATCATTACTAACTCCTGGAATAATCTTATCTAATGTTTCTAATCCTTCTAAAATATTAGTTATAATTCTATGAGGCATAACAAGTGCTAAATCACCAGCAACACAATCTTTTAAAGTTGGTTCAATAAATCCTTTATTAATACGATGCCACTCACTACGTCTTCCATTTCTTAAGTCTTTTAAGCTTTGAATAATTGGTTTTCCATCACCCAAAACATTAGCAATTCTAGCAATTGATTCACCATAAAGACGAGTGTTAGTAACTGGCTCTGTTAATGTTACTTTAGAAATAAAAGCAAAATTAGAGTTATTACTTTTAACATCTTTTAGGGCATGACCATTAACACAGATATAACCATAATAATTTTCTTTTGCAACAAATCCTCCTGGATTTGTACAGAATGTTCTTATTTCATCACTATAAGTTTTTGTTTTAATAAATATAGTTGGATCATAAATAACATTAGTAATACTTTCTAATATTTCTTTTCTAACCTCTACTCTAACACCAATTTCAATACTTTGAGATAGATATGGAATATTGTATTTATCTGCTAGTTCTTGAATCCATTTAGCTCCTGTTCTTCCTGGAGCTACTACAACATACTTAGCCTTTTCTTCATAAGATTTATTACCCTTTTTAAAAGTTACTAAATGTTCAAATTCATTAATAGTTTCTACATCAGTAACATCACATTTATCTTTTAATATTACTTTCTTTTTAGTTAAATAATCTTCTATTCCCATAATATATTCTGGTAAATGATCACTACCTAAATGTTTTTGTTTTATAAGTAATAGTTTAGCTCCTGATATAGCAACTTTTTTCTTTATTTCTTCAGCTTCATCCATATTACTTGGATAAACTTTAGCGTCCATTTTAAATTCATTAAATATTTCTTCAGTTTCATCAATTAACTTATAAGCTTCACTTTCGGACATATATTTAGTTAAATCACTTTTACCTAAACGCGGAATAAAATTTAATTTCCCATCAGAAAATGTTCCTGCTCCTCCATAGCCAGATAAAACTGCACAAGGATTACAATTCTTGCACGGAACTTTTAATTTGTTCATTGGACAAACTCTATTTTTAACACAACTACCTTTATCTAGTACCATTATTTTTAACTTATCATTTTTAGTTATTAATTCATAAGCTGTGAATAATCCTGCTGGACCAGCACCTATTATAATTACATCGTACATCCATTACCACCTAATTTCATTATAATCTAAAAACAATAAAAACAAAAGAAATAAATGATTTCAAACATAGAATAACAATTATTTTATAATTAAATCTATTTTATTAATTAACATGTTACATATTTCTTTATCACTAATTAAATTTATTGAAAATGTTTTATATCCAATTCTATTTATACTTGTACCACAATGATAAACAAGCTCATTATCAATTATAAAGTATCTATCATGAAAAGAATTATCATATATAACTTTTAAATTATGATATTGCTCATTATATTTTAAAATATCTTGATTAGTAATTAGATTATTTGATTTAGTTATAATAATAACATTTATTTTTAACCTTTTAATAATATCCAATAAAGTATTATCAGCATATGAATCAATTATAATTAGAGTTTTAAATGCATTTTTAAATATTTCTTGTATTTTAGAATATGCATCAAAAATTTGTCCATTAAAGTATATTTCGTTATTTTTCCTTTTTTCTTCAAATTTGTCAAATGAAGTCTCTAAGGCTTTTATTTTTTCATGGTCTTCTAATACTAAGCTGTTAATATACTTTTGCTCAATTAAATTCGATGAAATATAATGTCTCATCATAACAAATGCATCCATTATTCTGACGCTTATTTCTTCTGCGACATCTGTTCTTAGCACAGTTGCAAGCATAGCAACACCTTGTTCTGTAAAAACATATGGATTATATCTTCTGCCTCCATATTCATTTTCTAAATTTGAGGTTTCAGTTTGAAACCTCAAGTTTTTAAATTCATTGTCAGATAATTGGAACATAAATCTTTCTGGAAATCTATTAATATGTCTCTTTACTGCTAAATTGAGTGTTTTTGTCCCATTTGCACATTCATAAAGTTTAGCTAAATCTGAATCTAGCATTACTTGTTTTCCTCGAACTTCATAAATCAAATTCTCTATTACTATTTTTTCTTTTGGAATTACTTTATTCATAATATTTTTCCCCCCCTATATGATATTATTATAGCAAACAAATGTTCTTTATGCAATATAAAAAAGTAGCAATTATTCTATTGCTACTTTCTCTAATTTATTATCCGTAATACTATATAAATATACTTCTATTTCGTTATCATAAATACTTTTTATATATTCATAATATATTTTTAATTGTTCATAATATTTATCTATACTAATATCTTTTAATTTATAATCTACTATTTTAATTAAGTTATCATTTATAAGTACTAGATCTATAATACCATGATATTCTTTATCTAAATAATTATAAATAAATTCATGTTCTTTATATATAATAGTGTTTTTATTAATATTTAATTCTTTAACAAACTTATTAATTATATCTTTATATGGGTTATTATTATCTATATTAAGAAAATCTGTATCTTCAAATGCTTTATGCATTAATAATCCTTTATCTAATATTTCTTTTTCATTAACACTAATTAATTTATCTATTTTAACTGATGGACTAGATAATTCTTCTTCTTCATCATCTACACTTATACTTTTAAACTCTATTTTATCTTTAATATCACTACCCTTTATGTCTAATCTATTAGTATTATTATAATAATCTTTAGTAAGATTAATATCATCTAAATTAATATTCTTAATATATTTATCTAAATTACCAGATATAGAATTAACAATACTTAGAAAAGAATTATATCTAAGTCTTATATTATTATCTACTATTTTACTAACATAATTCTTATTATCACTCATATTAGCTATTATAATCATCTTTTCTCTGCATCTAGTTAACGCTACATAGAAAAGTCTTATTCTTTCACTAATATCTTCTCTATTATATTTATCTTTTAATAAATCTTTTAAGATAGTACTATCAATACCATCTTTATAATATGGAGTAATTATTCCATAAGTATTATCATAAGTAAATCTTTCTTTAATATCTACTTTATTAAATTCTTTATATAATCCTGCATAATAACATATTGGAAACTCTAAACCTTTACTCTTATGAATGTTCATTAAAAGAACACTATCACTATTAATATCACTATCTTTATAAGTAATTTCATTATCACTATTTAACATATTATCTAAATATTCTTTATATTCTAAAATACTTAATCCTATATTACTTAAATCTTTAGTTATTAAATACAAGTTATCTAATTTAATTAATGAATTTTCTATATCTCCTACTTTTATTAAATTATCATATATATTAAATTCACTTACTATCATATCTAGTAATTCATAACTATTTAATATATCTATTTTATTACTAATACTATCACATATCTTATATAAATCTACATCTTTATAATTATTACTATTTAATATATCATATATATATTCATCACTATAACTAAATAGATATGATCTACTAATACTAGTAAATGCATATTTAAATTCTATATCTATAATATTATCTTTTATTTTTAATATTAAAGTAATAATATTTTTAATTATATATATTAAAGATTCACTAGTTAATACTTTATCTTCTAAAATAGTTAAAGGAATACCTAAATATTCAAATATCTTTTTATATAGTGAAAAACTACTACCTCTATCTAATATAATACAAAAATCTTTATAAGAACACTCTCTTAACTTACCACTTTTCTTATCAATAACTTTAAATTTATTATCAATCTTATTCTTAATATCACTACCTATAGTAAATATTTCTATTTCATCTTTACTATATTTCTTATCATCATAATTATAATTATATATTTCTAAATTATAGATATCACCACTACTATCACTATATACTTTATTACTTGCTATCATCTCATGATCCAATTTATAATTAGCTTTACCTATATCATCATCCATTATATGAGAAAATATCTCATTAATAGAGTTAATTACTTCACATCTTGATCTAAAATTATTTAATAAATCTATTTTTATACCACCATTATTTAAAGAATAATTATCATATTTATCTTTAAATATACTTGGATTAGCATTACGAAAACGGTATATAGATTGTTTAATATCTCCAACCATATAAAGATTATTATTACTAATTAATTTAATAAACTCTTCTTGTAAATCATTAGTATCTTGATACTCATCTATACATATTTCATAGAAACTATTTTTTAATTCTTCCTTTATTTCAAAATTACTCTTTACTAAATTAATAGCCATTAATTCTATATCAGTAAATTCATATAAATCATTATCTTTTTTATATTCATTTATTTCTTTATAATATCTTTTTAATATCTCAATAATTATTTTAATATACTCTTTACTTATTAATAAACTTTCTTCTATTTCTTCTAAATTATTAAATCTAGTTAATTCTTTTAATCTTTTTAAAGATTCATCTATACTATCTTTAATAAATACTATATCAACACTACCTCTAGATCTTCTAGGCATACTTGTAGGAATACTTATCTTTATATCATCATAACTATTACTTTTAATTAATTTATCTAAAGAATTAACCATTTCTTTATAATAATCATCATAATTAAAACTATCTAAATATATTAGATTACTTTCTATATTATCTATTTCTCTTTTTAATAATTCATTATATTCTTTAAAATACTCTTCTATTTTAGAATCACTTAAAAACCCTTCAAAATAGTTATCTAAAAAATATTCTTTATTACTAATTAACTCTAAAGAATTAATTAACTTTATTACGCTTTCCTTTATACCATTATCATTTTTTACTGTAAAATCATTTATTAATTTATAAAAGTTCTTATTTTCTTCTTCATATAAATCATTAAATATATTATCTATTATTTCTTCTTTTTTAATATTTATTATTCCAGAAGGCACTATATTAATATTCTTACTAACATTTAATAAATAATTATATTTTTTAACTAATGATAGTGAAAAAGAATCAAATGTTGTAATATAAGCAGTATCTAAATAATCTAAGTTATCTATTAAATCTTTATTATCACTTATTTTAGTTCTTATTCTTTCTTTCATTTCAGATGCTGCTGCATTAGTAAAAGTAAGTATCAAAAGTTCATTTATTTTTACTCCATTTTTTAAATGCTCAATTACTCTTTCAGTAAGCACAGCTGTTTTACCAGATCCTGCTCCAGCAGAGACAATTATATTAGTACCCTTTTCATTTATTGCTCTTTCTTGTTCTTTTGTCCAATTAGCCATATAATCACCTCCAAACTCTTACATAAAAAAGTTAATCACATAACTAGTATATCATATAAATTAGTATTAATTAACTTTATATTTTATGTTGTTTATTACCATTTTTATAAATAAAAAAAGAAGATTACTCTTCTTTAAAATAAATCATTATTTCTTAGAAATGGTGGTATTTCTAAATCTTCATCTGTTGGAGTTGAACGACGTTTTGGAACTTCAGGTCTATCTTGTTGAGTATATAATTGTTCAGTATCTACTTCATCAAATCCAGTAGCAATTACAGTAACTATTACTTCATCAGTTAAGTTTTCATTTTTAATTGCTCCGAATATTATGTTAACATCGCTCTTAGCTGCTTCTCTAACTGTTTCAACAGCATCCTCAATTTCAAATAATGTAAGATTCTTTCCACCAGTTACATTAACAATAGCATTTGTTGCTCCATCAATTGTAGCTTCCAATAATGAATTAGCAACAGCTTGTTTTGCAGCTTCAATAGCTCTATTTTCACCAGCATTGCAACCAATTCCAATAATAGCAGTACCACTTTTTTCCATAACTGCTTTAACATCAGCAAAGTCTAGGTTAATAACTCCAGTAACTGCAATTAAATCTGAGATTGATTGAACTCCTCTATGTAATACATTATCTACTTCTTTAAAGGCATCATCAAATGATGTAGTCTTATCAATGATATCTCTTAATTTATCATTAGGAATAACTATTAAAGTATCAACATGTTTTCTTAATTCATCTAATCCTAATAAAGCATTTTCCATCCTTCTTTTACCTTCAAATCTAAATGGTTTAGTAACTATTCCAACAGTTAATGCTCCTAGCTCTTGAGATATTTCAGCAATAATTGGTGCAGCTCCAGTACCAGTTCCACCACCCATACCACAAGCAACGAATACCATATCAGCACCTTTAAGTGCACTTTCTATTTCTCCTTTACTTTCTAAAGCAGCAGCTCTACCTATTTCTGGATTAGCTCCAGCACCACGACCACCAGTAATTGTTTTACCAATTTGAATCTTATTAGGTGCCTTAGATGCATTTAAAACTTGTAAATCAGTATTAACTACATAGAATTCAACTGATTTAACTCCTTCTTCTATCATTCTATTAACGGCATTACATCCACCGCCACCGACACCAACAACTTTTATCTTAGCTATTTGATCCATTTGTAAATCGTTCATATCATCATCTCTTTCTAATTATCAAAAAAGTATCCAAATAATTTTCCTAATAGGGAATTATCTGAAACATTTATCTTCTTATTTACCCCACTTAATTCCTCTTGTTCATCTAAATTAAACATAGAGAATTCTTCCCCTTTTATCTTTAGTATATTATTATAATATTTAATCATTCCAACAGCTGTAGCATATTTATTGCTTCTTGCTCCAATCTCTAAAACATTAGATACTGAACCTATATTACCAAGAGTCTCTTCCACCAAGATATCAAAATCTTGCATTTCAGATATTCCTCCTGTAATAATTATATAACTAATTTCCTTTTTTGTTAAGAGATTTATTTGCTTTTTGGCTAAATTAATGATTTCACATAGTCTTCCCATAACAACTTCAGATGCATCATATTGATTAATTTTAACTATTTCTCCATGCTTATCATTAAATGTAACTGATTCATTAGGTTGAGCAAGTCTTGTATGTGCTAAAGCTACATTTTCTTTAACATATAAAGCATCTTCATTACTAATCTTATATACATATGATAAATCATTAGTAACAGCATATCCTCCTATATCTATTACTTCTGAATTAGTAAGAATACCTTTATTAAAAATAGACACAGTAGTAGTCTCTTCTCCTATATTAACTACTGCTCCTATTTTCTTTTCATTTTCTTTATTTTTAAATTCAAAGTAATCTCCTAAAGGAGAAATACCTATATCTACTAAAGATACTCCAATACTTTTTAAAGTAGCACTAATACCTTCAATATTCTTTTTAGGTACTGTTACTGCTATTCCTTTCATGCCTAATTGTTCTGTAACCATATTTAATGGATCACTAACTACTTCATCATTTACTTTAAATGCTGTAGGTATAATAGTAATTAATTCTCTATTATCTACTATTTTATTTTGAACAGCTTTAGCCATAGCTAATATAATATCTTTATTCTTAACAACATGTTCAGAATTAGTAACAGAAATAGTTCCACTACATAAAAAACATTCAGCATACATTGCAGGTACTGTAGAAATAACTTTAGTTATCTTAATTCCTAACATTTCTTCTGCTTTATTAAATACTTCCCTAAATGCTTCTTTAGCACTTTCACCATTTATTACATATCCCTTTTTAATTCCTCTTGCTGGAGCATCTACACATGCTAAAATATTAATTTTATTTTTTACTATTTCACCAACTACTAATTTTATTAGTGATGAACCAACATCTAAACTAGCAACTATCTTTCGCATATTGTCACTCCTATTTTCAATACTAATTATATCTAAAAATACACTACTTAGCAAGTTTTTTACATATAAAAAGTTACTATTAAAATAGTAACTTAATTATTATTTGAATTATTATTGACATATTTTTATAAAAATGCATATAATAAATATAGGTAAGCGTGTAACTCACGCCGCCAGTTTTTTGGACTAGGACGCTATTCTATCACTAGAATGGCGTCTTTTTGTATTAACATTAGCATTGCTAGTATCAATAGAAAAATAATTACTAACAAGATCTTATTCCAAGATTTTGCTTTCATCTTACCACCTCTTTTCTAAAGCTTTTTCCAAAACCCCCTGAAAAGAAAATGGCATCTCCCATTACACGCTTGAGTTAGTATTATAGTGATTATCATTATAGTGTAAATATATTCGACAAAGCTTGTCAAAATAAGACATAAAAAAAGAATTACTATTTTAAATTCTTTAGTAATTCATCTTTTTTCATTGAGCTATAACCTTTAAGTCCTTTTTCTTTAGCAATAGCTTTTAATTCTGCTAAAGTCTTAGTACTTAGATCAACTTTTTCTTCTTTTTTTGTTTCTTTCTTTTGTGCTTCTTTAGTTTCTTTCTTAGTTTCTTTTTTAACTTCAGCTTTAACTACTTTACCATTTAAAGCATCATTAGCAATATTAACTATATTAGTAAATCCTTTAGGATCATTAATAGCTATTTCTGCTAACATCTTACGGTTAATTTCTACACCAGCTTTAGTTAAACCATTAATAAACTTAGAATAACTAATATTATTTAATCTACAAGCAGCATTAATTCTTGTAATCCATAATTTTCTAAAGTTTCTTTTATTTTGTTTTCTATCACGAAAAGCATAAGCTCCACTATGGAATAATTGTTCTTGAGCTGTCTTATATAATCTATGTTTACTACCAAAATATCCTTTAGCAGCTTTTAATACTTTACGTCTTCTATTTTTAGATACGTTACTTCCTTTAACTCTTGCCATAATATCCCCCTACTAGATAACAGATTTTAATCTGCTAGCTTCTCCTTTCGCCAAGATTCCTTTATTTCTTCTTTGTCTAACTTGTTTAGAAGAATCTTTACTTGTTTTATGATTACCATTACCTTTCTTATAAGTAATAGTACCATTCTTTTTAACTTTTAATACTTTACTACTTGCTTTATGTGTTTTTTGTTTTCCCATAATACTTTCCTCCTACTAAATTATTTTTTAGGTGCTAATAACAAAGACATTTGCTTTCCTTCTAGTTTTGGTAGAGACTCTATTTGACTAACATCAGAAAGTTCACTTGCAAATTTCATTAAAACATCTTCACCTAGCTCAGTATGAGCCATTTGACGTCCTTTAAATCTAATAAAAGCTTTAATTTTATGCCCTTTAATTAAATATTCTTTTGCATTACGTTTACGAGTTTCAAAATCATGAACATCAATTGTAACAGATAAACGATATTCTTTTACTTCCTTATTAGATTCTCTTTGTTTCTTTTGGGCTTCTTTTAATTTCTTTTGCTTTTCATAACGATACTTATTATAATCCATTATTTTAGCTACTGCAGGAGTAGAATTTTCGCTCATTAAAACTAAATCTAACCCAGCATAATTAGCTAATGTCTTAGCATCGTCTAATCTTTTAACTCCCATCTTTTCACCATTAGGGCCAATTACCATAACTTCTGGTACTCTTATTTGATCATTAATTAATAGATCATCTGTTTTTGCTATTCTAATACACCTCCAACAAATTAAAAAGTGAGTATATTTATACCCACTTAAAAGCTCATAAATATTAATTTATAATTGGCTTTTTACCTATCTGCTATAACAAATCAGGTGGATATAAATCTCTTTCCTTTTTAATAACGAACTTATTTTAACACTATATTATATGTTTTGTCAATAATTAATATTATATAATATTTAATTAATATGATGAATTACACATTCCATAACCATCATTTCCAAGTTCATAGGAAAAATCTCCTCCCTCGCCTATTCTAACTTCAAAGTAATTACTTGTTTTATTAGTATATGATGTGCCACTTATATTAAAATCAGAATAGTTTGGACTATTGTCAGCAAAATCACAGTTATATATTCCATATCCATTGTCTATACAAGATATGTTGTTTCCAATTCCATTATTTACATAATCAGATTTAGTTGAGTAGCCATATGGACTAAAGCATTCATAATGAATTGTATCGTATTCATCATAATAATGATAACATAATCTGTACGTTGTCAAATCATATGTATCACCTTGATTAACACTTTTAACACAGGTATTATATGAATAAGTTTCATGAATCTCATTACATTCTGATTGAGTTAAATAAACCCTATCATCATTATTTAGAATATAAAGATCTGTTGATGCTGTAGTTTGAGCAACGGTTTTTTCAAAATACCAGTCCCATTCATCATCTGGACTAGACACCGGATTATACATAGTTCCTTCTAAATCATTACATGTAAAATAAGACACTACTGGTAAAACTGGTGCTTCTACTGCAGTACAACTAAAGTTTGTTGCAGTAAGTATTATTTGGATATCTTTTCCTTGTAATGCATCTTGTGCTAAATTACTTTTATTTACTACATATAGCGATGCTTCTATACTTTGCGACTCTGATGCTGTTACTCCCTCCAGTGTTCCATTTATTGTTATTGGAAATAAATTAGCTGTATTAAAGTCATATGTATTACTTCCTACTTGTAATACTATTTGTCCTGCTGATTTACCAGTCATTCCTTGGAATGCTGTATACATATTATTTGTTCCTGTTGCTGTAGCACTTAAAGTATATGAACAATTATAATAATTATTTCCTGTTACAGATGTACTTCCTACTACTACACTATTCTCAGTTACTGATGGTGTTCCATTTGATGTTGCATAGTATGTTATATCACTTTGCCCTTGTGCCATATCTACACCACTTAAATGAATACTTAATTGAGCATTTGTTCCTACTAAAGATACTGTTCCTGTACTATCAGCATATCCTTCTATTGTAGTAGTTCCAAAATTATTAGTTGTGCCTGTTGCAAAATATGCATAAGCTGACCCAATTACTAGTATAATTAGGGCACTCAATACTATTAATATATATGGTATTGATTTTTCTCTTTTATCATTTTCCATAATAACACCTACTATCTATTTATATTATAAA
>JAEEGL016488436.1_pt1 | contig 24826 bp, 21 predicted proteins | sample 9134231 | NCBI WGS metagenome assembly JAEEGL01 (sample SAMN16246548, study PRJNA631951) | gut metagenome | biome: gut microbiome; feature: rumen; material: fiber-attached | host: Bos | place: Iran: Karaj | collected 2018-10
ATCCCAGTACGACGCGGAGAGATCGAGCCACGGCAGCGTCGTCAGGCTGCGGTAGATCCCGTCCGTCGCGGTCCCGTACATGAAGTACGGCGCGTCGACCGCGATCTGGTAGGTGCAGTCGCCCGCCATCGCGTCCTCGCGCAGCCGGTTCTCGAGCTGGCGCCCCGAACCGCCGATCGCGTCGGTCTGGCTGAAGGGCTCCGAGGTGATCGTGATGTTGTATTTTTCCTCCAGCATGGCGTTCCGGTCATAGACCGCGTCGTTGAACAGCTCGCCTTTCGCCTGCTCCCGGTCGAATTCGCCGAACTGGGTGGCGGACGCGATATGCAGCTCGCCGCCGCCGAAATCCCGCTCCGGCAGCGAATCGAGGCGCAGCTGCGCCTCCGTCTTCGGCTGCTCCGGCGCCGTGTCCGCCGCCGTGCCGGATGCCGCGGCCGTGTCGGCGGGCGTCTTCGCGGGACCGCCGCCGCACGCGGCGAGCGGGACGAGCATCGCCGCGATCAGAAGGAAGAGAACGATCTTTCTCATAACACACCTCAAAATCGATGATGATACACGCACCCGTATTGTACCACACCGCCCGTCCGGTGTCAAGACCGATCCGGGATCCCGGGGGCATGAACGCGGGAGGAACGCTCTTTCAGCGCGGAAAAAAGATCGCGGGAAAGCGCTTCCCGCGATCTTTTTCCGTGTTGACCGGTCTCAATAAATGCACGCGATGAATTCGTCCATATCCTTCGGCTTTGCCCGGACCGTATGTGCGTCGCGGCCGAGGATCTCGTCCAGAGGATGCTCCGCGTCGATCCCTTTGGAGCGCAGGCGTTCAAGAAACGGTGCGGCGTCCTCCACGCGCTTGAAGGATATCTCCATCTCGCAGGGGAGCGTCAGCGGCTGCGGGGCGCGTTCGACCCGCACCGCCTCCACGATCTTTTCGCGGATCTCGCAAAGAAGCTCCTCGTTGTCCCGGAATACCGCCTGATTGCGTGACAGCTCCGTCTTGGTTGCGACGGTCACGATCCCTTCCACGGCGCGGCGCGCCTGCGCGCAGGCGATATCACCGCCGGCAAAGAAGCGGGACGGGACCCCGTGGGAGGCGGCGATCGCGGCGTCCATATCCACCTCGCCGACGTAGCGCCCGTTGATCTTGTAGTACTGCATGTGCTTGCTGTCCATGGTGTGCGCGAGAACGCCGCCGAGCGTCCCCTCCATCGCGTGATAGCCGAAGAAGCACTGGCAGTCGAACGTGCCCGCGGCGAACGCGAGACGGACGTCCGTCGGCTCGATCAGGGGGAGCCGCGGGTCGAGGTCGGAGGGTTCGATGTTTCCCCCGCCGCCGTGGCTGTCCCAGACGCCGACGGCCTCCGCGCCGGCATCATACAGCGCGCCTGCCGCCGCGTTGAGCTCCAGCGCCGCCTGACGGCGTGCGATCTCCCACTGCTCCGTACCGGTATCAAGTCCGCGGTACGGTTCGCCGACCACACGGTTCACGCCTTCCAGATCGCACACGAGCAAAATCCTTTTGTACATGGGGCTATCCTCCTTTATTTCTGTATGACGCCCGATCCGCGTTTTTTGTACGCTCCTACATTATAGCACGACCGTCCTGCCGAAACAAGGGCGAACGTCCGATCCGCAGATCCTTTTTTCGGCACGCGCGGCGCGGGCGGGCGTCTCCCGCCCGCCTTTCCGCAAAAAGAAAGAAGCAGATCCGATGACGGATCTGCCGTTCTTTCTCAGAGCTTTTCCTTGACCTTGGCGTCCTTGCCGATCTTGTCGCGCAGGTAGTACAGCTTGGCGCGTCTTACCTTACCGCGGCGAAGGACGTCGATGTCCACGACGTGCGGGGAGTGGATCGGGAACGTCTTCTCCACGCCGACGCCGTAGGCGACGCGGCGGACGGTGAACGTCTCGGAGACGCCGCCGCCGTGGCGGGCGATCACCACGCCCTCAAACATCTGGATTCTCTCTCTGGTCCCCTCTTTGATCTTGTTGTGGACACGGATCGTGTCGCCGATCTCAAAAGCAGGGACGCTCTCTTTCAGCTGTTCATTGGCAAAAGCCTCGAGTTTCGTCATAGCGAACCTCCCGTAATCTCAGAACATTCATGCGCAGCTTTCGCAGAGGACTGTTCCGTTTTTGTGCTCAGACACGCTCGTTATTATACCACATCGCGCGGCGGGATGCAAGAGGAATTATAAAAAAATCCGAAAAAAACCGATTTTTACGCGCATTTTTCTTTTTCCTCACTCCGGCGGGAACAATCGGGACGTCCGGCACGTCAAAAATACGGCGATTTGCGGGGAAGTTTTTCTTTCCGGGGCGTCCGGGATGAAATTCGCTCTTGCATTTGCGCCGGAAATCATATATAATTATCGTATACAAACGAAGGGTGGGGCGTTATGCTGTCCGCGTTTAAGAATTTCTTCATCACGTTTCTCGTGGCCGCGCTGGTCTTCGGCGTCGCGGCGTATTTTGCCACGCGCTTTCTGACCGATACGATCACCGGGATCTTCGAGGAGGAGTCCGACGTGCTCGATTCGATCCTCAATCCGACGGAGACCGCCTCTCCGCCGGAGACGAGCGGGACGGAGGACCCGCCGCCCGTCGAGGACGATCCGCTGGATATCGAAGGGGATTCCTTCAATATGGTCCTCATCGTCACGGACTACCAGCCGGACGTCTTCAGCGATTACCTTCCGACGGACACGGAGCTCGCCGTGCTCGCCAAGCAGGAGGAGGCCGCCGTCGGCGTCCTCGGCGCTCCCTACCGCCGCATCCGTTCGTGCGCGGTGCTGCTCGTCCGCGCGGACAAGGAACGGCGGGAATTCACCCTGACCTCCATCCCGTCGCTGACGCGCGTGTTTACCGCCTCCGGCAATCAGTCGGTGGGCGACCTCTATAATCTGTACGGGCGGGACTACATCGTCTCCAAGGTCTCCGCGATGACGGGACTGCCGATCGATTACTACCTCCTCGTCAATATCACGGAGGTCTCCGACATCGTGAGCGATCTCGGAAAATTCGCCATGTACTTCACGCACGACCTGTACTTCAACGGCCGGGTCTCGACCTCCGTCCGTCCCGAAACGGCGGAGGAGCTGCAGCTTCTGCCGAAGCTCTTCGGTATCGGCAGTTACGCCGTGGACGGTTCCGGCGCGACGGCGATCCTCATGCACGAGGAAGCGTTCGGCGGCGGCGACGTGGCGACGCACGGCGCGGAGCTCATCACGATGTTCACGGAGATCATGAACAAGCTGACCGCCAAGGAAGCGGCCGACTTCATCTCCTTCTACGAAAAACTCTGCGACGACGCGAAGATCGACACGACCTTCACGCCGAAGGAACTGTCGGCGCGGATCGAGCTCGTCATGGCGTGGAAGGACGAACGCTTCCACCGCACGTCGCTCGAATATCCGGGGCGCTTCGTCCCCGAGACGGAGGAAGAGGCGGCGTATTACGAGCCGAACACGACGCAGGGCGTCGCCCTGTTCTCCAACTATCGCCGGGTACTGAAGGCAGAGAAGCCGGCGGCGTAAAACGGATCTCATATTCGAAAACGGATCGAAAGGATACACAGCTATGAACAATCGCATGCCCAACAGTGAAAAGACCATGGAGAAGATCGTCGCGCTCTGCAAGAACCGCGGCTTCGTCTACTCCGGCTCGGAGATCTACGGCGGTCTCGCCAACTCGTGGGATTACGGCCCGCTCGGCGTCGAGATGAAAAACAACGTCAAGCGCGCCTGGTGGAAGAAATTCGTGCAGGAGAACCCGTACAACGTCGGCCTCGACGCCGCGATCCTGATGAATCCGGCCGTGTGGGTCGCTTCCGGCCATGTCGCCACCTTCAACGACCCGCTCATCGACTGCAAGGCGTGCAAGATGCGCCACCGCGCCGACAAGCTCGTCGAGGCGTACGTGCACGACAACGGCATCACGGACGTGAACGTGGAGGCGATGGACGGCGAGCACCTCGTCGCCTACATCCGCGAGCAGAAGATCCCGTGCCCCGGCTGCGGCAAGTCGGATTTCACCGACATCCGCAAATTCAATCTGATGTTCAAGACGCACATGGGCGTCACGGAGGATACGGCGAGCGAGGTCTATCTCCGCCCGGAGACGGCGCAGGGCATCTTCGTGAACTTCACGAACATCCAGCGCACGACGCGCCGCAAGCTTCCCTTCGGCGTCTGCCAGATCGGCAAATCCTTCCGCAATGAGATCACGCCCGGCAACTTCATCTTCCGCATCCGCGAGTTCGAGCAGATGGAACTCGAGTTCTTCTGCAAGCCGGACACGGATCTGGAGTGGTTCGCGTACTGGCGCAGCTACTGCCACGAGTGGCTGAAGTCTCTCAATATCCGCGACGAGAACCTTCGCCTGCGCGATCACGAGAAGGAGGAACTCTCCTTCTATTCCAAGGCGACGACGGACTTCGAGTATCTGTTCCCGTTCGGCTGGGGCGAGCTGTGGGGCGTCGCCGACCGCACGAACTACGATCTGACGCAGCATCAGGAGCACTCCGGTCAGGATCTGACGTACTTCGATCAGGAGACGAACGAACACTACGTCCCGTTCGTCGTCGAGCCGTCGCTCGGCGCGGACCGCATGGCGCTCGCGCTCCTCGTTGAGGCGTACGACGAGGAGGTCGTGGACGAAGCGAAGAACGACGTGCGCGTCGTCATGCGCTTCCACCCGGCGATCGCGCCGTACAAGGCGGCCGTCCTCCCGCTCTCGAAGAAGCTCTCCGAGCAGGCGCAGCCGATCTATGCCCAGCTCGCGCGGGATTTCATGGTCGATTTCGACGACACCGGCTCCATCGGCAAGCGCTACCGCCGCGAGGATGAGATCGGCACGCCGTTCTGCATCACCTACGATTTCGATTCGGAGACGGACGGCTGCGTCACCGTCCGCGACCGCGACACGATGGAGCAGGTACGCATGCCCGTCTCGGAGCTGAAGGCGTATCTGACGGAAAAGACGGCGTTCTGAGCCGCGCGGAGGAGAACGAGCGATGAAAAAGATCCTTCTGATCGGGGATTCGATCCGCATCGGGTATTGTGACGCGGTAAGGGACGCGCTGAAGGATATCTGCGAGGTCGGCTTCCCCGGAGACAACTGCCGCTTCGCCGAGTACGTATTCTGCAATCTTCCGGGGTGGAAGAGAGAATGCTTCCCGGACAGCGTGCCGGACGTCGTGCACTGGAACGCGGGACTGTGGGACACGTGCCACTTCTCGGACACGGAGCCGATCACGCCGCCGGATTTCTACGCGCATTATATCGAGAAGATCAGCCTTCTCTGCGAACGCCTCTTCCCCGGAGCGAAGATCATTTTCGCCTCCACCACGCCGGTGCGCGCGGACATGTACGGCGAGAACCCCACGCAGAAAAACGACGAGATCGTCCGCTACAACGAGATCGCCGTACAGATCGCGCGCCGGCACGGCTTCGGGATCGACGATCTGCACGCCGCCGCCGCCGCGTTCCCGAAGGAGTACTACTCCGACGCGGTCCATCTGAACACGCCCGCAGGCAAGGCGGCGATGGCGAACGCGGTGCTGCGCTCCGTGTGCGGCGCGATCGGCATCGACTGCCCGCGTATCCCTCAACCGAACGAATGACGGATCTGTGCGATCCGGCCGCCGTGCGGCGGCTGCTCGAGGAGAACGGACTCGCGCCGCGCAAGGCGTTCGGTCAGAATTTTCTCATCAATCCCGCGATCCCCGCCGAGATCGCCGAGGTCTCCGCCGCCGCGCCCTTCTTCTGGGAGGAAAACCGGACGGAGGGGACGTGCGCTTTGGAGATCGGTCCCGGTCTCGGCGCGCTCACGCGGGAGTTGGCGGCGCGCTACGCGGCGGTCACCGCCGTGGAGATCGACCGGGGACTGATCCCCGTGCTCGCCGGGACGCTTGCCGACTGCCCGAACGCGGAGATCGTCGAGGCGGATTTCATGAAAACGGACGTGCCCGCGCTCCTCTCCCGCTTCGGCGGCAAGCCGGTGCACGTCGCGGGGAACCTTCCGTACTATATCACGACGCCGATCCTGATGCGTCTGCTCGAGTCGTATCCGGCGGACGGCTCCTCGCCGATCCGCCGCATCACGCTGATGGTGCAGAAGGAGGTCGCCGACCGCCTCTGCGCCCCGACGGGCTCGGACGTCTGCGGCGCGATCACGGTGTCGACCGCGCTGTACGGCCGCGCGGAGCGGCGCTTCACCGTTTCCGCCGGGAATTTCTATCCGGCGCCGAAGGTCGCCTCCGCCGTCGTGACGATCGAGACGTATCCGCACGGTCTGTACGATCTGTACCCGGACGCGCCGCGGGGCGAGGCGTTCGCGCCGTTCTTTGCGCGTGTGCGCGATCTGATCGCCGCCGCCTTCGGGCAGCGGCGAAAGACGCTGACGAACGCGCTCTCCGGGCTGTATCCGCGCGAAGACGCGGCGGCGGCGCTGCGTCGGCTCGGGCTGCGGGAGGACGTGCGCGGAGAGAAACTGTCGGCGCTCGACTACTGCCAGTTGGCGGACGAACTGAAATAAATAAAAAAGGCAGGACGCCGCGCGTCCTGCCTTTTTTGTGTTTCGTTCAGCGCAGCGCCGAGACGACGCCGCAGAAGACGGGGAGGCCGCTGTCCGTGTCGACGATGGCGAACACGAACGGCCGGTCGAGGTAGATATAGACAGGCTCCTCCGGCATGCACGCCTCCGTCACCATGTCCACGCCCGTCGCGGCGGCGGCGCGCGTCCCCTCGCGCGTCAGCTCCAGCTTCGTCTTGTGGACGACGCTGCCGATCCAGAGCTTCCCGCTCTCGCACGTGCCCATCTCGGAGAAGTCCGCCGCCTCCGGATCGAAGGCGTCCGGCATGCTCTGCGAAAGGAATTCGCTCAGCTCCGTACCGTATTCAAAGGTCATCGACGGGATCATCACGTGCACGTCGCGGCCGTAGGAGAGAGACCGCACCGCTTTGATGAACGCGCTCCCGTCGACGGAAGCGAGATAGTCGAAGACGTCGACGCCCTCGTCCGGCAGGATCCCGACGAAGCTGTACCGCGCGCCGTCCGCCGCCGCGTCGTACGGGCGGAGAAAGCCGGTGGCCTGCCCGAGGCGGAAATAGCCGGACTCCTCGGAGTACAGCATCTCCCGCGCGGCGGTGCCGCCGCCGCGGGAGGTGAAGGTGCGCGTGAGCACGTCCCCGTCCCCGTAGGTCTCGGCCCATTTTCCGTCAAAAAGGACGGCGTTGACGAGGAGCAGAACGGAATCCGGCAAAAGCCGATCGAACAGCTTCGGGATCATGCCGTCCGTCTTCTCGGATACCCAGCCGTTGACGGCGCCCGGTCCCTCCGCGAAGTCGAAGCCGCGGATCTCCGCGCCGTAGTACGCGGCGTTCGTATTGAGAAAATCCGCCTTCGGCGCGAAGACGCCGGAGCCGGTGTTGAACCAGAGCGAATCGGCGATGGACAACGTCGTCGGACCGGCGTTCGGCGCGCGGTCGAGCAGATACCGGACGGCGGCGTTCGCCTCCTCCAGCGTCAGGGAGCCGAAGAGGGTGCGCACCATCTGCGCGCGCGTCTCTCCCACCGCGCCGTTCGCCGTCATGCCGAGCGCACAGAGGATCGAGACGGGGGATACCATGACGGCGTCCTCTCCCTCCGCGGCGCGGAGCAGCGAGAGGCCGAGGTCCGCCGCCGCGCGGAGGAATTCGTCGCTCGGTTCCTCCCCCTCCGCCTTCGGCGCGGTAGGACGGTCGGAGGTGTAATCGACGGTCGCGGTCTTTTTGCGCGCGCACCCGGCGAGGCAGAGCGGCAGAAGCAGGCAGGCGGCGAGAAGCGCCGCCGCGAGGGAGCGGAGGATTTTCATGATGCGGTCTCCTATGTTTTTCTTTTTTCCGTTAGACGGGATCGGGACGGATTTTGTTCCCTTGGGGGAATATTCCGCGCGCGGAGATTTTCTGCACCTTTATTCTTTATTTTCCGGGACGAGTGTGTTATAATGATATAAAACGGCGGCGCCGCGCGCGGCGGACCGGAAAACGGAGGACAAAGCGTATGAGAATCGCGGTGAAGGTCGGGACGTCCACCCTGACGCACGCGACCGGGCGGAGCAATATCCGCCGCGTCGAAACGATGTGCAAGGTGCTCAGCGACCTGAAGAACGCCGGACACGAGCTCATCCTGATCTCGTCCGGCGCGATCGGCATGGGCGTCGGAAAGATGAATCTGACCGAGCGCCCGAAGGACATGCCGGGCAAGCAGGCGATGGCCGCCATCGGGCAGTGCGAGCTGATGTACGTGTACGACAAGCTCTTCTCGGAATACCACCACATCGTCGCGCAGATCCTCCTCACGGCGGAGGATTTCCGCGAGGAGAAGCGGCACAACAACTTCATCAATACGCTCGAGCGGCTCCTTTCGCTCGGCGCGATCCCCGTCATCAATGAGAACGACACCGTTTCGACGGAGGAGGTCGCGCTCGGCGACAACGACACGCTCGGCGCGCTCGTCGCGGTCAGCGCGCAGGCAGAACTGCTCATCGTGATGACGGATATCGACGGACTGTACACCTCGGACCCGCGCGTCGATCCCGCGGCGCGGCGCATCCCGGAGGTGCGGGAGCTGACGCCGGAGATCCTTGCGCTCGGCGGCGGGAAGGGCTCGGCGCTCGGCACCGGCGGCATGGCGACGAAACTGACGGCGGCCGGCATCTGCATGAAGGCGGGCACGGATATGCTCATCGTGGACGGCGCGCAGCCGACGGTGCTGTACGACGCCGTGGAAGGAAAACCGGTCGGTACCCGGTTCATCGGGAGGAAGGAAGCATGAAGGCAACGGCGGATATCCTGCGGGAAACGAAGGCGGCGGCGCCGGTGCTCGCCGAGGCGGACGGCGCGGCGAAGGACCGGGCGCTCGAGGCGATCGCCTCCCGCCTGACGGCGGGGGCGGAGGAGATCCTCTGCGCCAACCGCGAAGACGTCGAAGGCGCGCGCGCCGCGCTCGGCGGCGTGATGACGGACCGGCTCGCCCTGTCCGAGGCGCGCATCCGCGCGATGGCGGCGGGGATCCGCGACGTGATCGCGCTGCCCGATCCGGTCGGGCGGGTGCTCTCCCGCACGGTGCGCCCGAACGGGCTCGTCATCGAGAAGACGGCGGTCCCGCTCGGCGTGATCGGGATCATCTACGAGAGCCGCCCGAACGTCACCTCCGACGCGGCGGCGCTGGCGATCAAATCCGGCAACGCGGCGGTGCTCCGCGGCGGCAGGGAAGCGTGGCGCTCGAACGCCGCGATCGTGCGCGCGATCCGCGCGGGGCTCGAAGACGCCGGTCTCCCGGCGGCGCTCATCGGATTCGTGGAGGACACGGACCGGCGCAGCGCCCGCGAGATGATGGAGGCGCGCGGTCTGATCGATCTGCTCATTCCGCGCGGCGGCGCCGGGCTGATCCGCAGCTGCGTGGAGAACGCGACCGTCCCGTGCATCGAAACGGGGACGGGGATCTGCCATATCTACGCGGACGCCTCGGCGGACGTCGAGCGCGCCGTGCGCGTCATCGAGAACGCGAAGGCGAGCCGTCCCTCCGTCTGCAACGCGGAGGAGGTGCTCCTCGTGCACGGCGCGCTCGCGCCGCGCCTGCTCCCGCGTCTGCGCCGCGCGCTGACGGAGGAGCGGACCGCCCGCGGATTGACGCCGGTGGAGCTGCGCCTCGACGAGCGCGCCGCGCGCGTCATCGAGGGGACGCCGGCGGGAGAGCGGGATTTCGACACGGAGTTCCTCGATTACATCCTTGCCGTGAAGATCGTGGACAGCGTGGAGGAGGCCGTCGCCCACATAGCGGCGCATTCGACCGGACACAGCGAGGCGATCCTCACCGAGGACGAGACGGCGGCGCGGTACTTCACGCGGCGCGTGGACGCGGCGGCCGTCTACGTGAACGCCTCGACGCGCTTCACGGACGGCGGGGAATTCGGGCTCGGCTGTGAGATGGGCATCTCCACGCAGAAGCTCCACGCCCGCGGTCCGATGGGACTGGAGGAACTTACGACGTACAAATACATCGTTCGCGGCAGCGGACAGATCAGGGAATGAAAGGCGGCACGGACATGGAGAAAACAGCACAGGCAGGCTTTATCGGATGCGGGACGATGGGCGGCGCGCTTGCCGCCGTCGCCGCGCGCGCGCTCGGCGGCGAGCGCGTGCAGCTCGCGGATTTCGACGCGGCGAAGGTGGCGGCGCTGAGCGAACGCACCGGCGCCGTGCCGTCGGACGCGGTGCGGATCGCGCAAAGCTGCCGTTTCGTCGTGCTCGGCGTCAAGCCGCAGGGAATGGCGCAGGCAGCGGAGGAGATCCGCGGCGCGCTCGAAGAGCGGATCGCGCGCGGCGAGCGCGTGACGGTGGTGAGCATGGCGGCCGGACTGCCGGCGGCGCTCATCGCGCAGCTGCTCGGCGGCGTGCCGGTCATCCGGATCATGCCGAACACGCCGGTCTCCGTCGGGGAAGGCATGATCCTCTACTGCACGCTGGGCGGCGTGACGGAGGAGGAGGAAGCATTCTTTTGCGAGACGTTCCGTCCCGCCGGTATGATGATGAAACTCGAAGAGAGCAAGATCGACGCGGCGAGCGCCGTGACCGGCTGCGGTCCGGCGTACGTCTGCATGTTCGCGGAGGCGCTGACGGACGGCGCCGTCCGCTGTGGATTGACGCGCGCGCAGGCGAATCTCTTCGCGCTCCAGACGATCGCCGGGACGGCGCGTCTGGCGCTCGAGAGCGGGCGGGATCCGGCGATCCTCCGCGGAGAGGTCTGCTCTCCCGCCGGCAGCACGATCGACGGCGTCGCCGTGCTCGAGGAGAGGGCGTTCCGCGGCGCGGTCATGGACGCCGTCTGCGCGGCGTACGCGCGGACGCTCGCGCTCAAGGACGCGGGAAAGAAGAACTGATCCGCGCGGATCGGAAAGGGAACGGCTATGGCGTTTTCGACCGTTGAGCATACCTGCGATCTGTGCGTGATCGGCGGAGGACTATCCGGCGTATGCGCCGCCGTCGCCGCCGCGCGGCACGGCGCGCGCGTCGTGCTCATGCAGGACCGCCCCGTCCTCGGCGGGAATTCCTCGAGCGAGATCCGCATGTGGGTGCGCGGCGCGCAGGGAAAGAACAACCGCGAGACCGGCATCCTCAGCGAGATGGAGGAGGAGAACATTTACCGCAATCCGCACCTGATCCCCTCTTTGTGGGACACGGTGCTGTGGGAAACGGTGAAGAACGAGGAGAACGTCACGCTTCTGCTCAACTGTACCTGCTTCGACGCGGCGTATGAGGGAGACCGGATCCTGCGCGTCACCGGCTGGCAGCTCACGACGTATACGTATCACACGGTCAGCGCCGCGTTCTTCGCGGACTGCTCCGGCGACAGCATCCTCAGTTATCTCACGCCGGCGCGCTTCCGGCGCGGCCGCGAGGCGGCGCGCGAGTTCGGCGAGAAGATCGGCCGCCCCGCGGCGGACGAGAAGACGATGGGGATGAGCCTGCTCATGCAGGCGCGGGAGACGGACGCGCCGGTCTCCTTCATCCCGCCGCCGTGGGCGAAAGTTTATGAAACGGACGACGACATCGGCGTGAACGTCCGGGCGGCGTCGCAGACGGGCGCCCTCCCGAACGCCCGCCGGGAAAAGCGCGACCACGCGCTCGCCACGAGCGGGACGAATTTCTGGTGGATCGAGCTCGGCGGCGATCCCGCCGCTTTCCCGGACGCGGAGAGCGCGCGGGACGAGCTGCTCGCCATCGCGCTGGGCATATGGGACCACATCAAGAACCGCGGCGACCATCACGCGGAGAACTGGGAACTCGAGTGGATCGGCTTCCTTCCCGGCAAGCGGGAGAGCCGCCGCTATGAGGGCGACCGGATCCTGACGGAAAACGACGTCGAGGCGGGCGGGAACTTCGAGGACACCGTCGCGTACGGCGGATGGCCGCTGGACGACCACAATCCCGCCGGTTTCTATTCCGGCCCCGATCAGCCGCCGTCGCACCTATATCCCGCGCCGTCCCCCTACGGGATCCCGTACCGCTGCCTCTATTCCGCGAATATGGCGAATCTCTTTTTCGCCGGACGGAACATCTCCGTCACGCACGCCGCGCTTTCCTCGACGCGCGTGATGGCGACCTGCGCCCTGCTCGGACAGGCGGTCGGCACCGCTGCGGCGATGTGCGTCCGGGAGGGCGAGACGCCGCGCGGGATCTATGAGCGGCACGTCGGCGCGCTCCGGCGGACGCTGACGGACGACGGCACGTGGATCCCCGGTCTGCGCCGGGAGATCCCGGCGGCGGCGCGCGCCGCGTCGTGCAGCCTTCCGCCGGAGCAGACGGCCGTCCTCTTCGACGGCATGGAGCGCCCGGACGCGGACGGCGCGCATCATATCGAGCTTACGCCCGGCGCGCGTCTCGCCTTCGCGTGGGACGCGCCGCGGGAGATCGGCGGGCTGCGGATCGTCTTCGACCCGGATTTCAGCCGGGAGTCGATCTCAAAGAATTACAAGATGCGCGTCTTCGCCGCGCGCTGCAACGTCGGGCTCGATTTCGACGGCGTCCGCGTGGCGAAAACGCTCGTGCGGGACTTCGCCGTCTATGCGGACGGCGAGGAGATCTGCCGCGCGGAAAACTGGCACCGTTCGCTCTTCCGGCTTCCGATCGGACGGACGGTCTCGCGGCTGGAGATCGTATTCTCCCGGACGTGGGGCGACGAAGCGGTGCGGCTCTATTCCTGCGACGTATACTGAACGGCGGCAGCGCCGGATACTGCTATAAGGAGACGACGGTATGAATCCAGTTTCAAAGGGCCTTTTGTGCGGGCGCGAGATCGAGTATTTCCATCATCCCTCCGAGGAGGCGTGGGGTTATGCCGCGCCGCAGGAGGATACCTTCGCGGTCATCCATCCGCAAAAGGAGGATATCGGAAAGAAATATCCGCTTTTCGTGGTCTTCCACTCCGCCGGGCACGACATCCATTCCTGCATCGGCTGCATGCCGTGGATCGGGAATCACGATATCTATGACGCGCCGCCCGAAACGTTCGCGCTCGTGCTCGATTGCTGGGCGAACAAAAAAACGGACTGGTGGTGGGGCGGCGACAGCGCTTTCGGGGCGTTCCCGGAGCGGAACGGCACCGCGCCGCAGCCCGTCGAGCGGCGCTGCGTCGACACGATCCTGTGGGTCTGCGGGCACTTCGCCGTCGATACGGACCGCGTGTACGCCGTCGGCAATTCGATGGGCGGCAGCGGCGCGCTCGGGATCGGCATGCGTCACGGCGAGATCTTCGCGGCGGTCAAGGCGAACGTCCCCGCCGGCGCGCGGCACGCCGCGGCGCGCTGCGCCCTCGCGGGCGAGCGCCCGGAAGGGTTCTCCATCCCCGATCCGCCGATCGTCGTGGATTACTCCGCGCAGAACGACGGCTGGTCCCGCGGGCACGAGGTCCTCTACCGCGGCGCGCAGGCGCATAAGTATCCGCTGATCGGATTCTTCGGTCCGTTCGGTCACGCCAACAACAACCGGGAGATCTTCCGCGTCAACGACCTCATCCACGCGTTCGACATCACGGCGGTACGCAAAAACGAGGCGTACCCGGTCTTCACCGGCGCGTCCACCGACGATCCGATCCCGTGGCCGGATAACTGCGAGAGCGAGGCGTCCGGGCAGGTCAACGGTTTCTTCCGCTGGAACGTGGAGCAGGACGAGACGCGTTGCTTCGCCGTTGCGCTCCGCCTGCTCCGGCAGGACGAGTGGGACAGCCGCGTCCGCTTTCCCGGGGAGTCCACGGCGGACGTCTCGGTGCGGCGGCTGCAGTGCTTCCGCCTCGCGCCGGGGGAGGAGTTTACATGGGAATACGGCGGACAGCGCGGCGTCGGTCGCGCAGACGCGGAGGGCGTGCCGACGGTCGAGCGGCTGTGCGTGACGCAGACACCGACGGTGCTGCGCCTCACACGGTGAAAAGAGGGTCCCGTAAACACACCGGACAGATCGGTTCGAGCCCCCTCGTCTCCACCCAGACGCGAAAGTGAGAAGATGCTTCCATAAACATGCCGGGCGGATCCGTGAGGATCCGCCCGGTCCTTTTATTCGTTTTCTTTCCCGTGTTCCCTGTGTCCGTCCGGCGTGCGCGGAGCGCGTCCCTCTTTCCAGCCGTCCGTCCCGCTCCGTTCCAGTGCGCCGATCACGCGGGCGTACAGCCCCCGATGCTCGCGGTCGAAGGTGCGCAGATACTCTTTCATGTACGCGCGCTCCGTATGCCCGTCCTCCGGGCAGGGACTTGTGATCACGGGGAGCGCGGCGCGGCGCACGAACGCGCGGATGTCCCGTTCTTCCGTGTACAGAAACGGGCGGATCACTCTGAGCTCCCGCCGCGTCATCTCCGTGACGGGGGAATAACAGCCGAAATGCCCGCCGAAAAAGAGATTGAGCATCGTCGTCACGACGGCGTCGTCGTAGTGGTGCGCGAGCGCCAGCGTATTGCATCCGAGCTCGCGCGCGGCGGCGTGGAGCGCGCCGCGCCGCATCGTCGCGCAGAGCGAGCAGGGATTATCCTCCCGCCGCGTGTCGAAGACGACGCGCGCGATCTGCGTGCGGCGCACCGCAAAGGGGACGCCGAGCCGCCGGCAGAGCTCCGCGATGGCGGACGTATCGAGCGGCGGCGCCGCCACGGTCGGCGAGGCGTCGAAGCCCATGTCGATCATGAGCGCGGCGAGCTCGTATTTCTTCGGATAAAAACGGCGCATCTCCGCCAGAGCGCACAGAAGCGAAAGCGAATCCTTGCCGCCGGAGACGCCGACGGCGATGCGGTCGCCGTCCGCGATCATTTCGTATTTGTCGACCGCCGCGCGCAGGCGGCTGAGCAGCTTCTGCATTTCTTTCATAGCCGTGCCTCTTCCGCCGCCGTCACCGCCCGCCTGCACCGCGCATATCCTGTTAAGGAAAGATCCGGACACAGGGAGGAAGGTATGGCGACAAAAATCTATATCGATCAGGGACACAATCCGCAGAACCCGAACGCGGGTGCGGAGGGGAACGGATACCGGGAACAGGATCTCGTCTTCGAGATCGGCGTGCGCACGGCGGCGCTCCTCCGGCAGGCGGGCTTCGACGTCCGCCTCTCCCGCCCGACGGCGGAGACGCAGCTCGGGACGTCGAACGCCTCGTCGCTTGCGGCGCGCGTGAATGACGCGAACGCATGGGGCGCGGACTGGTTCATCAGCCTGCACGCGAACGCCTCGGAGATCGAAAGCGCGAGCGGTTCGGAGGCGTTCGTGTACTCGAACGCGAGCCGCGCGCTGCCGCTCGCCGAGGCGATCCTGCGCTCGCTCTCCCGCGCGACGGGATTGCCGGACCGCGGCGTCTCCGTGCGCCCCGGACTGTACGTACTGCGCCGGACGCGGATGCCGGCGACGCTCGTGGAGCTCGGCTTCATCACGAATCCGTACGACGCGGCGCTGATGGCAAACGAGCCGCAGCGCTTCGCCGAGGGGATCGCGGACGGCGTGCTCGCCTATTTCGGGGGCTGAGGGTCCCCGTCCTCCGCGCCGAGCAGATCCGGCCGCCTTTCGGCGGTGAGCGCTTCGGACTGTTCGTGCCGCCACGCGGCGACGTTCCCGTGGTGCCCGGAGAGGAGCACCTGGGGGACCTCTCTGCCGTGCCAGACGGGCGGGCGCGTGTACTGCGGGTATTCGAGCAGCCCGTCCCCGAAGGACTCGTTTTCATGGCATTCGGGCAGCGGGAGCACGCCGTCGATGAGGCGGCAGACGGCGTCCGCGACGATGCACGCCGGCATTTCCCCGCCGGTCAGGACGTAGTCGCCGACGGAGAGTTCCTCGTCGGCGATCTCGTCGATCACGCGCTGATCGACACCCTCGTAATGCCCGCAGAGGAGCGTCAGCGCCTCGTACCGGCAAGCGTATTCCTGCGCGACGGTCTGCGTGAAGACGCGCCCGCGCGGGGAAAGATACACGACGTGACGGGCAAGATCCGGCGCGTCCGCGCAGACGGCTTGGTAGCAGTTCCAGATCGGATCCGGCGCCATGAGCATCCCGCGGCCGCCGCCGTAGGGCGTGTCGTCCACCCGGTGCCGCCGATCCTGTGAGTAGTCGCGGATGTTCCACGCGCGCACGGTCACGATCCCCGCGGCGCGGGCGCGCCCGATGATGCTCTCGCCGAGTACCGCCTCGATCATCGCGGGGAAGAGCGTCATGACGTCAATCCGCATCGCTGTCCTCCGGGATGAAACCGTCGATGAGCGAAACGCGGATCCCCGCTTCCTCCCCGTCCTCGCCGAGCGAGACGGAACGCACGAAGGCGGAGACGGCGGGGAAGAGAAATGTCGAGCCGTCCGGCCGCCGGACGGTGTACAGATCCTGCCCCGCGGGGCGGGTGACCTCGTCGAGCGTGCCGAGGAGCCCCCGTTTTTCATCGATCACGGGCAGACCGATCAGATCGGCGATGAAGTGCGCCCCCTCCGGGAGCGGCAGATCCTCCCGGGCGGCATACAGCGCGGCGCCGCGGTACGGGATCGCCTCCTCGAGCGAGGAGATCTCCGCGAAGGACGCGAGCACCGCCTGCTTCTGAAGCGAAGCGTGCAGGACGCGCAGAGGGCGCATCGTTCCGTCCGCTGCACGCAGGAACATGCGGGGCAGTGACGCGAGCACGGCGGGCGAGTCGCACAGGGATTCGAGGCGCAGGGCGCCGCGCACGCCGTGCGTGGTCGAGACGCGCGCGCAGGGAAGATACGGCTGCAGCATAGGGGGCTCCTTTTTTTTCCGTCGGAGGCGGAAGATCCGGCGCGGCGCGCGGGCGATCGCTCCGCCGCCGACCGTTTCTATCATTATAGCACAGGCGGCGCCGTTTTGCAACCGTTCTCCGCACGCGGGGCGGCTGAGGGAAAAACTTGTTTCCTGCGGCGTTTTTTTCCGTATCCCTTGACACGTTCCCCTCTCTCTTGTATAATGAAGTATAATAAAGATATTTATTCGCGCACGCCGGGCGCGCCGCGGCTTTGCCGCGTCCATCTGTGGGAGGGACCGACCGTGAAGTACACACGTCTCATCGCTTTTCTGCTCGCTCTCATTCTCGCCGTGCCGCTCCTCGCCGCCTGCGGCGGGGGCGGGGATACTCCGCCCGCCGTCGGCACGGACACCCCCGTGCCCGTCTCCGATACCGCCGCGCCGGAAACGGAACCGGAACCGGCGTGGCCGGACAATCTGCCCTCCGATCTCGATTTTGATGGGGCTGAGTTCCGCACGGCGGAGCAGCCCGGAGAGTGGGCGTCCTTCTGGCGGGAGGAGGAGATCGGCGAGCGCTTCAACGACGCGCTGTACGCCCGCAACCGTGCGGCGGAGGAACGGCTCGGCGTCAGGATCGTCCGTCCGGCTCCCCTTACGGACGTCGACGCCATGTATTCCTCTCTTGTGATGAGCGGCTCGGACGAGTTCGACGTGATGATCGATCTGGTCGCCGGCGCGTATTATCCGCTCATCCGGGATCAGCTTCTCGACTGGTCGGAGATCCCGTACATGGACTTCTCGCAGCCGTGGTACGAGCAGGATGCGGTCGCGGCGACGCTGAACGGCAGGATCTTTTACGTGATCGGCGACGTGACGCCGACGTACCTCGGGTATACGTATCTGCTCCTCTTCAACAAGGACAAGGCGGAGGACTATCACGTTGAGGAGGATCTGTATCAGCTCGTGCGCGACGGGAAGTGGACGCTCGACCGGATGCTCGCCGTCACGGAAAACCTGTACAATGACCTGAACGGCAACGGGAACGAGGACGAAGACGACTTCTACGGCATCACCGCGCATCCGGACAGCGGGACGTTCGGCTACCGCATCACGGCGTTCATGTACGCCTGCGAGACGCCGCACATCCGCCTGACACAGCGCGGCAGCACGGTCGAGATCGAGACGCTCCTGTTCGAGGAGCGCGCTCTCGGTCTGCTCGAAAAGCTCAGTTATCTTTTGAACGATGCGTCGGGCGCGTATCTGAACAAGACGTCCGATCTCCGGTTCTTCTCCGAGGGAAGGGCGCTCTTCATCGAGGCGATGGCGAACGATATCACCGCGGACAGCGTCGTCGGGATGGAAGACGACTTCGGCGTCCTCCCGCTCCCGAAATTCGACGAGAAGCAGGCGGAATACCGTACGACGGTCGATTACTACGTCCGCACGTGCGTGCTGCTCAAGACCGTCACGCGCAAGGCGCTGATCGGCGCCGTCATGGAGACGCTCAGTTCGCTGAGCTGGCGCGACGTGACGCCTGCATACGCGGAGGCCGTGCTCGAGCTGCGAAGCACGCGCGACGCGGGTTCCGCGGAGATGCTGCGGCTCATCTTCGCCTCCCGTACCATGGACTTCAATCTCATGTACGCGACCTTCGACGGATGGCCGCGAAGGATGGACGACGCCGTGACTCTTCCGGAAACGACGGTCTCCTGGTTCACCAGTCAAAGAGACCGCGTGGAGGATCACTACTATCAGACGATCGATTATCTTCTCGGATATACCGGCTGAAATACAAATCAGGATACGAAAGGAAAGGATCCCATGAACGCAAAAAGAATCATCTGTCTGCTTCTGGCGCTGCTGTTCTCCGTGCCGCTCCTCGCCGCCTGCGGCGGGGGCGGGGGTACTCCGGCCGTGAGCGGAACGGAGACCGACGCGCCGGTCACCGAGACCGCCGCGCCGGAAACGAAGTCTCCGTGGCCGGACGCGCTGCCGGCAGATCTCGATTTCGAAGGCGCGGCTTTCCGCACGATCGAACAGAGCGGCGCGACCAAACTCTCCTTCTGGCGGGAGGAGGAGGCCGGCGAGAAATTCAGCGACGCCGTCTACTACCGCAACCGCGCCGTGGAGGAACGGCTCAACATCACGATCCCTCAGCCGTATTCGCTCTCCTACACGAGCGAGGAACCGCTCAGCACGTTCAAAGCGCTCGTGCAGAGCGGATCGGACGATTATGACGTGACGATCAATTCCTTCGCCTCCGCCCGCGGCTCGCTGCTCGCGGATCTGTTTCACGACTGGTCCGATATCCCGTATATGGATCTCTCGCAGCCGTGGTACAATCAGGGCGCCGTGGAAGCGGCGCTGAACGGCCGCATCTACTATCTGGTCGGCGACGTCACCCCGACATACCTCGCCTATACGTATCTGCTTCTGTTCAATAAGAACAAGGCGGCGGACTACAACGTGTCGGACGATCTGTACCAGCTCGTGCGCGACGGGAAATGGACGCTCGACCGGATGTTCTCCATCACGGAGAATCTGTACAACGACCTGGACGGCGACGGCAAAAAGAGCGAAGAGGATTTCTTCGGCTTCAAGGTGCAGGACAACAGCTACCTCGGTTACCGCATCACGGCGATCATGTACGCCTGCGAGACGCCGTACATCCGCATCGAGGATAAGGAGATCGTCAACCTCGTCTTCGAGGAGCGCTGCGTCGATCTGCTCGACAAGCTCTGCAATATGATGAAACGGGCGAAGGGCGCCCTTCTGCGGTCGTCCAAGGACGTCGATTACTTCGCGCAGGGGAAGGCGCTCTTCATCGAGGCGATGGCGAACAACATCACGGGCGCGACCATCGTCGGGATGCAGGACGACTTCGGCGTGCTGCCGCTCCCGAAGTACGACGAGGACCAGCAGGAGTACCACACGACGGTGGACTTCACGACGCGGTCGTTCGAGACGCTGAAGACCGTCGCCCACAAGGATCTGGTAGGCGCCGCCATGGAGGCGCTCAGCGCGCTGAGCTGGCGCGACGTGACGCCGGTGTACGCGGAGGCGGTGCTCGAATACCGCAGCACGCGCGATCCGGAATCGGCGGAGATGATGCGCCTCATCCTCGATTCGCGCGTCGTCGATTTCGATCTGATCTACTCCGCCTACTCCGGCTGGGCGCGCGGGATGCACAATCCGATCACGGACGGACCGGGCGAGACCGTCTCCTACCTCACCCGCAACCTCGGCCCGCTGACGAAGGAATACGACGAGCTGCTCGACTACTTCTTCCGTCCCACCGAATGACGGGGAAAACGAATGAATCAAAACGCAGGACGGCGATCGCCGTCCTGCGTTTTGACTGATACCGTGCCGCCGTCTCCCCGGATCATGGGCGATAGTGCCTCTCGAACGGGTCGGGAGCGGATCATTTTCTTTTCACCCGGAGCTTCAGGTGCATGACGTTGACGCGCCCGGAACTGTCGTACCGGTCGGAATACTGGACGAGCAGATAATTCCCCTTCTCGTCGCGGAGATTGAGGTTGTTCGAGTAATAGCAGGAGGATTTCATCTCGCCGATATTGAGTCCCGCGTCCCATACCGTCGCGTCCTCGGAGGTGTAGAAGACGAATTTGCTGTCGTTGTCTCCGCGCCCGTGCAAAACGTACACGCCGTCGATCAGCGCCGTCTGCGGGTTGCGGATGCCGAGGGGGAGGTAGCACGGCCGCAGGAGCTCCCACGTCGCGCCGTCGTCCGTGCTGACCGCGTGCTCCATCATGCGCTCGGCGTTCCGGTTGTAGGCGTAGGCGTGGAGGCGCCCCTCCGTGTCGAAGAGGAGCGAACCGTAAACAAGGCTGAACGTAGAGGAATACGGGATGACGGATCTCTCCTGAAAGCTTCTGCCGTTGTCTGTGCTCACGTATACGCGGTACACGTCTTCCGGCGTCCGGCCGGAATAATACTCGCTGCAGAAGATCAGGACGTAGATCACGCCGTCACGGTATACTGCGTCGTAGATCCTGCCTTTGTACGGGATGCACTCGTACGGCTCGCTCCACGTCTTGCCGCCGTCCTCGCTCCGGACGCACGTCGGCGACAGAAGCGGAGCGCCGCAGATCTCCTCGAGCATCGTGTTCCTGAGACAGAACGCGACGATGCTACCGTCGCTGCAGCCGACGGCTTTCTCCACCGAGATCGTCCACAGACCGTCGAGGAAACTTTGGACGGAGTAGGGAAGATCATGGGATTCGGAGAAGGTCTTCCCGCCGTCCTCGGACAGGCGGTACTCGATCCAGCCGTAGTTGGAATGTCCGTTGGCGCGGACGGGCGAATAGTTGGAATTGAAGTCGATCACCTTTCCGGGCGCGTACTCCGCCATCGCGTGCGACACGTGGCCGCTGCGGAATCTGGCTTTGTTGTCGATATAGAGCTCCGGCTCCTCGATTTCCACGGTGAAATGCGAATGATCGATCGTTCTGTACGGCATGGCGGTGCTCCTTTGTACGTTTGATGGATATTATGATATCATATTCCTCTCCGCCTGTCAAGCGGGGGCGGATCTTTCCCGCGGGCTGCGGCGTCGAAGCAAAAGAAGGAGAAAAGGATAAAAAGAAGGATGCGCTGTGCATCCTTCTTTTGCGCGATCGGTCATTTTTTCTTTATTCTCAGCTTCAGGTGCATGACGTTGACGCGCCCGGAACCGTCGTACCGGTCGGAATACTGGACGAGCAGATAATTCCCCTTCTCGTCGCGGAGATTGAGGTTGTTCGAGTAATAGCAGGAGGATTTCATCTCGCCGATGTTGAGCCCCGCGTCCCATACCGTCGCGTCCTCGGAGGTGTAGAAGACGAATTTGCTGTCGTTGTCCCCGCGTCCGTGCAAAACGTACACACCGTCGATCAGCGCCGTCTGCGGGTTGCGGATGCCGAGAGGGAGGTAGCACGGCCGCAGGATCTCCCACGTCGCGCCGTCGTCCGTGCTGACCGCGTGTTCCATCATGCGCTCGGCGTCCCGGTTGTAGGAGTACGCGTGGAGGCGTCCCTCTGTATCGAAGAGGAGCGAGCCGTAGGCGTGATTCAGCGTAGTGGGATACGGGATGACGGATCTCTCCTGAAAACTTCTGCCGTTGTCGGCGCTCACGTATACGCGGTACACGTCTTCCGGCGTCTGGCCGGTGAAGTATTCGTTGCAGAAGATCAGGACGTAGATCACGCCGTCGCGGTATACGGCGTCGTAGATCCTGCCTTTGTACGGGATGCACTCGTACGGCTCGCTCCACGTCTTGCCGCCGTCTTCGCTCCGGACGCACGTCGGCGTCAGATGCGGAGCGCCGCAGATCTCCTCGAGCATCGTGTTCCTGAGACAGAACGCGACGATGCTCCCGTCGCCGCCGCCGACGGCTTTTTCGACCGAGATCGTCCACAGACCGTCGAGGAAGCTTCGGACGGAGTAGGGAAGATCGTGGGATTCGGAGAAGGTCCTCCCGCCGTCCTCGGAGAGGCGGTACTCGATCCAGCCGTAATTGGAATGTCCCCCGCCGCGGACGGGCGAATAGTTGGCGTTGAAGTCGATCACCTTTCCGGGCGCGTACTCCGCCATCGCGTGCGACACGTGGCCGCTTCTGAATCTTGCCTGATTGTTGATGTAGATCTGCGGTTCCTCGATTTCCACGGTGAAATGCGAATGATCGATCGTTCTGTACGGCATGGCGGTATCTCCTTTGTACGATGGATACGATTCATGATATCACATTCTTCTCTCGTTGTCAAGAAGTGCGTCGTTTTTCGCTTCGGTTCGCGGCGCCGTCACACCCGATAATTGTCGAGCGGTCTGCCGAGGAGCTCGGTGACGTCGCGGAATTCTTCGGAATTCAGGGAGTCGGCGTACATATAAAATCCGCGGCCGGATGCTCCCGCGATACAAAAACGTTTTTTCGGCATGGCAGAGAGGGACTCCTTTCGGGTGATAAAGTGTCGGTACAGATTTTCAAAAAACACGCAGCCGGAGCCGTGCAACGCACGGAGAAAGGCGGAACGCAGGGAAACGCCGCCGTTCTTCCTGCCGTATAGATCTCATTTCACGAAACACAAAACGAATGCTTCCCACTGCTTTTCCCAGTTCCGCATCAGTTCTTCCTTCTGGATATCGTCCACACAGCTGTACGTGATAGAGTTTCTGCACAGCTGCTTGATCTCCGCAAGCCCCAGATCCCAGCATACGACGGCGGCAAAATAATCATCCGTCAGCGCTTCGTGCTCCTGGAAAGCGGGATCGTCCGAGCAGAGACAGATCGGCACGCCGCGCTTGAGATACTCTGCGGCCGGATGGCTCCGGAGGTCGCTCACGTACCTGAGCGTCTGGTTGCTGATCGGGCATACTTCCAGGCAGATCCCGTCCCTGCGCATAAGATCCACGAGCTCCGGGAATCTGTACAGATTCAGCCCGTGTCCGATCCTGTCCGAACCGAGCAGATACGCATCGATGACGTTATCGGAAGAAGCGTTCAGGGATTCTCCCGCGTGCAGCAGCAGATGCACGTCCGGATGCTCCCTTGAAAACCTGTCCAGCAGATCGGCGAACTCGATCAAGGGATAACTCTTGTCCTCTTCATTCACAAGATCGATGCCGATCATAAAATCATGGACGTGTTCGGGATCGGATTCGTCCTTGAGGTGGTCGCGGATATAGATCGCGTTGTCAAGGATCTCCTCGTTGATCTCCTTGTCCGCGCCGAGATACTTGACCCCCGCTGTTACCAGGCTGACGATAAAGTCCGGATACTCTTTTTTGACCTCATAATATGCATTCCTGATCGCCGCTGCTTTCGCCGCCGCTTTCTCATGGGAACCGCGAAAAACCTTACGGATCTCAATATGGAGGACGTTGTTCCGGCAGTAATAGCGAAACGCTTCCGCGTAATATGCCTCGTTCAGAGCCGACGTATCGCCTAGGGCATCCTGTTTGTCGAATAAACCCTCGAACCATTCCCAGATATCTGCGTATTCCGTTCCTCCCAGCATCGTCCACTGCGTTTTCAGTTCCTCGCGCCCGATCGCGCCCTGCGCAAGAGCCTCCTTTACGGGGAGCTCGTTCACTCCGGCATCCTCGGGCGTTTCGTGACAGAAAAGGAAATACCGGTTATCCTCTCCCGTGCCGATATACAGCTCATCCCTGGATTCGACGAAGGTGAGAAGCTCGTCGAAGGGAAGGAGGGCGCTTGCGTGCAGATGAAGGTCGGAGCCTTTCGGCAGTAATTCACAGAAGCGGTACAGGGCGCTGTTCCAGATGTTCTCGTCTGTCAGAACGGGCATATCGTAGGGGACCGATCCGGCATAGGAGGCGATATACTCCGCTTTCCACGCGGCGAGCATCGTATCGAGCAGCTTTTCGTCCTCTGACAGGATCATATCGGTGCGATAGCCGTTGCTTTCCGCAAGAGAATTCCTCTTTTGCAGATAGGCTTGTTCCGAAGTGTCTTCCGGGACTTTTTCCGGCACCCTGCAGCCAAAGACCGACACACAGGAAAAAACGACGGTCAGGAACAAAAACAAACCGGCGATCCTCTTCTTTTTTTTCGCTGACTGTTTCATGGATTTTTCCTCGGCTGTTCATTTTTTTACGGTATCGCTCGTTCCGGGCGGGAAGCGTCATATCACCGATCATTATATTACCACACAATTCGACGTTTTGCAAGGGGAGCAGCCGACAAAACCGTATTTCGTTGACCGAAGAGAGTTGGACCGCATATTGGCGCAAGCGGCAGCGAGGGCAGGGGAGGGCTTACCGCAAAGCCTTATGCCGCGCCTGACGGCGCGTCAGTGGTTCTGACGTCGTTGAGAAAGATAAAAGCAAGAAGGATGTCCGTTGGACATCCTTCTTGCTTTTGGCTCCCCCTACTGGAACTTTGAACCATGGCTTTGCGGTGTTGTGCAGCGGAAGCGTGAGACAGCGTACCGCAAAGCCTTATGCCGCGCCTGACGGCGCGTCAGTGGTTCCGACGTCATCATGTTGGGTGAAATCAAAAGGACTGCCATAAGGCAGTCCTTTTGATTTGGCTCCCCCTACTGGAACTTTGAACCATGG
>JAEEGL011441274.1_pt1 | contig 24825 bp, 23 predicted proteins | sample 9134231 | NCBI WGS metagenome assembly JAEEGL01 (sample SAMN16246548, study PRJNA631951) | gut metagenome | biome: gut microbiome; feature: rumen; material: fiber-attached | host: Bos | place: Iran: Karaj | collected 2018-10
CGGTTCGATGTATACCGAGCCCAAGCACAGACTGTATGATAAATTCAAAGATATCGCTCCTTATGCTCATGGCTATCTGGACGCCCTGATCGAGGCGCAGAAGCATATATACGGGATGAATTTCCTGGAACAGTTCATCTCACCCGAGATAGAGGCTGAGATGCAAAAAGGATATCCTACGGATCCGAATTCGATCAATGCCATGACGCCGGCTAAGATCTATTCGCAGTTCGTGCTGTCGAGGCAGGTGACCGCAATTGAGAGACGGGATATACTGACGATGTTGGGGAAGAAGGCGGAGAACGACCGGCTTGCAACTATATCGGGGGACGATCGCGGAACGCGTATCAATCTCTACACCCACGACACTTCGCTTCGTATCCCGGGCATAAAGAACATGGGTCCCGTGGATTATTCCGACAAGATGTATCGGATATTCTCCGGATCGAAGATCAACCTAAACATCACTCTCCGCAGTATCTTAACGGGCATTCCGCTTCGGGCGCTCGATATCATGAGTGCAGGCGGATTTCTGCTTAGCAACTATCAGGCGGAACTTTGTGAATACTTCGTTCCGGGTGAGGATTTTGACTATTACGAAGACTATGATGATCTGATGAATAAGATCGACTATTATCTGTCACATGATTCCGAACGTGAGACGATTGCCCGCTCGGGATGGGAGAAGGTACGTACGGAGCACAGTCTGGAGAGACGGCTGGATGAGATGGAGGAGTATATCTGATGATGATCATCGGATATTTATACATATGAAATATCTAAATCTTAAAGCTTATAGCGATTTTGTCTGTGTCGGTGATAAATGTCCCTATACCTGTTGCGGCGGATGGAAGATCGTTATTGACGAGGCAACTGCTACCTATTATCGTAATGTGACCGGTGAAATGGGTGAAAGACTCCAGAGAAATACCGTTACTGAAAATGGGGTTACCAGATTTGTCCTGACGGATTCCGGCAGATGCCCTTTTCTTAATGAACGGGGGCTTTGCGACATCTATATAAATCTCGGAGAGGAGCATCTGAGTCAAACCTGTACATACTTTCCGAGGTATGCTTTTCTTTCAGGAGATATTAGGTTTTCGGGTGTTAGTATTTCATGCCCTGTGGTATCGGAGTTTTTTCTGACTCACAATGATACTATTGAGATAGATTTCCGCGAGGATGAGACAAAGTTAAATACAGAAAGAGTTGACTGGAATACCTTCGATCAAGCCGTGCGGGTGTTTGGGGCTACAGTTGATATCGCGCAGAACAGGAACCTCTTGATAAAGGAAAGGATAGCGCTGGTCACGATTCTGATATATCAGTTCCAGGCCTATATCGATTCCGGCAGGGAGCCTGATGGAATGATAGAGCTTTTTTCAGACCCGGAAAAATATGTAGGATTACTGTCTCAGACGGGAATATATGATCGGGATTTTGAGAGTAAGATCGGCTTCTGTTCCGAGATCATGAATTACTTCCGGTGTGTTGATAATATATCGGCTATCGTGCCCGAACTTGATGACTTAGTAAGCTTTTTTGAAGAGCCAGAGCATTCAAGAGTCGGTATGTTTGATTGGGACGTAGTATTTTCTGAGTTTGACGGCGCGGAGTCTCAGATATGGCTGGAACAGATTCTGGTATATGTGATTTATCGATACCTGTTGCGGGATATTGAGAAAAAGGATTTTCTCAGGAAGTATCTCGGTGGATTGGAGTTTGTTCTTGAAATGGGGCTTTGTATCATGGCCTTGTCACATATCAAGAATGGTGCGGAAACGACATTGGAAGAAAAGACAATGATAACCGCCCATGTCTCAAGGCTGATCGAGCATTCTCCTTCATTTGTTGAACAGTCACTGAATCACTTTGAAGAGAAAGGAATGACCGATCTTCAGTTTGTGCTGAAATTGATCAGCTGATAAAAGAAGGGAAATTTATATGAAGATACTCATATCCGACTGGGACAGTTTCGGAGACAGAGATATAGAGGAAGTATTTGCGGCCAAAGGATTTGACGTGGTCAAATCTCCTTATGTGGAGAGCGAGCCTGAAGCAGTCACGACAAAGCAGCTTGCTGATTTTGCGGAGGTTGTCACCGCTACACATCCCGACTGTGTTTATTCGTATAACTTCTTCCCGCCGATATCGGATATATGTCAGCAGGCGCATGTACCGTATATATCCTGGGTATATGACAGCCCATATATGCACCTGTACTCCAGGTCTATCGAGAACCCTGTGAACAGGGTCTTCCTTTTTGACGGAGGACTATGTCAGAAACTTACGGACCGTGGTGTGCAGACCGTATACCATCTTCCGCTTGGTGTGAACACCGCCAGATACAACAGACAGTGCGGAACTCCCGACCGCCCTAAAAAGGCCGGATACCTTAATCTGACGACCGGACGGTTGAGCCTTGAATCAGATATATCTTTTGTGGGATCGCTGTATACTGAGGAACGGCACAGACTGTACGATAGACTGAATCCCGACGCTTATACCGGTGGTTATCTTGATGCGATCATCGCGGCACAGAAGCATATCTACGGAGCCGATATCATCGAGCCAATGTTGAAGGATGAGATCATAGATGCGATACAAAAGGGTTTCCCCTACGCAGTAGAGGACGATATCACAATGACTGCGCGTGAGTTCTACTCGCAGTATATGCTGGCCAGAAAAGTTACGAGCGTAGAGCGAAGCGAGATACTCTCTCTAATTGGACAGATCTTCCCCGATAAGAAAACCCTGCTCTTTACCAACGACTATAACGTGAAGTTTAAGAATGTCAAAAACATCGGAGCAGTCGAGTATTACAAAGAAATGCCCGATGTCTTTCACTCAGCCCGTATCAATCTGAACATCACCTTACGAAGCATCGTGACCGGCATCCCGCTCCGCGCACTGGATATCATCGCAAGCGGCGGATTCCTCATAAGCAATTATCAGACGGAACTGGCAGAGAACTTCGTTGCCGGAGAAGAATACGACTACTATTCGGACTATGAAGAACTGATGACTAAGATCGAATATTATCTGTCACATAATTCCGAGAGAAAAGATATTGCGGCAGCTGGATGGGAAAAAGTGCAACGGGAATTCTCTTTAAGCGACCGTGTGGATGTGATGCTGCAGCAGATATGAGTTCTCCGGTATGATGATGAATAAATAACTGAAGATTTTACGTGATTTTGCCGATAAATAATCTGTGAACTGTATTTATGGAGGGACATTATGCATTTTGATCAGAGTTTCTTTGAAGGAGAAGAGAGAGACGGATTCTATATTCCATCCATGGTAAAGAGAGCCTGGGCTGTTGAGCTTGATATACTGGAGATTATCTCTAGGATATGCAGAAAGTATCAGATCAGATGGTTTGCCGAATTCGGAACGATGATAGGAGCAGTAAGGCATAACGGATTTATTCCATGGGATGATGATATAGATATCTCCATGCTTCGCCCCGACTACGAGAAGTTTATGAGATATGCAAAGAAGGAACTTCCCAAAGGATATCGACTTGTAAACGGAAGACAGGATAAGAATCCTTCCGAAGCAATCCTGCAGGTGCAGAACACCTCGACGATCAATACAAGCCCTTCTTTTCTTGCAAAAAATCACGGATGCCCTTATATCATCGGGGTAGATATCTTTGTGATCGATAAGATACCTGATGATCCTGAAGAAGAGGCATCTTTCCGGGAACTGGCAACTATCTCATATCATGCATTTAAGGGAGCGGAGATCGGACAACTGGCCGATGACTGTGAAGAACTGGTTCGCAGCGAAATTTATCAGTTGGCCGATGCATGCAGCTATGATTTTGATTATTCACTTCCGATCAAACCGCAGTTGCTTGATCTGGCAGATCATATTTCAGCTATGTACTATGATGTGGACACTGTAAGAATGACTTGTGTTCCGTATTATTGTGTTAATCCCACAATCGTTTTTCCTACAGAGACATATCAAAAGATTGAAAGATTTGATTTCGAAGTCACAAACCTTCCTGTACCTCAGGGATATGATGAGGTATTGCGGGTATGGTATGGAGACTATATGACCCCCAGACATTCGTCATCGTCTCATGAGTACCCGTACTTTATCCGTGATGAGAGAACTCTAAGAAAACAATACGAGCAGCAGGGACAGGATTTCCCTGAAGAATTTGCGATATTTCCGGAGGGAACTAAACAGGGATGATCTTTCCGAAAGAATTCTTTAACGAGGAAATAAGAGAAGACTTCACTGTCCCTGAGATGATGAAAAGGGCCTGGGCAGCAGAACTGGAGGTATTGGAGGTTATTCGTGATATATGTACACGTAATGATCTGAAGTACTATGCATACTGCGGAACCCTTCTTGGATGTATCAGACATAAGGGATTCATTCCATGGGATGATGACATCGATATCTGTATGCTCAGATCTGATTATGACAAGTTCTTTGAGATAGCTGACCGTGAACTCCCCGAAGGATTTGCAGTCTCAGGGATCTATGGTCGTGATGCCAGGCTGTGGGCAGCAAATGGAGAACCTCAGGGACGCGTCATGGCCGATGAAACATGTTTTCCGCTACCCAAATATATGAACCGCTTTCATGCTTTTCCGTATATGAGAGTTGGTGTCGATATCTTCCCTTTGGATAATCTTCCCGAATCCCCGGCAGAACAATACGACCTGATCAAAGCAGTTAATGACCTGGAGACTGTAGCTCGATTTCTTGAAGTATATATTAAAGACGGGACGATCAGGCAGCGCCTGAAACCTTACCGAGATCTTCTGGATGAGATCCCTTATGATGAAAAAGATCTGATCGAATACAGTCATGCCATATGGCTTGCTTCAGACAGACTGGCTTCGAGTACATCGTTTACGGGAAAAGTGACGGATATACTTTATGTAAGCCTTCCGGCAGATCCGAGAGCGTACAAAGGATCCAAGGCATTGCCGCACGAATGGTTCGGAAACGGAAAAGAGATGCCGTTTGAAGTCACGACCATGTCTGTACCTGATAGATATGATTTGGTTTTGGGATGGGAGTTTGGCGCCGAATATATGACGCCTGTGCGCTTTGCGGGAGAACATGATTATCCCTTTTATCAGAATCAGGAAAAAGCCTTTGCACAGTTACTAAAAGAATCGGGCGTAGATACTCCTATAGATGAGTTTTGCAGGAACTGGCATACAATAAACGGCTTATCGTAGTATGTTTGTGTCAGGCACCAAATCATAGTAAAATTTTGATAGTGTTAATGTTTGATTATCATCAGTTTCATAGGATGTTGTGATGGGAATTGAGGGGCTACTCAGAGAAGATTTCTATAAAGAAGAGATTATAAGTGACTACAAGGTCACGGAGCTCAGAAAAAAGATTTGGGCCAGAGAACTTGAGATTCTGGTGGAATTCGATCGTATATGCAAAGAAAATAATCTGAAGTATTATCTCACGTATGGGACACTCATAGGAGCCGTCAGACATAAGGGATTCATTCCATGGGATGATGATGTTGATGTCGAGATGCTCAGGCCGGATTATGAGCGCGCCAAGGAGATACTAAAGCAAGAACTAAGACCTCCGTTTGAATGGCAGGATATGTACACGGTTCTGAATAATCCTGATGTTACCGAAGAAACAGCAGTTAAACTCCATCCGTTTGGCAAGATCAGGAACGCGGAAACAACAGCCATAGAAGAAGTTGGCATGCCGGTTTCGGTCAACCAGGGCATATATATTGATATCTTTCCCGTGGATGATGCTAAAGATGATATAGGATTCACGTCGGAAATGTTTGAACTCCAGAAGGAAGTTTATTATACGATCTTCGCAGAGGGCGAACTACGACGCCAGTTAAGAGAAGAACACCCCAATACAGTGATTCCCTATCCGGATCTGGAGAGGATGATGGAACTGCCTCTTAGGGACAGATTCTCTATGTTTGAGAATCTTATGATATCCTACTCTGGCAAATCCACTATGGTAAACAATAAATTCTATGAGATACGTGGTTCGTTTTCGAATTTGGAGAGGAAATGGTATGCAGATACGGTGGAGTTACCTTTTGAAGGAATATATTTATCTGTTGCATCCGGATATGAACAGATCCTTCGAACGATATACGGAGACTACATGAAACCGGTAAAATATCCCGAGCATGCAGCTCAATTCGATCCCGACCGGTCCTACAGATACTATTATGAGCAATAAGACCACAACAACTGAATTCACAACGCCATATAGTTATTATTCCTTGTCCGAATCTCTTAAACTAAATCCATCCGAGGATGCTTTGAGAGAATTGGTGCGCAGGGTTGTTTCCGATACTCTACTTTCCAAGGAAAACAAGTTCTTTATCTATATGCAGTGTGTCAGGTATGTGTTTATGGAAAAGAACCGACAATCCATTGAAACGCAGGATGCACTGGATGATCTCTACGAGGGTATATACAGAGCGTATTATGAGGCAGTTAATGCGGATAGTTACAGCTTTATTCCGAAGGGAGAAAGGAATTCCGGACTGGTCTTTGCCCTAACAAATCAGTTTCTCAATCTAAGTCATGCTCCTTCACGACAATTGTTGGATTACTGTTATACGATTGAGCAGGAACTGGGACAGAAGGTATTTATCATAAATACTGCCGAACAGATGACACCGTACGGTGAGATACCTTGGTATGAGGCAGGCACGGGCAGTTATATAAATGATTATAGTGGTATAGATACACTTGGCTATAAAGATAAGGAATTCCTATTCTTTCAATGCCCACAGGATATGCCGAATGAGACAATGATAAGTGAACTGATGGGGCTGGTTGAAGAAAACAAACCGTATTATATCATTAATATCGCTGGAAACAGTATTGCCTGCGATCTGATGTCACGTATAGTCCCGGTCATCACCTTTAACACAGTGATATCCGGAAGGACACAGACCAGAGGAACATTTTCCGCGATAGGAAGAAAACCCGATGAGGATGATAATCACTGGCTCAGCCGCCACAATATGCCGCAAGAGCATTTCATTCCTTATATATTGACGTATGCATTTCGTGAACAGACCCATACATATTCCAGATCGGAGATTAATATTCCTGACGGAGTCAAAGTGGCTATGGTAGTCGGCGGGCGTTTGGAAGAAGAGGTGGATGAAGAGTTTCTTTCACTGGTGGAAAAACTTGCAGCAGAAGGTATAGTGACCGTATTTGTAGGCAACTTCCCTTCCTATGATCGCTTGGTCTCATCCAGACCGGTATTGAAAGAGAGAACCAGATATCTCGGTTTCCAGGATGATGTCCTGGCTATTGCAGAATTGTGTGACATATATATCAATCCCAGAAGAAACGGCGGTGGATCATCCGCTGCAGAAGCCCTGTTTAAAGGTCTTCCCGTTGTCTCTGTTGACTATGGTGATGTAAGCGTGGAAGTGGGAGAGGATTTTGTCGTATCTGACTATGAGGCTCTCTATGAAGAGGTTCTCAGCTTATGTAACGATGACGCTCACTATTTAGAGAAGAGTCACCTGGCACGTAAACGAGCAGATTATCTGCTTGATACGGCAGCAATCATTAAGAACGTGATAAACGAAGCACAAAGCAGGAAAGGATTTTGACGAGATGGTTTTTCCTGAAGGATTCTTTGAGGCCGAAGAACGAGACGGTTTCAGAATAGCCCCGATGATGAAGCGAAATTGGGCTGTGCAGCTTGAAATCGTTGAATTTATTGCGAAAGTATGCAGAAAACACGGAATAAAGTGGTACGCTGAGTTCGGAACACTGTTAGGAGCCGTTCGGCACAAAGGATATATCCCCTGGGATGATGATATTGATATTACGATGTTCAGAAAAGACTATGAGAAGTTTATGGCTCGTGCAGCTAAGGATCTTCCCAAAGGTTGGCATTTATTCAATGGAAGAAATGAGGAGAATCCTACAGCATCTACACTTCAGGTGATCAATACCGATGTAGTATGCGTAGATCCTGATCACCTTGAAAGATACCACGGTTATCCTTATATTGGCGGCGTAGACATCTTTCCGCTCGACAATATTCCGGATGATCCTGACGAAAGAGCGGTACATCGCGCTCTTTATACACTGGCGTATTATGGGTTCTATCACACCGGTGAAAAAGACCTGCTTGCCGATATCAAACCGGAAATAAAAGATGCGGTTGATAGCCTGACAGAAGCCATGGGGACGCAGTTTGATCCGGACAAACCCATTAAACCGCAGTTTTTGGTGCTGTCCGATCAGATTGCCTCATTATACAGAAACGATAAAACCAAAGAAGTTGCCGATATGCAGTTTTACATGAATACCGAGCGCGAGCATATATCTGTAAAAGCATATAAAGATGTGATCATGATGCCTTTTGAAATGATAAAGATTCCTGTACCTATAGGATATGATGAAGTGTTAAGGGCATACTACTGCGACGGTTACATGACTCCGGTACGTGGGTCAGGATCAACCCATGAGTATCCTTGTTATGCCAAAGCTGAAAGAAGGCTAAGAGAGTATTATGCACAGAGGGGGGTACCGTTCCCCGCGGAATTCGAAGAATGATCAGAGTTTATTGAAGGTTTGGAAAAGGAGCGTATAAATCATGAAGAAAGTATACACGTGTTTTTGTACGGATATAATCCATGAAGGACATCTAAAATTTCTTAATGAAGCTCGTAAGTACGGAGAATTGACCGTGGGTGTTCTTGCGGATGCTGCTATGGTGAAGTATAACAGGTTTCCGTCTATATCTCTTGAAGAGAGGGTTGAACTTGTCAGAGGAATAGATGGTGTATCTGATGTGATCGTACAAAATGAGATCATGTATGATGAGATATTCGAGACGCTTCATCCAGATATAATCATACACGGTGACAACTGGGCAGATTCTTCCATGCAGGCGATCAAGAAAAACATAATCTCACTTACCCAAAAGTATGGTGGAGAGTTGATTGAGATTCCCTACACCGTAGACGAAAAACTGACGAAGATTGACAAGCAGATGCGCGAGAAACTTGCTATGCCGGAATTTCGCAGGGGAAGACTTCGCAAAGCACTCAATATGATGCCGCTTATCAAGGCCATTGAGGTTCACAGCGGACTTACCGGTCTGATCGCGGAAAAGACGATGGTTGTTGAAGGCGAAAAGATTGACCAGTTTGATGCTATGTGGATATCCAGTCTTTGCGATAGTACAGAAAAGGGTAAGCCAGATATAGAACTGGTGGATATGACCAGTAGATTCAGGACAATAGAGGATGTGATGGAGGTGACCACCAAACCCATTATATTTGATGGAGATACCGGTGGACTTACGGAGCATTTTGTATATACTGTTCGAAGTCTTGAACGTATGGGTGTGAGCGCTATGATCATAGAGGACAAAACGGGACTTAAGAAAAACAGCCTTTTTGGGACGGAAGTTGAACAGACTCAGGATTCCATAGAGGGTTTCAGCGCCAAGATCGCGGCCGGAAAGCAGGCTCAGTTGTCTGATGATTTCATGATCATCGCACGTATCGAAAGCCTGATATTGGAGAGAGGTATGGAGGATGCTCTGAAACGCGCAAAAGCATTTACCGCTGCAGGCGCTGACGGCATCATGATCCATAGCCGCAAGAAAGAGCCTGACGAGATTCTTGAGTTCTGCGATAAGTTCAGAGGATTTGATAAGGAAACTCCCATAATTGTGGTCCCCAGTTCGTTTAATACAGTTACCGAAGAGGAACTGGCAAATCATGGAGTAAATATATGCATATATGCCAACCAATTGCTCAGAGCAGCATTCCCTGCTATGGAAAATGCAGCCAGAAGTATACTCAAGTATCACAGGGCGGCAGAGATTGACAGTTATCTGATGCCTATCAAAGAAATCATAACACTGATAGATGAACTGTGAGGATGAGATGGCTTATTACGCAATAATATCAGACATACATGGCAACATGTTTGCATTCCAAAGAGTATTGGAGGATATGGAAACCTTTGATATAAAAGGTGTTATTCTTCTTGGGGATCTCATAGATTATGGAATGCAGTCCAATGAAGTGGTGGACTATATTGTACATGAATTTGATTTCGATATAATCTGCAATATCTGGGGAAATCATGAGAGAGCAATAATGCTTGGGGATTTCACCGGGTTTTCATCTCAGAGAGGCAGTGACTGTGCGAGATACACAGCAAGTATTCTGTCTGACGATACAAAAAGATACTTAAATAATTCAATGAATAAAGAAGGCATTCAAGAGTTTGCATTGTTCGGGAAAAGATGTCTTGCTGTTCACGGTTCTCTTGATGAACATTATTGGAAATCTGTTTTGCCGAATGACTTACATGGTGATTATTCATCATATGACTTTGTATTCTCCGGACATTCTCATTATAGCCATTGCTTCACAAAATTTTATGATTCGACTGATTCTGTACGACGCTACAAACATGCTGTAACCTTTGTAAATCCTGGATCGGTTGGCCAACCCAGAAATCACAATCCTGCCGCACAGTATGCTATAATCGATACACAAATGAATTTACAACTTCGAAGTGTACCTTATGAGATAGAAAATGCCATGAGATTGTATTATGGACAAGTTGATGAGTTTTATAAGTCTAGACTTAAATATGGAATATGATTGAAGTATGGACAGGAAAAATAACAAGGCTATAGAGCATAAACCTGAACTTTTGAAAACTACAGCTTACACAATCAGAGAAGTTGGTTTTGGCCCTCTTTGGAAGGATGATTTCAAAGAGGCGATTGAGTGGAAATTTGAGGGACATCGTATTTTGATTCCCACTGGCTACGATTAGATTCTGAAAAAAGTTTAGGAATTGATTATATGAATCCACTTTCAATAGAGAAAAGTAAACCAAACGCAGATGCATTCCTTATGGATTTTGGAGATTGAGTTGTTTATGAAAAAAGAGATGACTAATGAACATATTATTACTCCCGACGAATTGAAAAAACTTCATGATACATTGTTAGAGTTACTTGTTGAGTTTGATAGAATATGCAGAAAAAACGATATTCCATATAGTATAGACGGGGGAACCCTTCTTGGAGCTGTGAGGCATAAAGGGTTTATACCTTGGGATGATGATGCAGATGTTATCCTTAATAGGCCGGCATATGACAGATTAGTAAAAGTTATCGAAAAAGAGTTGGATAAGGATAAATTCTATTTCCAGGATTTTAATACTACTCCGGGATACCTTTGGGGATATGCGAAATTGCGAAAAGCAAATACCCAGTGCGTAAGACTAAATCAAGAATTCTGGCCGTATGAGCAGGGTGTGTATTTAGATATATTTGTTTGCGATAATGTTCCGGAAAACTACATATTGCGGAGTATAGTAAACTTTCATTCATTTATTTATCGTAAGTTATTCTATGCGAGACTGGGAAGGTATGAACAGAAAGGAATAGAAAAGATAATATATAGGGCGTTTTGCTTGATTCCGGATCCCCTACTTAAAAAATCGTATAATCGCTATATTTCATTTAGAAACCGACATCCATCAAAACTTGTTAAGTGTTTGACATATCCAGCCATTAATCGCTTTTATGGATATAAGCGAGAATGGTATGAGGATACAATTGATATTCCTTTTGAAGATACCATTCTCAGAGGATGCCGAAATTACGATGAGTATCTCAGATTCCTATATGGTGATTACATGAAGATTCCGGATGAAAAAGATAGAAAAACCCATCCTGTTGCAAAATTAGAGATTCCTTAGGAGGACAAACAATGAATAAGATTATGTTTGACATTCTAAACTACATTAACGGAGGAAATAGTTGGGACGTAAAACTATTTTCAAGAACGTTTTATAAGCCGTATTCAGTTATGGAACAAGAGTATCAGAGCTTGGAATATGAAGGCTATCTATGTGATGGACGGCTTACTGATATGGCTCTGGGATATTTGCAAGAGCATGAGATAAAGAATGCGTTAATTCTTTCAGCGGGAGTTTCGTCGCGCTTTGTTCCGATATGTTTCGAAAAACCCAAGGCTCTGTTACGTGTAAAAGGCGAGGTGTTAATAGAACGTCAGATTCGTCAATTGCAAGAGATTGGAATAAAAGATATTAGTATTGTTGTTGGGTATATGAAAGAGCAGTTTGCCTATTTGATTGATAAATTCGGTGTAAAGTTGATAGAAACTGATACCTTTCAAATTCGAAACAATTACGCAAGCGTATATGCGGCCAGAGAGTGTTTAAACAGTACAATTGTGACCTCTGCTGATTTGTATTTCGCGGAGAATATTTTTCAGAAGTATGCATATGATGCCTTTTATTGCACTATATACAAAGAAGGCGCTACGGATGAAAGAGGCATTACGACTGATTCTTATGATAAGATCGTAAATACACAATATGGAGTCGCTGACACTTGGGTTACTCTGGGATACGCATACTTTAATCCGCGTTTTTCTGCAAACATCATAAGCATAATAAAACGTGTGTATGACGACAAAAAATCCTACAATAAGTTTTGGGCTGACTTTCAGGATGAGAATTTGGATGAATTGTACATGTATGCAAAGCGTTGCCCCGGTGATGTGATTTTTGAATTTGATTCATTGGAGGATTTGCGGGCATTTGATGATACATACGAAAAAACTTCTGATTCCGTTATCCTATCGGAATTGTCAAAAATGATTGGTGCAAAAGATAATGAATTGACTGATTTTAGACCTATCGTTAAGGAAGATCTTGGCCGAGGATGTACCTTTAGAGTTGGCACAAAAAAATACATCGCCAGGATTTTTCCCGACCTAAGTATAAAAAGTGTAAAGCGCTTTGATGATAAGATACAGGAACTTGTTAATTTGTCTGATAGTTTTAAGACATATTATGATAAAACACTGCCTTTATGCGCTGCTGAAAATGTTATGTCGGATTTTTCGAAGATGCCTCTTTCAATGGGATTTCAAGAAAGATATATCGTGGGAAACTCCTATTCATTTACAGAAAAAGATAACTTTATAGGTAGTACATATCTGCTTCCTTTTTATAATATGATATCCGATCAGTGCAGGCAATTGTTTGATGCAAAATATACTGATTCTCGAACCTTAACTGGTATGAATTGCTTGATGATGGTCCTTACCTCGCTTTCAGAACCAGGTGATTCTATTCTGATTTTACCAGAAGGAGCCGGTGGACATGCATCCGTTCGCCCTATAGCCAAAAGGTTAGGACTTATTGTTGATGACGTTCCGTTTGATTATGAAAAAATGGATTTAGATTACGAAAGGTTAAATAAATTAACAGAGACGGAAGCTACCAAATTTGTTCTTTTGGCACCCTCAGATATTATTCGACCGTTCGATATAGAAAAAATGGACACAAATAATACGGTCCTGTTGTATGATGTGAGCCAGTTGTTGGGATTGATTGCTGCGGGAATAGTTGATAATCCGCTTAAACACCATCATAACATAGTGATGTTTGGAGGCACACATAAGACATTCCCGGGCCCAGCATGCGGTCTTATTATGACTAACCATGATGAATTACATGAAAAAATGGAGACTAGAATCAATCCAATATATATTCGCCATACGCAGATGCATCAAAAAGTCAGCCTTTTGTTTTCTCTTGTTGAATTTGACTCCTTTGGTGAAGCATATCAAGAAAGAATTGTTGAGCTTTCTAATGAATTAGGTTTACAACTCCAAAAACGTGGATTTGATGTACCCCGTTTTAATGGACGATTCTCGAATACTCATCAGGTATTTATACGGACAAGCGAGAGTGAGATGAACAGAATCTATAACGAGGCTGTTCGATTAGGAATTACTCTAAACAAGAAGAAGAAGGAATTATTTGGTGGATTCGGTATTAGATTAGGCACACAGGAAATAGCTCGATATGGTTGGACAGTAGAGACAATGAGTCTGATAGCAGAGATAATATATGAGATATCGAAAGAGAATTACAATACAGAATTGGTGAATAACATGCTGGATCAGTTGCCTGAAAAGAAGATACAATACTGCTTTGATAATTCTGTCAACAGATTCTTTTAAGCTATTGAGGAATTTTGAATACTGCCTTTTGGAGTTGGAATTATTCTTACTGATAGTAAATGTCGAACTGGCATAGAGGGATGGATAAAATGATGAACAGATATATAGATCCTTACAACAAGTTGCAAGATGAACTCTCAAGAAGCATTTATGGTTATAGGATTCTGTTTACAGAAACAGGCGATGTTAGGTGGATTCATGAGGTTTTAAAGTTGATTCCGGAGGGCAGAGAATTCTTGGGTCGTATAAATGATAACACCAGGGAAAAAGTGATATTTGGCGCTGGAGCGTGGGGTAAGGAAATTGCTGATTTCTTTCCGGGGTGTTGGAGTTGTTTTTTGGATAATTATTCAGATGAAACAGAGTATCATGGTATTCCTGTAATTCGCTTTGATGAATATATAAAAAAGCATAAGGAAGCAGATATTGTATTGACAGCGAGATTACATTATAAGAGCATGGTGGATCAACTAGTACAAAACGGTGTCGATGAGAATAATATCATTAATATGGGAAAGGCTATTGATGATATGAGCAAAAGACAATACTTTGATTTAGAAATGCTTCCTCATAGTGATAATGAGGTTTTTGTTGATTGCGGGTGTTTAGATGGGATGACCAGCAAATCATTTGTGAAATGGTGCAAAGGTGAATACAAAGAGATATTTGCATTTGAACCTGATGATAAGCAAATTGAGAAATGCATCTATAATCTTCGTGATGAAAGAGTCACTTTTTTGGATAAGGGAGTATGGAGTAGTAAAACCGAATTAAAGTTTATAGGAGCCCTTGAGGGTTCTTCGCATATTAATGAGATGGGTAGTCAAACTATTTCCGTAGATAAACTAGACAATGTATTAGGCGAGAAAACGGTGAGCTTTATTAAAATGGACATTGAAGGAGCGGAGAGAGAGGCTTTGATTGGCGCAGAAAAACTAATCAAATTATATAAACCCAAACTGGCCATTAGTATATATCACAAACCGGAAGATATATATGAAATACCTAATCTACTCTTAAATTACAATGAGAATTATGTTTTTTACATGCGACATTATTCTGTATCTGCCAGTGAAACCGTGTTATACGCAATAGACAGAAACGAGTTGAATGATTTATAAGAAAATATATTTAAATGCATATTAACATTGCTTGGTGATGCTTAGAACAGGAGAAAACAATATGAACAGACTCTATGCAATCAGTGGTGTTACAGGAATGACCGGCAATGAACTTGTTCGCCAGATTCTTGTGGAAGGAAGCAAGGATCACATCTTTGGGTTTGACAATTTCTATGCGTCATCCATTGAGACAGTATCTGATCATATTGATGACAGCCGGTTTGAGTTTTTCGAATACGATATCAACAACGCTGATCAGATGCGGGATTTTGAAGCTCGAATAAAAGCGCTCTCATCGTCCTATGATGAACTGGTCTATATCAATTGTGCTGCCGTAGTTCATACGGAGCACTTTTATCATGTCTATGAAACATATGATACCAATGTTATGGGGATGAAATCCTTTATGGAACAGGCTATCAGAGTTGGGGCCCGGAAATATATTAACTGCTCTACATCGGAAGTATATTCGATGAACTCTTGGAATGAACAGGGCGGTGTTAAAGAGAGTGACTATCTTACCATGGCTGTAGCCGAGCACAGCCAGCGCACTTCTTATGCTACGGGCAAGCTTCTTACGGAGTTTTTCATGAAGGATGCTGTGGACGAAGGCAGGATAATGGGATGTTCTATCCGTTTCGCCAATGTCTATTCCAAAGACGAAAGATACCCTAAACATATAATTCCGTTTATTATCAACAGTTTCCGTGACAACGGCAAGGTCGTTCTGTTGGAGAACAGCAGAAAGAATAAGAGAACGTTCCTTAATAACTACGATAGTTGCAGTGCTGTATTGGCTCTGATAAACACCGATTCAGCCTTGGATGGTACTGTCTACAATGTGTCAACCGATGAGGAAATCTCTATAATCGACCTGGCAAAACTCTGTGCCGCTAAGATGGGTATAGAAGATCCGGTTATCGAATTCGATGGGTATCGTGAATCGGATCCTGAGAGACGGCTCCTTTCTACAGAGAAGATCAGAACCAGGACAGGCTGGAAACCGACTGTAGATCTGGATAAGGGACTTGAAGAGTGTATCAGTAATTATTTAGCCCTATAAATGAAGTTTAATACTAAAGAAGCAGGAATAAGCAGAATGAAGATTGCGATCATCACAAATGCCGGGATTTCCAGCAGGTTTAACGAAGGAATTCCGGAGGATGAGAAGAAACTAAAAGCCATATATCATGAAGGTGACAGGAGGAATACTCTCCTGTATCACCAGCTCTTAAAGTGCGCTTATGCAGATAGAATTGTTCTGGTCGGAGGCTACAAGGTTCATGACCTGAAGGAATACTGCAAAGAACTGGAACCTGAGCTTACGAACAAATTGACCATAGTTACCAACGATCATTTTGAAGATCTGGGTTCCGGTTATAGTCTCTATGTTGGCTTGCAGGAAGCGTTCAGGCATGATCCGGATGAGATCCTGTTTGTAGAGGGAGACCTGGATATCGATGAGAATTCTTTCGCCGGAGTTATATCAAACCCAGGCAGTGTGCTGACGTATACTTATGAACCGATCTACGCAAACAAAGCAGTAGTGCTGTATAAGGATGCTGATGATAAGTACAGATATGCGTTCAACAGCAGTCATGGACTGCTCTCTATAGATTCGTCTTTTTCGTGTATCCTGAACTCCGGACAGACCTGGAAGTTCACAGAGATGGACCTACTCAAAAATGCGGCTGAGAAGTTTTTTGAGGAAGCAAAAGGCGACACTAATCTGAAGATAATTCAGAAATATTTGGATCAAGGCGCCATAGTTGACATTGTTCCGCTGAAAAGGTGGACAAACTGTAACACCCGAGATGACTACAGAAAGATAGTTAAGTACTGGGAGGCTGAGGATTGAAGACATTAATTGAGCGACTGAGTATTGTTGAAGAACATGTCAAAGATAACAATATAAAGGTTATGATCATTGGCCTTGGCAGCGTTGGCGGATATCTGCTGGATTATCTTATCGGTATGAACGATCCTGCGATCAATGTGGTATGTGTGGGCCGGGATTCTGAGAAGATGCAGACCAGGGTCAATATAACCCGGGTAGCAGGATTGATCCGCGAGGTTAATAAATCCCACATTGAAGTTGAGGGTGGAGTAGACCTTAATGATATAGATGCGATAATGGAGGCGATTGAGAAGTATGAGCCGGATTTCATCGTGAACTCAAGCCGAGCCTATCCCGGGCTTAAGTATGGCAGTATCAGCTGGGCTAATGTCAGAGCCTACGGAATCTGGACTCCTCTGGCGATCAGATTCACCAAGAATGTCATGGAGGCATGTGATAGAGCTGATACGAATGCTATAGTGATTAATACGTCATATTCGGATGCGGTCATTCCCTGGCTTAAAAGCGCGGGTAAAGCATATCCGGATTTCGGTTCCGGTAATCTCAATCATCTAGTTCCCCGCATGAAATTCGCTGTCGCAGATATTTTGGGGATTTCCGATTACTGGAATGTAGATATTATGTTTGCTGCCGGACATTTCCACGATGTATGTATCAGCAAAGAGGGCCAGACTGAAGGCGTTAACCTCCCTCTTAAGATCTACTACAAAGGAGAAGAACTGACGGATATCACTACAGACGAGGTCATCCGAAACTGTCACATATCCATGCCGGTGGATCAAACCAGGAACATGATGAATGCCTCCAGCAACTATCGCATCATCTCTGCGATCATAGATGCTGTCAGAACTGGTGAGGATCAGAAACTGTTCATTCCGGGATTTGACGGCAATATCGGCGGATATCCTGTTCTGGTGGGCTATCGTGATGGGACACTTGACGCATGGATAGATGAGACGGTGTTCGGTTTCGAAGAGATGAACAAAGCAGACAGGGCATCAATGGCGCTGGACGGCGTTGAAGACGTAGTGGATGGGAAACTGATATACACAGATGCGCTTATAGAAAAGGCCAAGAAAGCCTTCGGAAAAGAACTCCCGAAAGAAGTCCATTTTGACGACATTGAAAAAACTGCCCAGTGGATAATTGATGAGATAATACTTCCTCAGACAGCACAATAAATCAGTAAAGGAAAAACCATGAAAGTACAATCATTAGTGGATATCATAGGATCTGATTTCTATACCGGTGTGCCGGATTCTCAGTTAAAGGCACTATGTAACTATTTGATGGACAGGTATGGAATAGATCCTTCACATCATATAATAGCGGCGAATGAGGGCAATTGTACCGCACTGGCAGCAGGCTATCACCTGGCCACGGGCAAGATTCCTGTGGTATATATGCAGAATTCCGGTGAGGGAAATATCATTAATCCTGTAGCTAGCCTTCTTGACGAGCATGTATATGGCATTCCTGTAGTATTTATCATAGGTTGGCGCGGAGAACCGGGAATCCATGATGAGCCTCAGCATATCTATCAGGGAGAGGTGACACTGAAACTTTTGGAAGATATGAATATCTCTTCTTTTGTGATCGGTAAGGATACAACGGATGATGAAGTTACGGATGCCATGGAGGGTTTTAAGGCAGTTCTTTCTGAGGGCAGGAGCGTAGCTTTTGTGATCAGAAAGGGCACGCTCACGGATGCTCCTTCGGTAGAATACAAGAATGACCATAATATGATCCGCGAGGAGATAATTCGCCATATAGCCGCAATCTCGGGAGAAGACCCCGTGGTTTCTACCACAGGTAAGGCATCCAGGGAATTGTTTGAAATACGTGAAGCAAATAAGCAGAGTCACAAATATGACTTTCTGACGGTGGGCTCCATGGGACACAGTTCATCCATTGCTTTGGGAGTGGCATTAAATAAACCCGGTACCAGAATCTGGTGTATTGACGGAGACGGCGCGGTTCTCATGCATATGGGAGCTATGGCTGTTATAGGTAACTATAAGCCTGAAAACCTCATACATATAGTTATCAATAATGAAGCTCACGAGACGGTAGGCGGTATGCCGACAGTTGCGGGAAGTGCAGATATGACCAAAGTTGCCGCAGCCTGCGGTTATCCGTATACAGTAACTGTTGAAGATTATGATAGTTTGGATCGGGAGCTTGAACTTGCGCGCGACAGAGGTAAGCTCAGTTTTATTGAAGTTAAGTGTGGAATAGGCGCAAGAGAAGATTTGGGCCGACCGACCACTACGGCCAGGCAGAACAAAGAACTCTTTATGGAGTATATTCTGAATGGTTAGATTTGATGACAGTTTCTATGAACCTGAGATCAGATGTGACTTTCGGGTAGGATCCAAACGAAAAAAAGTTTGGGCCAGAGAAATTGAGATGATTGATGCTTTTGATGCAATATGCAGGAAGCATGGATTAAGATATTGGGCTATATACGGAACATTACTGGGAGCAGTAAGACATCAGGGGTTTATCCCCTGGGATGATGACGTTGATCTGGCTATGTCCAGAGAGGATTATGAGATCGCTAAACAGATTATTCCTCAGGAACTCCCGAATCCGTATGAATGGCAGGATCTGTATTCCAATCTGGCTAAATGCAGCTCTGAGCAGATAACTGAAACACATCTATTGCCATTTGCCAAGATCCGTAACAGGATGACTACTGCCATAGAGCCCCCAGTTATGCCACCTTCTGTCAATCAGGGAATCTGGATCGATATCTTTCCGTTGGATGATGCTTTCGATGAAATCGGTCTTACACCTCAAATGTATGAGATCGAAAAGGAATTGTATGCAGCGACGTTCGGAGATGCTTCAATAAAAGAGTATCTGGTATCCGATGAGTTTAATCCGGCGCTGCCTCGAGATGACCTTAAGGCTATTCTTTCACTTCCTTATATTGAGCGATTCAAAATGTTCGAAGGTATAATCCAATCTTTCAGGGGTACATCCTCGGTGTACTCGATCAAACATTATGAGATACTCGGAAGTAAAAGGTATTATGATAAAGCTTTTTTTGAAGAAACGGATTTTCTTCCTTTCGAAGGATTCATGATTCCGGTTCCAGCTAGATATCACGAATTGCTGATCGCAATGTTTGATGACAACTACAATACCCCTATTCAGAGCAAAGTGCATTCTGCTATATTTGATCCGGACACACCATATATGGATTACTTTACGAATCCGTCATCATATGCCGGCAAGGTGTCTGGCGACTTGGATGATTGAGAACAAAAAGATTATATGATAAGTATTGATGAGTCATTTTATGAGCCTGAGACCCGATGTGAATTTCAGGTGAGTACCAAAAGAAAGAAAATATGGGCCAGAATGCTTGAGATCTTATCTGTTTTTGATGAGATCTGTACTCGGAACGGGTTGAGATATTGGGCTGCTTACGGAACGCTACTTGGCGCAGTCAGACATAAAGGGTTCATTCCCTGGGATGATGATCTGGATGTATATATGCCCAGAGAGGATTATGCGCGTGCGGCCAGGATAATGAAAGAGGAACTGCCGGATCCTTTTGTCTGGCAGGATCTATATACCAACCTGAATACATGTAAACCCGAAGAAATCACTACAACTCATATGCTCCCGTTTACGCAGATAGCCAACAGGATGACGACTGCAATAAGTCCTCCGGCTATGCCGCCGGTTATCTGCCAGGGGATATGGATCGATATATTTCCGTTAGATGATGGATTTGATGGGCAGGGACTTACTCCGGAGGCTTTTCAGATAGAGAAAGCGCTATGCGCTGCCACTTTCGGCAGCCCTGAACTCAAAGCCAGACTTCTGACTCCGGAATTTGATCCCATTATGGAACGGGAAGATCTGAAAGCGATAATTGAAATGCCTATTATCGAGAGGTTCAGGATATTCGAGCAGATGTTGGAATCCGTAGTCGGAGTTTCGACCAGGTATTCGTATAAGCATGGAGAGATCTTCAATAATTCCGGGTCGTTTAGTAAGTCTTATTTTGATGAAACGCTCAGATTGCCGTTTGAGGGTATTGAGATTCCCGTACCCGGGGGTTATCATGAGTTGCTAACACACTGGTATGGCGATTATTGCATACCGAAGATGTCATCGGGCGGTCATATTACGATCTATAATCCGGATGTACCATATACCGATTATTTTGAGAATCCTGATAAGTATATGGATACCATGAAAATCGGCATAGATTAGTTTTTTTTGATTTCTTGAATAAAAAACTTAACTTTTTACTTTATTTGTCCGATAATAGAGACAGATGTAACTAGGTGTCTCATGAGGAGATATATGTTTATGGGCACGATGCCCGCATTTTTTGTTCACACGGAGGTGAGGATATGAACATTGAACCTATGGGCAGCATAATGACGCTGCAGACTCAGCAGATCCCCATTAAACAGGTGGATCCTGCTCAAAAAGCCCCTGAGTATGATTCTCAGGATGTTCAATCCAATGAGGTGACCCCCGATCTGTCATCAGCTCAGATCGTAAGCAAACCTCAGGAGACATCCGGAGGAGACAGTCAAGGCCAGAAGGGATCCGGCAACAGTTATCAGGAAGAAGCAACAGCCACTAACGAGCGCCTGAAGGAAGCTGTAGCCAGATTCAACAAGAGCTCCGGAGCAAACTCCGAAGCTGTATTTGGTATACACGAAGGTACCAATCGTGTGACCATCAAGATTGTAGACAAGAAGACCAAGGAGACCATTAAGGAGCTACCTCCCGAGAAGACACTTGATATGATCGCTAAGGTTTGGGAGATGGCAGGTATCATGGTCGACGAGAAGCGATAAGAGAGGAGAGATGAATCATGCCTATGAGAATGAGCGGCCTGATATCAGGTCTTGATACTGATAGTCTGATCTCTCAGCTCGTATCCGCCAAGAGACAGAGAGTCACCAAAGCAAAGGGTGATCAGACTAAACTCAGTTGGAAGCAGGATATCTGGAAGGATCTGAATAAACAGCTTGTCAGCCTTAGGACAACAGCTTCCAACTTAAGATGGAGTACAGCGTGGAATAAGAAGACAACGAATGTGTCCAATTCTTCCAAAGCAAGTGTTATAACCGGAGAAAACGCGGTTGACAGCGTACAGAGCCTTAAGATAACACAACTTGCTAAAGCAGGTTATCTGACAGGAGGCGTTGTTAAAGCAGTTGATTCAGAAGGTGTGGCTACCGGAGAGAAGGTTACCGCTCTGTCCAAGATGAGTGATCTGGGCTTCACCGGTGAAACCACACTGAATATCAACACAAATGGATCCACTACCCCAGTTACCATCAATGGCGATTCGACCATTTCGGATGTGCTGAGCGCTTTGAAGGAACAGGGGCTTAATGCTTCATTTGATGAAGGGAACCAGAGACTGTTCATCAGTTCCAAAACTACGGGTGAAAAGGCGGATTTCACGATCACAGCCGATGATGCGACCGGCACCGATCTCATGAATAAGCTCGGTATCGGTACTACTGCAAACAAGATTTCGGGTCAGGATGCCAAGATCAACTTAAACGGTGCTGACTTTACCAGTTCTACCAATGTATTTGAGATAAACGGGCTTACGATCACGGCACTTGGCGAGACGGCAGAGAACGAAGAGATCACACTGACCACGACCAATGACACCAGCGGTCTATATGATCAGGTTAAGAACTTCCTGAAGACTTACAACAATATCATCAATCAGCTGGATAAACTGTATAATGCTGAATCGGCATCCAAGTATACTCCTCTTACGGATGAGGAGAAAGAAGCACTCAGCGACTCAGAGGTTGAGAAGTATGAGAAGAAGATCAAAGATGGCCTGCTTAAGGGTGATGAGACTATAAGTTCCATCATGTCATCTCTGACAACGGGAATGGCACAAGGCTTCAAGATCGGTGATAAGACACTTCATCTTTCTGACTTTGGCATTAATACTCTGAGTTATTTTGAGGCTGAAAAGAATGAGACCCATGCATTCCATATCGACGGTGATGAGGATGATGAGAAGACTTCGGGTAAGACTAATACATTGAAGAGCCTCATTGCATCGGATCCCGATCAGGTTTCAAGTTTCTTTACAAAGCTGACAAATGATATTTACAGTAAACTGGATAAGCTTTCATCCAGAGTAGCCGGCCGCAGGACATATGGCTCATTCTTTGAAGATCAGACACTCAAGTCCGATAATACGAAGTATGATTCCAAGATAACGGAACTTGAAGATGCCGCTAATGATTACGAAGACCGACTTTACGCCAAGTTCTCCAAGATGGAAGCGGCAATGGCTAAACTTCAGAGCAAGACCAGTGCACTGACCGGATTGATGGGTGGTTCCCAGTAGTTTCGGATCGGATAACGAAATAACTAAGAATGGATGCGGTCGGACGTATGTCCGGTCGCATCCTTAAGACGGAGGATATGACATGGCTTTGCCTCAGGCTTATGCACAATACAATAACAGCAAGGTACTTACCGCTAAGCCCGCAGAATTGACTCTGATGCTGTATGAAGGATCGATCAAGTTCTGCAATATTGCGTTGGCGGCAATAGAAGCAAAGGACATCCAGAAGGCGCATACTAACATAGTAAAAGTACAAAAGATCATCGATTATCTTCGTCAGACATTGGATATGAGTTATCCTGTAGCTCAGGACTTTGAAAATATTTACAGTTATCTGTCTCAAAGGCTGGTTGAAGCCAATATGAACAAGGATCCGGAAATCTTAAGTGAAGTGAACGGCCATCTGCATTCTGTCAGAGATAATTGGAAACTTGTGATGGAGAAGGTGGCTAACGGAGAAGGTTGATGTCTTCTTATATAGAAAAGCTTGAGGAAAATCTCAAACAGAAAATACGTATTCTGGACCAGGCCTATGAATCGGACGTAAGGTTTATCAATAATGCCGATGATAACAGTAGTCTGGAATCATATGATGAATATCTGGAAGAACAGGATTCATATATTTCAATGCTTGAAGAACTGGATATGGAATATGACCTGATATTTGATCATCTGTCATCGCATAATGAGATCCTGTTACAGGCTGATCAGACCGTCAAAGACAGATTGAATTCTCTGATCAGGGAAACGGACGGAAAACTTCAAGCAGTAAGAGAAGCAGAGAGCGGAGCGAGAGAAATTGCTGAGACTTACTTTAAGAATCGGAAGAATCAGATAGCAATATCCAGAAAGAACAGCAGGGTCATTCAGAGCAACTATGGAGCGAATCCCGGATTGGCTTCCGCAGACAATTCAATGTTTGATATAACCCATTAAATTGGGTATTGAAAAAAAATAAAAAAAAATTTAAAATATGGTTAAGAATCCCCTTTGGGATCCGATATATGTTGTGTAAGCATTAAACACAACGGTGAAAATCAAATAAGATTCAATCGGAGCGTACGGTCGGTCAGGGATCTTAACAGATGATCACCAAACAAACCAAAGTCTTCGCAAGGATGCGATATTTCTAATTTCAAGGAGGAAAATAATATGGTAGTACAGCACAATTTAACAGCAATGAACTCAAACAGAATGCTTGGTCTGACTCAGTCCACTCTTTCCAAGAGCACTGAGAAGCTCTCATCCGGTTACAAAGTTAACCGCGCAGCTGATGATGCAGCTGGTCTTGCAATAAGCGAGAAGATGAGACGTCAGATCAGAGGCCTTACACAGGCTTCAGCTAACGCTCAGGATGGTATTTCTGCAGTACAGACAGCAGAAGGTGCACTCAACGAAGTACATGATATGCTTCAGAGAATGAACGAGC
>JAEEGL012705198.1_pt1 | contig 24822 bp, 13 predicted proteins | sample 9134231 | NCBI WGS metagenome assembly JAEEGL01 (sample SAMN16246548, study PRJNA631951) | gut metagenome | biome: gut microbiome; feature: rumen; material: fiber-attached | host: Bos | place: Iran: Karaj | collected 2018-10
CTGAAAATCTATGACTTTGATGTGCTTAAGATTGACATGAATTTCCTGAAATCTTTTGATACCAATAAGAGGACACAGGTTATTCTGGCAACAATCGTAAATATGGCTAAAGAACTGGGAATGCATACTTTGGCAGAAGGTGTAGAGACCCAGGAGCAATATGATTTCTTAAGAAGTATTGGCTGCGAAAAGCTTCAGGGGTATCTCTTTGGAAAGCCAAAGCCAATGGAAGATTTTGTAAGGCCGGATGATTTTTCTTTTGAAAACTGCGAGGATATTAAATACAAGAAGTATTACAGATGTATCGGTGATATAAACCTTCTTGGAAATACACCTCTTCGTCCTAAGACCATGGAAGTTTATAACAACCTGCCAATATCCATTTATGAGATTGAAAATGATGTGCTATCAGTTCTTTATGCAAATAGAGCGTACATGGAATTCTTGTATTCCGTAGGCATAAATTCTCTGGAAGATCTAATTAAGAGGTGTGAGAACAAAGATCTTCATGAGCTAAAGACTATCATTGAGGCGTTTAAAAAGGCAGAAAAGAGCCCTGATATGCGCAGTGAAGCTGATATGTCCATCAATGGAAACGTGGTTAACGGCAAGGTAAGATTTATATACAGACAGGACGAAAGGGCTGCTTTTGTGCTTGTGCCAAGAAATCTTTCAGTATCCGGAGATCAGCAGCTTACGGATAATATCAGAGTTGCTATGGCCCATCTTTTCAACCAGTATTTCAGGGTCGATTTATTTGATGAGAACGGAACCGTTGATAATATATACTTAAACGGTGATCAGCTGGCTGTTGCCAATGAAGATATGGATGCGGTAGAAGCGGTCAGAATTTATTCGGATATGTATCTTTATCCTGAGGAGAGGGAGAGATTCAGAGAGTTTTACAATATTCCAACAGTAAGGGAAAGGGTAAAAAAATCTCCTACAGACTATGTGGTAGATTATTATCATTCAGCACTGCCAGGGGATGATGGAAGATTGCAGATGTACATGATACTGCCTTTCTATTATAATAACAGGTGGAAATATATCTCCTGTTGCCGCTATGCTGATGAGATTAGTGATGAAAAATTAAACAGGCGCCAGGTCGATATAAAGGAATCTTAGGAAAAGCAGGTCTGTTAAATGTTAAGATTTTGTTTTGGCGCATCAGGAGCAGGTAAAAGTACTACAGTTTTTCAGGAAATAATAGATAGAAGTTTTGAAGAAAAAAATAGGGATTTTCTCATAATTGTGCCGGATCAGTTTACGATGCAGACGCAGAAGGATGTGGTAAAAATGCATCCTTCCCACGCAATTATGAATATCGACGTACTGAGCTTTGGCCGTCTTTCTCACAGAATATTCGAGGAAGTTGGTCTTAGCTCTTTTTCTGTGCTGGATGATGTGGGAAAAAGCCTTATTCTTAGGCGTGTATCGGATATATTGGGTGATAAGCTTCCGGTGATCGGAGCCAATATGCATAAACCCGGCTACATAGATGAAGTGAAATCAACAATTTCCGAGTTTATGCAGTATGGTATTACGGACAAAGATATTGAGAAGCTTGAAGAGGGAGCATCAGGCAGAGGTGCGCTTTGCAGTAAGCTCAAGGATCTTAGACTCTTGTATAGTGAATTCCACAAGTATATAGCCGGAAAATATATTACTACAGAAGAAACTTTGGATATTTTGTGCTCAGCAGTTGCCAAATCGGAGCTTATCAGAGATTCGGTGATTGTTTTTGATGGCTTTACAGGCTTTACGCCGATTCAGTACAGAGTTATCCGAGAACTTTTAAGGTCCGCCAGAGAAGTAATTGTCACAATAACAATTGATACCAAAGAGGATATTTATTCCGGACAATACGATGAACAGGAGCTTTTTATGCTCAGTAAAAAGACTGTTCTTGATCTTGAGAAGCTTGAGTATGGACTTGCCCAGGAAGAAATGCGAAGTGTTGGAACTCTTCCTGATTTTGGAACCTGGAGACAATTAAAGGACAGATCAAAGGATATAGTAATAAGAGATGAGCATGTTAAAAGGCTAATAGCTAATCCATCCCTGTCTTTCCTTGAGGAGAATCTCTTTAGATATAACACCAATAAATATCAGGATATTCCTGCCGGACTTGAGATTTTTGAGGCGCAGACTCCGGAGACTGAGGTCAGGCAGACACTTATTAAGATAGCTGATGCTATACGTAATGAGGGATATGCATATAGGGATATAGCGATAGTCTGCGGTTCTTTGGAAGAGTATGGAGAGCTGATAGCAAAGAGTGCTGCCAGGTTCGGTATTCCGGTTTACATTGATCAGAACATTTCTCTTATGCTGAATCCTTTTATTGAGTATATTACGAGTGCTCTTAATATAATTATTTCAGGATACAGATATGAAGATGTTTTTCATTACATGAGAAGTGGTATGACTTCTTTTTCCAAGGAAGATACAGACCTTCTTGAAAACTATGTCAGAGCTTTGGGAGTTAATGGCTCTAAGCAGTGGAATGACAGATTTACAAGGCGTATGCCAACTCATTTCAAAGTGCGTAGAAAAGATGAGGATGTGTCTGAATTTGAGATTGCCAGGATGGAAAAGCTCGAGAACATGCGCTCTATGATGAGTAGTGAGCTTGGTGTGCTTAATAAAGTAAAGAATGCCACGGCAAAAGAAATAGCGGATGCTATAAAAACTTTCATAGAGGCCGGACACTGTAAGGAAAAACTCCTAGAATACAGAGATATGTTCCTGGAAAAAGGTAATCTTAAAAAAGCCAAAGAATTTGAACAGATTTATGATAAGGTCATGGCTCTTTTGACTCAGATAGGTGATCTTATCAGCAGCGACAAGCTTACGCTGACTGAATTCAGGGATATTCTGAATGTGGGCTTTGGAGACATTGAAGTCGGAACGATTCCTCAGGATGTGGACAGAATTATTGTCGGAGATATGGAGAGAACAAGGCTTAAGGAAATAAAGCTTTTGTTCTTCATTGGTGTGGTTGATGGCGCCATTCCGTCAAATGCAGGGACTGGCGGTATCATTTCAGATATAGACAGGCAGTTTTTGGTGGATTTAAGTACAGGAGTGGAGCTGGCGCCTACGCCAAGGCAGCAGATGTATATTCAAAGACTCTATCTGTACATGAATATGACAAAACCAACGGATAAACTCTATCTGTCATATTCAGAGCTTGGAAATGACGGTAAATCAAGAAGACCGGCTTATCTTGTACCTAAGCTTTTGCAGATGTATCCGGAAATATCTATTTCTAGGCCGGAAAATGGTTCTTTTGAAAGCCAGAATGTATCTTTTTCAGACAGTATCACAAACGCAGCGGAACTGGTTCGTAAATATGCTGCAGGACTATGTGACGATGAAGAAAAGAGTAATTTGGCAATCCTTCTTCATGTTCTTAAAGAGTACGAGAACAGGGACGGTGGACAGGGCCTTATGGATAAGCTTCTAAATGCCTCTTTTGCCCATTATGAGAATAAGCCACTTGCCAAAATGCTGGCCCTTTCGCTTTATGGTGCAACCCTTGAAAACAGTGTAAGCAGACTTGAACTCTTTGCTTCCTGCTGCTATGCCCATTTTGTGAGATATGGCCTTCAGCTTAATGAACGGGATGAGTATGATTTTGATGCATCTGACCTTGGAAATGTATTTCATGAAGTATTGGAAAAATATACTTCGGAAATAATAAGGAAAAAAATCAACTGGAGAGATATATCTGATGCGGATTCCGAAGAAATATTAAAACAAGCCTTAACGGAATGTGCCGACCGTTATGGAGACACAATTCTTAGAAGCAATGCCCGTAATCAGCACATGATAGAACGCATTCACAGGATTTTATCAAGAACTGTGGAGGTTTTGAAATATCAGATTTCCAAGGGGCGCTTCAATCCTGCATTTTTGGAGATGGACTTTAAAGAGGCAGGAAATCTTGATGAAATTAGTATTTCACTTTCTGAAGATGAGACAAATCACATCAAAGAGCAGATGAAGTTAAAGGGAAGGATTGACCGGGTTGATCTATATGAGAATGATGACCAGGTATATGTCAAGGTAATTGACTTTAAATCCGGAAAGAAAAAACTCAGCATTGCATCCCTGTATTACGGCTTGCAGCTGCAGCTTGTAATGTATATGAACGTTGCAGCGGCTACGCTGCGGAAGCTTTCAGGTGACAAAGAGGTTGTACCCGCGGCAATACTGTATTATCACGTTGATGATCCATTGGTTGATGGTAAAGATATAACACAACCGGATGATATTGAAAGAGCCATCAGGAATGAACTTAAGATGACCGGACTGGTTAATGAGAACGACAGCGTGATTCAGCTTCTTGACGAGGGGCTATCCGGTAAATCGGATGTAATTCCGGTCACCTATAAAAAGGACGGAAGTCTTTCGGCTGTATCTCAGACTGTTTCAAAAGAGGATTATGACATCATCAGCTCTTTTGTTAACAAGAAGATAAGGGATTACGGAAAACGTATCCTTAGTGGTGAGATAGAGGTTAATCCATATGAAGCCGGTGGCAGGGAGTCCTGTACCTATTGTGAGTACAGATCGATCTGTGGATTTGATCCTAAAATACCGGGATATAAGAAAAGGCAGCTGGATATGGATGAGACGGCTGCAATGGAAGCTATCAGGGCGGAAATAAAAGAGTAATTTGAAAGGTTTTTGAAATGGGAGTTACTTTTACTTCGGAACAACAGGCAGTTATTGATGCCAGAAATTGCAATATTCTTGTTTCTGCGGCAGCAGGCTCAGGTAAGACAGCCGTTCTGGTGGAGCGTATCATTCAGATGATCCTTGAAGGCTATGATATAGATCATTTGCTGGTGGTAACCTTTACCAAGGCGGCAGCGGCGCAGATGAAGGAAAAGATTACTTTGGCTATCCAAAAACGTCTTTTGGAGGAGCCGGATAATAAGCATCTTCAGAAACAGGAGACGCTTATTCATAATGCGCAGATTACTACAATAGACTCTTTTTGCCAGTATGTTCTTCGTAATAATTTCAATGCTATCGGAATAGACCCTTCTTTTCGCGTGGCAGACGATGGAGAACTGAGGCTCCTGCAGGAAGAGGTCATGCAGGACATGCTGGAAAATGAATATGAAAGCTGCCAGGATGGGGATGATTTTACCTATTGCATGGAATATTTTAGCACCGGCAGTAATGACAAAAAGGTGGAGGAGTACATTTCACAGCTTTACCGCTTTTCCATGAGTATGCCATGGCCTGAGGACTGGATAAATGAAAGGGCAAGAGATTATAAGCTGGAGGGAAAGCCTTTTGAAGAACTTGATTTTGTAAAAAGCTGTGTGGAAATGGCACAGGGAGAGATAAAGGAATATATTTCAAGGCTTGATGCAGCTCATAAGCTTTGTCTTGAAAGTGACGGCCCATATATGTATGGCGATACTCTGGATGCCGACAAAGCCAGTGTCAGTGCCCTTTTGCAATATAATACCTACGATCAGCTATTTGACGGCCTTCGCACGGTTAGCTTTGGCAGACTCCCAGGAAAAAAGGACGATTCAGTAAATCCTGCTAAAAAGGAAAAGGTTCAGGAAATCAGGAAGAGTATAAAGGATGGAATCAGTAAGCTTATAGATACATATTTTGCACTTCCTTCCGAGACAGTTGTTAAGCAGATGGAGCTTTGCGACAGAGCTGTTAATGAACTTTGCAGGCTGACTCTTTTGTATAAGCAGCTTTTTGATGAGAAAAAGAGAGAAAAGCAGCTCATTGACTTTTCTGATATGGAGCATTTTGCTCTTCGCATTCTGGTAAATCATCCGGATGATGAGAAGGTTAAGGGTAAAAGCTGTCAGGAAATCATTGATATGTGCACACCCTCTGCGGTAGCGCTGGAATATCGGGAATATTACAGAGAAGTACTTATTGATGAGTATCAGGATTCCAACAATGTTCAGGAACTTATCTTAAAGTCAATCTCTGGGGAGATTCCTGATAAATCTGAACGTTTCATGGTTGGTGATGTTAAGCAGAGTATCTATAAGTTCCGTTTGGCCCGTCCTGAGATCTTCATGGAAAAACTGGTTTCTTTTGACAAAAAGGAAGGGGCGGAAAACAGGAGAATAGATCTTCACAAGAATTTTAGAAGTAGAAAAGAGGTTCTTGAAGCAACAAACTATATTTTTGAAAAGATAATGGGGCCGGATCTGGGAAGCGTTGATTATGATCAGGATGCCCTTCTGGTGCCGGGGGCTGCATACGATGAGCCCGTGATGGATATAACCCCTGAACTTATTATGTTTGAAAGCACCAGTGATAATGATGCATTGCTTGAATATGATGCCAGGGAAAAAGAGGCCCTTGTAATTTCCCAGAAAATTCACTCTCTGATGCAGGAAAATAAGGAGCTTAAGTATAAAGATATCGTTATTCTTCTTAGATCTTTGTCCGGCTGGGATGATACTTTTAAGAAAATCCTGGAAGAGCAGGGAATACCTGTATATATTGAGTCGAAAAGCGGATATTTTGATGCCTGGGAAGTGGCTATTTTGCTGGATCTTTTGACTATTGTTGATAACCCGGGCCAGGATATTCCTCTGGTAAGCGTTATGCATTCGGTTATTGGGGACTTTAATGATGAAGAGCTGGCAAGGCTTAGAGTGATGGTTAATTCCAATGAGAATACAGCATTTATGGATAGCTTCTATCTGGGGCTTAAGGTTGTTTTGACATCATTAAAAGATGATTCTGACAAGCTCATAGTGAAACTTAGTAAGTTCATTTCTTTTATAGAAGAACTTAGAGAACTGTCCGTTTATACACCTGTTCATGAACTTTTGCAGTATGTTCTTGATAAAACGGGCTTTGATACCTATTGTCTTGCGATGCCTGCGGGAAATCAGCGTAAGGCCAATATTGATCAGCTCCTTTCAAGGGCTCTGGCATTTGAGAAAACAAGCTTTAAGGGACTATTTCACTTTGTCAGATATATTGAGCATATGAAGCTGGTGCAGGTAGACTACGGCGAAGCGGGGATAATCGATGAAAATGCGGATGTTGTGCGCATAATGAGTATCCATAAGAGTAAGGGCCTGGAATTTCCTGTTGTCTTTGTATCAGGGCTTACCAAGAACTTCAACAGAATGGATGTTAAGGGCGACCTTATAGCCGATATGGACATGGGCGTTGGCGTCAGATGCATCAATTCACAGCTACGTCTTAAATACGATACCCTGAAAAGAGTTATTATTGGGGATAAGATGATCATAGACAGTTTGGGTGAGGAACTGCGTGTTCTCTACGTCGCTCTTACCAGAGCCAAGGAGAAGCTGATCCTTACTGCAGCGGTTAAGAAGCTTTTAGATACCATAGCAGCAGCTACCAGTAAACTTCCTGTAATTGCAGGAGGAGAGAAGCTGTTGCCATATTCCTTAAGAGCAGGAGCGGCCAGCTATTTTGATCTTATACTTCTTTCTTCTGTAAGACATCCTGGATTTGCCGAGATGGTTTCTTCATTAGGAATTTCGGGAGATGATTTTAAGGGCTATTTAGAGAAAAAAGATGAGGTGCCTTTATTATCATTTAGAATAATTGGTGATCAGGATATTGTAGGCTCCATGCTGCAAAATGAAACTGTCGGTATCGGCAGAAAGCAGGAACTACTTGATCTGATGGCTGATTTTGACGACGAAGGAGCAAAGAGACTTAAAGCTAAATTTGAATCGAAGTATGCCTATGAGAATCTGAAAGGTCTTTTTACCAAGACTACTGTAACAGAGCTGAAAAAGCATATGCTGCAGGAAAAGGGTGAAGTGTTTGGAAATATGGCCTTTGAGCAGGAAGAGCTGGTTTTAGATGTGGATATGCCGATAGAAGCTGCCGTAACTGATGCAAGCCTTGATGGTGAATTACAAGCTGACAAGGTAAAAAAGCTTTCAGGTGCAGAAAGAGGTACAGCTTATCACCGCATAATGGAGATCCTTGATAAGGATATTTATGGAGATGAGGCCTTTATGAAAAATGTAAATGAGAAGGACTCATCAAAGCTAGACGATTGGATTAAGACGCAGGTTAAAAAGGGCATGATCCCTGATGAATATCCTGCCAATATAGAGGCCGGTGACATCATTACCTTCCTTAAGACGGGCCTTGGAAAGCGTATGGGCGCAGCTTTTAGGAAAGATAACCTTTACCGTGAGAAGCCATTTATGATGGGAATTCCTGCAAGTGAACTGAATGAAAAGTTTCCTCAGGAAGAAATGGTGCTTATTCAGGGAATAATCGATGCCTGGTTTATTGAAGATGGGCAGATAGTTCTTTTGGATTATAAGACGGATAAAGTAAAGAAAGCAGAGGAACTTGTGGATAGATACAGTATCCAGCTAGAGCTTTACAAAAAGGCTCTTGAGAGGACCACAAATATGGTGGTAAAAGAGGTTCTTATTTACTCATTCGCTCTTGGTAGCGTAGTGCCTCTTGAAATATAAATACCTAATAATGCCCTCTATTCATGAATGGATGCAAAACGTAAATGCAAAAGCTACAATGTTAGCTGCCGCATGGGCGGCGAAGGGAACGGATAGCTTTTGATATGCAGCGTAGCAGTAGGTGATGAACAGCCCCATGATAAAGGCGTAAGTGCCCTGTACAAGGTTCAGGTGGTAAAGGCCAAATAAAAGAGCAGTAATCCAAACTGAAAGAACCTGAGCCTTGGATAGGCTGTATCCCAGAAAAGAGTGGGCTTTGACGTATGGCAGGTTAACCGTTTTACTTGTTAGTTTCCTATGAATAAAATTGTAAATGCCATATCGAAAAATGACTTCCTCAATAATGGGAGAGAGGATGCAGTAAATTATAAACATCACAAAAACAGAGTCGGAAATACCAAACTGTTTGCTTGCTATTTCTGCATAGGAACTGTTATCTACCAGGCCTAAGTAATTAAAGGTGATAGTCAGGATTGTAGCTAATAGAATACTTATTACGCAGACTCTTACGTAGATTAGCCATTTAACTATATACATAAGAAACTCCTTTTGCAAAAAAAGTGTCGGTATTTAACTATAATTATATGCTAATGGTAACGCAATTTCTATTGACAATTAGTTTGCTCCATTGTTTAATGAAGAAAGCGCAAGGAAATGCGCTTTTGCTAGTCAGTTTTGGCATAAGTTAAGGGAGGATAGAGATTATGAATTTATTTTTGGAAAAAGTTGTTGAAGATGGATACGAATCATACAGTATTACTAGTGGCGGCTACGCTCTGGTAGTTGTACTTGCCTTAATTGCATTTGCTACTATCAGTTTCTTTAAGAATGCTGATGGTAAGGGCAGGATCAGCATTAAGCAGATTACAGTTTCAGCTCTTTGTCTGGCACTGGCATTTGTCCTTTCCAACATTAAGCTTTTCAAATTGCCTATGGGTGGCTCTTTTACAGTATTTAGCATGTTCTTTGTTACTTTCATCGGATATCTTTATGGACCAAGAGTCAGCATGTCCGCAGCTTTTGCCTATGGCCTTTTGCAGATGATCGCTGATCCATATATCATTAGCATTCCACAGCTTCTTTGTGATTATATACTTGCTTTCGGAGCCCTTGGTCTTTCTGGATTCTTCCATAACTCCAAGTGGGGAATGTTTAAGGGCTATTTTGTGGGAATCTTTGGAAGATATGTATTTGCAGTGCTTTCAGGTGTGATTTTCTTTGCAGATTACGCACCGGAGGGAATGTCTCCACTTCTTTACTCAATGGCATATAATATCATTTATATCGCTGCAGAGGCTGCACTTACAATTGTAGTACTTCTTATTCCTGCAGTTCGTATGGCTCTTAACAGAGTTAAATCTGAGGCTATTGAAAAGGGTGTTAGAAAGAATGCACAGCTTGCATAAATTATTGGCAAAAAATTCATTTATTGCCAAAAGTCTAAAATAGTATGTGACCTGGAAAAAAGGGACGAGTAACTTGTGAAATTACTCGTCCCTATATTTTTACTATATTAACTTATATGATATATTCCTGATATTTGGCCATCTCTTTGGCGCTTAGAAGTACGTTTATCTTTACTCCCTCAGGAAGATACTCCGTATTATGAATCTTCCCGGCTTCGTTTAGCATATTGAGAATGCTGCCTTCGGAATAGGGAAGGAGAAGGTTACAGGAAGTATCTTCTTCTCCTAGCTTTTTCTCAATCAAAGCTATAAGGGAATCAAGGCTTTCTTTATCCTTGGCGCATATATATGCTCTGTCATCCACTGTCCTGGGAATGTCCATTACCAGCTGATTATTCTCCTGTTGCTCTTTCTGGACCAGGTCAGATTTGTTGAAAACATAGATGACCGGAATATCACCGGCCCCAATCTCAGCAAGAGTATCTCTTGTTACATCCATATGGAATCTGTATTCCGGATCAGAAAAATCTATTATTTCCAGGATAATATCTGCATATTTGGCTTCCTCCAAGGTGGAACGGAAAGCCTTTACCAAGGTATGCGGAAGTTCACTGATAAATCCAACTGTGTCAGTTAAAAGAAAAGGTCTTTTCCCCGGTGCACATATCTTGCGGACTGAGGTATCAAGTGTGGCAAAGAGCATGTCTTTTTCAAGAACCTGCTTATCTTCAAAGGACTCACCTCCATATAATCTCAGAAGATTGTTCATAATGGTGGATTTACCGGCGTTAGTATAGCCTACAAGAGAAATCTTGGGAGTCCCACTGTTTAATCTCTTGCCGCGCTGGGTATCTCTTTCCTTCTCAACTGCTTCAAGGTCGCGGCGAAGCTCGCTCATACGATGTTCGATGCGTCTTCTGTCCAGCTCAAGCTGTTTCTCACCGGACCCCTTGTTGGACAGCCTTCCGCTTCCTCCGCCCTGTCTGGAAAGAGAACTTCTCATGCCTACGAGACGAGGGAGCATGTACTGGAGCTGCGCATATTCAACCTGAAGTCTGGACTCTCTGGTCTTGGCTCTTCTGGCAAAGATCTGAAGGATAAGTCCTGTTCTGTCGATAACTTCGGTATCAAGGATCTTTTCAAGGTTCCTTATCTGCATTGGAGATAAAGTGTCATTGAAGATAATGATATTGGCATCAAAAATGTCCAATGAACTTTGTATTTCTTCAACCTTACCGCTTCCGATGTAAGTACTTCTGTCATGAGATGGCAGAGACTGGGTTACCGTAGCGGCTACTTCGATTTCAAGGGCCTTCGTAAGCTCGTTTAACTCATGCATGGAACGGTCAAATTCATCATCGCTCCTGCCTGCATTAAGCCCAACCAAAATGGCCCTTACAATATTTACTTCTTCAACAATCTGGTGCATTGTATTCTTCATATATTACAGCAAATGTATTCCGTTCTTATCAGCTTCTGCAACCATTTCCTCTGGCCAGATAGAGCACTGTACCTCACCGATGTGAGCTTTTCTAAGGAAGAACATGCAGATTCTGGACTGTCCGATTCCACCACCAATTGTGTATGGAAGCTCTTTGTTCAAAATAGCCTTCTGGAATGGAAGCTGTGCTCTTTCTGTGCAGCCGGCCTTTTCAAGCTGTGTCTTAAGAGAATTCTCATCAACTCTGATTCCCATTGATGAAAGCTCAAGTGCGATATCCAAAACAGGGTAGTAAACGATGATGTCAGCATTTAACTGCCAGTCATCATAGTCTGGAGCACGTCCGTCATGTCTGTCGCCGGAAGCAAGTTCATCACCAATCTGCATGATACATACAGCACCCTTAGCCTTGGCGATGTAGTATTCACGCTCCTTGGGAGTGTTATCCGGGAACATATCCTCAAGCTCCTGAGTTGTAATAAAGAAAATCTCGTCAGGAAGGATTTCCTCAATATAGTCATACTGGATGGACATGAATTTCTCGGTTTTTCTGAGAACCTTGTACACATCCTTGACAGTTGCCTTTAAGAAATCAAGGTTTCTGTCCTCTTTATTTATTACTTTTTCCCAGTCCCACTGGTCGACAAATATAGAATGGATATTATCGGGAACTTCGTCACGCCTTACAGCGTTCATATCAGTATAAAGACCTTCATAGGCATTGAAACCGTACTTTTTAAGGGCATATCTCTTCCATTTAGCAAGAGAGTGCACGATCTCAGCAGGACGTCCGTTTTCATTAAGAATATCGAAAGCAACAGGTCTCTCAACACCATTTAAGTTGTCGTTAAGACCGGATTCGGGTGTTACGAAAAGAGGCGCTGTAACACGCTGAAGGTTAAGTCTTGTTGAAAGCATTCCCTGGAAAAAATCTTTAACAGTCTTGATTCCAACCTGAGTGTCGTGGAGATCCAGGGCAGATGCATAGTTCTTAGGTATTTTAAGGTTTTCCATGTAATTACTACTCCTAATTCTTTTCACCAAAAATTTACTATCATACATCTTAAAACGCAGCCCACTATAATGCAAGAATTTTGTGTCTTAAAATGTGTCCGAAATGATTGATAAATAGTAGCAAACGGCATAAAAAAATAACGAAAAAGCGCATGAAAACTGGGCTGGACAGAAGGTGACAGAAAATTCGTTTTTTCGTCACAGTTTCGTCACAAAAACCCATTTACAAAAACGTTTAAGTTATATATATTAGTTAATGTTCATACAGAAATGCGCACTAAGCTGCGCATTTCGTGAGAACTTGATGCAGGAGTGAGCGCATTCCTTCGACGAAGTCGATATGGAATGAATGCGCGAATTTGTTACTGGAGCGAGCTGCATGCGAGTGAACAGTAACATATATTACTATGGAAATGGAGCCGATATTTCATTTGCGAAGTCGGCGAGGATTAACTGTGTGTTATGTGGAGGTATATTTATGTTAGGAAATGTTATTAAAAAACACATTATGTTAAAGCCCAATCAGGTTCAGGATTTTGTTAACGAAGCTACTAAATGCGATTTTGATGTTGATATATACTACAATAGATACGTTGTAGATGCTAAGTCTATTTTGGGTGTTTTCGGTCTTGACCTGACCAAGACTCTTACAGTAGAGTATAACGGTTCAAATCAGCAGTTTGAGCAGTATTTGAATGGGCTTGTAACAGCAGGTTGATAGTAATTTGGTCGAACTAAATAAATTTTATTAAAGAGCTTCTGCATTATCCTGCAGAAGCTCTTTTGCGTAGAACACTTATATTATAAAATGGTGTCTTGGAGGGAATTATGACAATAACCATATCTGTTCGCGCGCTTGTGGAGTTTATCCTAAGAAGCGGCAATATTGATAATAGAATACACCAGGTTCCGACAGATGCCATGCAGGAGGGCAGCCGGATACACCGCATGATCCAAAAGAGCATGGGTCCGGATTACCATGCAGAGGTACCTCTTAAATATGTTCACAAGACAGACAAGTACGATCTGGAAATCGAAGGCAGGGCAGACGGTATTCTGGATAAGTATATTGATGATGATACGGCCTATGATGCTCAGGAAAGCTTTATTGCTACGCCAAAGCCGGCGCCACTTATTGATGAGATAAAGGGCACCTACAGGGATCTGAAAAAGATGAAGGACCCGGTAGATGTGCACCTGGCTCAGGCTAAGTGCTATGCAGCCATTTATTCCAAACAAAAGCACTGTCCGGCCATAAATGTTCGCATGAGCTACTGCAACATGGAAAATGAGGAGATGAAGTATTTTGACTTCTCCTATTCCTATGAAGAAATAACGAAATGGTTTAGTGAGCTTATTAAGAAGTATCTGAAGTGGTCAGATTTTGAGTTTGAATGGGCAAGCCTTAGGACTTTTTCAATTAAGCAGGTTCAGTTTCCTTTTCCATACAGGGACGGACAAAAAGATCTTGCGGCAGCTGTCTACAGGACAATTATTCATGGAAAAAAGCTGTTTTTGGAAGCACCAACCGGCACAGGTAAGACCATAACCACTATTTTCCCAACGGTAAAAGCCATGGGAGAAGGTAAGATTAGTAAGCTCTTTTACCTGACAGCCAAAACCATTACCAGAACTGTGGCAGAAGATGCCTTTAATACCATGAGACAGGGGCAGAAGCTGCGATTTAAGACAGTGACTATAACTGCAAGGGACAAGATATGCTTCCTTGGAGAAGAGGAGAGAAATTGTAATCCGGTGAGTTGTCCCTATGCAAATGGACATTTTGACAGAATTAATGATGCCATATACGACCTTCTCTCACATGAAGATTCTTTTGACAGGGATAAAATATCGGAATATGCGGCAAAGCACCAGGTCTGCCCCTTTGAGATGTCACTGGACATGAGCCTTTGGGCAGATGGTGTTATCTGTGATTATAACTATGTCTTTGATCCCTTCGTGTATCTTAGGCGCTTTTTTGCTGAGGGAAAACAGAGAGATTACGTATTTCTGGTGGATGAGACTCACAATCTTTTGGACCGCGGCAGGGAAATGTATAGCGCTGCCATCAGAAAAGAAAGCTTTTTGGAATTAAAGAATACGATAAAGGACTATCATCCCGGTATTGCAGGGCATCTTGAAAAATGTAACAAGGCTCTTTTGGAACTGAAAAGACAATGCGATGGCTGCAGCGTTCTTACTTCAATAGATAAGTTCATAAATCCGCTAAACAGGTTATCAGGGATAATGTCTGAATATCTTGAGGATCATTCGGAGGGGCCCTGCAGAGAAGAGATACTGCAGTTCTATTTTGATGTTTCAAGGTTTCTGACTATTTATGATCTGTTTGATGATCATTATGTAATGTATAGCGAGTTTACCTATGATGGGAGCTTTATTTTAAGGCTTGCCTGTGCGGATCCTTCCAGAAATCTGGCCCAGTGTATGGCTAGAGGAAGAGCGTCTATTCTTTTTTCAGCGACTCTTCTTCCTATTCAGTACTACAAGAAGCTTTTGGGCGGTACTGATGAGGATTTTGAAATATATGCCAAGTCCATTTTTGATCCAAACAGACTGGGGCTATATATTGGAACGGATGTAACCAGTAAATATTCAATGAGAAGCGAAGAACAGTATTTAAACATTGCTTCCTACATTAACAGTGTGGTCCAGGCTAGAAGCGGCAATTATCTTATTTTCTTTCCTTCACATCAGTTTTTGGATGATGTTCTGTATGCCTACGAAGAGAACTTCTTTGATGCTGATAATACAGAGCTTTTAGTCCAAAGAGAGTATATGAGCGAAGAAGCAAGGGAAGCATTCCTTGACAGGTTTTCCACAGGGAACAACATTGATCTGGCTTCAGTGATAAATATGGAACTGGAGGTTGTAGAGGATAAAAATGTACTTGGCTTTTGTGTCATGGGAGGAATATTCAGTGAAGGAATCGATCTGAAATATGACAGCCTTATCGGCGTTATAGTTGTGGGAACCGGGATACCCCTGGTCTGCAATGAACGCGAGATACTGCGCGAATATTTTGAAAAAGCAGGTTTTGACGGCTTTGACTATGCCTACAGATATCCCGGAATGAACAAGGTGTTGCAGGCAGCAGGGCGCGTGATCAGAACCGAAGAAGATATGGGTGTGGTGGCACTTTTGGATAACAGGTTTACTCAGGCCAGTTACAAAGCACTTTTTCCACGGGAGTGGAAAGGTTACAAACAGGTAACGACCGGTTCGGTCAAAATGGTGATTTCGCAGTTCTGGGCTGATATTCAAGGGTGAACAAGTGCGGATTTGTTGCCAAATGGATCAAAAACAGGTAGGAATGGTTGACATATATAAATATTTATAATAAATATGTAAACCATGAATTTCTTTGAATTGTATCAATTGTTCGTGCAATAATATGTTTTTTTAGAAAACTGATGATTTGGTTTTAAAATAATGACGGATGTGTCATGTGGATAACTCTGTGGAAATTGGGGATTAGTTTTGGGGGATAAAAATAGACCCTAGTAAAATAGGCGTTTTGAAGAGTGTACAAAATCTAACCAATAAACGAACAAAAATATACATGCGACCGAACAAGTCAATGAGTATATGTAAACCATAATCAAATATGACATTTCTGTCATATAAAATTCTGAAATGCAGTATTTGAGCGGGTTTCTGAAAAGAATGCGATATTTTGGCTAATAATATTATCTTGATTAGTCTACTTGGATTGTTGTAAAATTTATTTACAATTCGTTTTTTCTTTTTGAGTGTTTGTTTTATTGGGGAAAAGCAGATGAATATAAGAAATTATGATGATGAAGTACAGTCTTTGAATGAGGAACTATTTGCAGCACGATCGTCTATGTCTGCAAATTATACCAATATCTGCAATCGTCTTGTCAGAAAGGCTAAAGATCTTCAGGATAACAGTTTGCTTGGCTATGCATACTATTATCTTGCAGATGCCTATTATCTGCTTAGTACGGATTATCGGAAGTTCAACCAGAATCTCCTTAAGGCAATTGAATATCTTCAGATAGATAGTGACTTTGAGCATCTTGCAAGATGCTATAACCTTCTGGGAATTGATTCGCTTAATCATGGCAACTATGAGCTGGCACTGGACTTTTTCATGAAGGGTATACAGTACTGCGAGAAACTTCCTGATAGTGGGATCCCCGGGTTTATGGAATTTAATATCGGACATATCTACTACAAATTTGGGGATGTCAAGGCTGCGCTTTCTAATGTAAGGTCCGCTTATAAGCATATTCGCCGTAACAGGACCGAGAGCTTATATTATAGAAATCTTTTCTACTGCTACTGCTTTGAGAGTAATTGTTACATACAGCTTGAAAAGCCGGATTCTGTGATAAAGTGTCTTGAATCTATGGACAAACTTTCAGAGGAAAGTGGATTCAATAAGGAATTATTAAACGGTCTTCCAATCCTGGATACCAAGGCCAGAGTTTACCACTTTCTTGGTAAAAAAGAAGAGTTCGAGCACTATTCTGATCTGCTTATAGCCATGATTCGTGAAAACAAGTTTTCTTTGGATGATATGGAAGATGTTTTTGATACTGCCAGATTCTATATGCAAATCGGGCAGTACGACATTGCTGCAGAGATAGCGCAGATAACTGCCAGGGCAATGGGCGAGTTGAATATTGCTAATTTAAGGCTTGGACATGCCAGACTTCGCTGTGAGATATACGAAAAACTTAGAAACGAAGAAGAACTATTCAGAGCCTACAGAGATTTTTATTTCTTTTCCAAAGAATTTGAGCGTGAAAAGATGGTGAACTATAAATTCTTTGCTGCCATGAGAGCCAAGATGGCCAGTGTGGAAAAGGAAAATGGCATTCTTTTGAAAAAAGCAGAGACGGATCAGCTCACAGGTCTTGGAAACAGATATGGTCTTAACGAATATGCAGAGCCTGTATTTGAAAAAGCCAGGATAAATCAGACATATATGGCCGTTGAACTTTTAGATGTTGATGATTTTAAGCAGTTCAATGACAATTATGGTCATCATGCCGGAGATAAGTGTCTTAAGGCCATTGCCGAGGTTATCCTTGAGATGTGTCATAATGACAATGCAATCCATGCCTTCAGATATGGTGGTGATGAATTTGTTATTATCTACGACAATATGTCCGATGAACAGGTTTTGGAGTATGCAAGATTTTTACGTTCAAGACTTAAAGAAAAGGATCCTGCAATCAGCATTTCCCAGGGTATCAGGAATTCAGTACCTCAGGAGTCAACCAAGCTTTGGGATTATATGTATGCCGCTGACAACGCACTTTACGAAGTAAAGGAACATAAAAAAGGTGAGATAGCACTTATCCATAAGGCTGTAATTTCCCAGGAATCCCTAAGTGAAGCTCAGCGCGGATAAAAACAGTAACAAAAACTTGACATAAGTTTTTTTTGCTAATATAGTAATTTGTAATCATATAAATAAAGGTTATGATAAAGAGGAGTACATATTATTTATAAGTCTAAAGAGAAAATGCCATTTGGTGAGAGGCATTGGCCGTGATAATATGGAAGGTAGCTTTTGAACCGGGCACCCAGAACGGATTATTTCCATAAGTGTCCCCGCGTCATCTGCGTTATCGGATGAATGTATTCGGGCTTTTCCTGATGCATACTGAGGCGGATTTTTCCGTGAACTAAGGTGGTACCGCGTATATTTTTGATATTACGCCCTTAGCAGTCCATTTGGATTGCTAAGGGTTTTTCTAATTAATTAACCTTAGCAATCATCTATTGATTAAAAAAGGAGACAGATCATGAAGAAAGAACTAGCAAAAACCTATGATCCAGCCAGCATTGAGAGCCGACTTTATGCTAACTGGGAAGAGAAAAAGTACTTCCATGCTGAAGTTGATGAGACCAAGAAACCATTCACTATTGTGATTCCACCGCCAAACATTACAGGTAAGCTCCACATGGGACATGCTCTTGATAATACAATGCAGGATATCCTCATTCGTTTCAAGAGAATGCAGGGCTATAATGCACTTTGGCAGCCCGGAACAGACCATGCTTCTATCGCAACTGAGGTTAAGATAATCGATACCCTCAAGGCAGAAGGCATTGATAAAAGGGACCTTGGCCGTGAAAAGTTCCTTGAGAGAGCCTGGGAATGGAAAAAAGAGTATGGCGGAACCATTATTTCACAGCTTAAAAAGCTTGGTTCTTCCTGCGATTGGGACAGAGAACGCTTCACAATGGATGAGGGCTGTAACGAGGCTGTTACAGAGGTCTTTTGCAAGATGCATGAGAAAGGCTACATCTACAAGGGAAGCCGTATTGTAAACTGGTGTCCTGTATGTAAGACTTCCATTTCTGATGCAGAAGTTGAATATGAGGAGCAGGCAGGCCATTTATGGCATATCAAATATCCTGTAATTAATGAGGATGGCACTGTTTCCAAGACAGATTTCATCGAGTTTGCGACTACACGTCCTGAGACTATGCTGGGTGATACAGCAGTTGCTGTTAATCCTGATGATGACAGATATAAGAGCTTCAAGGGCAAGAAGGTTCTTTTACCTATAGTAAACAGAGAGCTTCCTATTGTTGAAGATTCTTACGTTGATATGGAATTTGGTACAGGTGTAGTTAAGATCACTCCTGGTCATGACCCTAACGACTTTGAAGTTGGTAAGCGTCATAACCTTGAGGAAATCAATATCCTTAATGATGATGCTACTATCAATGCAAATGGCGGCAAGTTCGAGGGTATGGACAGATATGCCTGCAGAGAAGCCATTGTAAAAGAGCTTGATGAGATGGGACTTCTTGTTGAGATAGAGGACTATTCTCATAATGTAGGAACTCACGATCGTTGTCACACAACAGTTGAGCCTATGATCAAGGCTCAGTGGTTCGTTAAGATGGATGAACTTATTAAGCCGGCTGTTAAAGCAGTTAAGGATGGCGAAATCAAGCTTATCCCACCTAGAATGGAAAAGACATACTTCAACTGGACAGATAATATCCGTGACTGGTGTATCTCAAGGCAGCTCTGGTGGGGCCACAGAATTCCTGCTTACTACTGCGACGAGTGCGGTGAGACTATTGTTTCAAGGACTGCACCAACAGTATGTCCTAAGTGCGGCAAGACTCACTTTACACAGGATCCCGACACTCTTGATACATGGTTCTCATCAGCTCTTTGGCCTTTTGAGACACTCGGATGGCCTAATGAGACTGAAGACCTTAAGTACTTCTTCCCTACAGACGTACTTGTAACCGGTTATGACATTATCTTTTTCTGGGTAATCAGAATGATCTTCTCAAGTTATGAGAATATGGGAACATTCCCGTTCAAGACAGTTCTTTTCCACGGTCTTGTAAGAGATTCTCAGGGAAGAAAGATGAGTAAATCACTCGGAAACGGTATCGATCCTCTTGATATTATCGAGAACTACGGTGCCGATGCGCTCAGACTCACACTTATCACAGGTAACGCACCCGGTAACGACATGCGTTTCTATAATGAAAGAGTTGAGAACAGCCGTAACTTTGCAAATAAAGTATGGAATGCATCCAGATTTATCATGATGAACATGGAGGATGGCGAAAAGAGTGCTATCCATCAGCCTGCACCTGCGGGACTTGAGCCTGTTGATAAGTGGATCATTTCAAAGCTCAACAATACTATTAAAGAAGTTACAGATAACATGGATCACTTCGAACTCGGAATCGCGGTTCAGAAGGTGTATGACTTCATCTGGGATGAATTCTGTGACTGGTATATCGAGATGGTTAAGCCCCGTCTCTACAATTCGGATGACAAGGAGTCACACAAGGCAGCACTTTGGACACTTCAGACAGTGCTTATAAATGCGCTCAAACTCCTTCATCCTTATATGCCTTTCATTACAGAAGAAATTTTCTGCACACTTCAGGACGAGGAAGAGTCAATCATGATCTCTGACTGGCCGGTTTACAAGGATGAGTGGAACTTTGCATCAGATGAGAAGGCTATCGAGACAATTAAGGAAGCTGTAAGAGGAATCCGTAACGTTCGTACACAGATGAACGTTGCTCCTTCAAGAAAGGCCAAAGTATTTGTTGTAAGCGACAATGACGAAGTGCTTGATATTTTCTCAACAGGTAAGCTTTTCTTTGAATCACTTGCGTATGCATCAGAGTCTGTATGCCAGAAGAATAAAGACGGCATTGCGGATGATGCTGTTTCCGTAGTACTTGCGGAAGCAACAGTATATATTCCTTTCTCTGACCTTGTTGACATCTCAGCAGAGATAGAGCGTCTTACCAAGGAGCAGAAGAAGCTTGAGGGCGAGCTTAAGCGTTCACAGAACATGCTCAGCAACGAGAAGTTCCTTGCGAAGGCTCCTGCAGATAAGATCGCAGAGGAAAAAGAAAAACAGCAGAAATATCAGCAGACTTACGACCAGATTACAGAAAGACTTAAACAGCTGACAAAATGATGACTTAAGGAAATACCGGCAGGATCGGTGTTTTATCGGCACTGTTTACATTCGGGGGGATGTAGACAGTGCCTGTCATTGATTTTTTTGAATTTAATTGAGTACAGGCTTAGTGGTGTGATTATGCATGAAGAAATTATGAAAAAAGTGGAGGAGTTTATCAGACGCTCTGGCAACGAAGAGAAACTTAGTGTCAGTGAGTGTGAGGAATTTCTTAATACCATTCCAAGTTTTACAGACAAACATACGATTGAAGATACAAAGGATTTCCTGGCTTTTTTGGGCAACCCCGAAAAGAACATGAAGATAATTCATGTGGCCGGTACAAACGGAAAAGGTTCTGTTTGCTGTTATCTGTCCAATATCCTTGTTAAAGCGGGATATAAAGTCGGAATGTTTACATCTCCCCATCTTATGAAGATCAACGAGAGATTTTGTATCGACGGTAAGATGGTAACCGACGGCATTTTTGCCGAAGTTTTTGTTGAATTGTTAAAGAGAATAATGGAATACAAAAAAGGTGAGTATTTCCCTACGTATTTCGAATTCCTGTTTTTTGAAGCAATGCTTCTTTATTATGTATATCCGGTGGATTATCTTATATTGGAGACGGGACTCGGAGGAAGGCTTGATGCGACTAATTCCGTGGAGTCACCGCTTCTTTGTGTTATTACCGAGATAGGTTACGATCATATGCAGTATCTGGGAGAAAGCCTTCCGGAGATTGCGGGAGAAAAGGCCGGTATCATCAAGAAAGGCGTGCCGGTAGTATTTTTTGACAAAAGAAAAGAGTGCAGCGAGGTCATCAAGAGCAAGGCGCTCGAGATGGATTCCAGAGTCGTGTCCGTTGACGGAAAAAGCGTCACTGACGTGAAATCCGTTAAGGATGATGCAGGGAACAAATACGTTGCTTTTTCATATAATTCCTTATATGATAATTATGTTGAGTTAAAGGTAACTACCGAAGCCGTGTATCAGGCGGAAAATGCCGCATTGGCGATTGCTTCGGCTGAGATTTTGCGCGATAAAGGCGCTGAGATATCTGAACTTGACATAAGAGAAGGTCTTATGAGTGCCAAATGGGAAGCCAGAATGGAAGAAGTAAGACCGGGCATCTATGTGGATGGCGCTCACAATATGGATGGAATTGAAGCATTCATACAATGTGCGACAGCGATTCAGTCAGAAGGAAGAAAGATGCTGTTGTTTGGCATGGTTGCCGACAAACAGTATCAGGATATCATAGACAGGGTACTTACAAGCGGAACATTCGATGCGATATTCGTTACGGTGCTTGAAACAGAGCGATCGGTTTCCGTATCTGACCTTAAGAGTGCTTTCGAGGACAGCAAGGAAAAGCACGGAATAATCGGAGTTCCCATCAAATACTACAGTAATGTAAGAGACGCTGTGACAGATATAATAACTGTCCGTAAGTCAAAAGATCTTGTTTTTGCGGCAGGTTCTTTATATCTTGCGGGACAGCTTAAAGTAATGTTGTAAACGAGGAATATTAAATGATAAATTTTGAAGAAGAACTCAAAAAGTTCAAGCCAAGTTTAGAGATTGAAGATGCTGAGGATATTATCTATAATCAGGATCTTGATGATATGTCAGATGTGCTTATAAAGCTTCTTAAGGATGCTAAGCAAGAAACTGAGAGTACAAAAAGGAGTAAGTAATGGCTATCGCTACCAGCAAGAAGCTTGAGAGCTTTTCTAACTTTTTTTATAACGATGGTCTTGAAAAGGCGGGAGTCAGAGATTTAACGGGGGCAATAGAATCTTTGCAGCAGAGTCTTCGCATGGATAAGAACAATATAGATGCGAGGAATCTTTTGGGACTTGTTTATTATGAGACCGGTGAAGTTGTCGCAGCCCTTTCGGAATGGGTTATAAGTAAGAACTTAAGACCGGAAGATAATATTGCCGATGACTATATGGATATGGTCAGAAACAGTCCGTCAAAGCTTGAGGACATTAATCAGACTATTAAAAAGTTTAATATTGCATTTAACTACTGCCGTCAGGGCAGTCTGGACCTTGCGGTAATACAGTTAAAAAAGGTTCTTTCTTTGAACCCGAGTTTTATCAAGGCACATCTTCTTTTGGCGCTTCTTTATTTGAAGGCAGGTAATTTTGACAGAGCAAAGACGGAAGCTCAGAAGGTGTTAAAGCTTGATACCGGAAACCTTATGGCCAAGAGATATCTGAAGGAAGCAGACAACATGCTTCTTCCGGGTGATGGCGGAAAACTGGTATCTGATGTGGCTTCTTCGGGAAATGATGAGATCATCAGATATAACAGCGGAAACGAGATGATTATTCAGCCTCGTAAGCAGTCGGTTCTTACAAAGTCAGGATCAATATGGGGAATCGTACTTGGTATGGTTCTCGGAATTGCCGCATCATGTTTTCTTATCCTGCCTCAGAGAATTGCAAGTATTACATCAAACAACGATCAGAAGATCGCTGATATAAGTGAAATATCTGATTCAAAGACCGCGCAGATCGGAGAAAATGAGCAGAAGATCAAGACTCTTGAGAAACAGGTAGATAATCTCAAGAAAGAAGCCGAAGGCTACAGCGGAAGCAAATCTGCTGCAGTTAACAGCCTTATGAAGGCCAGCAGCATCTACATGAACGATCCTTCCAATATAGAAGATATGAAGAATGCGCTTGAGGCAGTTGATCTAGATACTTTTGAGAACGGTTCTCCCGAGGTGGAACTTCGTGATTCACTTATGGAGAAAATAGGTCCTCAGCTTGCACAGCCTTATTACAAAAAAGGTGCTGAGGAGTACAAGAAGAAGGATTACGAGAATGCTGTAAAAGACCTTGCAAAGGCTTATCAATACAACAAAAAGGATGTAACAATTCTTTTTAACCTTGCAAATTCTTATAAAGAATTCGGTGATGTTGATAAGGCTAAGGAGAAATACGACATTATTATCAGAGAGTTCCCTACATCACAGAGTGCTGCATCTGCAAAGACAAAACTGGCGGAGATCAATAACACCGGCGGTTCGGATAATGCAGGAGGCACCAATAATGCAGATATCGAAAGCAATGTCAATAATGCGGATAATACCAATAATGCAGGCAATACCGGTAATACCAAAAAGAAGAAAAACACGGAAAATACAAGTAATGCCAATAATGCAAGCAATAATGACAATGCAGAGAATGCAAATAATACCGATAACAATGCAGATAACGGTGAGAACGCTGATAATGCTGATAATGGCGGTAATCCTGAAGGCGATGACAACGCCAACAACGATGATAATAATGACAATGCCGACAATTAAATATTTTTGGGAAATGTGTTAAATGATAAGTTTTTCGGATCTGACTTTTATTTTTAGGTTTTTACCTGTTTTTTTAATAGTGTTTTATGTGACTCCCATTAAATACAGAACATGGACACTGCTCTTGGGCAGCCTGATCTTTTATGCTGTGGGAGATATCAAGATGTTTCCTGCTCTTTTGGGAGCTGTTGTTGTCAATTATCTGTTTGCTAAAGCGGTCAGAGGAGAAGAGGGCAAGAAAAAGAAAGCCCTCTTTGCATTCATTGTAGTTATTGATGCCCTGATGCTTGTCGAATTCAAACTTTTGGGACAGTTTGTTGATAATAGTCTCATGCCTATCGGAATCAGTTTCTATACTTTCAAGATGATTTCTTTTCAGGCAGACACATATAACGGAAAGCTTGATTCAAAGCCGCTCTTTAAAGATGTTGCGGCTTATTTTTGCATGTTTCCGCAGGTTGTATCGGGACCTATCATGCGTTTTACCGATTACAGCGACAATATTGAACTTATAGCCGGAGCGACAAAGAGCTCCAAAGAAGAAGTTTTTGCCAATATCGAGGATGGACTTAGATATTTTGTTGTGGGACTTGCAATGAAGGTTATTATTGCAGACCATTTGGCTATGCTCTGGAAAGAGATTGCAACAATAGGATACGAGAGTATTTCTACTCCGTTTGCCTGGATA
>JAEEGL012145876.1_pt1 | contig 24821 bp, 19 predicted proteins | sample 9134231 | NCBI WGS metagenome assembly JAEEGL01 (sample SAMN16246548, study PRJNA631951) | gut metagenome | biome: gut microbiome; feature: rumen; material: fiber-attached | host: Bos | place: Iran: Karaj | collected 2018-10
CGATCAGGTTGATTTTATATTGGCTGTTGTTATAGTTCCAGAAGCAAGTGGTAGCAGCGGATGTAATGGTAATACCGCGCTCCTGCTCTTGAGCCATCCAGTCCATGGTAGCGGCGCCATCGTGCACCTCACCGATTTTGTGCGTCTTACCTGTATAGAACAGGATGCGCTCGGAGGTGGTTGTCTTTCCGGCGTCGATATGAGCCATGATACCGATATTACGTGTCAGCTTTAAATCTTGTTTTGCCATTGTTTTTGACTCTTTTTACCTTAAAATACTGTTATCCCCTGATTAGAATCTGAAGTGTGCGAAAGCACGGTTGGCCTCAGCCATACGGTGCATGTCCTCCTTACGTTTGAAGGCACCACCCTGATTGTTGTAAGCGTCGATAATCTCAGCAGCCAGTTTCTCAGCCATGCTCTTGCCTCCGCGCTTGCGGGCGAAGTTAATCATATTCTTCATAGAAACGCTCTCTTTGCGGTCGGGGCGGATTTCAGTAGGCACCTGGAATGTAGCACCACCGATACGACGGCTCTTCACCTCCACTTGTGGGGTGATGTTGTCGAGTGCCTGCTTCCAAATCTCGAGGGCGGGTTTCTCCTCTTTCGCCAATTTGGTCTGCACCAGATTAAGAGCATTGTAGAAAATCTCGTATGAAATGGACTTTTTGCCACTATACATGAGATGGTTCACGAACTTAGACACTTTAGTGTCATTGAACACGGGATCCGGCAGGATCACGCGCTTCTTGGGTTTTGCTTTTCTCATTTTTTAATTCAATTATTTCTGCTTGGGGGCTGTCTTTACGCTGTCTTCAACACTCACTCTTGAGTATTTACTCAACCTTGTTTAAACAAATCTCCAGCAAAACGGATAAATAAAAGTGTTTTTTGTTTTGGAAACCTGGGGGTTTTAAGCTGTTGGGGTATAGTTCCGAAGTTATGTGTCCCCACATGCTTACCAACCACCGACTCAACGCTTAAAGACCCCAGGTTGGATGGTCTAAGGCAGATTATTTCTTCTGCTTCGGACGTTTTGCACCGTACTTCGAACGGCGCTGGGTGCGGTTGGCCACACCAGCGGTGTCGAGGGTACCGCGCACAATGTGATAACGTACACCGGGAAGGTCTTTGACACGACCGCCACGCACCAGCACGATGGAGTGCTCCTGCAGGTTGTGTCCCTCTCCGGGGATGTATGAGTTCACTTCCTTCTGATTGGTCAGACGGACACGGGCAACTTTACGCATTGCCGAATTAGGCTTTTTAGGAGTAGTGGTATAGACACGCACGCACACACCACGACGCTGAGGACATGAGTCCAGCGCGGGCGACTTGCTTTTGTCCACCAAGTCCTTTCTGCCTTTTCTTACTAACTGTGAAATAGTAGGCATTTTGTTAATTTTTTTGTTTATATTGTTATTATGTTGTTGTCTTTGAGTAAGGTATGCTGCCAACACACCATTTTGGGCTGCAAAATTACAAACTTTTCCTCAAATAGCGGCATCTCTTCCTTCATTTTTTATCGATACCGTAGAAATTTAACACATAATAACACTTTAAAACTTCTTTAACCATCAAAAGAACAGGTGGCCGTCCTTTTTTCGGGCGGCCACCTTATTTATGATATGGGTCAGAACTACTACTTTTCCCAGACGTTCAGATGACGCAGGTTTTTAGAGTATGCGTCGCTCTCATCTTCGAAAATGCCGTTCTCTTCTGCGAAACCACCCTCGTCGCCCTCTTGATTATAAACAGAAATCTCAGGCATGACACCTCCGTCGCAGAAGTGCTGCATCTCAACACGCTTGACTGCCGGTTCGATATACTTTTTCATAGTCGGTATAGGAATTAAAGATTTTACTTAAGGATTAACTTTTTACCATTCTGAATGACCACGCCCTTGTATTGGGTGTTGACTTTCTGGCCGTTGAGGTTGTAGATGGCGCCTTTGGCAACAGCCTCATTATTCTGGATGGCATTGATAGCGGTCACGGTTCCGTCGAACATCACGAAGGAAGCGTTGGAGGCCACATCAGCAGCGAGGGCGAGATAGGCTTTGTGAGCGCCCAGTTCGAACACGCCACCATTGGCAGCGCCCCAATAGAATCCACACACACCGCTCTTGGCACCGAGGGTGTAGTAGTAGAACTCTGCAGTGGGATTTGCTTCAATGAAACCTGCGTTTTCCTGACCGATAAGGATATTGTCAGGATCCTGAATGGCATTAGCTGCATCGAGAGCCTCGTTGAAATAGTACGTTGTGTTGGGTTCGCCCTTGATAACCACCGGCACACCGGCTGCAATCATACCTCCAGCTTCGATGGTCATATTCGGCTGCACCTTCGTGTTATCTGCGTTGAGGGCATAGGTGGCTGCTATCACACCCTCAGGAATAACGAATGCATTGTCGCTGTAGTAGAATGTGCCCAGTCCGTATTTGTTGAAGGTGACTTCAGCAGTAACTCCTACTTCGCTCGGAGTGAAGACTATCTTGTAGAAGCGGAGTGCGGTGGTGCCACCCTCAGTGCCCGCAACGCCAGTAATTACAACATCGCCAGCAGCAACTTCAAACTCCTCAGTATTTTTTGCAGTGCCAACAGCCTCCACCGAACCTGTTACACCGTTGACCTGGCAGTAACGATCACTATTGCTACCACCCGTGTTCGAGAAGGTCACCTCAACGGTTCCAGGCACGGTGGTGTTGAAACGGAGCGTACCATTCTGGGCATAACCGCCACGGGCTGCATATTCACCCTCGAAAGTCAATGCCTTGGCGTTGAAGGTCGATTTATAGGTCAGCTCGGTAACATTGGCATAGAGACGTTCCTCCTTCGGTTCTTGGCCTTCTTTACCATATTGTACTGTTCCCGTAACATCGGCAAAGTCCCATGTGGTGGCATCGCTGATGCTCTCCTGTTCGTAGAGCACGACGAGAGCGGAATAGGTGATGGTCACCTCCTTAGTGGTTGTTCCGTCGGAAAGGATGAGTGTGGTGGTCGATTCTTCTACATTCTCTGTAGCTGTGTAGTAAATGGTGGCTGTCGTCTCAATTTCGCCATCGGTGATGTCGGAAGAAGCGAGATTGACCGTCAGGCCGTCAACTGCGGGAGAGAATGTGGCGGTGAGGGTAGAACCTGCCAGATTAGCACCACTTACGTCGATGACCTCTTTGGCTGGGACACCGCTTTCGGTGGCCAGGATATTAACACTTGAAGCATTGATGACAGGAGCATCAGCTGCTTGTGCTACCAAGCGGACAGCATATAAGAAGATATCACCAGCAGGGCTGGTAAAACTGATGGTATAGCTCTGAGATGCGTCCAACTCTAACGAGATTCTGCCAGAATAGCCCTTCAAACTTTGGTCAGATGTAGCAGTAACTGAAACGGGATTCCCAGAGGCAGGAGTGGCTGTAATCGTAAGGGCTCTACCATCGCCTCCGTTGTTTTTCACGTAAGCATCTACTTGTGCTACGTTGGTGACATACATCAGCACTTCTTTGTTCGATTCAGCACCTTTCAGACAAACAGCGTTTGTGCCGATTTCAAAGTCAGAACTTGTCTCATCGGTGGGATCCATACCTGCTCCTCTGTCAGATCCAGCAGGTGAGTACGTTTGTGTCCCTTTACCATCTTGGGCGTACCCTAATCCTTCGAGATTAGCCTTCGAGGTGTAAATCAGTGTCGTCTCAGTAATCTTTTTGGTGGTGAGTGGAGTCACTGCCGCTTGCGCCCCCGTGACGACTGCCACGAGCAACGCCAATAACGTAAAAATCTTTTTCATTTTGTTTTAGTTTATTAGATTGATAATTATAAATTCTTCTATAGTAGAGAGGACATACAGTCCATCCTTACTTTCGTCAAGACGGCCATCACGGTCTGCCTCATGCGAAATAGGAATGGAACTGAATGCCAAAGCCGCTTTCGTTTTTCGGTGCAAACATACGAAAAAAAAAACTAATTTGCAACAATTAGCCTGAAAAAGAGTAAAAAATAATGAAAAAACGACACAGACACGTTCTTTCTCAACGAAAAACGGTCTGTGTCGTCAAAAATACTCATAGTATCCTATGAGATTAAAATTCTGCTGTTTTCGGTGTGCGCGGGAAGGGAATCACGTCGCGGATATTCTGCATGCCCGTGACGAAAAGGATGAGACGCTCGAAACCGAGTCCGAAACCGCCGTGAGGGCAGGTGCCGAACCGACGGGTGTCGAGATACCACCAGAGGTGGGTCTGGTCCATTTGGCGGCGCTCTATTTCGCCCATCAGTTTGTCGTAGTTCTCTTCACGTACCGAACCGCCGATAATCTCGCCAATCTGCGGGAACAGCACATCTGTGCCCTGCATGGTGGGACCAGGAGCCACGGCACCCTTGTAGCCGATCGAACCGCCATCGGTTGTTTCCTCGTTCTGCTTCATATAGAATGACTTGAAAGCACGGGGATAGTCGGTCATGATGACGGGCTTCTTGAAATGCTCTTCTACGAGGAAACGCTCATGTTCTGAGGCGAGGTCGTCACCCCAGTTGCAGGGGAACTCGAACTTCTTGCCATTTTTGATGGCCTCTTGCAGGATGTTGATACCTTCGGTATAAGGCAGGCGCACGAAAGTCTCTTTCAACACTCCCTCCAAACGGGGTATCAGGTCGTGGTTGGGTGTGATGAACTTATTGTCGTTGATGAACTGCAAGTCGTCCTTACACTTTTCGAGTGCCCAACGTACGCAGTACTTGATGAAGTCCTCTTCAAAGTCCATCAACTCTTCCTGGTCGATGAATGCCACCTCGGGCTCGACCATCCAGAACTCGGCCAGATGACGAGGGGTGTTGGAGTTCTCAGCGCGGAACGTAGGACCAAAGGTATAGATGGCGCCGAGTGCTGTGGCTCCAAGCTCGCCTTCGAGCTGTCCGCTCACGGTGAGTGATGTCTGCTCTCCAAAGAAATCATCGTCATAGATAATCTTTCCATTCTCATCTTTCTTCAGGTCATAGAGGTTCATTGTGGTCACCTGAAACATGTTGCCTGCACCCTCGCAATCGCTTGCTGTGATGAGCGGTGTATGGAAATAGTAATACCCATGTTCATGGAAATAGGTGTGTATAGCCATCGCCATGTTGTGGCGGATGCGCATGACGGCTCCGAATACATTGGTGCGCAGACGCATGTGTGCGTGTTGGCGCATATATTCAAAGGTCTGTCCTTTTTTCTGCATGGGGTAGTCGCTGCCGCAGAGTCCGTAAATCTCGATTTCCCGGCATTGTATCTCAACGGTCTGTCCGGCGCCCTGACTCTCAACCAATTCACCAACGGCACAGATACATGCCCCTGTGGTTATCTGCTTGAGCATCTCGGCATCGAAGTCTGCCGGATTGACCACCACCTGCACATTTTTGATGGTTGACCCGTCGTTGAGTGCAATGAAATCGACCGACTTGCTGCTTCGGTGCGTTCTCACCCACCCTTTCACACACACCATACTACCAAAATCCGTGCGTTGCAGCACGTCAATGACCTTAGTACGCTTGATTTGTTCTTGTGACATTTCTGAAAACAATATTTTACAGATTACTCAAATGCCCCCATGCGCAGCATCTCCACTTCTTTCTCTGTGAGGAAACGCCAGTCGCCGCGGCGCAGATTCTTTTTGGTGAGTCCGGCAAACTGTGAACGGTCTAATTTGACCACACGGTAACCGAGGTGCTCAAAGATACGACGCACGATGCGGTTTTTGCCGCTGTGTATCTCAATGCCCACCTGACTCTTGTCGGTGTCAGAGGCATATTCGATGGCGTCAGCATGTATCTCACCGTCTGAAAGCTCTATTCCATCAAGAATCTGTTGCATATCATGAGCCGTGACATTCTTGTCGAGGAACACATGATAAACTTTTTTCTTCAAGAATTTGGGATGGGTGAGCTTGCTGGCCAAATCGCCGTCGTTGGTGAGCAAAAGCACACCTGTGGTATTGCGGTCGAGACGACCCACAGGGTAGATACGCTCGGGGCACGCATTCTTCACCAAATCCATCACGGTCTTACGCTGCTGGGGATCGTCGCTCGTGGTGACATAGTCTTTGGGTTTGTTGAGCAGCACATAGACTTTCTTTTCGAGTGTCACAGGCTGGTCGTGGAAACGCACCTCGTCACTGCGGAGCACCTTGGTACCCAGTTCGGTCACCACATTACCATTCACGGTGACCACACCGGCTGCGATAAATTCATCGGCCTCGCGACGGCTGCACACACCAGCATTGGCAAGGAACTTATTCAGACGTACGGGTTCATTGGGGTCGATGTGATCCTCACTGTATTCGATGCGCTTCTTCAAGCTGTATTTGGCATTGGGGTCGTAGTTAGGACTGTGTTGACGATAGCCATAACCGCCACCACGCTGTTGATAGCCACCGCCACGCTGCTGGTAACCGCCGCCACGCTGCTGATAACCACCGCCGCGCTGCTGATAACCACCGCCACGTTGCTGATAACCGCCGCCGCGCTGCTGATAACCGCCGCCGCGCTGTTGATAACCGCCGCCACGCTGTTGATAACCACCCTGACGAGGTTGGTAGCCACCCTGACGAGGTTGGTAACCCTCTTGCTGGCGCTGCGGGTATTCACCCTGTTCTCCCTCCGCACTCTCATATCTCGGCCGGTAGCCACCCTGCGGACGGGGTTGATAACCACCCTGGCGCTGATAGCCTCCCTGACGTTGCTGATAACCACCGCCACCATTATAACGGGGGCGATACTGACGCGGTCCATCGGTCTGCAGACCTGAGCCAAAACCCTCAGGACGGAAACCGCCCTCTTCCTGACTTCCACGGTCGGAGGAGTAGGCACGTTGCGCATGGATGCGCGGACGCTGCGGCCGTTGTCCACCACGATACTCTCTTGAATAGTTGCCTGATTCATTCGCCGACTGATAGCCCTCACGGCCACTTTCGCTCTGTCCAGCCGACACGCCTTCGTTTTTCATTTCATTTTCTTCCATAATGTAAAGATTTTTGATCGCCTCACGGCATTAGTAATGATTCTTGTAAAGTTATAATCCTGTATAGTTGCGAGGAGTTATGGCCATCAGTTCGGCTTTCACATCCTCATTCACATCCAATCCTTGTATAAAAGCATGGATGGTCTTTTCTGTCATCTTCTCATTGGTTCTTGTGAGCGCCTTCAGTGCCTCATAGGGATGAGGATAAGCCTCGCGTCTGAGAATGGTCTGAATCGCTTCAGCCACCACCGCCCAGGTGTTGTCAAGGTCGGCGTCGATACGCTCACGGTTGAGGATGAGCTTGCGCAGTCCCTTCAACGTGCTTTGCAAAGCGATTACCGCATGACCGAGAGGCACTCCTACGTTGCGCAAAACGGTTGAATCGGTGAGGTCGCGCTGCAATCTGCTCACCGGCAATTTCTGTGCCAAAAATTGGAGGATGGCATTGGCAATGCCCATATTCCCCTCACTGTTTTCACAATCAATGGGGTTCACCTTGTGAGGCATGGCCGACGAACCCACTTCTCCCGCCTTGATCTTCTGTTTGAAATACTCCATAGAGATATACATCCAGAAGTCGCGGTCCAGGTCGATGACAATGGTGTTGATTCGACGCACGGCATCGAAGATGGCGCCGAGGTCATCGTAATTACTGATTTGTGTGGTATATTGCTCACGCTGCAACCCTAATTTCTCTGACGCAAAACGGTTGGCAAATTCACGCCAGTCATATTGCGGATAGGCCACATGATGCGCATTGAAATTACCTGTGGCACCACCAAACTTAGCCTTGACGGGAATCTGACGGAGTGACTTGAGTTGTTCTTCCAGACGATAGACAAACACCATCACCTCTTTTCCTAAACGGGTGGGCGATGCGGGCTGGCCATGGGTCTTGGCCAACATCGACACCTCTTTCCACTCCTCTGCATATTGACGCAGCTGCTCAACCAATTCTTCCACCATGGGGCAAAACACTTCATGCAACGCCTCTTTAATGGAGAGTGGGACGGAAGTATTATTGATGTCCTGTGATGTGAGTCCGAAATGCACAAACTCCTTATACGCGTCGAATCCGCCGATGGCATCCAGCTTTTCCTTGATAAAATACTCTACAGCCTTCACATCGTGATTGGTGGTCTGCTCTATCTCTTTGACACGGGCAGCATCGGCTTCGGAAAACTGCTCATAGATAGCCCGCAACTGAGGTTTGAGCTGAGCATCAAACCCTACGAGCTGCGGCAACGGCAATTCGCATAGAGCAATAAAATACTCTATCTCTACGCGCACCCGATAACGGATAAGTGCATATTCTGAAAAAAAATCAGCTAAACGTTCTGTTTTACCCCGATAGCGGCCATCCACAGGCGAAATGGCGGTCAACACGTCAAGACTCATAGATAAGAATATTTAGGTAGTACCTATTGAATGATAATTATGTCTAAAAAAACAATTGAGTTGTATCACTACACTCGTGGGCGTTGACGGATTCGAACCGCCGACCCTCTGCTTGTAAGGCAGATGCTCTAAACCAACTGAGCTAAACGCCCTCTCATGAAAAGCTCTGCAAAGGTAAAAGCTTTTTTTGAGATAGCCAAATATTAAGTGTGTTTTTTTCACTTACAGCCCCATCTGCTCTTTATCGAGCTTGCCAACTTTGAGATCCTCAAGGATACGGGCACACTCTTCAAGATTTGACGGGCGCACAATGATATTGGCATGATCGCCGAAATTAAACGAATACATATACTCAATAAACACGCCTTGGTCGGACAGTTTCCGTAATATTTTCGCCAGCGAACCGGGCATATTGGGGCAGATGAAACCTACCACATCGGTCACCTTTACTGCGAAATGCTCACGTCGGAGTACCTGATAGGCATGGTCAGGGTCACTTACAATACAGCGCAGGATGCCGAAGTCGGAATTATCGGCAATACTCATGGCGGACAGGTTGATATTCTCGGCGGCCAACACTTCGGTCACCTCAGTGAGTCGCCCGGACTTATTCTCCAGGAAGACGGACAATTGTTTTGCAAACATAGTCTAAAAATGATGGTTAAACATGAATTTGGAGGCGAGACAGAAGCCTGATGCCTAATTTTGTGCAAACTTACACAAAAAAAATGATATAAAAAGAAAATCGAAAGAAAAAAACAAAAAAAACTCCACCATTCCCGAAGGAACGGCGGAGAATCACCCCGTGGGCGTTGACGGATTCGAACCGCCGACCCTCTGCTTGTAAGGCAGATGCTCTAAACCAACTGAGCTAAACGCCCTCAAAAAAACTTCCCGCCCGAAAGCGGGAAGCCTTGTTCGTTGTAAGTGTCAGATTACTCGGTGATCTGAACAGTAGCACGACGGTTGAACTCGATGGGCGACAATGTGTCAACACCACCCTGGCCAACGGTCTGAATCTTTGAGCGGCTCACGCCCATGTCCTCAAGCTCACCGGCAACGGTCTCAGCACGCTGCTCAGACAGCCACTGGTTGTGCTCTGCATTACCGGTAGCGCTGTCAGCATAACCTGTTACGAGCACGCCAGTCTTGTTGTCAACAGCATACTTAGCAAGAGCGCGAACGTTCACGAGGTCCTTCTGAGAAGCGATCTCGGTACGGTTGCAGTTGAAGAACACAGAAACGGGAGTGTTTACGAACTCCTTCATGCCCGGATTGGTGGGGCAAACGTGGTTCTTAATGAGGTTGTTCAGGCGAGCGATCTCAGCGTTAGCATCGTTGAGCTGTGAGTTGAGAGCGTCGATCTGAGCCTGGTACATAGCCTTGATAGCGTCCACATCGGGAACAGCATCCCAAGAAGCACGACCCAGGTTGTAGGTGAAGCCGACCTCAGCATAGAGTGTGATGTCGTGAGCTTTCCAACCTCTCTTGTAAGCATTTCTTGCCACAACGTTCATACCATCCTTGTCAGCCTCGTTGTACTTCCAACCAAGCTCGAGGTTGATGGCGAACTTCTTTGTGATGTTGAACTCGTTGAGCAAACCAGCGGTCACACCGATAGAAGAACGGTTGTCAGACCAGTTGCGGGTGAAGTCAGCACCACCGAAGGGAATGAAATTCCACACACGGTTGGGGTTGTAGCCCAGCAACATGTTGCTCAAGTTGAACATCACTGCAGGATTGATTGAGAAGAATTTGTAATGGTGTGAGTATTCTTTGTCCTGAGCTGCACGAGCATAATGGTCGGGATACATAGCCTGTCCCCAAAGACCCATGCCTTTCACGCGAACACCGATACCGGGAGTAAACCACTTACCGATAGCAACAGAGAAACCTCCATGAGTGCGCTTACCATTGGTGGGGAAGCCGTCGAACATGTCGGTGTGATCAATTCCTTGTTCATGCTCCTGCGAGCCAATGAACCAATTCCAGTTGGCACCAACCTGGATGAACCAGTTGCTCCAGAAGGAATTCGTAGCGACGCTGTATTTATTCACAACGTCATTCTGAGCCATTGAGGCAACAGAAACGCCAGCAAAAGCCAGCACCATGAATAATTTTTTCATAACCTTTATTAATTAAACAATCAAAAAAATATATCTTTTTAAGAAGCTTCGACGCGAATTCGTGGGCAAAGATAATCATATTTTTTAAAACTTATCAATTTTTCTTCATATTTTTTCATTTTTTGGTTAAAAAAAATGCACAAAATGGGAAAAACGAGCAAAAAGAGGTGTTTTTAAGCCAACATTTGCTCAATTTCCTTCTGTTGTAAGATATTTTGGATGGAATGGCCATCGGGGGTTCGATTGACATCACGACAACCAAAAAGACGGTTGACCACCATGTCCATTTCTTCATTGGTGAGCACCTGCCCGTATGGAATGGCTGCCGCACGGGCCATGGTCAATGCCAGACGCTCATTTTGCGCCTCTGACGCCTCGTGCGTCTCTTCCAACGCCTCATGCACAAAGTCGCGCAACAGACGTTCGCCCCCTACCCCGTCCATCTCGGTGGGTATGCCATTGACAGCAAAACTGCCGCCACCCAGGTCTGACACATCAAAACCCATCGTCTCTAAACTGGGGAGCAGTCCACGCAAGGCCACGGCCTCGGCTGGTGCGAGCGTGAGCATCTCCGGGAAGAGCAACCGCTGTGCCGCCCATGTGTGTGATGCGGTCTTATTAAGGAACTCCTCAAAGAGGATGCGCACATGCGCCCGGTGCTGGTCGATGATCATCAGTCCCGACTTCACTGCCGTCATGATATACTGTCCCTTATACTGATAGTGGGCAGGCGACTTCTCGGCGATGGCATCTGCCGGTGTGACCGGTGCGTCAAAAAGCTCAGGCTCTTGCTGCTGTGGTGTGTTGGATGGCGACAGCTCGGGGAAGAGCGACTCCCATTGACTGGGCGCACTCTTCCGCGGTTGTGAGCCAGCACCCTTGAAGGGATTGTATTGGGGATTATAATTCACCTTTGGCGGTTGCGCCGTCGCGGTGGGGTCGAAGACGGGTATGTCGGGTTTCCCTTCTGTGTCGAAATCGATGGTTGGCACCAAATTAAACTTCCCGATGGCATCCTTGACGGCGGCCGTGAGCACCTGCCAGATGGCTTGCTCATTCTCAAACTTGATTTCCGTCTTGGTGGGGTGTATATTGACGTCGATGTCACTGGGTTCTACGTCGAAATAGATGAAATAGGGTACTTGCTCACCCTGCGGCACTACCCGCTCGTATGCATTTTGAACGGCACGGTGGAAATAGGGGTGTTTCATGTAACGCCCGTTGACGAAGAAAAACTGCTGGGCTCCCTTTTTCCTGGCTGCTTCTGGTTTTCCAACAAACCCATAAATACGGCACATCACGGTCTCCACCCCTACGGGAATCAGGTCTTGATTGAGGCGCTTACCGAAAATATCGATGATGCGCTGCCTCAGCCCCGTCCGATGCAGGTGCAACAATTCCGAGCCGTTGCTGACAAGTTTGAAGGCCACTTGGGGGTTAACCAATGCGATGCGCTCAAATGCGATAAGGATATTATTGAGTTCGGTGGTGTTCGACTTGAGGAATTTACGCCGTGCCGGTACATTGTAGAACAAATTTTCGACCAGGAAATTAGAGCCTTCGGGACAGGCCACTATCTCTTGTCCGCGAAACTTCGACCCGGCAATATTGACCTGCGTCCCCACGTCATCGCCACGCCGACGTGTCTTGAGTGTCACCTGCGCCACGGCCGCCACCGACGGTAACGCCTCGCCACGGAACCCCATCGTGGTGAGCGCGAAGAGGTCGTCGGCCTTACGGATCTTTGATGTGGCATGACGTTCGAACGCCAAACGGGCGTCGGTGTCAGACATCCCCACGCCATCATCAATGACCTGAATAGACGTGCGCCCGGCATCCACCACGATGACGGTGATGTGACTGGCCTCTGCATCCACAGCATTCTCTACCAGCTCCTTGATGACGGAAGCCGGTCGCTGTATCACTTCACCAGCTGCAATCTGGTTGGCTACAGAGTCGGGTAATAACTGTATGATGTCAGACATATTATTCTTTTGTTGACAAAATTTTCATGTGGATTCAGGAGTGAAGACAATACTCTATTTATTGAGTTTTCTCCTGCTCCTTGCCCCCTACCTCTTACCCCTTACTTCTTACCCCTTACTTCTTACCCCTTACCTCTTACCCCTTACCTCTTACCCCTTACTTCTTACCCCTTACTTCTTACTTCCTTTCCCTCTCCAAATAAAGATATCTTCTTTACTGACGGGACGTACTTCGTCATACCAGGCGAACTGTGGGAGGTGGTCCTGGCCGGAAGGTATCTGCGTCATCGGATAGAGGGTGCCCTCGGCTTTCGCCATCCATATCTTTTCCAATTTACGCTCAGGCGAGATGTACATCCGCATGGTATCTGTCTCCGTATAATTGAGCCCGATCAGCGAACTGTCTTTGTCGTCCATGGGAAAATACACCACCATGACATTGCCCTCAGCCACATTGCGCCGCAGATTCCCCTCTTGGTCGAAGAAGGAGTGCATGATTTTAGACGCCACCTGATTGTAATGTTCTCTGTCGCTCATCATTTCTATGGAGAGGGCATTCCCTGTGACGTGAGCCTCGCGCAAGGTTGAGTCGTTCATATAGACCAAAATCTGATTGCCCAGGAGTTGGCGCCCGCCATTCCACAGTATAGGGTCAACATACATGGTCAGCGAGGAGTCGCGCGAACAAATGACCAACGAGTCACACACCGCCTGCACATCACGCCTGTACGCGCGTACCTTATTATAACAATATACCTCTCGATACACGGAATCGGTGTCGATATTGAAGGTTTGAACCCGCATCGTGTCGGCGTGAAGATAGAGTGTGTCCTTCTGCGAATAGTCCATAAACATGGCATTTTGTGTGGCCACCCCTGCTCCCGTCCTCTCGTCGTAAGTGAAGTAATCGGCATGCAACTCGTTTTTGTTGCGTTTGTCCACATACACCACATTTCCTATGCCCCGGCTAATTTTCGTGGCACTGTCGTAGTATAGACTGTCGCCCACCACCGAACGGGCCGCATTCTCAATCATGGAGCGGTCGAACATCTCGGTACGGTCGCCATTCATGTAATAATAGCCGTTGGAGGAGATGATCTGATATCCGTCTTTATGGGAGTAGATGGTCGAAGGACTCACGATTTGCGCCCTTCCCTCACGGTCATCGTAATAAAGCGTGTCTGTTCGTATCTCGTAATCAGGACTCTTCAGCGTAACGTTAAAATAGGCCGAGGCTTCCCGAGTGTCGAGGTTATACCTGCCCCAGTCGCTCACGAGGTCAACGTTCTTTTTCGAGTCATGGTAGTGTCCGCCCTCGGCATAAAACACATAATTGAACTTTCGGTCATAGTTGAGGCTGTCGGTCTTGAGCACCGATGTCTTACGATGGGTCACCACCACATTTTTCCTCGCGAAGACCATCTCACGTTCGGGACGCCCGTCATACCAGGCATAGTCGGAGGTGAGTGTGAGCGTGTCATGTTGGTTCATGCGCACATGTCCGAAAGCCTCGAAGGTATTGTCGCGCTCATTGAAATAAGCGCTGTCGCACCTCAGCGTTGTACCGGCATGCCGGAAAGCGACATTTCCCTTGACAATCTGTATATTGGGCTTCTTGTATTGATCATACATCAATTGGTCGGCATGGTCAAGATACACTTTCTGGTCTTTCGCCTGCCTTCGTTGGGCGGTGGCAGAAAGAGTCACGACAAAGAGGCATAGAACCAGAAAAAGGATTCTATGCCCATAGAGATGTCGATATGTATCGTAACTTGTTGTCATCTTACCCAACCGTCATATTCAAAATCGCAGTCCCGGTATTGCGCATCCATCCGCACGTATGTGCTTTTGAGCTTTTGTTTTACCCAGTCTTGAAGCAGCTGCTCCCGCCGCTTGGCCAACACGATGTCGCGCATTTCCTGGAAGTCTTCGGTGATGGTGGCCCGATGACTCTCGGTCCGGCTTTTCAACCGGATGATGGCGCACACCGTTTTGCCACGGTTATTGATCATCGTGAAAGCAGAAGAGATCTCACCAGGTTGCAGTTTTTCCACCTCCCTTGCCACCTCTGTCGGCAGGTCTTGCATGCGGAATCTCGACGTACGCGTCATGGTCGCCTCGTCCACATTGGCCATCAGTCCATGATTGGAACGGGTGTCTTTATCATCACTGAGATAGGTAGCCGCCTCGTCGAAGGGGAATTTCTCGGCCCGGATGTCATTGGCGACAGAGTCGAGACGTAACTTCATCTCTTCAATGGCCTCACTGCTGATTTGCGGCTTGAGCAAGATATGCCGCACATTGATGCGATCGCCTCTCCGGTCAATGAGCTGAATGATGTGATAACCAAATTCCGACTCAACGATTTTGGAAATCTTCTGAGGGTCGGTCAGGTTGAACGCCACTGCGGCGAATGCGGGGTCGAGCCTGGAGCGGGCCTCATAACCCAGTTCACCTCCCTGCCTTGCCGACCCGTCTTCGGAATAAAGACGCGCCAAGGTGGCAAAGGTGGTCTCGCCGTTGTTGACCCTGTCGGTGAACTCTCTTAATTGGTTCTTGACACGGTTCACCTCCTCGTCGGTCACCTTCGGCTCTTTGGTGATGATTTGCACCTCGACCGTTGTAGGGATAAGGGGCAGACTGTCCTCAGGCACATCTTTGAAGAATGCTCTGACCTCGGCAGGCGAGACAGTGATGTCACTGACCAGTTTCTGCTTCATTTTCTGCACGAGTTCACGGTTTTTGAAATCATCGTGCATCTCTTGCCGCATCTGGGTGATACTCTGCTTGCGATATTCCTCCAATTTCTCACGGGAGCCTATCATCTGCACCCAATAATTGATTTGCTCTTCAATGCTCTGGGTGATTTCGGCCTCCGAAACCTCTATACTGTCAATGGCCGCCTGATGCAAGAACAGTTTTTGTACGGCCAACTGCTCAGGTATCGCACAATCAGGGTTTCCGTTCCATTTCATCCCTTCAGCCTCGCCTTGCAATCGCATCATCTCAATGTCTGAGCGAAGGATGGGCTCGTCGCCTACCACCCACACCACTTCATCCACCACATGGTGTTTTGGTTCGGTTGTCGGTACGCTGTCATTTGCGGATGGCGAAGCGCCTGTCACACCTTTGGGGGTGCTCATCGCCTGCACCGTCAGTACGGCGGCCGCCATGCACGCAGCCAGCTGAAAGATTTTTTTCATCTGCACGTCTTGTCTAATGTTTATTTACAGTAGCCACCACATCTTTATTGACCACCACGGTATAGCGTTTGCGTAATTCTGCAACCCACTCTTTCTCCAACTGGTCCTGATAGTCGGCCACCACCAGTCCCTTCACGTCGGTATAGTCCTTAGGCGCCTTGAGCACTTTGCCGTAAGTGGCGTCGATGGGATAGTCTTTAGTGGGTTCTACGGTGACGTTTTTCTTGAACACCTCTTTGTCCACCAATTTGCTGTCGCCGGGTTTGAAGATGCCCTTCTCCACCCGTATGCGTATCACTGAGTCGGCATTGAAGGTTGTGCGCAACCGTTCATTCCACTGGTCAAACGGTATCTTCTTCACACAGTCTTTCACTGCCTTCACATCGCTCTTTACCTTGACATGGTAAGCGATGCCCTTGAAGCGAGGCTGATCCCATGCGTATTTTTTCTTATTCTTCTTGAAATACGCAGCCAACCCGGCCTCGTCTTTTGCCGCTTTATCCCAAACGTGTTGATTGCTGATTTCATAGAGCAACAGTCCGTCGTGGTATTCACGGATAAGGTTTTCCAATTCAGGGTCATCGGCCTTCATCTCGTCGGCCTTGTTTTCCAGTATGGCTTCCTTGGTGGTGTTCTGCTCCTTCGCCATCTCTTGAAGTCTGCGGTCGATAATACTCTCACGGATGCCCCGCTGGTCGATGAATCTGATGATGTCGTTTTTCAATGAGTCGAAGGGGAAGAATTTCGACTTGTCGTTCATCAGAATGATATGGTAGCCATAGGGCGAGAGGACGGGTTGCGACATCTCTCCTTTGCGAAGTGCATAAGCTGCCCGCTCAAACTCGGGAATGGTCTGTCCGGGTTGTATCCACGGCAGTTCTCCGCCATTGACGGCTGTGCCCTTGTCGTCGGAGCATTGTTTTGCTAACGTAGCGAAGTCGGCTCCTGCGCGCAGGGCATTGTAGATGGAGTCGATGCGCACCTTGGCCTTGCTCTGCTGTTCGGCCGTCGCATTCTGGTCAAGCCGGAGCAGGATGTGGGCGGGTTTAATCAGACCGCCAAGTGAATCCACTTGATGCTGTGTAATGTCGTAGATACGCCGCGCCTCTGCGTTGACATCATCATCATTGATGATAAAGGGCCGTATCTGCTGGTCGCGGTATTGCGCGAACTCGCTCTTAAACGAGGCGGTGGTATCGATTTTAGCATCGAGTGCCGCAGCCACTTTCAGTTTATAATTGATAAACAACTCGACGTATTCATCCACGCTCTTTTTGTCGATGACTCCATCGGAATTGTTTTTGTTGTACGAATACTCAAACTCCGACCGTGTGACGGGCTGGCCGTTGATGACCATGATAATCGGGTCGTTCTGCGCCTGGGCGGTCATTGTCATCAAAAGCAATACCGCCAAAAGTGACTTCCATTTCATTCGTTCGTTGATTATGCGGTTGTTGAGTTTTTATGTTCATTCAGGCCTGCTGTAGTTCGGGGCCTCTGAGGTAATCGTGATGTCGTGCGGATGACTTTCCATGACACCCGCCCCGGTGATGCGCGTGAACTTGGCCTGATGCAGATGACTGATATCGGGGGCGCCACAATAGCCCATGCCTGAGCGAAGACCGCCCACAAGCTGATAGATGACTTCCTGCACGGTGCCTTTGTAAGGTACACGTCCGGCGATACCTTCCGGTACCAATTTTTTCACGTCCTTGGTTCCGGACTGGAAATATCTGTCTTTCGAACCGTTCTCCATGGCTTCGAGCGAACCCATGCCTCTGTAGCTCTTGAATTTTCTTCCGTTGAAGATGATGGTGTCGCCGGGACTCTCCTCGGTGCCTGCCACCAATGAGCCAATCATCACACTGCTGCCACCAGCGGCAATCGCCTTGACAATATCACCCGAATAGCGCAGTCCGCCATCGGCGATGAGCGGCACGTCGGTGTCTTTCAACACGCTGTACACATCATATACGGCACTCAACTGGGGCACGCCCACACCGGCGACGACGCGGGTGGTGCAAATCGAACCCGGTCCGATACCTACCTTGACGGCGTCGGCTCCGTTTTTAACGAGCATTTCTGCTGCTTCAGCTGTAGCCACATTGCCCACGACGATGTCCACATCGGGGAATTCGCGTTTGGCCTCCACCAATTTTTCGATGACCGATTTAGAATGGCCGTGAGCGGTATCAATGACAATAGCATCGGCACCTGCCTCTACGAGGGCACGCATCCGGTCAATGGTGTCGGCGGTGACCCCTACGCCTGCTGCCACGCGCAACCGGCCTTTCTCATCCTTGCAGGCCATGGGTTTGTCTTTCGCCTTGGTGATGTCTTTATAGGTAATCAAACCGATGAGGTGGTTCTCACGATCGACAACAGGGAGTTTCTCTATCTTATTCTCCTGGAGAATCTGAGCCGCGTCGCTCAGGTCGGTCTGCTGGTGTGTGGTGACCAGATGGTCTTTGGTCATCACCTCGTCGATTTTCTTGTCGAGCCGGCGCTCGAAACGCAAGTCACGGTTCGTGACGATGCCCACCAATCTGTTTTGCTCATCTACGACAGGGATTCCACCGATATGATATTCGGCCATCATATCCAACGCATCCTGAACGGTACGTCCCTGACGAATGGTCACAGGATCGTAAATCATACCATTCTCTGCTCTTTTGACGATAGCCACCTGTCGGGCCTGCTCCTCAATCGACATGTTTTTATGGATAACGCCGATACCTCCCTCGCGTGCGATGGCAATAGCCATGGCCGACTCGGTGACGGTGTCCATGGCAGCCGTCACAAAAGGAATATTCAACTCAATGTGCCTTGAGAAACGAGTTTTCAACTCAACCGTCTTGGGAAGAACCTCTGAATAGGCGGGGATTAAAAGGACATCATCAAAGGTGAGTCCATCCATTACAATTCTATCTGCAACAAATGATGACATAATGTAGTTTAAAAATTTATTGCGTGCAAAATTAGCAATAAATTTCTAAACAAGATGACAGACAGCCCTCTTTTCTCTTTGTTTTAATTGTATTTAACTTTGAGGTCGCGCCATCAATTGGCCATCTCGGACAAGAATTTGATGCGTACAAGCCTCACTTGGTCTTCTTCGGCTTCGCCGCCCAACTCTTCCATCGCCACGCTCAACCTGTCGGTCTCGCTCTCACTGAAATAATCGTAGATGTCATCCACCAAATCATCGTCCATCACTTCGTCAAGGAAATAGTCGATGTTCAGCTTGGTTCCGCTATAGACGATCGCCTCAATCTCAGAGAGCAGGTCGCCAAAATCCAAACCCAACGCCTCGGCAATATCGTCAAGTGCCACCTTGCGGTCAATGCTTTGAATAATCTTTACTTTCAGCATTGATTTTTTTGCCACTGTACGCACGCGCAGCTCCTCGGGTCGTTCTATTTCATTCTCTTCGCAATGCCGTTTGATGAGGTCGCAAAACTCCTGTCCATACCTTTTGGCCTTGCCTGCTCCCACTCCTTGTATGTTTTGCAGTTCTTGTAATGTGACGGGATACATGGTTGCCATCTGTTCGAGCGACGGGTCTTGGAAAATGACGTATGGAGGGACATTCATTTTCTTTGACATTTTCTTGCGCAAATCTTTCAGCATGGCATAGAGTTCGGGGTCTAAGGCGTTGGCGGCTCCCTCCACATGTTCGTCACCGTCGTCCTCCTTAAATTCCGCGTCCTCAACAATCATAAACGTATGCGGGTGTTTCATAAACCGCTTGCCTGCCGCCGTGAGTTTCAACAGACCGTAGTTCTCCACATCTTTCTTGATGTATCCGGCTATCAATGCCTGCCGAATCACGGGGTTCCACAATTTCTGATTCTCATCTTCACCGCTGCCGAATTCTTCCAGTTCGTTATGACGGTGCGAGACGATGTCATCGGTGCCACGCCCTTTAACGAAATCAATGACATAGTCGCTGCGGAAATTCTCTTTGATGGCACTGATGGCATGGAGCACAATCAGAAGCGCATTGGTCGCCTCGATTTTGGTTTTTGGATGGAGGCAATTATCGCAGTTGCCACAGTTCTCCTTCGTATATTCCTCGCCGAAATAGTGCAACAGCATCTTCCGGCGGCACACCGACGATTCAGCGTATGCCGCTGTCTCCTGAAGCAACTGACGACCGATATCCTGTTCGGCTACAGGCTTCCCCTCCATGAATTTCTCCAGTTTCTGCAAGTCTTTGTAGGCGTAGAACGTAATGTACTTGCCCTCGCCGCCATCTCTGCCGGCGCGACCTGTCTCCTGATAGTAACCCTCCAAGCTCTTCGGGATATCATAGTGTATCACAAACCGCACATCGGGTTTGTCAATACCCATTCCGAAAGCAATGGTTGCCACGATGACATCGATTTTCTCCATGAGGAAATCATCTTGCGTATCACTTCGCGTGACGGAGTCGAGGCCGGCATGATAGGCAGCAGCCTTGATCTCATTGGCACAGAGAATGGCGGAGAGTTCTTCCACTTTTTTCCTCGAGAGACAATAGATAATACCGCTCTTCCCCGGATTCTGCTTGATAAAACGGATGATTTGTTTGTCGATGTCTTGTGTCTTGGGCCGCACCTCATAATAAAGGTTGGGCCGGTTGAACGAGCTTTTGAACTCTAACGCATCGGCGATGCCCAGGCTCTTCTTGATGTCTGTGCGCACTTTATCCGTGGCAGTGGCGGTGAGCGCTATGACTGGCGCTTCACCAATCCGTTGGATGGTGGGTCTGATATTACGGTATTCCGGACGGAAATCATGTCCCCACTCTGAAATACAATGTGCTTCGTCGATAGCGTAAAATGATATCTTGACCGTTTTAAGGAAGTCCACATTGTCATCCTTATTCAACGACTCTGGCGCCACATAGAGCAGTTTTGTCTTCCCTGCTAAAATATCAGATTTGACCTGATCGATAGCAGCCTTGTTGAGCGAGGAGTTGAGATAATGAGCCACCCCCTCCTCTTCACTCATGCCGTTAATCACATCTACTTGGTTTTTCATGAGTGCTATCAGCGGCGAAATCACAATGGCAGTACCCTCCATGATGAGCGAGGGCAGTTGGTAGCATAGTGATTTACCTCCACCGGTAGGCATCAGCACAAAGGTGTCGTTGCCAGCAAGCACATTCTTGATGATGGCCTCCTGGTCGCCTTTGAACTTGTCGAAGCCAAAATACTGCTTCAGTTTCTTGGTTAGATTAAGGTTGTCGGTCATAGATATCAATTACCGGTTATCTAATTTCGCGAGATGCGCCTTATCGAGTTGTTGCTCTACATAGTCTTTGGTCACATTAAACTTCTTGGCACGCTGCGAAGGCTTTTCAAACATAGCGTCCATCATCACACTCTCTACGATGCTTCGCAGTCCGCGTGCTCCGAGTTTATACTCCATGGCTTTATTGACAATGGTCTCGAGGGCATCCTTATCAAACGTAAGATGAATACCGTCCATCTCGAAAAGCTTCATATACTGCTTGACGATTGAGTTTTTCGGTTCCACCAATATTTTACTGAGCGCCTCGCGGTCGAGGGGGTTGAGATAAGTGAGCACCGGCAGTCGGCCGATGATTTCGGGGATGAGTCCGAACGACTTGAGGTCTTGGGGCAGGATATATTTCATCATGTCCTCCTTGTCGATGTTCCGCACATTCTGAACGGAGTTATAGCCCACCACATGGGTGTTGAGGCGCTGGGCTATTTTCCGTTCGATGCCGTCGAAAGCACCGCCGCAGATAAACAGGATGTTGCGCGTATTCACATGGATGTACTCCTGGTCGGGATGCTTGCGCCCGCCCTGAGGGGGCACATTCACCATCGTGCCCTCCAAGAGTTTGAGCAGTCCCTGCTGCACGCCCTCTCCGCTCACATCACGCGTGATGGAGGGGTTGTCGCTCTTACGGGCTATCTTGTCGATTTCATCGATGAAGACGATGCCCCGCTCTGCCGACGGCACATCGTAATCTGCCACCTGCAAGAGTCGGGAGAGGATGCTCTCCACATCTTCGCCCACATAACCGGCCTCGGTGAACACCGTGGCATCGACGATGGTGAAGGGCACCTTGAGCAGTTTGGCTATGGTACGCGCCAAGAGGGTCTTGCCGGTGCCGGTGGCCCCTACCATGATGATATTGCTCTTCTCTATCTCCACGCCGTCGTCGCTTTCGGGCTGCTGCAACCGTTTGTAATGGTTATAGACAGCCACTGAGAGGAAGCGTTTGGCCTCGTCCTGCCCGATGACGTACTGGTCGAGATATTCTTTGATTTCCTTGGGTTTCGGCACTTTTTTCAAGTCGATGGGCTCCGCCTTCTTCATAGAGCCGGCCTGCTTTCCACCCAGCCCGTTAGCCCGCACGATTTCGTATGCTTGTTGGGCACAGTCTTCGCAGATAAACCCATTCAGACCCGTGATGAGCAACCTCACCTCATTCTCACCTCGCCCGCAGAAATTGCAAACTTTCTTTTTCATGCTTATTTCTTGCGCGTCAACACATTGTCTATCATCCCGTACGCCTTGGCTTCTTCCGCATCCATCCAGTAGTTGCGGTCAGAGTCTTGCCACACTTTATCGTATGGGGTGTGCGAATGGTCTGAGATGATGGTATATAACAATTTCTTGTATTTCTGGATTTCACGGGCCTCAATCTCGATGTCGGAGGCTTGTCCCTGCACACCGCCAAGGGGTTGGTGTATCATCACACGGCTGTGGGGCAGCGCCGAGCGCTTGCCTTCGGTGCCAGCCACAAGCAGGACGGCAGCCATGGATGCGGCCATGCCCGTGCAGATGGTGGCCACATCAGAGGTGATAAACTGCATGGTGTCATAGATGCCGAGACCTGCAGTAACGCTTCCGCCCGGCGAATTGATGTAAATGGAGATGTCTTTGCCACTATCCACAGAGTCGAGATAGAGCAGCTGTGCCTGCAAGGTATTGGCGGTATAATCGTCAATGGGTGTGCCGAGGAAGATGATGCGGTCCATCATCAGTCGGGAAAACACATCCATCTGTGTCACATTCAACTGCCTCTCTTCGAGGATATAAGGGTTGAGATACTGCGCCTGTGCGCTGGTGACATCGTCGAGCACCATGCTGTTGATGCCTAAATGCTGAGTAGCGTATTTTCTAAAATCGTTCCACATAATTTAAAATAAAATAAAAACAGAAGAGCGTCTTCCTGCTCTTGATTCATGTTTGCAAACGCCCAAGGCTTTTCTACGTGCCTTTTCGCGCCTATGTTATGCAAAGATAATCAAAAAAAACAGAAAAACGCTCTTCTTTTGGTTTTTTTTGAAAAAAAAATTCAAATTTAGGGATTATTCGCTCATCAACTTGTTAAAATCGTCGATACTAATGCTCTTCACATCCATTTTCACGACATTTTTGAGCGCGGCGATGAGTTTGCGGTCTATGGCCCGGTCAACAAGTCCATCCACGTTCTCACGTTTCTTAATCATCTCGTCGGCATAGTTCTGCAGATACTCATCAGGCACTTCATTCATGCCATACTGTGCAAACTGTGCGCGGGCTGCTTCCACGGCCACACTCTTAACATCGTTGTCGTCGATTTTAATGTCGTTGGCGGTCACCAGCTGTTCTTTGATGAGATGCCATTTCAATTCGCGGATGCTTCCTTCAAAATTCTTCTCGACATACTCCTCGCCTTTGTCTTTGTTGTTATTGATCATCACGCGCTTCAAGAGTGCCTCGGGGAAGGTGAGCTCGCCAACTTTCTCTTCCGCATACTTACGCACATCCTGTAAGAACTTGTACTCGGCATCGGCAGCCAACTGCATTTTGAGTCCCTCAGCGATACGTGCCCTGAACTCTTCCTCGGTCTTCACATTGCCTTCACCGAACACGCTGTCAAACAGGGCCTGATTGACCTCTGCTTTCACATAGCGAGAGATTTCTGTGATCTGGTAGCTGAAGTCGGAGGTCAAGTCGGCCACTTCTTCTTTCTTGAGTTTCAGCAGGGCAGCCACCTCAGAGTCGTTGTCGGGATAAGCCTTCTTGGGGTTGAACGTGATGATGTCTCCCAGTTTGGCTCCGTCGAAGAGGAACTTCTGAGCATCTTCCTTGATGTATTGGGGCATGAGCACAGCACTGTCCACAGTGATGCCACCCTCTTTGGTGTTGCCTTCAGCATCCAACTCGCGAAGGTCGCCCTTGAGCAAATCGCGCTTGTCGGGGTCATACTCCTCGGCTTTGTCATAGTGGCCGATGCGAGAAGCATACATATCCACCTGTTGGTCGACGAGTTTGTCGTCCACCAAGATGTCATAATAAGGTATCTTGTCCTTCGATGTCAGTTCGATAGTGAATTCCGGTGCCACAGCGATGTCGAAGATGAACTCGTAGGGACCCGCACCTTCCAGGTCTTGGGGCACCTGCTTCTCTGAGGGCAGCGGCTCACCCAGCATCTGGATGTTGTTTTCGCGGATATATTTATAAAGCTCTTCGCCAAGGAGTTTGTTGATTTCATCTACCTTGATCGATGCGCCGAACTGCCGTTGGATGAGCGACATGGGCACATGTCCCGGACGGAAACCGGGCACATTGGCCTTACGGGCATATTCTTTCAGTTTTTTCTTTACTTTCTCAGCATAGTCAGCCTCTTCTACTGTGAGGGTCAACAGACCGTTCACTTTCTCGGGGTTCTCGAATGAAATTTTCATTTTATGTACTTAAATAATTGTGTGAAATTCAGTTTTGGGGTGCAAAATTACGAATAATTGACCTAATCACCTAATTATATAGTCAAAAATTAGTTTTTTTAACCTCATTACAGTCTGTTGGAGCCGTCACAAGCGGGTCAAACCTCATCTTCATCTTCACTTTCCTCACGAGCCCTACGCTCTTCGTCAAGGGTCTGGAAGTCTTTCTTTCTCAAAACGAAACTGGTACTCAGGTATTTTTCACGCACCACTTTATTGGCGGCCAGTTCTTCGGGTTTGCCTTGGAAAAGGATGCGCCCTTCGAAAAGCAAGTAGGCACGGTCGGTGATGGTGAGTGTCTCCTGCACATTGTGGTCGGTGATGAGGATGCCGATGTTGCGGTACTTCAACCGCCATACGATGTGTTGGATATCCTCAACG
>JAEEGL016426396.1_pt1 | contig 24821 bp, 33 predicted proteins | sample 9134231 | NCBI WGS metagenome assembly JAEEGL01 (sample SAMN16246548, study PRJNA631951) | gut metagenome | biome: gut microbiome; feature: rumen; material: fiber-attached | host: Bos | place: Iran: Karaj | collected 2018-10
ATCAATTTCTTAGATTTATATGGTGTAACTTATTATCAAAAAATATTGGATGCATTCCAATTCAAAACATTAACTCTTACGCCATTAATAATTTATGGTATTTTATTAATCATATCAACAATACTTGGTTACATTGAAAATTATCCAGAACAACAAGTGAAGAATCGACTATATTTAGATTTCAAATTACAAGCATTAAAGAAAATGAAATCGATTGATTATTTAGAATATCAGAAACTAGGAACTGGTCGATTAATGCAAAGAATAGAAGATGGTGCAACTGCATCACGTGATGTAATGATTGACTATTTCTTAAAAATAATTCGTTATTTAATACCAACAGCACTGTTCAGTTTAATATTTATTTATCGTGTTAAAAAAGAATATGTATTATTTGTATTACTAGGTTATGTAATTGTTATAATAGTATCAAACATTTTATTAAAAAAACTTTACAAGTTAAAAGAATCTATTTTAGTAAACCAGGAGTTATTAAACAAACATTTAGTACGTGGTTTTATGGAATTAGTAGTATTCAGAACAAACAAAAAGTACGAAAGTGAAATAGTAATAACAAAAGATGGAATAAAAAACATTGCAGATGGTAAAACAAAGATAAAATTAGTTCACGAAGTATTCTTTTCAGCTTTTGATTTAATTGTAAATGTATTAAAAGTAATTGTACTTGCATACGCAGTACTTAAATCAGATTTATCTGTTGGTGCTGTAGTAACAGTTATTGCTTTACTTGGTAAAGCTTATCTACCAATTGCAATATTCAATGTTGAATATGTAGATTACAAGTTAAACAAAGTAGCAGTTAACAAATACATAAAATTCTTAGATTTAAATGATGATGTTGGTCTAGAGAAGGGGTTAACTTTAAAAAATGTTGATGGTGAAATTTCTATAACAAATCTATCTTATGCATATGAAAGTGAACAAGTACTTCACAATGTATCTTTAAAAATACCGGCTAACACATCAATTGCTTTAGTAGGTGAGAGTGGATCCGGAAAATCAACTATTGTTAAATTAATAATGGGATTAATAAAGTACCAAGAAGGAGACATTTTAATAGATGGAAAAGAATTAAAAAAAATAAACTTAAATTCATTTTATGATTATGTAACTTATGTTTCACAGGAAGTTCCAATATTTGATGGAACATTACGTGAAAACTTAGTATTTGACAAGAAAATAGATGATGATGAAATATTAAAAGTTTTAAAATTAGTTTGTCTTGACAAGTTCTATGAAAAACTTGTTAATGGTTTAGACACAGAACTTGGTGAAAGAGGAATAAAGATGTCTGGTGGTGAACGACAACGTGTTGCTCTTGCAAGATTATTCTTTGATTCTTCTAAGATAATAATACTTGATGAAGCAACTTCTGCAATTGACAACATCAATGAGAAAATAGTAATGGAAAACATTGTTAAACATTTGAAAAACAAAACAATAATAATTGTTGCTCACAGGTTAGAAACTATAAAAGATGTTAATGTTATTTATGCACTATCTAATGGTGTTATAATGGAACAAGGATCTTACAAAGAGTTAATGAACAAAAAAGGATATTTTGCAAAACTTTATAAATCAAGAAAGTAAAGGAAGTAGGAGTAATCCTACTTTTATGTTATAATAAAACTAAATGAAGATGTTATTTTATAAAAGATAAAGTTTTGGAGGAATAGAATGTATAAATATTTGGTATTAGACTTTGGTAATGTAGTAGCTACTAGTCCATGGAGAAATTGGGATATAACACCTAAGTTTGTTGAATTAATAGACCTTAATAAATTAGATATGGATAAATATCTAGAAATAAAAAATAAATATAGACATATGTTATCAGAGAAAATTATTAATTTAGATCAAGAACTTGATATGTTTACAAGGTATTATGATGGAATACTTAGTGAAGTAAATTATCAAAATTATACTAAAGAAATAGCTAAAGCTATTGCTTATGATCGTGTTCATAATAATGGTAGATATGAATTATGTAATGGTATAAAGGATGAATTAGAAATATTAAAAGATAAATATATATTAATAATGTTAACTGATAATTGGCCATGTGTTTTTGATTATTTACGTGATATGGAAATAGATAAATATTTTGATAAAATATATGTATCATCAATATATGGTTCAATTAAGAGAGAAGGGACATTTTTTGATTATCCGATAAATGATTATCATATAAAACCTGGTGAAGCGTTATTTATTGATGATTGTGAAGAAAATTTAGATGTAGCTAAAACTAAAGGTTTTGATGTATTACTAATGGATCGTGATATAATAGTTAGAGAAAGTAAACATAAAATAATACATGATTTATATAATTTAAAGAGGTAAATATGAATATTGAAAAAGAAATAAAAGATATTAAAGAAAGAAATAAAAAAGTAGAGCTTGATAAAGCTTGGGAAACTAGTTGGGTAAGAAGAGTATGTATTATGATACTTACTTATATTGTAGTAGTAATATACTCTTATATTGTAAGAAATTATGATAATATTTTCTTAAGTTCTTTAGTACCAGTAATTGGTTTTACATTATCAACATTATCATTAAAATTAGTTAGAAAAATATGGCAAAAAAAATATAATAAGTAGGTGGTATTATGATTTATTTAAAATCATTTAATTTACTAAATATGCAAAAAGAACATGATTTAATGTTTAGATTTGCTAAGAATATTCATAGTAGTACATACCCTTTAGGTTTATTTCCTAATAAAGAATTCGAAAGAATAGAATTTGAGCCAATAACTATATTTTATGGTGGTAATGGTTCTGGTAAAACAACTCTATTAAATATTATTGGTCAAAATCTTAATGCATCAAAAAGAAGTATTAATAGATTAGGAGAATTATTTAATCAATATGTTGAATTATGTTCAAGAGAATTAATTCATGAAGCTGATTGTAAAAGTATTAAGTATATTTCATCAGATGATGTATTTGATTGTTTACTTGATTTACGAGCTATTAATTCTAATGTTAATAGAAGAAAAGATGCTTTAATAAATGAATATAATGAATATAAAAATACTTCTTCAGAAAGTATTAATATCTTTGATCAATATGATGAATTAAAAAATAAAGTAGATACTAATCATATGACTGTATCACAATATGTTAGAACTAGATTAAAAAATAATACTATTAATCAAGAATCTAATGGTGAAACAGCTCTTGATTTTTGGCAAAGAGAAATAGAAGATAATTCATTATATATTATTGATGAACCAGAAAATAGTTTATCAGCAGAAAATCAAATTAAATTAAAAAGTTTTATTGAAGAGTCAGCTAGATTTTATAATTGTCAATTTATTATAGCAACTCATTCACCATTTTTACTTGCCCTAGCAGGTGCTAAAATATATGATTTAGATAATATTCCTGTTACAAGTAAAAAATGGACAGAGTTAGAAAATGTTAAAGTTTATAATGATTTCTTTAATGAACATAAAGATGAATTTTTATAATAAAACTACAAGATTGTTTTCTTGTAGTTTTTTTCATCTTTTAATCTTTGATCTAAATCAGGAATTATTTTAGTACCACGTGATGTATATTTGTCATATGAATTAACTTGAATACTTTCTTTAGTTATTTCATATGTAGTTGTTTTTAAATTATCCATATCATGAACAATAAAGATAAAAATATCAATATCATTTTTATCAACATAATCAACTATCATAGAGATTATAGTATTTATTTTATCTATATTACCTTGTACATCTTTTATTTGAATATAACTAGATTCTATTTTCTTATCTTGGATAATATATTTTTTTAATCCAAAAAGATATACATTATCTAGATTATCCAAATTGTTTAAAGATAAACCCATATCTAAATAATTATTAATATCAATATTATATTCTTGGCATTTTTCTAATAACATTTTTACTTCTTCTTGATTAGTTTTAGTAGATTTAAATGATACTGTATCTACTAATGCACCAACTATAACAAGAATAAAATCATCTTTAGTTAGATATTCTTTAAATAAATTATAAATAACAGTTGTAGTAGAACAAGATTGATAATTATAGTATGCAAAAGAAAGTGGATTATTATAATCAGATTTAGTAGGATGATGATCATATATTGCACATATTTTATTATTATATCTATCATCTTCATAATGATCTACTAATATTAATAAATCATCATCATTAATATTCTTCTCTTGATACTTAGTAATATCTATCTTTAAATCATTTATAATTTTTTTGGTAATTTCATCAATCTCTTCATCTGGGATAATATATTTAAAATTATAATTAGTATTTCTATTAAATAATCTTTCTAATAATATACCACTTAATATACTATCAACATCGGGATTTTGATGTCCTAAAATAATGTATTCCATAATAAACCTCAGTAATTATTATAATTTGATTAACAAAGTTTGTAAATTAATTTGTCATGAATAAACGACTATGATAGAATAAATAATTGTAATTAGGAGAAGAATATGAAATTAGAAAAAGATATTTCAGATAATACAGCAAGACTATATTTAATAGGTGAAAATAGAGTTATTATTACTTATGGTGGAACAGGAGATCTTGGTATATCAATTTATTCAAATAAAGAAGACACTAAACATGAATTAGTAATTACAAGTGATGATACTGAGATATATCAAATATTTGATGAATTATATTATGATATTAAAGATATTAATATACATAGTGTTGATATTCCATCATGGGTAACAGGTAATGAAAGAAAAAGACAAATTAAAAGAGAAAAAGAATATATCGAGAGTATGCGTAAATCATATCGATTAGAAAATAGATCTAATTATCAAGATTTATTTAATGAAGAAAAGAAAACTATTACTTGGCTTTCTGACTATTGTAGAGAAGATAAAGCGAATGTTTTAAAAATTATTAAAGAAGATGATTCATATAGATTAGAGTTTTCTATTCTAGATAAAGAAGAGGATCCAACTAATTATATATCAGTTATGATTGGTAGTTCAGGATCTAGATATGATAACTTTAATATTGCATTTATTAACATGTATAATAAATTAAAAGATGTTGGGGAAAAATCTAAAGTAAAGAAACAACAAAAAAAATTAAAGTAGATAAATATCTACTTTTTTTATGATATAATATTTTATGAAAAAAAGGTGGAATGTAAAATGATAAGATATCTATCATCTTGTATTTTTAATGATAATGATGAATTCTTAAAAGAATGGATTAATAAACATGATAATAAGATATTATTAATATTTAATGCACTTGATAATAAAGGTGAAGAGAAGATAATTAATAATACTAAATCAGATAAAGAAATATTAGAGAAAATTGGTTTTAATGTTAAAGTAATTGATTTAAAAGATTATTTTGATAAACAAGATAAATTACGAGAATTATTTAATGAATATCATGCATTATGTATAATGGGTGGTAATGTCTATGTATTAAGATCAGCAATGAAATGTAGTGGATTAGATAAAATACTACAAGAATTAATTAATGATGATAATTATTTATACACTGGTTATAGTGCGGGTGGTTGTATTTTATCAAAAGATTTAAAAATATATGATTTAATTGATACACCATTAGATTTTTATAATAAAGGAATTATATATGATGGACTTGGTTTAATAGATTATGTCTTTATTCCCCATTATCAATCTAATTATCATAAAGTACATTTGATTCATGAAACAGTTGATATATGTAAAAACAATAATATTAATTTTAAAGCTCTAAGAGATGGAGAGGTAACTATTGAAAGGAATAAATTATGAATATAGATAATATAACAGTTAATACTCAAAGTAGTATAAAAATGGTATTGGATAAAATAATATATTTTGATCCATTTAAAATAGATAATGATGTACATGATGCAGATATAATATTTATTACTCATAATCATTATGATCATATGGATATCGATTCTATTAATAAAGCTAAAAATGATAATACAATAATTGTTGCACCAAAGATAATGGAAGATGTTATAGGAAGTATTAGTTTTAAAGATTATGTTTATTTAAATCCATTTGATGAAGTAAATATTGATAATATAAATATTAAAACTATTCCAGCTTATAATATCGAAAAAAGTTTTCATCCAAGAAGTAATAATTGGTTAGGATATATTGTTACTTATAATAATATAACTTATTATATTGCTGGTGATACTGATAAAACAAAAGAAGCTTGTGAAGTTAAATGTGATATTGCTTTAGTTCCTATAGGAGGCTATTTTACAATGGATGTTAATGAAGCTAGTGAACTAATTAAAGCAATAAATCCTAAAATAGTAATACCAACGCATTATGGATCTATAATTGGTACTGTAGATGATGGAAAAAAATTAAAAGACATTCTATCAAACATGAATATTATTGTAAAAGAGAAATTGACATTCTAATAAAAATAATATAAAATAATATTGATAATACGGAGGAAAAGATGGATAAAAACGAATTTTTACAAAAATTAAAAGATGCGAATGCTGAAGCACTTAGAAGATATCGAAAAGAAGACGATGAGTACAAAAGAAAAATTGCGGAAAACGGGCAATATATTGATATGTATTTAAATTTAATAGCAAGCGCTATTAAGAATTACGACTATAGAAATGATTGCTTTAATGTGGAAAGAATTGCACAAGAAAGCCAAAGAGTGCTTGGTGGGTGTGCAAAAATTGATGCTCATATTGGTGAAGAAATTGATGATAGAAATGTGAATAGTAACAAAGGTGTTATCGAGTTGACTTATAATTCTGATGGAAATGGTTCTCTTTTAGACGCGCCTTCATTTTTTAGAAAAATGGATAGGGATTTTGTTTTTGGAGAGTTATCTGATGAATATGGCGTTTCTGTATCAACTACAAGACCAAATTGGAATGATTATAAGACAGTGTATAAATTTGTATTTGATGCAAGTATAATTACAACAACAAAGGAAGCATTAAAACAAGCAATGCAAGAAGAAAGTCATCATACAAAGTAAAAAAGTGTCAAAATGATGCTTTTTTTTATTATCTTTTTTTAGTTAATTATGAAAGTATGATATAGTATTTTTTGTAATATAGATAGTAGGGTTATAGTATGAAAAAGAAAATTAAAGTTAAAAAGAAAAATGTTATTATATTAATAATTACAATGATTATTATATGTATTTTAGTTATATTTCTTATTAAATATAATAATAGTTTAAAAGGTGAAAAAGTAGCTGATGGTGTTTATCTTTATAATATAAAAACAGAAGATTATCATTTAACAACTCTTAAAATAATAGAAGATAATATTTATTTTTTAAATGAAGATAATAGAGTATATACTCTTTATAAACAAAATATATATCGTAATAGTGCTTCTAAGGTAGGAGAAGTCGATGGTAAAAATGATTATTGTTTATTATATGATAAATATATTTTATGTTTAAATAATGATACTAATTATTATTATGATTATGATCTTAAATTATTATATAGTGATAAATATGATTCAGAAAATAAATCACAAACATTATATCATCAAAATAAATTTTTGAAATTAATTGATAATAAACTATATGATGGTAATAAAGTATATCGTGAATTAGATTTTAATGATAAAGATGCTTATTATATGAATGATGCATTTGTTAATAATAGTTCATACTTAGTATATTATTCTTCTAGTAAAAAGACATATTACTATTACGATATAACTAAAGATAGTTATGAGAAATTAAATGATTCATTATGGTCTACATATAATAAGGGATTATACACTGCTCGTGATGGTAAGATACTAGTATATAATCTTGTAGATAATAAAATTACTAATTATGAAGATATTTCATATTATAATCAAACTTTTGTTACAGCTATGAGTGATAATTTGTTTTATTTTACTGATGAAGATAATATGATTTATGAAATAAACTTAGATAAAAAAACAATAAGTGTAATAGATTATAAAATAGATCCATCAGTAACTACAATACTTCGTTATAAAGATTATTTATATTTAATTGCACCAGTTGAAAGAAATGATGTTTATTTAGTTGATTTAAATAATATTACTAAGAAGGAATCTAGTATATCTGATTATCAACAATATATGGATAATATTGTTAAAAGCAAAGTAGAAGAGTTAGAAAATAAATATCATATAGATATTGTATATAAAGATGAAGTAAATATTGATAATACTACATTTAAAACAACAACAGAAGAAAATAATTATTTAATAATTAAAGCACTTGATGCAATAGAGAAATTTCTTAAGAAATTTAATGTAGAATTCTTTGATAAATTTAAAGATGATGATCATAAAGGTATTATACTTTATTTATCAGGAAAAATAATTCCTAATGATAAGATAGATACTACACAAAATCCAGTAGGTTATAATTTACGAGAAAATAATCAATTTGAAATAGTAATTGATATTAAAGATATTGGATTAGATGCTACATTATGTCATGAACTTATGCATGCTATAGAAATAAGAATATCTTCATTTGACTATAGTGCATGGTTTAATAAAAATCCTAGAAATTATGTTTATGAATATAGTTATCGTACTAATGTTAATTCTAAATATACAAGGATGGAAACAAGTAATGATAATGTATATTTTGTTGATGAATATTCTAAATCATATCCAACCGAAGATATAGCTAGAGTATTTGAAAATATATGTTCTACGGATGTAAAATCTATGTTATTAGACTATCCACATTTAAAAGAAAAAGCTTTATATTTAAAAGATATAATTATTAAAGAATTCCCATCTTTAAAAGATGCAACAGTATTTAATAGTTTAAATGAAACAAAGTAGGGTAAAAACCCTACTTTTTATGTTATAATAAAAGAGATTAAATTATTTTTATGGGGTGATATTATGGTTGATGTAAGAGAAATTACTATCGAATATTTTTGTAATTATATTTATGATAGATATGTTACATTATTTGATGAAAAAGAAAGAAGAGATTGGGAAGGAATAACTAAATTATATAATGATGGCTTAGAAAAGTTTTATGCTATTTATTTTAATAATGTTCTTGTTGGTTTCTTTTTACTAGAGAAAATGAATGATTATCCATATTATCTTGACTATTTTGCTATTTTTGAAGAATATCAAGGTACTGGAATAGGAACTAGTGTAGTTGAATATATTGTAAATAATATTGCTAAAGATGATGGATTACTTGCTGAAATAGAAAAAGTAGATAGTAGTGTGCCTAATACAGTAAAAAGATGGAATTTTTATAAAAAAACTGGGTTTAAGAAGTATGATGAACTATTATTTGATTTTAATGATGTGGTTTTTGAATTAATACTTTATCCATCAAATAATAATCTTACAGGTGAAGAAGTAGTTGATATATTATGTGATTATTATAAAGTAAATATTGGACTTGAAAATGTTAAAAAGAAAATAAAAATTATTGGAAGAGAGAATTAATAATGAATTTTAAAGTAAAAAAAGTTAAAATAATTGTTACAGTACCAGAAGAGAAAACAGAAGAAGTAAGAAATGCAATATGTGAAGCAGGAGCAGGTATTCTTGGTAATTATACTTATTGTACAATGAATACAAAATGTGTTGGAACTTTTAAACCAAATGATGAAGCTAATCCATATATTGGAGAAAAAAATAATTTAGAATTTGTTAATGAAGATAAATTAGAAGTAGTATGTGATGTTGAAAATATTAAAAAAGTTCTTAAAGTATTAAGAAAAGTTCATCCATATGAAGAACCAGCTATTGATATTATTCCATTATTGGATGAAGATGATTTTAAATAGAGGTAATAATGGTTAGAGTAATTGCCTTAGATTTTGTTGGCGTATTAGTTAGAGAATTAGATAATTTAAATAGTATTGAAGAAGAAATAGAAAGATTTTTTGGTCCTAATAAGACTGATGAAGAATTTATTAATCAAGTTAAAATGAAAACTAATTTAACTGATATAGAAATAATTAATAATACAAGGAATATAATTAATAAATTATATGAAATAAAAGATATTGATTTAATAAATAAGATAAAAGATAAATATCCAAGTATTAAGATAATTATTGCCACTAATCATGTATCTTATGTTGAAGACTTTATAAAAAATAATTTTGATGTTGATAATATTATTATCTCATCTAAGATAAATAAAATAAAACCAGATATAGATTTTTATATAGAAGTAGCAAATATTGTTAATGAAAAAATAGAGGATATCTTATTTTTAGATGATAATATAAATAATATAATTGGTGCATCTAAAGCAGGTATGCAAACTATTAAAATAGATAGAATAGATAATGTGTTTAATAAAATTAATGAATATTTAGGAGGTTAAATATGAATAATAAAATAGCTTTAGTAACTGGTGGTACAAGTGGTATTGGAAAAGAAATAGTAAAAGAATTATTAGATAAAGGGTGTATAGTTATTACTTGTTATTGTAATAATGATGAATTAGCTAATACTACAAAGAATGAATTTAATAGTGATAAATTATTAATAATTAAATGTGATGTAAGTAAAGAAAATGAAGTAATTAATATGTTTAATATAATAAAAGTAAAATATGGTAAACTTGATTACTTAGTTAATAATGCAGGTACATTTATTGATAGTTATATTAAAGATTTTAATATCGATGATTTTAAAAAAGTATTAGATATTAATCTAATTGGTAAAGTTATGTGTACTAAATATGCTTATTCACTTATGAATAATGGTTCTATTGTTAATATATCATCAAGATTAGGTGTTGTTCCTTGTGAAGAATCATCAGCTTATTGTGCAGCAGCAGCGGCAATAATTAATTTTACTAAAGCAACTGCTCTTGAATTTGCTAGTAAAAAAATAAGAGTAAATAGTATATGTCCATCATTTACTCCAACACCATTATCTTTAAAAGGATGGACAAAAGATGAAATAGATAAGAAATTAAATGAAACACCACTTGGAAGATTTGCAAAAGAAGAAGATACAGCAAAACTATGTTTGTTTTTACTGTCTGATGATGCAAGTTTTATAACTGGAGAAAATATTGAAATAACTGGTGGAAGGATTTAGAATATGGCAGTAAATATAATTTATTTTGTTCATGGAACAACAACTGATAATTTAGAACATAAATCTACTGGTTGGAATCCTGGTGAATTATCAGAACTTGGAATAGAACAAAGTATTAAGTTAAAAGAACAAATTAATTTAGATGAAATAGATTTAGTTATATCATCAGATTTAAAAAGAGCAATTGACTCAGCTAATTATACATTTAATGGTATTAAAGAAATATATCATGATGATAGATTAAGAGAATGTAATTATGGTGATTTAAATGGAGCAGATTCTCCTTTAGTAATAGATGAAGATCATATTATCATCCCATTTCCTAATGGTGAATCTATGATAGATGTTGAAAAAAGAATTAGAGATTTTTGTCAATATCTTCTTGATAATTATGATAATAAAACTATTGCTATAGTAGCTCATAAAGCACCACAACTTGCATTTGAAGTAATAACTAAAAATATTACCTGGGAAGAGTCACTTGAAAAGGATTGGAGAAAAACTAAATCTTGGCAACCAGGATGGAGATATACGATTAAATAGGAGAAATAATGATAGTAACTGAAACAAAAGTAAATGATTATTTAACTAAATCTAATTTACCAGCTAGTGATTATGTTATTAATCCCTATGTTGGATGTACTCATGGTTGTAAATATTGTTATGCATCATTTATGAAAAGATTTACTGGCCATAAAGAAAACTGGGGAGAGTTTATTGATATTAAATTTTGTGATAAACCTATTAATTTAAAATTAATTTCTGGTAAAAATGTCTTTTTATCATCAGTAACTGATTGTTATAATAGTTATGAAGAAAAATATGGTCTTACAAGAAATATTTTAAAACAGTTAATTAATTCAGATTGTAATTTATCTATTTCTACTAAATCTAAATTAATATTAAGAGATCTAGATTTATTAAAGAAAATAAAAAATTTAGAAGTAGCTATGTCTATTAATACACTAGATGAAAAGTTTAGAAGTGATATGGATAAAGGAAGTACTATTAAAGAAAGATTAGATACATTAAAAGAATTACATGATAATGGAATATATACTGTTTTATTTATGTCACCAATATTTCCATATATAACAGAGTGGAAAGATATCATTGAAAAATCTAAAGATTTCATTGATGAATATTGGTTTGAAAATCTTAATTTAAGAGGTAATTATAAAATAGATATTCTTGACTATATAAAAAATAATTATAAAGATTTATATTTTAATTATTTAGATATATATGAAAAGAAAAATAATAGTTATTGGGAAAATTTATCTAAAGAAATAAATGATTATTGTAATAAAAATAAAATTAAATATACTAATTTCTTTTATCATGATGAATTAGTAGCAAAAAAGAAAGCTAGTTTAGGTGAGGTAGTTAATGATTGATTTAGGAACAAAAACACTTGAAACCGATAGGTTAATATTAAGAAGATTTGAACATAAAGATATTGAAGAATTGTTTTATCATGGATATATAACTGATGAAGTAATGGCTAAAAATTTAAGTTGGGAACCATGTAAAACATTAGAAGAACAAACTAAGCTTATAGATTCTTGGATAAAACAATATGATAATTTAGATTTTTATAAATGGTTAATAGAACTTAAAGATACTCATGAATTAATTGGTGGTATTGATGTATGTAATTTATATAAAAGAAAGAATTATGGTGAAGTAGGTTATTGTATTGGTTCAAAATATTGGAATAATGGATATGCTACTGAAGCTTTAAGAAGAGTTATTGAATATCTACTTCTTGAATGTGATTTTCATTTAGTAGAAGCTCATTATGCAGGTTATAATCCAGCTAGTGGAAGAGTAATGCAAAAAGCGGGAATGAAAAAAGATGGAGAATTAAGAGAAAGAAGATTGGATATAGAAACTGGGGTATATACTCCACAAATCTATTATTCAATTATTAAAGAAGAATTATAATTTAAGGAGTATTATAATGAATCATTTTGAATATCGTATTTATGATGAAGTATTTAATGAAATAATTTTGGGTAAGAAAACGATTGAATTTCGTTTATTAAATGAAAAGTCAGAAAGTATTAAACCAAAAGATGAAATATTATTTAAAGTATTAGATAATGATAATAAAAGTATCTTAGTAGAAGTAGTTGATAAACATATATATAATAATATTGATGAATTATTAAATAGTACTGATTCTATAAATAATATTCTTGGTTATAATAAAGAAGAATTAACAAATGTATTTAATAAAATATATGGAAAAGAAAAAGTGGATAATTCAAAAATAGTTGGAATTATATTTAAAATAATGAGGTAATTATATGAAAATATTTATGGTATGTGAGAAAACATTATTTAATGAATTACAAAAAGATGAATTAAATAAATATGGTGAAGTAATCTTTTTAGATAATAATTATACATTAGATATAATAAATGATGCTAATGAAAAGATAATCATATATGATCCTGATTTTGGTGGATGGAATTTTCCTAAAGAAATATTAGAAAAGTCAAATAATTTAAAAGCAGTATTTTTAGGTACTACTGATATGAGTTATATTGATTTAGATTATTGTACGAATAAAAATATTAAAGTATTTAATATACCTAGATATGCAATGGATAGTGTAGCTGAATATCTAATTATGTATATGTTTAATTGTGCAAAGAAAATTCCTCTTCAAATAAAAAATAATAATAAACAAGAATTTTCTTATGAATTTGAACAAATGGAATTAAAGGGTAAAAAAGTTGGTATAGTAGGTTTAGGTAATATAGGTAGTAGAATAGCTAATATATGTAATGGTATAGGAATGAAAGTATATTACTGGGATAGAAAAGAAAAAGAATGTAGTTATCCACTAATATCATTAGATGAATTATTTTCTACTTGTGATGTAATATATTTGTGTTTATCAATTAATGATAAAACTAAAGATTTAATTACAGATGAATTATTAAATAAAATGAAATCTACTTGTATTTTTATTAGTTGTACTGGTAAAAAATTATTTAATTATAAATTAATTGAAGAAAAGATAACTAATAATGAATTATATGGTTATGCATTGGAAGATGGTAATAAAGAATTAAATAGTTATAAAGGTAATGTAATGGTTACTAGTGAATATGGGTGGTTTACTAAAGAAGCTAGTGAAGCTAGAACTAATATATGGAATAAAATAGTAATTGATTATTTAAATAATGTGAGGTAGTTATGGATAATATTAAATTAATAAAACCATCAAAAGAATATTTTAGACAATATAAAGAAATGATGGATGAATGGAATATGGAAGGATCCAGAATATCACCATGGCCTCTTCATCTTAAATATCATAAGAAAGAATATTATGATGAAATGGTAGATAAACTTATAGATGCTGAAAAGGGAATTAATTTAGATGGATATGTACCATCTACTACATATTGGTTATATGATACTGTTAATGATGAAATAATTGGTGCATCTAATTTAAGACATTATCTTGATGGTATGGGTACTAAATATTGGGGACATATTGGTTATGGTATTAGGCCTTCTAAAAGAAAAAAGGGTTATGGAACATTACTTTTAAATTTAACTTTAGAAAAAGCTAAAGAAATGAATATAAATAAAGTTATTTTAGGAGCATATGAAGGTAATATTGGATCTTGGAAAATAATGGAAAAATGTAATGGTATATTAGATGAAATTATATATGAAGAAGAAACTGGTTTACCAATAAGAAAATATTATATAAATATATAATAAGAGGTAATAAAATATGGATATTCAAAAATTAAAAGAAATTTTTTTAGAAAATAAAGATAAAAGAATATGTGTTTTAGGTACAACATGTACTGGTAAATCAACAATAATAAGAGAAACTAATCTTGGGGTTGATATGGATGAAGAAATATTTCCTTTATTAACTAAAGAAGAAAATGATTATGTTTGTAGTAGTCCATGGACAGAAGAAATTGGTAAAAAAATGGATGAACTAGTTAGAGAAAAATTAACTATTAAACCAGGTATACCAATGTTTGGTACAGTTTTATTAGATTGTGACTTAATAATTTATTTACATATAAATGATGATTTATTATTAGAAAGAACTAAATCTAGAAATGTAGATTTTGAAAATGCTAAAAGAATGCAAGTTGCGATTGAAAAAGAAATAATGGAATCACCTAAACCAACTTTATATATTGAAGTAAAAGATGATAAGAAAAAAAAGAGGTGATATATATGGATAAAATATATTATCATGTTGTAACTGAAAAACCTATGAAATTAGGGCAAGAAATAATTTTTGATGAAAATAATCATAGTGGTGTATATGATAGAGTTTATGCTCTTAAAGATAAAGTTAATGATATATATTCTAATCCTAATAAATATAAAAACAATGAATTAGATCATCATACAATGGTTGCTTTACGAGAGTTGGCATTAGAAGAGATTAGAAAAGATAAGTATCCGATGTATCCATCTAGATTAGCTTGTTTATATGTTACAAGTACTCTTTCAGCGGCTGAGAATTGGTATAAATATTTTACTAGTTTAAGAAGAAAAGTATATCAAATAGTTAAATTAAGTGTTGATGGTAATATCTTTACTGGAGATGCTTGTAATTGTTTTGATGGAACCATTGATAAGAATTATAATTTAGAACAAGCTAACATATATTGGAAGGGAATGGATAATACTAAAGGAATGAATCCAGTACATGAAACTATTGTTGATGGAAAGATAAAAGTAATAGAAATTATAAAAGAGGTGAATTATGATAAAACCAAGTAAATTAAACAAAGGTGATAAAATAGCCATAGTAAGTCTTTCTTGGGGAGGACTTGGAGATGATAGTTTAATTCACAAATATTATATTGCTAAAGAAAGATTAGAAAATGAATTTGGGTTAGAAGTTGTAATTATGCCAAATGCATTAAAAGGAACTAGTTTTGTTTATGACCATCCAGAAGAAAGAGCAAAAGATTTGATGGATGCATTTAAAGATAAATCTATTAAAGGAATAATTTGTGCAATAGGTGGAGATGATACGATAAGATTATTACCATATATAGATTTTGATATCATTAAAAATAATCCTAAAATATTTATGGGATATTCAGATACTACAGTAAATCATTTTATGATGAATAAAGCAGGACTTGTATCATATTATGGACCTTGTATTATGTGTGAATTTGGTGAATATGTAAAAATGTTTGATTATACTAAACAAGCAGTAGAAAACATATTATTTAATGATAGTGAAAATTATGAAATTAAATCTAGTGAAGTTTGGTCAAATGATTTTGTTTCTTGGAAAGAAGAAAATAAAAACATTCTTAAAAAGACATTACCTGAAGAACATGGATATGAAGTATTACAAGGAACAGGTGTTATTACTGGTGAAGTATTAGGTGGTTGTATTGATGTTTTACCAATGATAGTAGGTACTACAATATGGCCTAAAAAAGAAGAATGGAAAGATAAAATATTATTATTAGAAACTAGTGAAGAAAAACCAAGTCCAGATTTAATTAAATATTATCTTAGAAATTTAGGTGCACAAGGAATATTTGATGTAATAAAAGGTATAATTGTTGGAAAACCACAAGATGAAAAATATTATGAAGAATATAAAGAAATATATAAAATAGTTATGAAAGAATTTAAACATGAAGACTTACCAATTATGTATAATATAAATATAGGTCATGCAACACCAATAGGTATAATACCATTAGGAACTAATATTAAAGTTGATTATACAAATAAGAAAATAATTCTTATCGAGTCAGCTACTAAGGTGAATTAATGAAAGATTATTTTAAAGAAGATGAATATTGGAAAGCTAATATTAATAAAAATCTAGAAGAAGACTTATGGATTAATGATTATAAAGATTATTTAAAAGGTAATATATGTTTAGATTTAGGTTGTGGTATAGGACAATATTCTAAATGGTTTATAGAAAATGGATATAAAGTTATTTCCTCTGATATTTCTCAACTGGCATTAGATAAAGTAAAAGAATTTAATGAAAATGTAGTTAGACTAGATATGAGAGAAAAACTTCCATTTGAAGATAATATGTTTGATATAGTTTTTGCTAATTTATCTATTCATTATTTTTCTGATTTAATTACTAAAAGTTTAATGAATGAAATAAAACGTATATTAAAAAAAGATGGTTTATTTATTGGAAGTGTTAATGGCATGGAAGGATTAAAAGTAATTAAAGATACTGCCCAAGAGGTAGATTATCATTATTATTATAACGTTGATAGGTATATAAGATTATTTGATATAGATGATGTTAAAAACTATTTAAGTATTCTTAATATCATAAAAATAGATGAAAGAGAAACAGTTAGATTTGAAAAAAAGAAAAAATATTTAGTCTTTGTAGCTAAAAAATAGAAGGTGATAGTAATGGAAAATGTTGGTTTAAAAAGAGGATATTTAGAATTACTAGATTATAGAGATGACTATCCAATAATATATGAAAAATTAAAAGAAGAATTATTTGATATATATAAAGATAAAATAAAATATATTGATCATGTTGGTAGTACTAGTATAAAGGGTATTAAATCTAAACCAATTATTGATATTAATATTCAAACTGATGATCTAGATGATTTTAAAAAGTATACAGAATCCTTTGTTGAAGGTGACGTTTACACTGTAAAAAAAGAACCTACTATGGGAGGAGACTATCTAATTAGAAAAGAAGAAGATGGTAAAGTAAAAGCATTTATCCATGTTTATAAAACTGGTGATATGAATGGTATAACTTCTATTATGTTTAGAGATTATATGAATTCACATAAAGATGAAGCAAAAAGATATGAAAATTTAAAATTAGATTTATATAAAAAGTACAATGGTAATAGAAAAGAATATACATATGGAAAAGATAAATATATTAAAGAAATAATATCTTTAGCTATTAAAGAAAAAAATAATTCTTAATAAGTAAAAACAGGAATAAAGTCCTGTTTTTTATGTTATAATTATATTAAATGAGGTTGATATAATGATTAGTATTATTAAAATGCCTATCAAAGAATTTGAAGATAAAATATATGATAAATATGTAAAACTATTTCCAAGTGATGAAAGAAGAAAATGGTATAAAATAAAGAAATCACATAAAGAAGGTATTGAGAAGTTTTATAAAATAGAACTTGATAGTGAAATTATTGGATTTATAATGTTAGAAAAATTAGATAATCATCCATATTATCTTGAATATATTGGAATATATGATGAATACCAAGATAAAGGTTATGGTACTTTAGCTATGAAAAAATTAATTAATGAAGTAGTTAAAGATGATGGAATTATTGTTGAGATTGAACAAATAAATGGTAATAATATTCAAGCAGAAAGAAGATATAATTTCTATAAAAATTTAAATTTTAATAAATCAAAATCCGAATATTTATTATGTGATGTATTATATGATACTATTTATTATGGTTATAATGGAACTAAAGAAGAATTAGATAAAGTATTCTTTGATTATTATATTAAGAATAATAGTATAAAGAAAGTTAAGAAGGATTTTATTATTTTAAAATAATACTTAAGGAGAAAAAAATGAATGATGAATTAAAATATGAGAAAGTAACAAAGAAGAATATTAATATAGCAATAAAAATACAAAATAGAATCTTCCCATTAGAAGATGGATTAGATGATTTAAATGAATCAATTAATCAAAGTAAAAAATATTTTGATAAACTTGAGTATTATTTAATTCATAATGGAGAATATTATGTTGGTATTACCGGTATTTATTCACATAAAGAATATCCAGATGATGCTTGGGTAGGTTGGTTTGGTATATTACCAATGTTTAGAAAAAGACATTATGCGATGAAAGCTATGGAATTTACCAAGAAAAAAGCTAGATCATTAGGTTTTAAAAATTTAAGATTATATACGGATGATAAATATAATTTTGCATCTATTTCTCTATTTGAAAAATTAGGAATGACTAGTGAAGTATATGAAGCAGAAGAGGGTAAATATTATAAAGTAGGTAATATGCTTATTTATTCTATATCTCTTGATGGAACTCCAGTAGAACCATGGAATAATAAATGTCTTTTCTTAGAAGAACATGAAATAAAGAATAATAAACTTGAATTAAGATATGTAGAAATAAATAAAAAGAATCTTAATATAGCAGCTAATATTCAATATAATTTATTTTATGATTGTAATAATGTTGGTTATCTTGATTATTTAAAAGAAGTAGAAAACACTCAAAACAGATTAAAAAACAAATTATTACCAATTGACTTTTTGGTTTATCATGAAGAAACACCAGTTGGGATAATAGGTTTATATGAAAAGAAAGAATATCCAGATGATGTATGGATAACTTGGTTTGGTGTTGTACCACAATATAGAAATCATGGTATAGGTACACAAATGTTACTTAGAATAATTGAAGTAGCTAAGATGTATGGTAAAAAGAATTTAAGACTTAATACATATGAAACATGGAATTATAAAGCTCAAAATATTTATAAAAGAACAATGCAATTACAAGAGAATTATACTAACAAAGATGAAGAACATTTCTTAATAAGATATGGTAAACCTAAAATATTTAGTATTAGTTTAGATGATGTTGGTGTAGTACCATGGAATAATAAATTTTTAAATTTAACTGAGGAGTTAGAGTTAAATGAAAAGAGTATTAAAAAATTAAAAGAAGATAATATTCTTGAAATATTTTCTGATGCATCATTTATGGATTATTTAGTAGTAAAGAAATAGATATGAGGTATTTATGGAAAAAGTAATTAAAATAGCTAATTTTAATATAAGTGGTGGCTTTTATATTGGAAATGAAGATACTGAATATTTAGATCGAGAAGCAGGAGAAAATGTTGATAATAAATTATTAAATCAAATCATTAATACAATTAATGATGAAAAGATAGATATTATTTGTTTTCAAGAAATAATAACAACAAAAGATGTTAAATATTTGGAAACAATAGCTAGTAAAACAAATTTAAAATATTATGATTACTATGAATTAAGTCCAAATAATTTAGTAAAAGATACTAATTCAGGATTAGCTATATTTTCAAAATATCCATTAAATTGTATTAAAAAAGGATTATTTCCAAATCCTAAATTATCTAAAACAACAAGTTCTGGAAATACTTATTATACTTTTGATAAAGGATATATGATATGTGAACTTGAGATTGATAATAGAAAATTTAGTATATTAACTCATCATGGTTTTCCTTATCGAAGATTTAATTCAACACCTGAAGATAATCTACAAGTATTTAACTATTTTGATAATGTTATTACTGACTATAATGTTGATATTGTAACAGGTGATTTTAATGCAGAAGATTTTATGAAGTTAATGCCTAAAGTAAATAGTTTATATAAAAGAACTATCAATGAAATTACAACTGTAGATAATATGAAGTTTGATGATATATTAATTCACAATAATATAAATTATTCAAAAAAAATAATTAAATTGTTATCTGATCATTTTATTGTTATAGATAATATAGAAATATAAAATATTTGTTTGGTTAGGATGTGGTGTATGAAAATATATTTAATAAGACATGGAGAATATGAATTATAATATGAGGTGATAGTTTTGATTGATTATAAAATTAATTCTTGTAAATATAATATTAAAGATTTTATAAAAACTATTGCAATAGATGAATTTAAAATTGATTATTGGGATGAATGGTTAGAAGAACAAGATTATAAAAGCCTTCAAGAAAACCCCAATATTTTAATAAGTGCTGAACAAAATAATAAATTAATTGGTATATGTTCAGTTAAGGAATTATCTAATGATGAATGTTTACTTAATTCATTTTATGTAGAAAAAAGTTTAAGAAATAAAGGAATAGGTTCAAAGATATTTAATATGTGTGAAGATTATGCTAATAACAAATATAAAAGAATTACTATTTGTGTTGATCCTAACTTTAAAGATGCTATTACATTTTATGAAAAAAGGGGTTATATATTTGATTATTATGATGATGATAGAAAAGAATTACATTACTATAAAAATATAACAAGAGTCTAACTTTTATAGGTGAGGTGAATTATTATGAATGTTTTATATACTGCTTTTAAAGGAAAAACTAATTCATCTAAAATATTGTTAGATTATGTTGTTACTAATAATAAATTATATTTAACAAATAGTTTTAAAACTAGTGTATTAGAGTTACAAAATGAATTAAAGAAAAATAACTATGATTTAATTATTTCATTTGGACAAGCTCCATTAGGTATAGATGTTATTAAAATAGAAACATCTGCTACAGATAAATTAAAATATGTTACAAATTATGACTATGATTCTTTGTATAATAAATTAAAAGATAAATATAAAGTAATTATATCTAATGATGCTGGAAACTATTTATGTAATAATATATATTATAAAGGACTTGAATATATAACTATAAATAATTTAAAATCAAAAATGATTTTTATACATATTCCAAAAAAGAAAAATATAAATGATATAGAAAAGTTATCTATGGTATTTAATGATATAGAAGGAGAAATATATGAAAAGTAAAAAAGAATTATATGAGGATGCACTTGCTATAGCAAGAGAAAATATACCCCCATCAAAGAACCATTTAGATATATCTTTAGAAAAAGGTAAAATGTTAGCTGAAGAATATAATGCAAATGTTGATTTAGTATTAATTGGAGTTTTATTAATGGATATTAAATTGAGTGAAGCAAAGAAATTAAATAAAGGACCAGAACATGTAAAAATGGCATCAGACTTTGCAAAAGAATTTTTAAAAGATTATGATTTAACAGAAAAAGAAAAAAATATAATTATTAATTCAATAGAAGCTCATCATGGAAAAGTTCCATATGAATCAATTGAAGCAGAAGTATGTGCTAATGCAGATTGTTATAGATTCATACATCCATTTGGAGTATTTTCATATGCTGGAGTACTTGCAAAAAGTGATTTGCCATTTGAAGAGCAAATAAAAAGTTTAAAATTTAAATTGGATGAAAAGCATAATATTTTATCTTTACCAAAAGCAAAAGAAGAATTAGAAGAATATTATGAAATGTATTCAAAACAATTTAATGAATTATTAAAATAAAAGGAGATGACTCTCATGAATGAAAATATTGATGATATAAAAATTGGAAAAGAAATGTATCAAAAAGCAATTGATTTTATGGATTATAGATATGGAATTGATAAAGCTGGTGGAGTAGCTGTTTTAAGAATTGAAACAGGAGAATACTTAACATCAGTTTGGGATGAAGAAGTGAATGAAAGTGCATTATTATGTGCAGAAGTAGGTGCAATATGTGAAGCACATAAATTAAATAAGAAGGTAACTCATTCATTATGTGTTTGTAGACAAAAAGATGGTGAGCCAAGAAAAATTTTATCACCATGTGGAATTTGTCAAGAAAGATTATTCTATTGGGGAAATGAAGTTAAATGCGCAATAACTAATGATAATAATGATATAATATTTAAAACTTTAAGTGAACTTCAACCATATTATTGGAATAAGTAATTATTAAAATAATAAAATAGTATTTAAAACTTGTTAGTTGTGTTTCTATATTTATCAAATGAAATGAGGAAAAATATGTTAGAAAATATTATAGATAGTTGTAAATATGTAATGGAAAATGCCAAATATGTAATAATTAATTATAATAAAATAGATGAATTTATTACTACAATTAATTGTAAAGAACTAAAACATTGGCTTAGTGATAATCCATATAATATTTTAGACTTAGGAATTGAAAATGTTATTAATTTTATACTTCTTTTTGAATCTATAGATTATTCTTTTTGGGGTGATCCTAAATGGAATATCGATACTGAATCAGGAAAAAAAGATGGCTCAGATGCATTACTTTTTGCAATGATAAAGTTTGTTAAAGATAGAAACTTAGAAGATTTATATAATATATCTTATGAAGATTTTAAGTTGATGTTAAAAGGAAATGTTGAAATTCCTCTTATTAAAGAAAGATATGAAACATTGATTGAGACAAGTAAAATAGTTAAAGAAAAAATGAATGGGAATTTTTATAAATATGTGTATTCTATCCATAATGATGTTGAACTATTCAAAGTTATTATCGATAATTTTCCATCTTTTAGAGATGAAAGAAAGTATGATGAAAAAACAATTTATTTTTATAAATTAGCTCAATTATTAACATCTGATGTACTTCATCTTAGAGAGCAAATGGAAAATATTAAAGTTGATTATTCACATTTAATAGGATGCGCAGATTATAAAATACCACAAACAATAAGAGCATTAGAAATAACAAAATATAATGAAGAATTATCAAATGTTGTAGATAATAGATTAGAAATAGAGTATTCTTCAAAATATGAAGTTGAAATAAGAGCAAGTATGATAGTGGTAATTGATTATATAAAAAGGAAATTAAAAAATTTTAATTCAATCGATATAAATGATTATTTATTTACTTATTCAAAGAATGTAAAAAATATAGTAAGACCATATCATTTATGTAGAAATCAAAATTATTAAAAAGATATATGTTAATTGATAATAACTTGGAGTTGATTATGATTAGTGTTGTTATACCAGGAGTTAGTAGAGAAGAACAAGTATATAAAAGAGAGTGTTCATAACAACTGGTAATATTTATACTTGGTTTAAAGAGGTGAAAATATGAAAGAAAGATTTTTAGATAATGTTCTTGATGAATATTATAAAGATGCATATAAAGAAGATGAGCGTCTAACAAAAGATAAAGTGCATCATTTAGAGTTTATTACCACAGCACATTATATTGATAAATATTTAAAACCAGGTGATAGAATACTTGAAGTGGGAGCAGGAACAGGAGCTTATTCACTATTTTATGCCAATAAAGGATATCAAGTTGATGCATTGGAATTAGTTCAAGCTAATGTTGATATATTGAAAAGTAATATAAAAGAAAATATGAATATAAATGCTATTCAAGGAAATGCATTGGATTTATCAATGTATGAAGATAATACTTTTGATATTACTTTAGTATTAGGACCTCTTTATCATTTATTTAAAAAAGATGAAGAAGAACAAGCTATTAAAGAAGCAATAAGAGTTACTAAGCCAAATGGTAAAATATTAATAGCCTTTATATTATTTGATTTAACTATGTTAAGTTGGGGATTTCAAGAAAAATGTATATATGATAATTATGGTATTGATAAAGAAGTATCACTTGATTTTAAACCAAACAATTCAGAAGATAAAATATTTAATATGAGATATTTTAGTGAAGTAAAAGAATTAATGAATAAATTTGATGTTAAAAAATTAGGTTTTGTAGCGACTGATGGTGTTGGTAGAATAATGAAAGAAGATATTAATAATATGACTGATAATGAATATAAAATGTTTGTTAACTATCATTTATCAATTTGTGAAAGAGAAGATTTAATAGGATATAGTGGTCATATATTATCAATAATTGAAAAGTAAAATAAAAGAAGGTGAAAAAGTATGAATATTATTAGAACGATAGATTTATGGACTGAAGGAAAAGATAATCACTATGAATGTTTTAATGGTGCATTTGTTGATGGATTTAGTGATTCTAATACTGCTTTTGATAAATATAAAGTTGTAAGAAATTGTAATTGTAAAATTGATATAAGTTCAAAATCAATTAATATAAAAAATAAACATCATGC